>Ga0074044_10005390_pt1 | contig 10444 bp, 9 predicted proteins | sample BogForMeECP23OM1_FD_94443 | JGI IMG/M metagenome (GOLD analysis project Ga0074044, IMG submission 94443) | Bog forest soil microbial communities from Calvert Island, British Columbia, Canada - Bog Forest MetaG ECP23OM1 | ecosystem: Environmental > Terrestrial > Soil > Wetlands ...
CGCCCGCCGCCACGCCGCCATCTCGTTCATCCTTCTCTAGCCCCAAGCGCATATATAGGAGCCTGAAAAGACACGATGAATCCCCTGCTAATGACAACTTTCATGGAATCGATGGTCTAGTACAGTCTACAACTTGTGGTAGATTGTGAAAAGCCGAGCAAATTCGTCAAGTACAATGGGGGTCGCAAGACTCGAGGGATGGGGACTGCGCGCGCTACGACGGCACGCTTGCGATGTGACAACGGACGTTCATGGACCTGCGCCAGCTTCGTTACTTCGTCGGGATCGTCCAGGCCGGCAGCCTGTCGCGCGCCGCGGATCGACTGCACGTCGCGCAGTCCGCGATCAGCCACCATCTCGCCAGCCTGGAGTCCGAGTTGGAGCGGCAACTGGTGACGCGCGGCCCGAAGGGCATCCAACTCACCGAAGCGGGAAGCGTCCTGTATCGGTACGCCGAGGCGATCCTGCGGCATGTCGAATCTGCCAAACGGGACGCCATGAGCGCGCTTAACGTCCCTTCCGGCCGGGTCTCTATCGGATTTCCAGCCGTCTTAGCGCCGCTCTTAAGCTACGAATTATTCATGCGGGTGCGGACTGTGTATCCGCAAATTCTGCTGCATGTCAGCGATGCCAACGGTTGGCTCCTGCGCGAACGGCTGATCAATGGCCGCCTCGACATTGCCTTGCTCTTCGTTGGCCAACCCGAGCGCGGCCTTGCGGTTGAGCCGCTGCTCCATGAGGAATTCTTCTATGTGACGGCGGACCCGGATACTTCGCCCATCCGAATTGCCGATGCGGCGCAACGTCCGCTGCTGGTGCCCGGTCCTGGCAGCAGCAGTTGGCATGTCGCCGAGGAAGCGTTCAAGAAACACGGGCTGACCATGACGACAATTGGCGAGATCGAAACAGTAGGTACGCTGCGCCGCGCCGTTGCATCCGGTATCGGCAATTCGATCCAGCCATGGTCTGTGCTTTACGATGGCGATCGGAAAATTGCGCTCAATTACCGGCGTTTTGCCGACGCTAAATTGGTGCGGCCCGTGGCGCTGTGCTTTTCCGAGGTGGGCCAGCGCACTCCCGCTATCGAAGCCGTCGCGCTGACGCTGAAATCCCTGATCCACGAACTGGTCGAGAGCGGTACCTGGCAGGGCGTTTCGTTGATCGCTGCTCCCGAAGAGCCATCTGGTTCGTCGGCCCCCCCAAAGAAATTCAGAACCGGACGCCGCGTGCGAACGCGGTAGGCGGTAACGGGCGCGAACCCAGCGAGTGCCTAGGTTCAGGCTGATGTAAGCTGATGATTCAGCGAAACCAAGTGTCTCACCTGCCCTTGAGCCGCGAGTGCTTAAGGAGGCCGCTGAAACGCACAGCTTCCGATTCGAGAAATTTGCCAAGCTGCTGCGGGTCCATGTGGAAGATGTCCACGCCTTGCTTGGCGAACGCATCGCGGACTTCCGGCAGAGCCAGAGCTTTGGCGATTTCTTGATCCAGGCGCGCGATGATCGGGGCCGGCGTGCCGCCGGTGGCCATGATGCAGATCCAGTTGTCTATCTGCAGCTCAGGCAATCCTGCTTCCGCCGACGTCGGTATTTCAGGCGCAAGCGGAGACCGTTGCGGCGATATCACCGCCAATGCCTTCAGCGCCCCGCTGTGGACCTGCGGCAACATCGTCGATATGGCGCCAACCCCCAAGTCCACCCGGTTTGCCATCAGGTCCGGTATGGCCTGGGTGATAACGTCGTAGGGCACAATAATAAGATCGATATTGCCGTATTGCGCAAGCATCTCCGCCGCAAGGTGATTGGGCGTGCCGATCGCCGGAATCGCGATGCTGACCGACTTCGGTTTTTGCTTCGCCATTGCGATGACGTCGGTAATGTTTTTGGCGGGAAACGACGGCGATGCAACGAGCAGCAGTTTCGCCTCCACTACCATCGATACCGGCACAAGGTCGTGCTGGTAGTCGAAGCCGGGGTTTGGCAACAGCGTCGGGTTGACGGCCTGGTTCGTGCTGGTGACCAAGAGCGTATGGCCGTCGGGCTGCGCCCGCGCCACGACAGCCGCGGCAATATTTCCGCCAGCACCGGGCCGGTTTTCCACCACCACCGGCACACCGATGGACGCAGACAGGTAATTCGACAGTTCGCGCGGCACGAAGTCGGCCAAACCGCCGGCTGCCCCAATCACCTCGAATCTCAGCGGCGTTGTCCCCGGCCAGTTCTGCGCGCCAGCCGGCTGCGCCGCGCTGATCAAGGCTCCGAGCAGAATAGTGCCTACCTTCATTACTTGTGCCATCCAAACTTGTGCCATCCAAGCATTTGGTTGTCCCATGTTTGTCGATGCTCGGTTAAGGTGTACAATGTCACCTATTCGTAACGTTCGACAAGCGACCAGTATAGAAAGGGACAAGGGTCGCGAGCCTCGGTGGATGGGAACTGCGGCTTTGCGGGACAGGGTTTCCGAGTAACAACAGACGTTTATGGACCTGCGCCAGCTTCGTTACTTCGTCGGGATTGTCCAGGCCGGCAGCCTCTCGCGCGCCGCAGATCAACTGCACGTGGCGCAGTCCGCGATCAGCCATCATCTCGCCAGCCTGGAGTCCGAGCTGGATAGGCAACTGGTCACGCGCGGCCCGAAGGGCATCCTACTCACCGAAGCGGGAAGTGTCCTGTATCGGTACGCCGAGGCGATCCTGCGGCATGTCGAATCTGCCAAGCGGGACGCCATGAGCGCGCTCAACGTCCCTTCGGGCCGGGTTTCTATCGGATTTCCAGCCGTCTTAGGGCCGATCTTAAGCTACGAATTATTCATTCGGGTACGGACTGTGTATCCGCAAATCCTGCTGCATGTCTGCGATGCCAACGGTTGGCTCCTGCGCGAACGGCTGGTCAATGGCCGTATCGATATCGCCGTTCTCTACGTGGCCCAACCCGAGCGCGGCCTTGCGGTCGAGCCGCTATTGTTGGAGGAACTCTTCTATGTCACGGCGGACCAGGATATTTCGCCCATTCGGATTGCCGATGCGGCGCAACGTCCGCTGCTGCTGCCGGGTCCTGGCAGCACCAGTCGGCATGTCGCCGAGGAAGCGTTCAAGAAACACGGGCTGACCTTCACGCCGGTTGCCGAAATCGATGCATTGGGCACGCTTCGCCGCGCCGTTGCATCCGGTATCGGCAACTCGATCCTGCCGTGGTGTGCGCTTTACGACGGCGAACGGAAAATTGCGCTCAATCACCGGCGCTTTGCCGACGCTAAATTGGTGCGGCCCGTGGCGCTGTGCTTTTCCGAGGTGAGCCAGCGCACTCCCGCTATCGAAGCCGTTGCGCTGACGCTGAAATCCCTGATCCACGAACTGGTCGAGAGCGGTACCTGGCAGGGCGTTTCGTTGATCGCTGCTCCCGAAGAGCTATCTGGTTCGGCGGCCCCCCCATAGAAATTCAGAATTGGACGCCCACCGGCGGACGCCTCAGGCTGACCGGACGATGAAAAATCAAAGCTCGAAAGGGGCAATACGCCGGCGCTGGGTTTGTCGGGGTCGCTCTTAATGCCAAAGCGCATCGAACCCGCTGACGTGCTCGTGGGACAGCGTGTGCGGGCTTATCGCCTGGCGCGACGCATGTCGCAATCGGCACTCGCCGAAGAAGTCGGCGTAACGTTCCAGCAGATTCAGAAATACGAGAAGGGAACTAATCGGATAGGAAGCGGCCGGCTTAAAAATGTCGCCACCGTTCTTGGCGTAGGGATTGGAGCGTTCTTTGCCGATGGGGAAAGCGATCAATCCGACCACGACCCATTCACTGAAATCCTTTCCCAGCCCTATGCGGCAAGGCTCCTCACGGCCTTTGGTGCGATCGACGAGGTCAAGCTGCGCTTGGCGTTGGTGAAACTCGCCGAAGGCCTCGGGGAACGCACCGAATAATCTCGGCAAGGACAATCGCAACGAGTCTGCGGATGAGCTGCAGTCAATCGGGGCGTGGCTTTCCGAAAAACATCTGAAATTTTAGAGGCTTGACCCGAACCATCCGCCAAGTTCGCGGTGCGCGCCGGGTCGAAGCCTAAGGTGCTTGTTGCAATGCGGCAGGCAAAGCGGCACAGTCCCATCTTGCCTGCCGCAAGGCCGAAGCCGGCGTAATTCCGTTGTGGGGAATGCATTGCACGGCAACTTGCCCAAGCGCGCGTTTCGGGTGGTCCTGATCAAGCCGTCGCATTACGACCAGGATGGCTATGTCATCCAGTGGTTGCGCTCGACCTTGCCGTCGAACAGCCTGGCGAGCGTCTACGGGCTGATCGAGGAAAGCGCGCGCGACCGCGTGCTCGGTCCCGACGTCGAGATCGAGGTCGAAGCCTGCGACGAGTGCAATACCGTCGTCGATGTCGAGGGCGTGGTGAAGCGCATCCGTGCTGCCGGCGGCGGCATGGTCGGGTTGATCGGCGTGCAGTCCAACCAGTATCCGCGTGCGCTCGATCTCGGGCGGCAATTGCGCGCCCGCGGGCTCACCGTCGTCATGGGCGGCTTTCATATCAGCGGCTGCATGTCCATGTTGCCGACGCTGCCGCCCGATTTGCAGGAAGCGCTCGATCTCGGCATCCATCTATTCGCCGGCGAGGCCGAGGGCCGCATGGCCGAAGTTTTATGCGACGTTGCCGCGGGCCGGGCGAAGCCGATCTACAATTACCTCAATGACCTGCCGGAGATGGCGGCGGCGGTCTATCCGATCCTGCCGCGCGAAGTCGTCACCAGGGTCGCGGGTCACTATTCGAGCTTCGATGCCGGCCGTGGTTGCCCGTTCCAATGCAGCTTCTGCACCATCATCAATGTCCAGGGCCGCAAATCGCGCTACCGCACCGCCGACGACGTCGAGGCGATCGTGCGCGCCAATGCGGCGCAGGGTATCACGCGATTTTTCGTTACCGACGACAATTTCGCCCGCAACCGCAATTGGGAACCCATTCTCGATCGCCTGATCAAACTGCGCGAGCGCGAGAAATTCAACATCAAACTTTTGCTTCAGGTCGACACGCTGTGTCACCGCATTCCGGGCTTCATCGAGAAGTCCGCCCGCGCCGGCTGCACCGCCGTCTTCATCGGATTGGAAAACATCAATCCGGAATCGCTGATGGGGACCAAGAAGCGGCAAAACAAGATTTGGGAATATCGCGACATGCTGCTGGCGTGGCGGCGGCAAAAGGTGATGACCTATGCCGGCTACATCCTCGGCTTCCCGACCGATACGCCGGAGTCGATCGCGCGCGACATCGAGATCATCAAGAAGGAATTGCCGGTCGATGTTCTCGAATTCTTCTATCTGACGCCGCTGCCCGGCTCGGAGGACCACAAGACTCTGTATATGCGCGGGGTGCCGATGGACCCCGACATGAACAAATACGACCTGGAACACGCCTGCACCGGCCATCCGCTGATGTCGAAACAGACCTGGACGCGGGTCTACGCCGACGCGTGGGCTCGCTATTATACCGACGAGCACGTCGAAACGATCATGCGCCGCGCGGTCATGTCCGGCATCAACCGAACGAAAATTCTGGATTCGCTCACCATATTCTCGGGCGCCGCGCGCATTGAAGGCGTGCATCCGCTGCAATTCGGCTTTTTACGTCGCAAGGTTCGCCGCCAGCGCCGCTTTGGCATGCCGATCCGCAGCCCGCTGGTGTTCTATCCGTGGCGCGTTGCCGATTTTCTCAAAGTCGCCTCGCAATGGTTGCGGCTGATCTGGCGCTATCGCCGCATCATGGCGCGGGTCACGGCGGATCCGGCTTCGCGCAGCCATTTCGACGAGGCTTTGCGACCCCATACCGGCGCGGGCGAGACCGATCATTTTGTCGAAGTTTTTGCCGACAAGATCCCGCACACCCACGGGGCGCCGGTGCGCGTCGGCGCTGCTGTCGCCGGTTGATGGGTTTCCTCAGGCTTCCGAGCTGCGGCCGATCTTGCTCTCAGTTCCGCTGATGAGGCGGGCGATGTTGGCGCGGTGCATGATCCACAACAGAACGGTCAGCAGCAGAAACAACTCCGCCTCCCGTCGGTCGCCGTGCCACCACAGGACGGCCGGCGTCGCCGCGCTCGCGATCAGTGCCGCAAGCGATGAATAGCGGGTCACCGCCGCGATCACGGCCCAGATCGCGCAGAAGGCCAACAGCGCGACCCACAATTTAAAGCCGAGCAACAGACCGATATAGATCGCAACCCCTTTGCCGCCCCTAAAACCGAGCCAGACCGGAAACAGGTGGCCCAAAAATGCGCCGAGCGCGGCGCATAATGCCATGTCCCGGCCGAAGCAATGGTCGGTGATAAGGACCGCCGCCGTGCCCTTGAGGATGTCGCCCGCGAGCGTTGCGGCGGCGAGCGCCTTGCGCCCAGTGCGCAAAACATTCGTCGCGCCGATATTGCCGGAGCCGATGGTGCGAACGTCGGGTGCGCCAGCGAGCCGCGTCAGCAGGACGCCGAACGGGATGGAGCCGCACAAATAGCCGAAGAAAAAAGCGGCGGCATATTCGGGCATAACCGACCAGTTGATTGAGTGCAGCATGGCGGCTCAACAAGGCGGGGAATGCGTTGATCTAACCGGTGCGGACCTTTTTTCCGTTCTTCTCGCGTGGCTGAAAGCCTGCCGCTATCGCCTCGGCATCGCTGCGATAGATGACGAAGTGCTTGAGCTTCTCGTTGGGCGCACCAGCGAGCGCAGCCAAGCCGGATGAAAACGTCTTTCGCGTCGTGTCGGCAACGACCAAGTGCGCAGTAACATCCTCACTGAGGTCTTTCTCGCAATAGACGCAGCGCAGCTTGCAGTGCCGGGGCGATTGCTCTTCGACCACATAGAACTTGTTGGCGGCGTATTGTCGTTCGGCAGGATCGCTGGTGATGCAATTGGGATTGTCGCATTGCAGGCCGATGCCGATCGGCTGGACGTAGATCGGATTATCCGGCTTGGCGAAACCGCCGTTGAATTGGCGCAGCGACTTGTTGTTATGCAAGTGAAGCATCAGCGAAATGAGCGCCATCCGGATCGGAACGCCGTAGGCGGCCTGCTGGAAATAGACGGCGCGGCGGTCGGTGTCGAACGAGGCATCGAGCTCGTTGACGCGCGGCAGCGGATGCATGACGCTGGCATCCGAATATTTCGCCTCGCCGAGGAACTTTGCGTCGATCTTCGGATACGGCCGCTCCTTTTCGGTCCAGCGTTCCTTTTGGAAGCGCGTGACATACACCGCGTCGATTTTCTTCTGCACCAGGAGTCCGTAATCGATTTCGGGATCGGGAATGAGCGATAACTGGTGCGGTTGATCCGCGGTGACGTAGAGCGCGTCGATTGATCCGCCAGGGGCTTGTCCGGGGTCTTTGGACACCATGCGGCAGTGAAATTCCTCGCGCAGCCGGCGATCGACATGCGGCGGCAGCTCCATGCCGGGAGCGGGCAGGGGGTCGATCGTGGCGCCAAAACGGGCCAAAGCATAGACGAACGAGTGAATTGTGCGGCTGCCTTTGAGGTCGCCGGAAATCGCGACCTTCATGTTCTTGAAGTTTTTCTTCTTCGAACGCAGCGTGAAGAGGTCGCATAATGTCTGCGTCGGGTGCTCGTGGCTGCCGTCACCCCCGTTGATCACCGGGATTTGCGCGTATTCGGCGGCCAGCCGCGCGGCGCCGTCGCGCGGATGGCGGATGACGACGATGTCGGCATAGTTGGAGATGACCCTGATCGTGTCGGCGAGGCTTTCGCCCTTGGCCGCGGAGCTTACGGCCGGATCGGCGCTGGTGATGTTGGCGCCGCCGAGCCGCAGCATGGCGCTTTCGAACGACAGGCGCGTCCGGGTGCTCGGTTCGTAGAACAGGGTTGCCAGGATGGATTTGGACGCCAAATTCGTGCTGCGCCCGATCCGGTAATGGATCTTGGGATCGGCGAGTTCCTTCAAAAACCCTTGGGCGACCTCGAAGATCGTCTCGATCTCCGTATTGCTGAGGTCGTTGATCGAAATAAGATGGCGCGTGAGCGGCTGGGGTTTGGTCATCAAAGCGCTGCTATAGGCCCAAGACCGGCGGTCCGGCAAGCCCGCTTTCGCCCCCTCCCTTCCCTCTCCCGCAAGCGGGGGAGGGAAGGGAGGGGGTTATGCACCGGAAACCTCAGCGGCCGTCCGTGCTACAATCCGTGGCCCCAATCCTCGGCCCCAATCCTCGGCCCCAACAGGCGAATCGCCATGGCGCCCACCGTGCGTTTCGATACCCACGAGGTTTTCAACCAGTCGCCGGCTTTCGAGAACGTCGATCTGTTCGCAAACGATGCGCCGCTTCAGGATGCCGTCCGCGCCAACGGCGCCGAAGGTGAAGCGGCTGCGCTGTCGGCTTTCGGGCGGCAATGGGGAGCTGCGGAAATGTTCGCGCTCGGTCGCCAGGCCAACGAGAATTTGCCCAAGCTGCACGCCTTCGACGCCGCGGGCAATCGCCGCGACACCGTCGAGTACCATCCGGCCTATCACCGATTGATGGCCGAGAGCATCGCGGCGGGGCTGCATGCCTCGACCTGGACCGCTGCCGGCCGGCACGCCGCGCCGCCGGCGGAAGTCGCGCGCGCGGCGCGTTTCTACATGGCGGCGCAGGTCGAGACCGGGCACTTGTGCCCGGTCACCATGACGCGCGCGGCGCTGGCGGCGCTCGCCGCCGAGCCGGCGCTCGCCGGCAAAATCCTGCCGAAAGTGCTCACCCGCAGCTACGACGCTGTTTTTCGGCCGTGGTGGGAAAAATCGGGAAACACGCTCGGCATGGGCATGACGGAAAAGCAGGGCGGCACCGACGTGCGCACGAACTCCACGACCGCCACGCCCAGCGGCGATTCCTATTCGATCACCGGTCACAAGTGGTTCTTGTCCGCGCCGATGAGCGACGCCTTCCTGGTGCTGGCGCAGGCGCCGGGCGGGCTCACTTGCTTTCTCATGCCGCGTTTTTTGCCCGATGGCTCGGTCAATGGCCTGCGCTTCCAGCGCCTCAAGGACAAGCTCGGCGACCGCGCCAATGCGTCCAGCGAAGTCGAATTCGCCGAGGCTTTCGCCTGGCGCGTCGGCGCGGAGGGCGCCGGCATCCGCAATATTATACAGATGGTGCAGTTGACGCGGCTGGATTGCGCCATCGCCTCGGCCGGCCTGATGCGCATGGCGCTCACGCAGGCGGTGCAGCATTGCCGCCACCGCAGCGTTTTCCAAAAACGCCTTTACCGGCAGCCGATGATGCGCGCCGTATTGGCCGACATGGCGCTCGACCTGGAAGGCGCGGTCGCCTTGGTGATGCGGCTTGCGCGCGCGCTCGATGGCGCCGCCGAGGATGCCCGGGAGGCCGCCTATGCGCGCCTCATGACGCCGGCGGCAAAATACTGGATTTGCAAGCAGGCGCCGGCCTTCGTTTACGAGGCCATGGAATGCCTCGGCGGCAACGGTTACGTCGAGGAGAGCATGCTGCCGCGGCTCTATCGCCAGGCGCCGGTCAACGCCATCTGGGAAGGCTCCGGCAACGTCATGTGCCTCGACGTTTTGCGCGCGCTCGAGCGCGATCAAGATGCGGCCGACCTCTTCAGCTCGCTGTCGCGCGAGGCTGCCGTGCCTTCGGCTGCGGCGATGAGCTTCGAAACCGCGAGTGAAGCCAATGCACGCATCTTGGTAAGCAGCCTCGCTGTGTTGGCGAGTGCCGCCGCGCTCAAGCCAAGTGCGCCGCCCGCGGTGGCCGACGCATTCGTGCGCACGCGTCTTGCTCGATCGCGCGGCGCTCTCTACGGCGCCGCGGCCATCGATGAAGCGACGACCGATATGCTGTTGCAACGCGTCCTGCCGGAACCATAAGGTCGCGATGCTTCATCCGCCCCTGCGGAGCGAAGCGCAGCGGGGGAGGGGAACCGCGCGTAGCGCGGTGGAGGGGGCGCGCGGCAGAGAGGCAAACCTCACCGCCGACGCCCCTACCTTCCCTGTTTTCACGGGGGAGGATGAAAGGAGAGATTCTGCACTGCGTACCGTATCGATGCCGGGTGAGCGGTATGGTAGAGTGCGCAAATGACCAGCAAGACCGCCGCCAAGCCCGCCAAGGACAAGCGCCGCCGCACCACCATGGTGCCGGTCACGACCATGGAGGAAATCCCGATCCTCTCCGGCAAGGAGCGGGTCGAGCTGATCGCTCGCCTCACAGCGGCGCAGGCCAGGGTCAAGGCCGGCAAGGCTATCGACTACGACCCCGAGACGTTCCAGCAGCGGCTCGTCGGCATCTACCGCAAAGCGCGTAGCGCGTAGGGCGGGTTAGCACTACTGCGTCAGAAATCGCGGCGCTGCCAGCTGTGCCCTCGCCCCTTGCGGGAGAGGGCCTCGCCGGCTGTTCAACAAACACGGTTGGGTGAGGGGTTGCGGCCCCGACCCCTCACCCATCTTTGTCGTTGAACCGCCGAGCAGCCCTCTCCCGCAA
>Ga0074044_10005391_pt1 | contig 10444 bp, 9 predicted proteins | sample BogForMeECP23OM1_FD_94443 | JGI IMG/M metagenome (GOLD analysis project Ga0074044, IMG submission 94443) | Bog forest soil microbial communities from Calvert Island, British Columbia, Canada - Bog Forest MetaG ECP23OM1 | ecosystem: Environmental > Terrestrial > Soil > Wetlands ...
GACATTCTCTGGCGCGACACGTCCGGCGACGTGGCGATCTGGGAGATGAACGGCACCACGATCTTGAACCCCACCACCTCGTACGTCGGCACCGTGTCGCCTAGCATCTGGACCGTCCAGAGCGCCAACGCCGACTGACGTCGACGGTATGAGCGACATTCTGTGGATTGACACGAGCGGCGATGCCGCGATCTGGTTCATGAACGGCACGACGGTGACGTCGGGCGTGGGCCTCGGCACGGTCACTCCGGTCTGGTCGATCGTCGCAACCGGCGACTTCAATGGCGACGGCAAGGGCGACATTCTGTGGCGGGATACGAGCGGCGAGAATAACCAATGACCACACTATTGCCTGCTGCGGACGAATATCCGCCGGGCCTCGTCCTGCGCGCGGTCCTCGCGCTTGATTTGATGGCGTTCACCGAGTTTGCCTTCGGGGTGGTGCGTCCCAATACGCCCTTCAAGCCCAACTGGCACCTCGAGGTCCTTGCGCACAAACTATCCCAAGTTGCCTCAGGTGAGGTCAAACGCCTGATCGTCACCATGCCTCCGCGAAACCTGAAATCGCTGTTCGCATCGGTGGCGCTGCCGGCCTGGTTTCTTGGCCATAACCCATCGGAACGCGTCGTGGCGGTATCTTATTCTGACCAGCTCGCTCGCACTCATGCCAACGACTTCCGCCGGCTGGTGAATGATCCAATCTATCAGGCAACCTTCCCGACCATGCGACTGGCACGTGACACCGAGAAGGAGATCGTGACCACGATGCAAGGAAAGCGCTACACCACCTCCATCGAGGGCACCTTGACCGGACTAGGCGGCAACCTTGTGATCATCGACGATCCGCTCAAGCAGGACGATGCCCATTCCGAGGCTGTGAGGAAGCGGACGATCGAGTGGTATCGTTCCACCTTGCTGAGCCGCCCGGACGACAAACAGGTGGCACGCATTCTTCTCGTCATGCAGCGTGTGCATCAGGATGATCTCGCCGGTTACCTGGAGGAGCAAGGCGGATTTGAAATCTTGAGCCTCCCCGCGATTGCCACGCAGACCAAAACCTATGAACTCGGAGCGGGCCGCAGCTATGTGCGTCAACAAGGCGAGCTCCTGCACCCATCGCATGAACCGGCGTCAGTACTCCTCGAACTCAAACGCGAAATGGGGCCGATCGCCTTTTCGGCTCAATACCAGCAGTGCCCGATCCCGCCGGGTGGCACGATTATCAAACGCAAGTGGCTCGCTTCCTACGATGAGTTTCCTGTTCATTGCCGCGGCGATAATCTGATCATGAGTTGGGATATCGCGCTAAGCGAGGAAGAGAAGGGCGACTATTCTGCGTGTGTAGTGTTGTTGCGCCGAAAGGAAGTATTCTTCGTTCTGGAAGTCATTCAAGGGCGTCTGCGTTTTGACGACCTCAAGCGCAAGATTTTGGAGGTCAAAAAACGCTATGGGGTGGGGACGCTCCTGATCGAGGACTCGCCCATCAGCAAGGGTCTTATCCAAAGCCTCGAGGAGAGTTCGATCAACGTTACTACGTATGAACCGGAAACCGACAAGCGTTCTCGCCTGATTGCGCAGTCCGATCTGTTCGCGGGTGGTTCGGTGCGGCTTCCGAAGAGTGCACCGTGGCTTGAAGATTTCACGGCCGAACTTCTGGCTTTCCCAGGGCGTCACGACGACCAAGTCGATGCCTTGACCCAGGGACTTGCCTGGGGTCGGGACATATGGAGCCACAGGGCGAGGTTTGACCGCAGGACAGTGGGCTGATCAATCAAGACGACCAACGTCACCGTAGCCAGTTTCCGACGCGAAGATCGTCGATCCGCAAAAATTCGCGCTCGTTATCGGTCAACATCGTGTGATCCAACGCCAGCTCATGTGCTGCTATGAGCAAGTCATTTGCCCCGATGGACCGGCCAGCTCGCGTAGATGTGTTCTCAGCCCTCCGCAAACGGCATCGGCGGGCATGTGCCCGTAACCAGTCCTGAATGTTTGGCGCCCTCGCGCCCTAAATATCGGCCTTTTTGCGGCTTGAGGAATGCTATTCGCTGTGTTGATCTAAATGCTGGCCCGCCCGCGATTTGGCAGAGTTCCAAACGGCGGAACCGGCGAACATGTGGAAGCGCAGGACAAGCAATCCCGCGGCCAGCAGGCCTAGCAGCGTGCAGGCGACGACTGCTGTCCGATCGGTCGCCAACCATGTGGCTACGAGCGCAAGCACCGTAAGTGCGGCGTTGAGCGCAATGATCAACTTGACCACGAACGGATGTGATGTGGCTGCCGCCGCCACCTGATAGGCGTGGCTGCGGTGCGCCCGCCACACGGCCTCGCCACGTGCTAGAGCAGATTCCGCTCGATTTCAGGCATAGCCTGCGTGGCGGAAATAATTGGAGGCTTCGCGTGCGGTGATGGTACGCGCGAACGAGCCCATCCGGCGGCGCAGGCGGCGAACTGTTCGCTCCGCAGCCTTGCGCAGATAGGCCTTTAGCTTGCTGAAAGGCATCTCGATCGGGTTCAGGTCGGGCGAATATTTGGGCAGATATTGAAGTATTGCACCGCGCGCTTCGATCGCCGCGCGGACGCCGGCGGCCTTGTGGGCCGGAAGATTGTCGATCATGACGACATCCTTGCGCTTGAGGGTCGGGGCGAGACACTGTTCGACATAGGCCAAGAATTTCTTTCCGATCATTGCGCCGTCAATTGTCCGCGAGGCGCTCATGCCATGCCGACGCAAAGCGGCGACGAAGGTGATCGTCTTCCAATGGCCCTGCGGCACGTGGTCCACCAATCGCTCGCCGCGGGCGCACCGGCCGTGCAACCGCGCCATCTTGGTGTTGGCGGCGGTCTCATCGAGAAACACCAGCCGGGCCGGCTCAAACATGCCCTGTTCTCGCATCCAGCGCCGCCGTGCCCGCGCCACGTCCGCGCGCTCCTGCTCGGCCGCTCGCAGACTTTTTTTTGAAGGTGAACTTGTGGCGTTGAAAGAAGCGCCAGACCGCTGTGCGGCTGCCCGCAATCCTTCGCTTGCGCATCGCCGAAACCACCTCATCCAGCGTCAAGTCAGGCTGCGCCTCGATCAGGGCCAGCAAACAGGCTGCGTGCTTTTCCAGCGGTGACATGCTGCCGCCCCGCGGCTTGGCGGCGCAGCGGCCAGTCTCGTTAAAGCACTTCACCCAGATCACCGCCGTACTGGCGCTGACATCGTAGTGTTCGGCCGCCTCGCGCCGCGAACCGCCGCTCGCAACCCGGGCAATCACGCGCTCACGCATATCCGCAGAGTAAGCCCTCGGCATCTTCCCACTCCCAAAATCGAATCAATGCCGATAGACTCGCTCAAGCTTGGCCCAAAGGGAATCCTTCCCGATTCAGTTGGGCCGGAACATGCTCTAGCCTTCGCAATAGTGTCGCCATCGCATCGAACAGATAATAAAGCGGCAGAATGATCGCCGGCGCGAGATGGCCTTCACTCGCAAGATAGAGCAGCAAGAAACCGGCGAGAAAGCCCAGCGGGACACTACCCACATCGCCTAGGAACAGTTTGGCCGGCGTCCAATTCCACAACAGGAAACCACAGGCGGCGCCTGCCATCGCCATGCCGAGTCCAGCAACAGGCGCTGCGAGACCGGCGACCAGTGAGACCAGTGTAAGTCCGAGGCCGATTGTTGCCGTCTCCACTCCGGTGATCCCATCGATTCCGTCCATGAAGTTGTACAGATTGATGAACCAGATCCACGCGAGCGCGGCAAACAAATGATCGCCGAGCGGCGGCAAGTGTCCATGAAAGACCAAGCCGGACGATGGAAGTGAGGCAAAAGTGCGGCGCGACAATCAAGGTGAGAATCCAGCGTCAATCAGGATGAGAATGTGCCGCTGCTGGGGTGACGAAGGGCGGGTGTATCCCGACCGGAGTTACGCCAGCAGCGGCGGCGCGGGCCCGAAGGGCCACGTCTGGCGGTATCGGCGGTTCGGTAAAGGATCGGCTTTCTCTTTCAGGAGGACCGATTCGTTGCCCGGCCGACATGGCTCGAACGTTCGTTCGGGCGGTCGATGCGCCCCCATGTGCGCAGCAGCGGAATGAGGAGACGGCTCAGATACCAGCATCCCGCCATGCAGGCGGCAAACCAGGCAGCGGCGATGAGCAAGGTTCCAGCCATGCGATTACGCGGCCCTGTTCCGGCCGCCGCGCGCCAGGAAATCTTGATAGGTCAACGCCAGTGCATCGCGCAGCTCTGTCTTGTGCGCCCCGGCGCAGAATCTTGCTGTGGATTTTCGAATGATACTGGCCATCTTCCGCGGCCGCGGTATGAGTGTGCCAATCGAATCGCTCGCGGTGGAAATTGAACTGCAATCATTCTGCTCTCACAGTCGGCTGATCACCGCCCGGCTCCCAGCCGCCTAGAGCATGATTGGATCACGCCGAAGCGTATCCTGCATTGGCGAGATAGTTGGCGCATTCAGATGGGGTGAAGCAATCGAGCAACGCGCCGATCCGTCGCCAGGTGGCTTCGACGCTTCGCTCTGCGGCCTTGCGGAGCAAGGTTTTGAGCTTGGCGAAGACCTGCGCGATCGGATTGCGGGGCTGTAGGGGGGCAGGAAGACCAGTTTGGCGCCGGCTGCTCGAATGGCGCGGCGCATTGCCTTGCCTTTATGGCTGCCGAGGTTGTCGATGATGACCCGGGCTTGAGGGTCGGCACCAGGACCTGCGCGATATAGGCGAGGAAGCTTTCGCCATTGATCGGTCTGTCGATGACGCAGGGGCATCGATGCGGTGGCAGCGCAGGGCGCGAGAAAAGTGAGTGTGCGCCAGCGGCCCTGTGGCACCTTGGCGACCAGCCGTTGGCCCCGCGGCGCCCGTCCGTGGCTACGGGACATGGTGGTCTTGGCCGGGTCTCGTCGATGAAGACCAGACGTGCCGGATCAAGCCGACCTTGATAAAACCTCCATTGCGCGCGCCGCCTGGCCACTCGGGGCGATCCTGCTCGCTGGCGTGCAGGCTTTCTTGAAGCTGATGCCCTCGTGCTCGAAGAAGTGCCAGACCGCGTAATAGCTCACCTTGATGCCGCGCGCCGCGAGTTCCCCAAGCAGCGCCCGCAATGTCACACATCCGGCTGCTCGGAAAGCCGCCTCAGCAGCCACCCACGCTCAGCGGCCAGCGCATACGGCCGATTGCCACCCATCGGTCGCGCCGCGGCGCACCCAAAAGACCGGCCCCGGTCCGGCTGCTCAGAGCCAGGAGCATGATCCGCTACGCTCATCGCCGACCGTAAGCCGCTCGCAATGTCGCCTACGGCGCTATGAAGGTGCCTAGCTCGCGGCTTGCTTCACCTCAATCATGTTGAGTAGGGATGCTGTTGCGGAACATCGGATGCCGGTTGGCCCCTGGGTTAGCATTCACAGTTGAGGCAATATGGGGATCAACTTCATGTCGCCCGACAGCAAACGGGCCCTGCTGCGCCACCGGAATCCAAAAATGATCCGACGCCGGGCAAGACGGGAACAGGCAGGCGCCCCTTTGCTTCCAAAGAATCGTCTCCCTGTTTTCTCGCTGTTATTTTGCTGTGGAGAAATTATCTAAGTCCCTAATCCCACTGAGTAATTGCCCGTTCGTGCTCAATCGCCTCCCTGTTTTTCTCGGAATTCTCCCTGTTTTTCCCAGCTCTTTCAAAAACCCCGCCTGCAACGAATTGAATCCAAACGTGTTCACAGCCCCTTGCCCTTTGGGTCGCCAGTCAGATCGAGCCGTGCTAGGGGAGGGCGGGGATAGCGGCTAAGGAGGGGACTCTTCGGGTCATGAGTGAGGCTGACAAAGTGGGCGCGGACGGCGTTTTGCGTATCGGCGTGGTCGGCGTCGGCGTCATGGGCAGCAACCATGCGCGGGTGCTTGCGGAATTGCCTGGCGTCAAGCTGGTCGGCGTTGTCGACCCCGACGGCAAGCGGCGGGAATACGTGGCGCGGGCGCTCGGTTGCGCCGCATTCGGGGACCTCGATGCCCTGATCCGGTGCGGCGTCGACGCCATCACGATCGCGGCGCCGACCCACCTGCATCGCGACATCGCGCTCGAATGCGCCTCGCGCGGCATCCATATTCTGGTCGAAAAGCCGATCGCCTCCACGATCGAGGAGGGCCGCGCCATCGTCGCGGCGGCCCGCCGCGCGCGCGTCACGCTGATGGCGGGCCATGTCGAGCGCTTCAATCCGGCGGTCGAGACCATCAAGCGGGCGATCAAGGACCAGGACATCCTGTCCATCGCCATCATCCGCGTCGGACCGTTTCCGCCGCGCATGTCGAATGTCGGCGTCGTCATCGATCTTGCGGTGCATGATATCGACCTCATCCGCTGGTTCACGGATTCGGAGATCGTCGAAATCCAACCGCAGACGTCGAGCGCGGTCGCCGAGCGCGAGGACATTGCGCTGTTGCAGTTTCGCACCGCCTCGGGCGTGCTTGCCCATATCAACACCAACTGGCTCACGCCGTTCAAGGCGCGCAACATCCACATCGCCACGCGCGACAAATATCTCATGGCCGATCTGTTGACGCTTCAGGTCACCGAGTGTTTCGGCTTCCAGCCGGACGGCAGCTATTCGATGCGGCATCTGTCGGTCGGCTACGCGGAACCGTTGCGCGCCGAGCTTGTCGCCTTCGTCAAGGCGGTGCGCAGCGGCGGCACGCCCGCCGTGACCGGCGAGGAGGGAGTAGCCAGCCTCGAGATCGCGATTCGCTGCCTCGACGCGCGTGCGGGACAAGCGAGCGCGCCGCAGCGCAAGGGCCCGCGGCGCGTCGCCGGCTAGAGCATGCCCCCGAAAAGTGGATACCGGTTTCCCTTCGCGAAGCCCGCTTCGGCGGGCGAAGCAAGGTCGGACAAGATCGTGCTCAAACAAAAAACAGCGCCCGGTCCTGATGCCATCAGAACCGATGAGCTCTAATGGGTGTGCGCCGAGCGTGGACCAAGCTATGAATCAGCACGCGCGCCTTGAACAGAGGCCAATACCGTTCATCGATGTGGCGGCCCAGCGCCGCCGGCTCGGCAGCGCGATCGATGAAGCGATTGCCCGCGTGCTCGCCCATTGCCAGTTCATTCAGGGCCCGGAGGTGCGCGGGCTCGAAGCCGACCTTGCGGCGTTCTGCGGCGCGCGGCACGTGATCGGCTGCGCGAGCGGCACCGACGCGCTGCTGCTCGTTCTCTTGGCGTGGCGGATCGGACCGGGCGATGCCGTGATTTGCCCGGCCTTCACCTTCTGCGCGACCGCCGAGGTGGTGGCGCTTCTCGGCGCGACGCCGGTCATGGCCGATGTTGCGGCGGAGAGCTTCAATCTCGACCCTGCAAGTTTCGAGCGCGCGGTGGCGACGGCGAAGGCGCGCGGGCTGAAGCCGAGGGCGGTCATCCCGGTCGATCTGTTTGGCCTGCCGGCCGATCACGATGCCATCGCGGCGATTGCCGCGGCGCACCGCATGCTGGTGCTCGACGACGCGGCGCAGGCCTTTGGCGCGACCTATCGGGGCCGCAAGCTGGGCACGCTGGCGACGGCGACGGCGACCAGCTTTTTTCCGGCAAAACCGCTCGGCTGCTACGGCGACGGCGGTGCCGTCTTCACCGACGACGACGCGCTTGCCGCGCGCGTGAAAAGCCTGCGCGTGCACGGCGAGAGCACCCACGACAAGTACGATGCCTTGCACATCGGCACCACCGGCCGGCTCGATTCCATCCAGGCGGCGGTCCTGATCGAGAAACTCAAGATCTTCCCGGAGGAGATTGTCGCGCGGCAAGCCGCGGCGGCGCGCTATACCGACGGCCTCGCCGGTGTCGCGACGACACCGCGCGTGGGCAATGAATCGACCTCGGTTTGGGCGCAATACACCATCCGGCTTGCACCAGGGCGGCGCAATGCGCTCGGCGCCGCGCTCAAGACGCAGGGCATCCCGACGGCGATCTATTACCCCAAGCCGTTGCACCGCCAGACGGCCTATCGCGACTTCCCGGTGGTCGATGGCGGCGTGCCGGTGAGCGAGCGGCTGGCCGATGAAGTGATCAGTCTGCCGATGCACGCCTATCTCGATCCGCCAGTCCAGGATCGCATCGTCGAGGCGGTTCAACGGGCGCTGGCGAGTTGAGTCCTTTTCCCTCCCCCCACCCGGGTCGCGCTTGCGCGCGCCCGAGTGCAAGCTTGCGGGGGAGGGTAGGGTGGGGGTCGTGAGGTGACGCGCTAGCGTCAATGCTGGTGTAAAACCTCCCGACCCCACCCCTGCCCCTCCACACAAGGGGGAGGGGTAAAAAGGCGTCCATGATCGAAAAGATTCTCACCGTCGGCGGCTATACGCTGCTCTCGCGTATCACCGGCTTCATGCGCGACATCATGCTCGCGGCGATCATCGGCGCCGGGCCGGTCGCCGACGCCTTCTTCGTCGCCTTCCGGCTGCCGAACCATTTCCGCGCCATTTTCGCCGAAGGCGCATTCAATGCCGCTTTCATTCCGGCCTATGCGCGCATTCGCACCCAGAGCGGGCCGCAGGCCGCAAAACTGTTTGGCGACCGCATCTTCACGCTGCTCCTCGCGACGCAAGTGGTGCTGCTTGCGCTCGCGCTTGTCTTCACGCCGCAGGCCATCGACCTGCTCGCTCCCGGCTTTTCGCGCGAACCGCAGCAGTTCGCGCTCGCGGTCAACCTGACGCGCATCACTTTCCCCTACCTCCTGCTCATTACGCTGGTGACGCTGTGGGGCGGCATCCTCAACGCGATGCATCGCTTCGCGGCAGCCGCTGCGGCGCCGATCCTGCTCAACTTGGCGATGATGGCGACGCTGGCGCTCGCCGCATTCTTCCCCGGCGCCGGCTACGCGGCGGCATGGGGCGTGCTGATATCGGGCGTGCTGCAAGCCGCATTGGTCGGCGGCGCTACGATGCGCGCTGGCGTGATGACCTCGTTTCACGCGCTGCGCTGGGACGACGACGTGCGGCGCTTCTTCACGGCGCTCCTTCCGGCGACGGTCGGATCGGCCGGCACGCAGTTGGCGCTGTTCGCCGATACCATCATCGCGAGTTTTCTCTCGGCCGGCGCGTTGTCGGCGCTCTATTACGCCGACCGCATCGATCAGTTTCCGATCGGCGTGATCGGGATAGCGGTCGGCACGGTGCTGGTGCCGGAGATGACGAGCCGGGTCGCTGCCGGCGACCACGACGGCGCCCGGTCGGCGCAGAACCGGGCGATCGAATTCGCTCTGCTGTTGGCGATGCCCTGCGTCGTGGCCTTCCTGGTGGTGCCCGACCTCATCATGAAAGGCCTGTTCATGCGCGGCGCGTTCACGGCCGCCGACGCGCACGCCGCCGCGATGACGCTCGTGGCCTATACGATCGGCCTCGTCCCGTTCGTCCTCATTCGCAGCGTCGTCGCGCCCTTCCTGGCGCGCGGCGACACGCTGACGCCGGTCAAGGCGGCGCTGACCGGGACCGCGGTCAACATTGTCTGCAAGATCGCGCTGATGGGTTCCTTGGCGCAGGTCGGGCTGGCGCTAGCGACCTCGATCGGGGCATGGATCAATTTCATTCTGGTGCTGTGGTTTGCGGTGCGGGCCGGTCTCATCGCGTCCGACGCTGCGCTGAAATCTTCCCTTGTGAAGCTCGCCGTGGCCGGCCTTGCGTTCGCGATCTTCCTCTTGATCGCGGACCCATTGGTCACCGCGCTGTTATCGTCGTGGTCCAGGTTCCGAAATGAGTCGGAACTGCTGGTGCTGGCGTTGCTCGGCGGCGCATTCTATGGCGCGCTTGTGGTCGCGCTGTTCGGACGGCGCTGGCTCTCGCTCATGCGCAAACGGGCGAAATCCGCGCCGGGCGAGCCGATCGATGCATTCGAAGGCACCTCTGCGCCGGCCGCCGGGCCGGATGAGATCTGAGCAGGAACGGAGTTTTTGATGCGCGTGACCATGATCGGCGCCGGATATGTCGGCCTCGTTTCCGGCGCCTGCTTTGCCGATTTCGGTCACCACGTGACCTGCATCGACAAGGATGCCCAAAAGGTCGCGGCGCTCAATCGCGGCGAGATTCCGATCTTCGAGCCGGGCCTTGCCGATCTCGTCGAAGCCAACGTCCGGCAGGAGCGCCTGACATTCGCCGTCGAGACGACCGGCGTTGGCGAAGCCGACGCCGTGTTCATCGCCGTCGGCACGCCGTCGCGCCGCGGCGACGGCCACGCCGATCTGAGCTTCGTCTACGCCGCCGTGCGCGAGATCGCGCCTTTGCTTTCCAGCACCGCGGTGGTGGTCACCAAATCGACCGTTCCGGTCGGCACCGGCGACGAGATCGAGCATATCCTGCGCGAAAAACGTCCCGACGCCGATCTGCAGGTCGTGTCCAATCCGGAATTTTTGCGCGAAGGCGCCGCCATCCGGGATTTCAAGCATCCCGATCGCATCGTGGTCGGCACCGACGATGCGCGTGCCCGCACCGTCC
>Ga0074044_10005392_pt1 | contig 10442 bp, 10 predicted proteins | sample BogForMeECP23OM1_FD_94443 | JGI IMG/M metagenome (GOLD analysis project Ga0074044, IMG submission 94443) | Bog forest soil microbial communities from Calvert Island, British Columbia, Canada - Bog Forest MetaG ECP23OM1 | ecosystem: Environmental > Terrestrial > Soil > Wetlands ...
AGATAGAGAGCACCGTACGTTACCTCGGTATCGAGGTCGATGATGCACTGACAATATCCGAGCAAGTCGAACTCTGAACGACGACGCGGCCTCGCGAGTCGCGTTATAAGCCTACCCGCGAGGCTGTCGTTCCGGCGATGCGTGCTCTCCGCCCAAAGCAGGCATCGACCGAAGCCCCAACAGAACATCGCGATGGTGGGAAGCGGACATCCATCGACAATCGACGTCCAGGCTCACAGATGGAAATTACAAAAGCCCGGAAGCGGCCGATTCAAGCGCGGTCGACCATGTCCCTGTCTGGGCGGACGCCGGACTACGCTGACATCGCTGCGTCGGCAGCATCGGCGGCGCGCCGCATCAGCAGGTTACGTTCGCGCCTGTTGCCCGCCAGCGCCGCGGCCGCTGCGAATTCGGCGCGCGCTTCCTCGTAGCGGCCGAGCCTGTGGAGCAGGTCGCCTCGAACGCTCGGCAGCAGGTGATAGCCCGTGAGCGCGGGCTCGCACACAAGCCGGTTGACGATCGCCAGCGCCGCTTCTGGTCCCTCGGCCATGCCGACGGCAACCGCGCGGTTGAGGTCGACGATTGGCGAGCGTACGATCGCCGCCAGCTCCGCATAAAGTCCTGATATGCGCGACCAGTCGGTCTCGCCCGCCGTCCTTGCCTGGGTGTGGCAGGCGATAATCGCCGCCTGCAGGGCGTAAACGCCACCCGCTCCGCCGAGTTCACGCACTCGCCCTAGCGCCTGCATCCCCCGCCGGATCTGGAACTGGTCCCAGAGTGCGCGGTTCTGGTCCAACATAAGGATTGGCTCGCCTGCTGCGTCAATACGCGCCGCCGTGCGCGAGGCGTTCAGCTCCATCAAGGCGAGCAGCCCATGGGCTTCGGGCTCGTGCGGGGCGATGGAGGCGAGCACGCGGCCTAGGCGAAGCGCCTCATTGCAGAGCTGGGGACGCAGCCAGTCCAGGCCGGACGCCGCGGTGTAGCCTTCGTTAAAAACGAGGTAGACGACCTCCAGCACCGAGGAGAGCCGCTCCGAGAGCTCCTGGCCGCGTGGGGTCTCGTAGGCCAGCCCCGATTCCGAAAGGGTCCGCTTTGCGCGCACGATGCGCTGCGCGATCGTCGCGTTTGGCAGCAGGAAGGCCCTCGCGATCTCTTCGGTCGTCAGTCCGCAGATCATCCGCAACGTCAGAGCTGCGCGGGCCTCACGCGATAGACGCGGGTGACAGGCTGTGAAGATGAGCCGAAGCAGTTCATCGCCGATGTCGTCGTCCAGGGCGGAGTCTAGGTCGGGCATCGCCTGCTGCTGCTCCTCCATGTCCCAGGCGATCATCTCGTGCTTACGCTCAAGCATCCGGCCGCGCCGCAAGTGATCCAAGGCCCGGCGCTTGGCGCTCGCCATCAGCCAGGCGCCGGGTTTTTCTGGAACGCCTGTCACGGGCCACCGCTCGAGGGCGGCCAACAGGGCTTCCTGCGTCAAATCTTCGGCCAGCGGCACATCGCGCAGCATCCTCGCCAAGCTGGTAATCAGCCGGGGCTGCTCGATCCGCCAGACGGCCAGGATCGCGCGATGGGCGTCAGCGGCCGTCATGGTCGCCGACCTCGCGAGCCGGCTCTTCGCGTCAAGAGCCACTCGAGGCAAACGCGCGAAGTTCGCACACCCCTTCCCAACCCGGAAAGAGATCCTTGTGCAGCTGCATGAACTCCGTCGCCGAGGCCACTGCCTCTTCTTTGCCCGGCAGCTCGAAGATCGCGTAGCCACCGATGACCTCCTTGGCCTCCACGAAAGGGCCGTCGACGACGCCGAGCTGCCCGTCCGCTATGCGCACTTGTGCGCCCGTGACGAGAGGCGTCAGCCCGCCCATGTCGAGCAGGCGGCCGGCCTTGATCTCCCGGTCGGCGAGCTTGTTCATCGCTTCCAGAAGTTCCGGCGTCGGAGGCCCGGGGTGGGCGGATTTGACTATGAACATGAAGCGCATCTTAGAACTCCTCCTGAGGCGAGCCCCCGGCGCCATCGCCGCTGAACTGTCTCGCCGAAAGAGTCGACGAACGAACCCCCGGCAGATCGACATCCACTCTAAAGAAAATCACGCCCGGCTCTAAAGACGAGGCGCGAGTGAACAGGGTCGATTGGCCAATCCCATCATCGTCGACGGCTTGTCCAATGCCGTGAGTCCGTCGCCGCGTCAATTTGGCGGCTTGGAAGCCACTCGCTTTTTTGAGGGGCAGTGGTCCTGAGGGTCGAGGGCGGCGGAATTGTCTTTTGCCGCCCTCTACGGCTGTTGCTCAAACCGCAGTCAGAAATCGATTTGCTCGGCTATGGCCGCGCATCATCCACCTCGATGCCCAGGTGCCGGCAGTACTCTCAAGCTTGGTGCGCCGAGCGCCAGAGACGGATGAGCGGACGGCGCGCAAGCAGGGGCAGTCCAAGGGCAGCAAGCTTGACCCCATCGCGACTGTCTGCTGGCGCTGATCGAGGCGACGCTGGACCTGACGATCCGCGAGCTCATGGCGAAGCTTCTCGAGGAGCGTCAAGTGCGGGCGGCGAGCTCGACGCTATGGACGTTTCTCGACCGTTGCGGCCTGACATTTAAAAGCTCGTCTTCGTCGACGAGACTTGGCTCTCCACCAACATGGCGCGAACCTCAGGCCGCGCGCCGCTCCAGGAACTCGTCACCACCAGGGCGGGTTTCGGATGGCGACCTCGGTCGGGGGCGTGCTCACCGCCCGCGGGGCTGATTTCATCCTCATCGACGATCAGCTCAAACCCTCCGACGCGATGTCGGAAAGTCGCCGAGTCGCCTGCAACGATTGGCACGACTGCACGCTCTATTCCCGCCTCAACGACAAGACCAGGGGCGCGATCGTCATTGTCATGCAACGCCTGCATGAGGACGACCTCGATGGCCATCTCCTCAAGCAGGAAGGATAGGAGATCGTCTCGTTCCCGGCGATCGCCGAGGCCGACGAGCGACATGTCGTCAAGACGCCGTTCGGCAGAAAGGAGTTCTTGCGCCGCGGCGCGCCGTGAACGACGTGATCCTCAAGCGGCAGAGCTGCGCGTATCGGTCCAGTCGACCATCAGCTTGCGCTCGGCGAAAAGCCAGGCCTCGTTCTCCTTGCTGAACGTATCAAGGTAACGGATCGACGCGACCATCAGCGTTCGCTTCTCGCCATCGATGGTCAGATGATGGGCAATGCAATAGCTTTCACCCTTCGCCGTGTTCCCTTCGATTTCGACGGTGCTTTGGCCGTTGAACTGGGTTGTGGCCTGATAGGTGTTAAGATTTTCGAACACCGGGGCGAGAGCATCTCGGCCGCGCAGCGTTTGCGTGGGCTCGGCCGATCGGCTGTCCATGAAGACCTGAAAAACCGTGTCGGTCGTGAAGAGAGCCATCTGCCCCTTTGCGTCCCGCCTGTCGGCGCAGTGGGCGTAAGCGTCGATGAGCTGGCGGATTGCCAGCCTGTCGGCGGCTTCTTCTGGCGATATCGAAGTCAGAGCAATCATTTTGGGCGTGTCCTATCTTTTCTGGAAAGCGGCGAAAGAGCGGTGCTGACCACAGCGACGTGCGTAGCGATCAGGGTGCGCAGGTCGGCGCTGTTGGCTGCAACATCCTTGAAGCCCTTGAGGGCGTAAACGATCGAGCGTGCCAACTTAGCCGGCGAGAGGTCGAGGGACGATCGGTCAACAGCGTCCTTCAGGATGTAAGCAATCAAACCTTCGAAGGCTTGGTAGCCGGCGCAGACGGATTTGAAGCCGAGGTCGAACATGTCGCGCGCGTCGGGGTGCGCCTGCACCAGCTCGTACCCCTCGGCCGCCCAGGCGTTGCAGGCGTACAGGAGCTTCTCATCGACCGTTGAGAGGTCCGAGATTCCTGCTCGTATCTGCGACATTTTCTCTTCGATCATCGCTTCGACGACCGCCTGGAACACGGATTCCTTGTCCGGGAACGTGAGGTAGAGTGTCGGACGCGTCAGGCCCGAGGCTTGGGCAATATCCGCCATCGTCGTGCGGCCGAAACCGTAGCGCAGGAAGACCGGCCTCGCCGCCCCGACGATATGCGACCGACGAATGCCTGCGGGATCACTCATGCCTGACACTCTGACATATTGACTATTTACGTCAATAGCGGTATCTGACAGATCGATCAAAAATGTCAGATCGTCGGCAAAAGCCGATCGGAAAGGACGGCGCTCATGAGAAAGACCTGGTTTATAACAGGAGCCGCACGCGGTTTCGGGCGGCTGTGGGCGGAAGGAGCCCTCGCACGCGGCGATAGGGTCGCCGCCTCAGTGCGGAATCCGGAATCGATCGCTGACCTGCTTGACGCGTACGGCGACGGAGTGTTGCCGTTGCGTGTCGATGTAACCGACCGGGATGCGGTGTTCGAGGCGGTTGCAACCGCGCATGGTCGCTTTGGCCGGCTCGATGTCATTTTGAGCAATGCTGGTTACGGCCTCATGGGGGCGATCGAAGAGACGAGCTTTGCCGACATGCGGGCCGTTTTCGAGACCAATGTATTCGGCACGATTTCGCTCGTTCAGGCTGCGTTGCCATTTCTTCGCGAACAGCGCAGCGGTCACATCCTTCCCGTTTCGAGCTTGGCCGGCTTGATGGCTGTCCCGACCGCCGGGATCTACGAAGCGACAAAGTTCGCGATCGAGGGCTTTGCCGAGGCGCTCGCTGCCGAGGTCAACGCCTTCGGGATCAGGACGACGATCATCGAACCGGGAGCCTATGCGACTGACTTTCTAAGCGGCGGTTCGCTGAAGACGGCTGAGCCGAGGGCGATTTACAACAAAGTCCGCGACGATCTCGCTCAGATGCTGTCGGCCGAATTGCTTGGCGATCCGGCGCCAACCTGGCCCGCCATCGCGAAAGTCGTGGATTCCCACGATCCGCCTTTGCGGCTGATCCTTGGAGACAATCTTCCGATGATCCGCAAGATCTATGGCGAGCGGATGAAGACCTGGGAGGCTTGGGAGGGCGTCTCCAAGGCGGCGCAGGGCGTGCGCCGTGCATGAGATCGGCGTTCTGCCTGCCGCGCTGACGCGTGCGCAGGCGCTTTGAGATAGAGTTGAAGCGGCGCTGTCGCGCCCGGACGATTGAACGGGGAATCTGGGAGTCGACACGCGCCGGAAGCATGCTGCAGGTAGAGGTCGCTCGGTCCACAACGCCGATGAGATCATGGCCGGGATCGTTGCAAAGCGGCTAGTCGACCAGCTGGAGCGCGCTGATTTGTCGTCATGAAGAAACCGCCAGCGCTTGGACACGCCGTCCTTGGGCGCGGGCGCGCAATGCGGAGTAGGACAGAGGAATTCGGGTCGCATAGATTTAGCGCTGGGGCGGCGCTATGGCGATCATCGCAAACACATCGATTGACCAGCGTCCTTGACGCCTTCGGCTTCCAGGGAGGATTGGGGGGCCGAACGCCACGCACCGCGCGAATCATTTTATTTTGGAGGAATGAGCTTCGGCAATTCCTACGGCAAAGAAATCACAGCTATTTCGCTCGCCTGAGCGAGGCTGGCGGCTTGCCGCCAAAGTCAATCGCGGAGCGTTTGAGGATTGCCCCGCCCTCGTCGACAACTAAGCGAAACCTCCGGTTCTCAAAAAAGAAGGTCAATCGAAATCGCCCGCTATCCGTATCGACACCCTTTTCGCAAAGGCTTGTAATTCGCCCGTCTCGCATCCGCTCGAGGAGGACGGCCGGAGCGATTCCGAGTCCCTCCGCTACAACTGTTGCGTCGACTTGGATGCTGCCTTGCTCGAATTCTAACAATGGCATGTTGGTCTTTGCCACCAGGGCGCTGAACAGGGCTAAGGGCTCATGCGCATCGAACGCCAGCTTCGTCATCATAAAGCGGGCCGCCCGAGGCGCAGGCGCTGCTCGCGGCGCTGGCGGAGACGGAGGAAGCGAAGGACGTCGCTGCGCAAGGGGGCGGTGCAAAACTCTCATGAAACAGAGCAATTGGCGCTCGCAGGTTTTGCGATTTCCTCGCGGCGATCTCCGGCTGGTTCACTGAGGCGACACGTTCGACGTGAAGAAGGTCCAAGGTGTTGGTGGAGGAACTGTCGCAGGTCCGCTGTGGGTCGAATGGACGCGTTCATAGCTTGTTTCGGGAACGGTCGCTCCTGGCGCAAGGCTACCGTAGAGCCAATGCCAGCTATCCCGGCGACTCCGGTCGTCCAACGGAGGGCACTGTCAAGGCAAAACAGTATAGGCGATTTTCGGCGTCGAATCTCGCCGAGCGCGTCGACGATTCATGAGCAAAAACAGTGGGGCCACCACCTCGCCCCGAGCGCCAGATCGCAGTATAGAATTTAGTCTGACAACGCCCTCAGCGTCGCAGAAGGATGTCGACTGATGGGGATCTCGCGCTCCACCTATTACGAACGGTCGATTTCGGCGCCGGACGACACCGCGATCCTCGAATAGCCATCGCCGCGATCTGCGAACAGTTCGAATTTTATGGCTGGCGGCGTGTTCGCGCCGAGCCGACTCCGACCCTTTCCGGTCCAACAAGCTGTTTGCGGGCGGATGACCGAGTGCGAGGTGCCGCCGCGTTCGTCCTGGACACCAAGTCCTGTCTGGACGATCATGGCCGGGAACCTTCCGGGCCGCGACCATGGACGTGGGAGACTGGCTGCGAAGTCTCGGCCTCGGCCAATACGAGGCCGCTTTTCGTGAGAACGCGATCGACGGCAAGGTTCTGCCGAAGCTGACGGCTGAAGACCTAAAGGATCTCGGCGTCGTCATCGGCGGGCATCGGCGGATGATGCTGTCGGCGATCGAGGCGCTCTCCGCTCCATCGGACTCGCCGCCGTCGGCGGCGAAGCCCGTGCGCGCGGCGTCTTCCCCGCCGCTGCCGACGTTCGGCGCCGACGCTGAGCGGCGGCCGATTACGGTCCTGTTCTGCGACCTCGCCGGCTCGACGAGTCTCGTTGCGAAGATCGACGCGGAGGACTGGCGAAATGTCGTTAGCGCCTATCTGGACGAAGCCTCGAAGGCGGTAACCAGCTTCGGCGGCCATGTGCTCAAGAAACTCGGCGACGGGCTGATGGCGTTGTTCGGCTATCCGCAGGCGCAGGAGAACGACGCCGAGCGTGCAGTGCGCGCTGCGCTCGCCATCCAGCAGGCGCTATCCGAACTCAACGCCCGGAACGCAGGAGCCGGCGCCCCGGAGCTTGCCCTACGGATTGGCCTCGAAAGCGGCCCCGTCGTCGTCGATGCCACCGGCGAGGTGTTCGGGGAGGCCCCCAATGTCGCCGCGCGCGTTCAGGCTGCGGCCAGGCCGGGGACCGTGCTGGTCACTTCGACCGTACAACGGCAGGTCGCCGGGCTCTTTATCGTCGAGGACCAGGGCGCGCATGAGCTCAAGGGCGTACCGGAGCCAATGACGCTCTATCGCATACTGCGCGTGAGCGGCGGACGCCGCAGGAAGGGCTCGCGGGTTCTCACGCCTTTCGTCGGCCGTGAGGAGGATCTTGGCGTTCTGGCGCGACGCTGGGAGCGCGCCCGCGTCGGCGAAGGACAGTTCGTGCTGGTCGTCGGCGAGCCCGGCATCGGCAAGTCCCGTTTGGTCGAAGAGTTTCGCGCGCGGATCGGCGAGACGCCGCACTCGTGGATCGGGTGGAACTCGTCGCAGCTCCTGCAGAACACGCCTTTGCATCCCGTCCTCGAATGGGGACGCGCTCGGTTCGGCGGTCCCGAAGTTCCTCCGGAGCGGCGGCTGGCCGAGTTGGAGTCGGCCCTCTCGCAGATCAAGCTCGACCCTGCGGAGCATGCGCCCTTGATCGCGCCGCTGGTCGACATTCCCGTTCCGCCCGAACGCTTGCCGAGCCGTCCACCCGACGAAGTTCACCGCAAGCAGTTGGCGGCGATGGTCGCTTGGGCGCTCGCCGGCGCACGCGTCCAGCCGCTTGTTTTCCTCTTTGAGGATTTGCAGTGGTTTGACCCGACGTCGATCGATCTCATACACGCGCTGAGCGAGAGCGGCGCGCAGGCCCCGCTTCTCATTCTGGCGACTGCGCGGCCTGAATTCCGGCGGCCTTGGAGCCTGCGCCCGCACCATAGCGTCATCTCGCTGGCGCCGCTCGACATGGCGCAGGTTCAGCAAATGGTGGGGGAACTCGCGTCTCGACCCGCCCTGTCGCCGGACGTGGTCAAGGTGGTATGCGAGCACGCCGGCGGCGTGCCGCTCTTTGTCGAGGAGGTGACGCGGCTGCTTATCGAGCGCGGCGAGCAAGGGGGGGCGCAGGCGATCCCGCCGACCTTGCGGCAATCGCTCGCGGCCAGGCTCGACCGGCTGGGATCGGCGCGAACAGTTGCGCAAATCGGCGCGGTGTTGGGCCGGAGCTTTTCCTATCGACTCCTCCGCGACGTTGCTTCTCCGGCGCCCATTGACAGCGGAGCCAGCCTGACCAAGTCCGGGTACGCGAGACTCGATGAAGTCACGCTTCAATCCGCATTGGACCAACTCGTCGGCGCGGATCTTCTCTATGTCGAAAGCTCGCCGCCGGAAACAACCTATCGCTTCAAACACGCCCTGATTCAGGACGCGGCCTACGACAGCCTCTTGAAAAGTCATCGCCGACATCTGCACAGACGCGCGGCGCAAGCTCTCATCGAGGCCGGCGCCGAATCGGAGGCGATCGCGCACCATTTCACTGCGGCAGGCGCCGATGACCTTGCAATCGAGTGGTGGGGGAAGGCTGGCGACGAGGCCCTGCGCCGTTCAGCCTTCAAGGAGGCAATCGCCCATCTCGGCAAGGCGATCGCGATGGCGGACAAAGCGGAGGCGGGCGCTCCACAACTGGGGGCTGGAGATGGAGCTCTCTCAAGCCGGCGCCTGAAGTTGCACACCGACTACGGTCACGCAGCGATGTGGCTCAAAGGCTTTGCCGCCGACGAAATGAGCGCCGCCTACACTCGCGCTAGAGAATTGGCGGGACAGGCCGAAGACTCCGCAGCACGCTTTGTCGCCTATTACGGGCAGTGCCTGACGGGCTTCGTGCGCGGCCAACATCGCCAGGCGCGTGAAACGGCCTAAGCCTTCCTTCGGGAAGCCGAAGCCGAAGGGCGCCCCACGGAAGCGGGGGTCGCTCGGCGCGTGCTTGGCTTTGTTTCGCTCAAGCTGGGCGACTTACAAGCTGCCCGGTCGGTCCTCGAGCAGGCATTGAGCGACTACATCCATGAACGAGAACGAGAAACGCTGTTCCGGTTCGGTAATGACACTTATTTGAGCGCCACCAACTTTCTCGCCTTGACGGAATGGCATTTGGGGGAGGTGGAGCGCGCCCGACAGCTTACCGACCGATCGACCCGACGCGCCGCCGAACTGGGCCACGTCGCGGCCACCGCCAGCGCGCTTTATTTCAAGACCATCATTGAATGCCGCCGCGGGGACGTCTCCGCCGCACGCCTCGGCGCCGAAACCTTGCTCGCTTTGACAGAAGAGCACAACCTGAAGACTTACGCTGATATCGCGCAGGTATACGCGAGCTGGGCCCGCGGTCGGCGACTCGATCCGGAGGCGGGGGCGCTTGAGCTGAGGCGAACGCTGGACTCTTATCTCGCTCTTGGCAACAAGAGCAGCGCTCCGTCGTTCCACGGTCTGCTCGCAGAGCTTGAGGACTTGCGCGGGGATCCTGACGGCGCCCTCACGCTGATCGACGAGGGATTGGCGATCGCGGAGGAGACGGGGGAGCATTTCACCGACCCCTACCTCCATCGACTTCGCGGCGAAATCCTGCTGACGCGGAGCCCCGCGCGTCCCGGTCGCGCCGAGGAAGCATTCCAAACCGCGATCGTGATTGCGAAGGCGCAGGGCGCACGAGGTTACGAGCTGCTCGCATCCCTCGCGCTTGCGAAATTCCACCAATCGATTGGATGTCCCGCTGACGCCCATGCCATCCTCGCGGCCGCGCTCCAAGACTTTTCGCCGACGCCCGAAATGCCGGAGATCGCCGAAGCGCGGGCGCTGCTTGAAAGCACAGGGCATGACATTGGCTAATCGCTTCGCCACGCCTTCGATGGTGTCTCAGTTGAGACACCGGTTCCCGTCTTTTGTGCACTGTTCGTGTCCGACCGGCGACCATCCAGACACCAATTGTGCCGAATAGTCTCGTAAGCAGACTCCGCTTGGCTTCCACAGGATGTTTGAAGTTGTCCAAGCAGAGCTGGAGCATTTTTGCTTCGAACTCGAGGGCGTCGCCGTCCGGGCCTTGCTTGCTTATGGGTACACCCTGGACGACTCTAGAACCATCGCGACGCCCGCGATCGGGTTCGTCGCCGACACCCTCGCAACTGACATCGGGGGGTCCCGTCGCGGAGGTGGTTGGAATTGGGTTGGCGTAGTCTCCGGGTTGCCTAACCCAAACGATTCCGGCGTTGGCGCGCTGGAATGTGGAGACCACGCCATGACGAAGGATACCACGAAGG
>Ga0074044_10005393_pt1 | contig 10441 bp, 12 predicted proteins | sample BogForMeECP23OM1_FD_94443 | JGI IMG/M metagenome (GOLD analysis project Ga0074044, IMG submission 94443) | Bog forest soil microbial communities from Calvert Island, British Columbia, Canada - Bog Forest MetaG ECP23OM1 | ecosystem: Environmental > Terrestrial > Soil > Wetlands ...
CACGAAGTAGGGATTCCAGCCATACCCGCGTAACAAGTCTTCCAGTTCTTCGTGAGTGATCCGTGCCAGCAAGGTCGGGTTGTTGATCTTGTATCCGTTAAGATGAAGTATGGGTAACACAGCGCCATCGCGGATTGGATTCAGAAACTTGCTGATGTGCCATGAGGTCGCCAGCGGGCCAGTCTCGGCTTCGCCGTCACCAACGACCGCCGCCACGATCAAGTCGGGATTGTCAAACGCGGCTCCGCAAGCGTGCGAGAGGACATATCCCAGTTCGCCTCCTTCATGAATCGAACCGGGCGTTTCTGGAGTACAGTGGCTGCCAATACCGCCGGGGAATGAAAACTGCTTGAAGAACTCGCGCAGGCCTTTCTCATCCTCGCTTTTCTCCGGATATATTTCGCTGTACGTGCCTTCCAGATATATGGGCGCTAAAACTCCCGGCGCCCCGTGTCCTGGGCCTGCGAGAAACATCATCTCGAGGTCGTCTCTCTTTATGAGACGACTTAGATGGGCGTAGATGAAGGCGAGCCCTGGGCTTGAGCCCCAATGGCCGAGCAGCCGGCTCTTGATATGTTCTGGTTTTAGGGGCGCCAGTAAGAGAGGATTCGCCTGAAGGTAGATCATTCCTAGAGCCAGGTATTTGCACGCGCGCCAAAAAGCATCGATCCTATTCAGCTCATCGGCGCCTAGCGGCGCACCTGCAACGGTTGACCGTGCCATCCCTTCGGCGGTCAGTGGTCCGGCCAATTGTTCAGTTCCTGTTAACGAGGTCATTTTCTATTCCTGACTTGAATTTGTGTTTTTCTGACTTTTGGGGTTCAGCAAAGGTCCGCCTTGTTTGTGGTTCAACAATCATCCAAGAACTGATCGCACGCTTCTTAGTTAACAGCTTGAAAGCACCAGCACTGCTCCTCGCCTCTGCGTTGCAACTCGCGTTGAAGTTGTTCGATTTCTGCTGCATCGTTTGCAGTGATTGCGAAGTCACCGGCGAGGATTATGTAGAGCATGTCAATAAGTGTGTCAGTCGGGATGTTCATCAGTTCTCCAAGCATGGCCTAATCCCAGAAGCAATATGAAGATCGCATTTCGTATTTGCACTTCGGCTGCCAGAAGTGGCCATTTGTAAGTGGATGAAAATGCCTGTCTACTAGTTAGATCGGAAGCTCCCGACACAAACATTGAGTGACCTACCAAGGGCACTGACCGAGTTTGGGCAGCAAGCTGAAGTTGGTCCGAGCCGCCGGCCTCTACTTGGAGTGGCCATAAAACCAATCTGCGATGGCCTTCACCAATCGTCGAACCACGAGTCGAGAAGCCAGGTTCTTGTTTGGTCTTATCTCACACCCAGGGAGGTGGAAGTGAAGGACGCTTCAACTGCTGCCGGGCTTTTCGACAGTTTGGAGCCGATCATCGATGCAATCTGTTCCCACACCAAGGGATCATTCTCGATTTCATGATGTGGTTTATTCAGGTGGCGCGCAATCCAGGGATAGTTGCCGCAATTGATTCGACGATTCTCATAGGTCATCTGCAATGTCTAATCCTTCCAATTCAAGAGCCAACGTAACAGCTTGCGAAGCGCCCCAACTATGGACATAGATGAAAAGTGCGGATGATGGTCGTCCGTTGCGGATCAGATGCGACGCTGGCATGGATTCACCGCAGACAGCTGGCCGTATCGAAGTATCGAGAGAGACAGGTGCCCCTTCTGTCAGCGCAGACGACTGTCCTCGAACGATGTATGGACGAACCCCTATTCCAGCGAGGACCAGCGACAGCGGTAAGAGCGTCCTAAGGCGATGCATACAGCTTGCTCTCCTAATTGGTTTCTGCGTTTGCGGCAGGCCCCTCACCACCGGCGTCTGCATAGCGCGTGATCGCAACTTGGTCTTCAAACGGTTCCGTTGCAAGTCGCTTTTCAGCAATGACATAGAAGTGAGCATTGTTTCTGGAACTGCCGTATTGAGGCATTGACCGTATGCGGGCAGGCGATGTGGCGCAAGACTTGGTCACACCCTCGCGGGGCGGGGCACTTATGTCGATCACGAACTGGCAAACAAACTGCAGCACCTCTGGCGTGTACCAGGATGAGGTCGCTTATGTTCAGCATCACACCCAGCACGATTCATCGCTTTTCTCGCGCAGAAATCCTGCTCATGGCGGCTATGAATGAAATCGAAGCCAAGCGAAAGGCTTCGGCAACCGGGAGCAATCCCGAAAGGACTGGCTAGGAGGGGGACGATCGTTAGCGAAAGACAAAAGAGCGGAGCGCAGCGCATCTCCCTGGACGGCGTGTGGCGAAATCCACTTCCTCACGTCCAGGCGTCCCTAAGATCGAGACAGGCAAGCAGTCTGTACTGCCGGCGGGCAGAACAGGTCAGCACAATTTGGGAGGGCGGTCCAATTGGGACGCCAATCACTGCTGGGTGGACTGAGCAATACGATTTCACTTGCAGGAAGGGAAACGCGAAAGGTCGGTTGTGAATTCATGACCAGATGCCCTCGTCGCGCGCACTGCAAGTTGGCGTGTGATATTAATCTCGTGGATCTGTGCCGTTGATCACAGATTTTCGGCCAGCTCTGGCCCAAACTATTTTGGGGCCCGTCTAACGAGCTAACGGCGCGACCGTTTACGGAGGATGTCCGACAAGGAGTAACAGTATGGACAAGCCACTACCCCGAACGCTTATTCTCGACACTGACCCAGATACGCTTATCACTCTGCAGCACGTACTCGAGGAGGCCGAGATCGATGCCACTATCACGTGGGACGAAGCGGAAGCCTGTCAATTGATCGAAACCGCTTCTTTCGACTTGATACTTATTGGGGATCATCCCCCTGAACTCAATGCGGCAGCGATTATCGATGATCTTGGTTTGCGAGGTCCCTGTCCGCCCGTCTTGATTTTGAGGGAAATCTTCGGTGAAAAGGAGGCCAAGTACTTTCGCCGGCTCGGTGCAGTTGGGGTAATTCCCAAACGAGACCCCCTCGCGGTTCTTGAGCAGGTCACAAAGGCACTAGCGGCCACGCAATTCAATGCGAAAGCGGCGAACGCGACTTGACCGGAGCTGGCAGATGCCAAGCAGCCTCTTGAAGGCCTCTAAAGTATTCCTTTTTACTGGGCTCGGGTGGCGTGGCCAGCCTTAATTACTCCGATGCTTCGTGAGTGTGCAAATCCAGTGTGTTCCGCGACGTTTCAGAGCCTGCGAGACGGCAGGGTGTTGTGACGGAAGTTGAAGCAGAATCTCAGGGCAGCGCCACTGGGCATGCTCGTCAGTGCGAGTATTTCTGGCTGTGCAGCTCTTGCTGCCGCACAATGACCGTTGTCGTCGAGAAAAGAACTGGCGTTCAAGTTGTTCCGTTGCCTGAGATTGGGATTGCCGCGCGGTCAACGTTTTGATCGCCGGGAGGGACATGATCGGAGTGCAGTTCGGCACGGGCATTCGCTAACTGACTGACATTCGTGACGTCGATCCTGGATTGTAGCGAGAGTCAGTGTCTCTGGATGAGCTGTCTGGCGGGGAGAGCGCAACCGGGCCAAGTCGTGTTCAAACGTGCCCAATCGCTAGTCGATACCGGGAGCCAGAGTGCCGAACTTCCGCCGTTGGGACAGCCGACAACAGGACCGGATGAGTTCGTAAAGCTCATAAGCTCGCCGTCGAATTCTCTCCTAGAGTTGCTCTGGAGACTTGGACGATTCCTTTTTCCCACCCAGAGTCGTGTGGTGCTTTTCATTCTCACGCCCCCTTCTGTGAACGAACATCCACCGTGGAGTCGTTACCTGGAGTCGTTACCTGGTTGCCTTGTCTCTCGCGTTCTCGTAGACTGGCCTGCCATTCTGGCGGGGCGCGCGGCGCACTCGACATCGCAGTGGTTTCGGGTCAACAACATCCAAGCGCACCGCGATTTCCGCCCCGCATCCACTGCATCCCAAAATCAGCTCACCTCGACAGCGTTATAGCGCACCGGGAGACTCCGGCCTACCAGCTGGGTTGATCTCGACATCACTATCAAACACAACAACCCCATACCCTTCCAGAAAAGGGACCGTGCTCTTCGGCATAATCCCAAGGTCAATCCCGCGGCGCTTGTAATGCCGAGCAGCCGAGTGAGAATTATGTTTCCGGCCTCATAAGTCCCGAAATTTCCAGGATTCAATGCACCAACGACATTGATTAACTTGGTGAGGGCCTCGAGTACGAGAGCACCAATAAGTCCCGTCCTGGCGCCCATGAAGTGCAACAAAAGATAAACCTCCAGGATTGCCATACCATGACATGCCAAGTTTAGAATCAGGCTTGCCCAGAAGGCTTTGGGCGTTTCGTGGTAGAAGCTGAAAAGATTCCTCTCGGCGGAGTCGATGACGGATTGTTTGCCATCCAACAAATTTTTAAACCACGGCAAACTGCCAATCGCGTGCGCAGCGCCGGAGAAAACCGGCCAGCGCCTTCGAAAAGCCACTGCGGTCACTCCAAGCAATCCCAGTAAGAGGGCTGAAAACAGGAACGCATACAGCCGCCAGGCCCCAGAAAGCGATAGCAGGAAAAGAGCGGTAAGAATTCCGGTTACGCTCACCAACGCTGAGGTCACGATGTAGAGACCGCGATCAAGCGTTACCGACGAAATGCTATTGGCGACCGGCAGCGTGGAACCCAACAAATACACTCGCGCAGTCTCACCGAGTACTTGACCAGGAAGACCGAAGCTTCCTATGGTCTCTGACACCAGCCGAAGGCCGAACGTACGGGCGAACGAAACATCGCGGAGGTCGCACAGAAATGTGAGCCGCCACGCCAACGTCTTCGTGAAATGAGCGATCCCTCCCAAGGCGATGACCAGACCCAGCCCCCACCCAATGGTCTTTACCTGATCCACCACTCTGGAAGTTCCGGTTCCACGTATCAGAGAGACCAGCAAAGCGACACCCAGGAGTACGGCAGCACACCGGAATATCTGCTGTCGCCAGCGAACCTTAGCCATTGATGACCCTTCCGCGCTCACCAGCTCTTTTCAATAGCTTGCGAGGGCTCGAAATCAGTGCTTACCTCGGCTTGTGAATTTGCCCAAGATGAACTCCTGGGCCAGACTGCCGACGACGTGTAGACCCATGTCAATCCCGAAACCTCTGAACACATGCTCAGCATTGCGATCCGAACTGGGGTAGTACGCGGTGGAAATGGAATATGAGATTAGACTCCCGCCCCAGGCAGAATAATTCGGTTGCCACGCTCCATTGTCTCCCTTACAGATCAATACAGCTAAGACGGAATGGAGAGCCCGAGACTTCTTTGTACCGGTACCCTGGTAGAAGTAGCGAGGATCCTGATGCAGGAGTGAGGGCAGAATGGCGTTGCCGATCAGGCCTGCGGTAGTGGCGTCAGCGAAGCCAGCCCCCACCCGCTTGCCATATCCTTCTGCACCCTGCCGCCACTGGCCAGGGGTATCAGCAGCCTGCTGGACGCTGGCCCACCCAGCCACGCGGGCAACGAAAGCTGGATTGGTGAGACTTTTGTATGCCAAGTGGAACTTCATTCCCGTGGTGAGAGGCTCGGGATGAGGTTCGTAGGTCACATAAAGGTTCGGTATAAAGCGGAGAACGCGCTGCTGTTCTTCAGTTTTGATTTGTTGCGCCGCAACCTCCTTTTCGGAATAACTCACCGTAACTGCCCGCTGCACAGCCAAAATGCGGAGTTTGACGTCGGCTAGAGTCTTCTCCTGCCCGGGTTCGACTGTAATGGACGAGGTCCACTCTGCAAATCCTTCAGCAGTGACGGTGATCTGACAGGCAACTCCCGCCGGGACCTGGTGGAATGCAAAGGATCCATACTCATTTGTTACTTCTGTGAGACGATCGTCGGCCGGCCCTTGAAGGACTACTGTGGCACCCGGAATCGGATCGTCGCTGATATCGACCACCGTGCCTAGGATGGTTCCTGTTTTTGTATTTGCCGCATCGGCAGACTGCGCGGACGCAGGTACAACACGGAGCAATCCACCAGCCAGGAAAATCAGTAGCAACATGTGTGTTGCTTTCAGGAACGCTCCCAGTCGCCGGTCAGGCGTCGTAGGTGTATTGTTGTGCATCGGGGACATTTCTAGCCTCTGGACAGGGTGAAATTAATTGTGATCCGGGAGTCAACTTCAACCGGTTCTCCGTTCAACAGGTACGGCCGGTAGCGCCATTGCTTCACCGCATCGATAGCGGCTTGCGCCAGCAGCGGCAAACCGCTCTCGACGCGTACATCCTGCACGCTGCCATCCTTGCCGATCACGGCCATCAGCACTACCATCCCTTCAATCCGCGCCCGTCCAGCCTCAGGCGGATACTGCGGCGCAACATCGTGGATCAGATTCGCCTCGGCTACCCGGGAGGCGACACGGATTCTCTCAATCGGCGTCGGCGCGGGCGTTTTCGCAAGGACTGGAACGCTTGGCGCGCTATTCAGCATTGCGCTGAATGCTCCGCCGGGAACGCCGCCGGCCACTCCGCCAATTGTGCCGACCGGCGGTGGCGGCGCTTCTTGCGTCTTATCCACTGGTGCGCTAATGCCAGTGCTTGTCGGGATGTATGTGGACGCCAGCTTAGGCGCTTGAAGGGTTGTAGCATTGCTGCCCGCGGCCGACGGCGGCTGCAGGTACAACATCGTCAGCGTTCCCCTCTTGGGGAGTGGATCCGTGCGAAACAGCGGAATGACAATTAAGGCCAGGAGGAGGAGACACTGCAAGGCTAGGGCGCCAGCTCCCGCTAAGGGATTTCGTCCTAACTTCGCGCCTGATTCAATTTCGCGAAATAAGGAACCCTCTTCTAATCCTTGCCGACTGGGAGCGATCGGAGCGTGGTTTCCCTCTTCCGCCGGCAATGCTGCAACCCGCAAATCGATTCGCAGCCCCGGCCTCTGAATGGTCGGGTACGGGATGCGATGAACCAGGTCCGAAGGATAGTCAAAAGTTGCCATTTACATTGATCGCTTTCCGGCCAGCATCGCTCTCCCCCGTTGTGAATTGCCACGCGGATCAGGTCAGAACGTCAGGTACCCGGGTTTGCCGCACGCATCCATAAGGGCATTTTGTGGGCCACGCGGAACTTCTTGTAGGCGAAGGATTTGGACCCATTGAAATCGCATTGCGTGTGCCCACATGAGGGCAGCTGCCTTCAAAAGGTCATAACCAGATGCAGGGTCTGGGCACGGACTGATACGCAATTCGTTGTGTCATGTGTCGACGTCGAAAACATCAAAGGTCGACAGCCGTGGACCAGATCCCTTGCACCCACGATCGGTGCGCAGTTCTGCTTAGATTGCGGTGCTCTCAACTGTGTTCAGGAAAGAGGAATGGAGGATAGTCGGCGCATTCTTTGCGGGTTCTGTTCCCCGGGATCGCTGAAGGAACCCCCATCTGCGCCGACGAACGTGAGATTGCACGAACGACCGGCGGGGTACTTTATGCTAGCCGACTGCCGTAGTGATCATTAGGGGCGCCGAGCCACAAATGCCGCGCACGGCGATGTTTCTTTCTAAAACAAAAGTCCACGCATTGTCCAGAACACCGCCCGTGGCCACGTGCTCAGCTGCTGCAAGTGCGGGTTGGGGCCAGCATAAAAATCGTGCATCAGGTGGCCGTCAGCTTCAATGAGCCAGCTTCGTGGCGAAGGGCATACCGACCGCAAGCAGCACAACCAGATACAGCGCTCCCATAATCGCTCCTAACCTCCAGAAGTCTTTGGTGGGAATGTAGCCGCTGCTATACCAGATTGGCGCAGGTCCACTGGCGTAGGGAGTAAGGACGCCCATCAAACCCAGCGAGTAAACCAGAACTAGCGTGATTGCCCTGGCAGGAACGCCCGGCACCGACAGGACGGCTAGCAGGAAAACGGGCAGCAGCGCGGTTGTCTGCGCCGTGATGCTGGCAAACAGATAGTGAATGACGAAGAAGACAGTGACGGCCGCGATCATCATGGGAACCAGTGGAATGCGGGTCATGTAAGTGGCTGCCCGCGAGCCGAACCAGGCGAGGAAGCCGACATTGCCGAGACCCTCAGCCATCGCAACTAACGTGGCAAACCAGACTAGGACACTCCACGCCTGTTTGTTCGCAAGGATGTCATTCCAGGTGACCACGCGGGTGAGCAGCATCACCGAGATTACAGCCAGAGCGACTGTGACCGGGGTGATCCAGCGGCCGCCCGCGATCCAGCCAACCAGCGCTGCCACGGCCAGCAACCCCATGATCACTTCCGGCCGAGTGATCCGTCCCATGCTGACGAGTTCGCCGCCCGCCCAGCGTGCAACCTCGTCGCCACGCTTGATCTCGGGCGGATAAAGGACATATGCAAGCAACGGTGTCGCCGCGAACAACAGGATCCCGATCGGCAGAAAGCCCAGTGTCCATGAGCCCCACGAGATATCCACGTGCGCGACCTTGCGTGCAATTTCCACTGCCAGCAGGTTGGGCGCGAGCGCAGTCAAGAACATGGAACTGGTGACGCAAGTGGTGGCAAAGCCGGCCCACAGCAGGTATCCGCCGATTTTTCGCGAGCTATTGTTTGGAAACGAACCATAGAGTGGTGGGATGTTCTTTACGATGGGATACACCGTGCCACCGCTGCGCGCGGTATTGGACGGCATCACCGGAGCAAGAAAGAGATCGGAGAGCGCGATGGCGTAACCGAGACCGAGAGTGCGGCGACCCAGTGCCTTGACCAGCAGCAACGCGATGCGCCGGCCAAGACCGGTGGCTTCATATCCCAGCGCGAACATGTTGGCGGCAAAAATGAGCCACACCGCATCGTTGGAGAATCCTGAGAGAGCCCATTTGTTGGCGTCGGCCGGCGTTTTCCCAACCAACCCTAACGCGGCGGCAACGGTTACGCCGATAAAGCCGATGGCTGCGCCCGGCAGCGGTTCCGTGATGAGGGCGGCAATGACCGCGGCGAATAGTGCGAAGTAATGCCACGCCGTCGCGTTCAGGCCGGAAGGCGCCGGTATCAGAAGAAGTATGAGTCCCAGGGCCAGCGGTCCAATCCATTTTCGAAGCTCTTGGGAGGTGGCGGGCGAACCGCTAACTGGCGCGATCGGTTTCGGTGGCGCAACAGTTGGCGAGGACATGGGTTTGCCTTTAAAACTCTTCGGCCATTGTAGCTGCTAGTACTTCGCTCTGGGGCGAGGCTACTGTTGCGCCTCCAGCCTGAGTGATCTGGTAATCGCGATATTCAATGCTTAGAACCGCTGTGCCGAAAACGCGCACCTTCGTTTCGCTCTCGTTGGATTCCGGCAACCAGAAGTCACCGATTTTCTGGTAGCGACGTTCGAAGTCAGTTTTGACAGTCCACCAGGAAGGGTTGACAGCCGGCTCGCCCTCGACTCGAGTTATCGCGAAGTCTTTTGCACTCACCCAAATGCGGCCTCGAAACAGAAACTTGTTCTTGCTTCGCGGCTGAGCATCGAGCACATAGAATTCGTCCGCACCGGTCTTCTCGTAATCAGACAGTTGAAATGTATAGTTCTCGGGCGTGATGGCGGACCGCTGCTGATTCTCATCCCGCATCGACTCCTGTTCCGCCTCCAGGAGTTTCTTGAACACACGTTCCCGCACCGTGCCAGAGCCGCTCTCTGACACGATCGTGAACTCTTTCTTATTCGGCGCTTGGTAGTCAGTCCGAACGACCATGTCGGCCTTCTTATGTGACAGACAGTGGCACTCCAGGTGATAGCTGCGAACACTGGAGTAGCTTTCGAGCGCTTTGGCACGCACTTCGTTCATTTGTACGACACGTCCCATCACTTCAGCGGGGACCAGAGGTGCAGATACATTTGTCTGCTGTCCAACTGCCGGGAAGCCGATAATCAACAAAGCGAATGCGCGCACAAACCAGCGCCCATTTGATTTCCTCGCGTGGTAAAGCGGATTCATTGTGTGAGTCTCCTGGTGAGATCTGAGAATCCAAATCTGCTCGTGTTTGGCGATGCGGTTTCTTGAGCATTGTTCTCGAACCGGGGTGGTGCGCCCCGCAACTGGGTAAGCGTCAACTCTTCCTTGCCGTTTTTTGGTCCTGTCACTGAAGGATCGAAGAGATAAATCGTGCTCGCCAAAACCGGTCCGACGCGGATTTCACTGTGGGGCATCCCAGAGTTCCCCAAGGTATCGAAAAATCTCTGCGTCTCAAAGAAACGGCGCGAAGGCTCAAGCACGATCAGATCTCCGTCCCGCGGTGCATAATGCGTGTCGTAAAGCGGCACAATTTGGAGGTCCGGGCGCCCGCAGGACTGCAGGTAATAGGCCATGCTCATCGGTCTTGCGGTTGCTACCGTCGCCGCAGCGGGCGCGAACGGACATACCTTTTGCGCTACCTCGCGCGTGTCAAACTCGGACACTTCATCCATTGCAAAGTAGCGTGTGATGTTCTGTTTCTCTCCGCCAATTGAGTTCAGGTAGAACGAA
>Ga0074044_10005394_pt1 | contig 10441 bp, 9 predicted proteins | sample BogForMeECP23OM1_FD_94443 | JGI IMG/M metagenome (GOLD analysis project Ga0074044, IMG submission 94443) | Bog forest soil microbial communities from Calvert Island, British Columbia, Canada - Bog Forest MetaG ECP23OM1 | ecosystem: Environmental > Terrestrial > Soil > Wetlands ...
CCGCTCGGCCGAGAACACATTTCAGTTCCACGACAGCACAGTGTCGCGGCGGCACGCCGTGCTCTCGATCGACCCCCCGGGGGCTGCATGGTTGATGGATCTGGGCAGCACCAACGGCACGTTCGTGAACGGCCGGCGCATCGCCGCACAGACGCCGGTCCAGGTTGGGGACGGGTCGCGGATCCAGCTCGGATCGTCAACGCTCCTCAAGTATCTGAAACTTGATCCTTGTGAGGAGGGGTTCCAGCGCGAGCTGTACGAGCGGTCAGTCCGCGATAATCTCACCGGGCTTTACAATCGGGGCTACTTCCTCAGCCAGATCGGCCCGCTCGCCGAGCTCAATTCCATGTGCGAGCTGGGCCTGGCCCTGATTCTCGTGGACATCGATCATTTCAAGCGGATCAACGACACCCATGGGCACACTGTGGGCGACCTTATCTTGCGCGAGGTGGCCGACGTGCTCCGTGAATCGACCCGGAGCGAGGATCTGGTCGCCCGCTATGGCGGCGAGGAGTTCATCCTGGCCCTGCCAAGCTGCTCGCAAGAGCAAGCGACCGAGCAGGCCGAACGCATCCGCAGCCGCCTCTCCAGCCGCCTGGTCGAGGCTTCGCAGGCCCGGGTCGGCGTGACCGCAAGTCTGGGCCTCTCATTTGCGCCCGCGGGCAGAGTTCGCGATGTCGCTGCGCTCATCACGGCTGCCGACGAGGCGCTTTACGAGGCCAAACGGTCTGGGCGTAACCGGGTGATCGCGTCTGCGCCAACCCAGCAGGAATTCAGCCGCAAGACCGAATCCGCCGACGCCTTCGTGCTGTTCTAGCCGGCTCCAAGATCAGCGGCAACAGGCACTCGCAACGGGTTGTCAGGCACGCTATGATCGAGCGCAGTGACACGTCGGGGGGACGCTGAACCCGATCGAGCTCGATTGCCAGGAAACACAACGTGTCGCACCCATCTCCGCCGTCTGGACCAGTCCTTCCTCCCCTGAGCCTGGGCGTCTGTAGCTGGAGCCTTCAGGTCCGGAGCATTGCCGAACTGAAGCGGCTGCTCGATCGGCTGGGTGTCAACGTGGTGCAGATCGCTTGCGGCGACCCGCATCACGCCAGCTGGGACGAGGGAGACGCTTTACCCGAGACAGCGCGAACCTCGGGAATCGTCATGACGGGGGCCATGCTGGGTTTTCCCGGCGAGGATTATACCACTCCACAGACGATCAAAGAGACGGGAGGATTCGGCAATCCTGCCTGGCGACCTGAGCGCCTGCAACGGCTCGAGTGGGCGCTCGAGCGGACCCGGGCACTGGGCCTCAGCGACTTGATGCTGCATGCCGGTTTCCTTCCCGAGCCTGATGATCCTGGTCGAACGGCTTTCCTGGACACCCTGGCCAAAGCCGCGGAGCTTGCCCAAGAAAGCGATATCACCCTGGCCTTTGAGACCGGCCAGGAGACCGCTGAGCTGTTGCGTACCACCCTCGACGAGTTGCAGGCACCGAACATCAAGATTAACTTCGACCCCGCGAACATGCTGCTTTACGACATGGGCGACCCGATCCGGGCCGTCGAGCTGCTGGGCCCGAAGATTCGTTCCGTGCACGTCAAGGATGCGTGCCGGCCCAGGACGAAAGGCCGCTGGGGTGAAGAGGTGCCGATTGGCGAGGGCGAGGTCGACATTCGCCGCTTCATCAAGGCACTGAAATCTGCCGGCTATCAAGGTCCGCTGGTCGTGGAGCGGGAAGTGGGCGACCAGGCGGGCCGCCTGCGCGACGTGGCCCGCGGCCTGGACTTCTTGCGCGAGTGCCTGGCCGACTGACACCGATGTTCGAAACCAAGAAGGAGCAGGCGGGCGGCCTGCTCCCAGCGTTGTCTTGCTGCCAGCGCGTGGGCTCTTGGACAATCAGCCGACCACGCTGTCGACTACCTGGGCGAGCTCGCGTCCGGCCTCGGTCAAGGCGTAAAAGTTGTGCTTGCCCGACCGCCGAGGCTCAATCAGCCGGCCGTGCCGCAGCAGCGCCAGGTGATGGCTCACAGCGGGCTGGCTCTGCGTGCCGAGGTCGGAGCAGAGCTCGGAGACATTTCGCTCCTTTTCACTCAGAAGCATGAGCACTTGCAGCCGTGTCGGGTCGGACACTTGCTTGAGCAATTCGGCGACCCGGCGAATCTCGGCCAGGGAGCGGCCCGCCGCGGTTGACTTGGCCGACCGGCCCGACGACTTCGTTGAAGGCACTGCCATGGTTTTCCTCAACCATCTGTCTACTAAGGGTTTGCGTGAGTTGCGACCGGTTCGGTCGAATCACTGTATCGGTAGTTATGTATCGCTAGAGGTCATGATAGGATTATCCGTAGATCTCGTCAAGCCCTTCTGGATCTTTCATTCAATTGATTTCCAGGATAAAGGACCTTCTAGAAATGCCGATGCGTTTGCCCGTCCTCACCTCGGGACCCGACACGAAAAATCAAAACACCACGGATCTAAATCGCTCGTTTTCGACCCAAGCCGGCGCCGCCCCAGGACCTGCCGGCCACTGCCGGTCAGCTCTTGCTGTTCCAGTTATCTGAACGTATGATGAGATCACGGCGAGAATGTAGCGTCTCTGGCGCTTGTCCTTCGCGCAGGGATGGTTCGCGATCAGGGTTTCGGACGAAGGTTGTTGAGCGATGGCCGGGGCCACAATTGCCAGGAAGACGACCGGGACGGCTGCCAGCGATGCCGCATTTCAGCAGTGCATCCATCCCGCCTGTGCCACAACCTTCTCGATTGACGAGGCGCATTTCTCGTGTCCGGCCTGTGGTGATGTGGTCGACGTGGTTTACGACTGGGACCGCCTGCCGGTTCCCCGGCGGCTGTCCGATTTCGAGGCCAGATGGGCTAACCGCCTCGAGCCCCTGAACTTCTCCGGCGTCTGGAGATTTCGCGATCTCTTGCCCTTCGCGACCCCCAACATGGTGGTCACCATAGGCGAAGGACAGACCTTGCTCCAGAAAGCCGACAAGGTCGGACAGTATGTGGGCATGTCCGCCGGCAACTTGTTGCTGCAGTACGAAGGCATGAATCCTTCGGGAAGTTTCAAAGACAACGGCATGACGGCCGCATTCACTCATGCACGAATGGTGGGTGCACGGAGGGTCGCCTGCGCCAGCACGGGCAACACTTCGGCGGCGCTGGCGGTCTATTGTTCGGCAACGGAGTTCGGGTTCCGGGCAATCATTTTTATCGGTTCGGGAAAGATCGCCTATGGAAAGCTGGCCCAGGCGCTCGACCATGGCGCCCTGACGATCCAGATCAAAGGCGATTTTGATGATGCCATGCTGCGCGTTCGTCAGGTGTCCGATCGACTGGGCATTTACCTGATGAACTCGGTGAATCCGTTTCGCCTGGAAGGCCAGAAGACGATCATGTACCGGGTTCTGGAGGGCCTGGGCTGGGAGGTTCCCGATTGGATCGTCGTTCCGGGGGGCAACCTGGGAAACTCGAGCGCCTTTGGAAAGGCGTTCATCGAGCTCTTGCACCTGGGGCTGATCTCGCGGGTGCCTCGACTGGCGGTCATCAACGCGGCCGGGGCCCGAACTCTCGATGAGTTGTTCGGCCAGCGCGGGGTTACCTGGCGAAGTGGTCTTCCTGAAATGGACAAGGTTTCCGGTTACTACAACGAGCTCGATACCGAGCTCATCAAAGCTTCGACGATCGCTTCGGCCATCGAGATCAACCGGCCCGTCAACCTGAAGAAGTGCTTGCGGGCGCTGGATTTTTGCGGCGGAGTGGTGCGTCAGGTCAGCGATCAGGAGATCATGGACGCCAAGGCGCGGGTGGGGGCCGGCGGCCTTGGTTGCGAGCCGGCGAGTGCCGCGAGCGTCGCGGGAGCGAAGCGACTTCGTGAGGAGGGGATCATCGCCGCCTCCGAACGCGTGGTCTGCATCCTCACCGGCCACCAGCTCAAAGATCCGACCGCGACCGTCGCCTATCACGGGACCGACCAGGAGAATTTCGATAAGGTTCTGGGCAGCCGCGGCGTCCGCCGCGCCGGGTTCGCCAATCGGCCGGTGATCGTGGCGAATGACCTGGATGACATCATCCGCACGATCGCTCTTTACTCGGAGCCAGAGGTGCCACCGGGGCCCGTTTGACCCGGCCAGCAGCGGCTGCTCGAGGCGGACAGAAAGGACGAAGAACAGGGTGGGCCAGGAGAAGCGGACTCTGGGATTGAATGGGGCCTCCGGCCGGATGGGTCTCCGTCTCGTGCAGTTGATCGCGGAGGATCCCCGCGCCAGGCTCGCCTGGGCCATCGAGCGGCCAGGCCATCCCCGCCTGGGCGACGATGCGGCAGCCCTTGCCGGGCTTGACCCCGCGGACGTCAAGCTCTCCACGCTTGACGACCTGACGGGACAGGTCGACGCCATGATCGATTTTTCGCATCCAACGGCCACACTCGAACTGGCGCGTTTCTGTCAAGACCGGGCCATCCCCATGGTCGTCGGCACGACGGGCTTCAGTCCCTCGCAGCGCAACGAGCTGGAGCAGGTTGCGGTGAAGATTCCGCTGCTTGTCTCTCCCAACATGAGCCGGGCGGTGAACCTCCTGATGCGGCTGGTGGGCGAGGCGGCCAGGGCCCTGGGACAGACGGCGGATATCGAGATCGTGGAACGGCATCATCGCCTGAAAAAAGATGCACCCAGCGGCACGGCGCTGCGGCTGGCCGAGATCGCGGCCGAGGCGGCAGGCATCACGCGGTTCGTGCACGGCCGCGAGGGTCAGGTTGGACAGCGCTCCAGTAATGAAATCGGGGTCCACGCCGTGCGAACCGGCGATGAGCCCGGAGAGCACACTGTCATCTTCGGCCTGATGGGAGAATCGCTCGAACTCAGCCATCGTGCCCTCAACCGCGACGGTTTTGTCCGCGGTGCCATCGACGCCGCCATGTTTCTGGCGGGAAAGCCGGCCGGGCTGTACACAATGGCTGATGTTCTGGGTTAACAGCGCGGAGCTGGAATCGATTGCCCGCACAGGTAGCGCCGGCGACCCGATCTGGATCGGATCGGCCAGCCAGTAGAGGTGCGCTCATGGCATCAGGCTTCCCCCTGCCTCCGGAATCGACGAAGACGCCCCAGTGCGGGACCGAGATGGCCGGGCCCCCGGCGCAAGCCACACCGGGACCAGGAGCCTGGCCGGAAGAGCACGGTGCCGCGGTGGAGCCCCCGGGTTCAAGCAACCGCATCCTTTTCCTGGATGATGACCCTGATCGGGCCAGGGCCTTTCTCGGTCGCAATCCCGAGGCCGTCTGGGTCCAGACCGCCGCGGAATGCATCGCCCGGCTTGCCGAAAGCTGGGATCAAGTGCACCTCGACCATGACCTGGGTGGAGAGATCTTCGTGGACTCGAGCCGGGACGATTGTGGCATGGAAGTCGTCCGCTGGCTCTGCACCCAGCCTCAAGAGCCGTTACCGAACACGTGGTTCTTCGTCCACAGCCACAACGCCGATGCCGCCGACCTGATGGTCCGGAACCTGTGCCAGCACGGCTATCAGGCGGTCTATCGACCATTCGGAATCGACGTGCTCGGCTGGTCTTGCGACGAAGCGCTCGACGAGCCCGATCAGCCGCCGCCGGAGCCAATCCGGCTTGCCCCTGACCTGCGCGGTTGGTTGGGCCGGCAGTTGAGACGGTTTCGTCGGACCGAGCTGCCGCGGCCGAACGCCGATCTCGTCGATCTGCCCGAGCAAGAGCCGTCATCCGGGAATAGCAATTTCGGGGCCGAAGAATCCGGAAATCGTGAGCCAGAGGGAACATGATTCTCGTTTCCTGACCGCAATCGAGGCGGACTTCGGACTCGACAATGTTCTTGCGGGTTTTATGATCGTTCTTGCTACCTGTATCATAGGTGGCCGGGGAAACTCGTCCCGCGGTTTTTCGTATCGGCACCGGGGTTCATATCAGGAGGGCTGTCTTGAGAACCGTCATCACTGGAGGAGCCGGCTTTATCGGCTCGCATCTCTGCGAGCGCTTCCTCGCCGAGGGGCATGAGGTCATCTGCGTCGACAATCTGCTGACGGGAACGCGGCGGAACATCGATCATCTGGCCGACAACGCCCACTTCCGGTTTCTGGGGCACAACATCTCCGAGCCGGTGGAGATCGACGGCCCGGTGGAGAACGTGCTCCATTTCGCCAGCCCCGCCAGCCCGGTCGATTACCTGGCCCATCCGATTCCGACACTCAAGGTGGGCTCACTCGGCACTCACAACGCCCTGGGGCTGGCCAAGGCGAAGAATGCCCAGTTCTTGCTCGCCAGCACGTCGGAAGTTTACGGTGACCCGGAGATTCATCCCCAGCGTGAGGATTACTGGGGCAACGTCAATCCGATCGGTCCGCGGGGCTGCTACGACGAGGCCAAGCGGTTCGCCGAGGCAATCACCATGGCCTATCACCGGTTTCACGGCGTGAAGACCCGGATTGTTCGCATCTTCAATACCTACGGGCCCCGGATGCGGCTGAATGACGGCCGGGTGCTGCCCAACTTCATCAACCAGGCACTGCACGGAGAGCCAATCACCATCTACGGCAAGGGCGAACAGACGCGCAGCTTCTGCTACGTGAGCGACCTGGTGGAGGGCATCTACCGGCTGCTGAACGTCGATTATTCCTTGCCGGTGAATCTGGGAAACCCGACCGAGATCACCGTGCATCAGCTTGCTCTCGAGATCATCGCGCTGGTCGAGGGCACGAAGAGCAAGATCGTTTACCACGACCTGCCCGAGGACGATCCCAAGCGCCGCCGGCCCGACATCACCAAGGCGCAGACGCTCCTGGGCTGGAACCCCACCGTCGACCGCGGCGTCGGGTTTTGGAGAACCCTCGAGTACTTCCGCTCCGTGGTCTGATCAAGGCCGGCAGCGGAGGATCGGCGGGGGCGCTATAACAGTCTATGAGGATTCTTAAAACTCCCCGGATGGAAAGCGGAAAGCAGGGGTGACCGATGTCCGCGATCGCGTCGACTGAACCGGTAACGATCCCGGCAGACCCGGCATTCGTTCCCATCGAGGGCGGCGATCAGCGTACCGTCTTCCGCGGAGTGGACTGGCACACTTACAACCAACTCTCCGAAGCGACCGGCGAGGGCCAGCACGTCCGCCTGATCTATGACGGGAAGGACCTGGAGATCATGGTCACCGGCTACGTTCACGAGTACCTCAAGGAGTTGCTCCGTACGATCGTGAGGGCGGTGACCATGGGCCGGGACATCGACTCTGTGGGCAGCGGTGAGACGACGTGGAAGACAGAGATTCGAGGCCTTGAGGCGGATCTGACCTACTGTTTCGAGCCCGAAAAGATCCGGGTGGCGAAGGCAGCATTGGCCCGCCGGTCGATGGACCCTGCCGACTATCCCCGCCCCGATCTGGCGATCGAAATCGACATGTCTCCTCCCCAGGTCGACCGCCCGGCAATCTATACGGATCTCGGCGTCGCCGAGGTGTGGCGGCTCGTCCGAGGCCAAGAGCTCATCATCGAGCAGCTCCAGGCGGACGGATCTTATGCCTCAGTCGAGGAAAGCCGGTTCCTGCACATCCGCGCCGGGGACATCCTTCGGTGGCTGAACGAGGCGGTCACAGAGCGCGAAGCCGCCTGGAATCGTCGCCTGATTCAATGGGCGATGGGCTTGGGCCACCAGGCCTGACCGACAATCCCGCGCACGTCCGCATCATCGTGCCGTTCAAGCTCCTCGCGCGACAGCCGCTCACAGCTATCCACCGGCGGAATTGCGCCGTTGCGATCGCTCGGCTCGGCGGGCGAGAGGGAACTGAGGCACGAGTACACCCTACACAATAATTGACGGGAGTGTCCCGGCCCTCCTGCCAGTTGCGGGTTTGGCCATCCGAGAAACCACTTTAGCCGGGAGGCACGTCGCAACGGGTCTCTGTCGGTCGGAGATCAGCGAACCAGAACCTGTCTCGCTCAACGACATCGCCTACGGTCACAGGGATCTCGGTGCTGAATTCCGGGCAACAGTAACAGAACGTGTGAAACTCGCCCCGTTCGCCGCAGGGATCGACACCTCGGGGCAGATCCGCCAGAAGACTCTCGTCGAAATGCCGACCGACGAACTGCTCGCTCAACTGGTTCGGGTCCACGCAGGTCAGGAGCGCTCGTAAGCCAGCATCCAGCATCTGACGAGCCAGGCCGGGCGTGTCCTCGGAGGTGGTCCAGATCGGGAACAACGGCTCCACGCCCGTCCCCTCCAGGAGCCGGACCCGGTACTCCCGGATGTCGGCGAGGAACAGGTCGCCGAACGCAATGTGAGTGACCCCCGAAGCCTTTACCTCGGCGATCGCCGTTACCATCCGGTCCTCGTAGATCTCGTTCGTGCATGGGTACGGCAGCATCACGGAGACGAGAGGCAGACCGGCCGCAGCCGCCTGAGCTTCGACCAGTTCCCGCCGCACGGCGTGCATGGCAACCCGGTCGAACGCTTCGTTGAACGTCGTCAGGAGCCCGACGACTTCGAGGTCGGGTTGCTGGCGAAGGACGTGCAACGCCCAGGCGCTGTCCTTGCCGGAACTCCAGGAGAGCAGGACGTTCTGTCTTGGAATGGTCATCATCGTTCCTCGGGGCTTTGGTTCGTTGGTTCTTCCCGGGAGCCAAAGGCTTGCTGACATGATAGTCACGGGAAGTCAGGTTTAGCACGACGACTGCTTACAAGCCCCTAGCTTTAGCTATGGGGTGACTTGACGACACCCGGAGCCTCGGGTAAGGTTCACGAGTTCGCGCAGACTCGGGATGGATGGCCCGGCTGATCGATCGGATCGTCCCCAAGACGACCCGGAGTTTCCCGCAACGGTGCAGAGCCATGCGACTTCTGCTCACCACCTCAGCCTTACGCCGAGCCTCCCGCAGCCGACGGTCAAGAAGCTCCTGATCGGCCGGTAAGCGACATCTCGAAGGAGCCAGGCAGGACGGTCGTGAGCCTTGCTGAAGTCGCGGTCAAGCCTCTGGGTCTTCGCCGTGCGCAACCTCTTGACCCGGCCGACGCGCGCCGGTCTGGCTCTGGTGGGGCTGTCGATCCCGGTTCTGGGAGTCCTCGGTCTGTTCGGCCTGTCGGGCGGTATCCGCAACCTTCTGGGTAATACGCTCGCCCAGGTCCAGGGCATCCTGGTTCTCCGTGAGAATGCGCCCAGCGACATCTTCAGTGATCTGCCGGCGGAGATGGCTGAAGCACTCCGGCGCGTTCCCGGAGTTCGCGTCGTCGCACCGCAGATCTGGAAGATCGCGCCCTCGATCGAGGGCCGCAGCCTGTTCGCCCGGACGGCCGCTGATTTCCTCGCCCGGCCCCGCGAGCAGCCGCTGCAGAGTCTCCTCAACCTGATCCAGATCGAGGGCAAGGACCTTGCTCAACATGCCAGGCTGAGGAGCGATGTCTACCACAGCAAGATGATCGCCGGCGATCGCGGGGGCGGGCGGTTCCTGAATGATAGCGACCGGGGACAGCCGCGGATCGTCATCAGCACCAAGCTCGCCGCGGACTATCCCGACCGCCAGGGCCGCCCCCGGAAGGTTGGCGATGAGCTCGGGATCGGCAACCGGCGTTACACCATTGTGGGGCTCTACAATACGGGGTCGATGCTGCTGGACAATACAATTGTGATGGACATCGATACAGCACGGCAGCTCTTGAACGTGAAGGACGAGACGGTCTCGTGCTTCCTGGTTGAACCGGTTGACCCGGCCCGGATCGACGACGTCGCCAACGCGATCGAGCAGGCAATTCCCGGCGTGGATGCACGGACGATGTCCGAGTTCCAGGCTGGCGCCGGCCAGGTGCTGGGAACGGTGGACATGCTGCTTCTTCTGATCATCAGCCTGGCCCTGATTGTTGGCTCCGTGGGAATTCTCAACACGATGCTCATGAGCACGACCGAACGATTCGCCGAGTTCGGCATCCTGCGCACCAACGGCTGGTCGCGGGGAGACGTCCTTCACCTGGTGCTGGCCGAGAGCGTTTGCCTGGGCCTGCTGGCCGGGGTGGCCGGCTGTTTGCTGGCGCTGGGCGGAGTGACGGTGGTCAACCGGTTCTTGGGGCACGGCCTGCAACTTGCTCTCACACCCGGCTTGCTGGCTCTGGGCCTTGGCCTGGCGGCGGCGCTGGGCACGCTGGGCGGTCTCTACCCGGCCTGGCGCGCCTCGCGCCTGGCGCCGATGGAGACCATCCGGCTGGGCTCGCGGTGAGCCTGGCGCAAGGGTGCGACCGTTCACTACGCGCGGTACTTGCGATGCTCCTGACGAGGTCTTACGCCGTTCGATCCAGATTGAGGAAAAGATTAGTTCCGCCACAGTTGCGTATGGTGTCCTTGCGTCAGGTAAGCTTTGGGAAGGAGGAAGAGACTTGAACTCTGAAACCTTTCGCTGAAACCCTGCGGGTATGAATCCCGCCTGGCAAAGCTGGACCAGCAGCCAGAAGC
>Ga0074044_10005395_pt1 | contig 10439 bp, 6 predicted proteins | sample BogForMeECP23OM1_FD_94443 | JGI IMG/M metagenome (GOLD analysis project Ga0074044, IMG submission 94443) | Bog forest soil microbial communities from Calvert Island, British Columbia, Canada - Bog Forest MetaG ECP23OM1 | ecosystem: Environmental > Terrestrial > Soil > Wetlands ...
GAGCGCGGTGACCGCGGCGAGCAGCAGGCAGGCGAGGGCGATGATGTTTTCTTCAGACATTGGGCAGCATTCCGCGGCTTCGAGTCATTGAAATCATGGAGGCGGAATGAAGGCGCACAGTCCCGCCGTGGCGGGACTGCGCTACTCGTCCTCCTCAGTTTCCCGCCGGATGCGATCGAGAACGTCCGGAGGAAGAACGCTCCCGCCGGTCGGAGTGCCACTGGGTGCAGGGACCGGGTGGCTCCAGCGAGTGATGACCGTCCGCACGACCAGGAGCCCGGCACCGACAACGGCAAAGGGCATGATCCAGGCCAGCCAGTTGAAGCCTTTCGCGGGAGGCTCGGCGATCACCTCCGCGCCGAACTGCTGTACGAAAGACTGGAGGATCAGATCATCGCTCTTGCCGGTGGCCACTTCGGCATCGAGCCGATGGAGCATGGAGGTGGACATGGTGCAGCCGACGTGATTGCACTCGGCGAGGATTTGTTTGCAGCCGCACATGCAAATCATGCGATGGCCGAGCGCTTTGGCGCGGTCGGTTTGCTGGGCCTGCACCGGAGTGAGGACCAGGAGCGCCAGAACGAAAGCCAGTGCCGCGGGAAGGAGGGCGTGAAGAAGTGACGAGTAATCCCGCCGAGGCGGGACGAGCGGCGAGCGGGGGAAAGCCGGACCCTGACTGGCGGCTAAAGGCCGGCTGGAAGCCGGCGCTACGTGGCTAGTCATGGGAGCCATAGGTTGTGACCGCGGCGGGACTCGGCGTGACGACGGCGTGGCCGGCGACTGGCTGCGTGGCGGGGGCAAGGACAATGGCTAGGCGACGATTGGGGAGAAGCGCCAGGAGCGTTCCGAGGACGATGATCAAGCCGCCGAACCAAATCCATTTGACCAGGGGATTCAGATAGGCGTGGACGATGGGCGCGCCGGATTCGGGATCGCGGCCGGCATAAACCACGTAGAGATCCTCGCGAAACGTGGAATAGATGGCGACCATGGTGCCGGTTTCTTTGTTTCCGGAGGCGAACATGCGGCGTTCGGGATAGAGCATCATCAGGTCTTTGCCGTCGCGGGTGACATCAATGGTGGCGCGCTCGGCCTGGTAATTGGGCCCCTGGCGCGTTTCAAATTCCTGGCAGAGCAGGCGGTAGGGCCCGATGCTCATCTGGTCGCCGGGGTGCATGGCGGCCTGGACGTCGGTCTTGAAGGCCGCGCCGGCGAGGCCCACGAAGATGAGGACGATGCCGAGGTGAATCACGTAGCCGCCGTAGCGCCGGGTGTTGCGCATGGAGAGTTCGGTGAGGGAGGAAAGCCAGTTCATGCCGGAGCGGGCGCGGATGACGCCGGCGCCGCGGAAAAACTCGCCGCAGATGGTGAGAGTGACGAAGGCGCAGAGCATGAAGCACATGAGAGCGTAGAAATTGCGGACGTCGAATCTGACGAAGGCCACCACACCCGCGAGCGCGCCGCCCAGGAGCGGCCAGGCGAAATTGCGCCGCAGGCTGTCGAGCGAAGTGCGGCGCCAGGCGAGCAGGGGGCCGACGCCGGTCAAAAACAGCAGGAAGAGGCCGATGGGGATGTTGACTTTATTGAAGAAGGGCGGGCCAACGCTGATCTTGCTGCCGGTGACGGCCTCGGAGATGACGGGGAAAAGCGTGCCCCAAAGAACGGCGAAGCAGGCGGCGAGGAGGATCAAATTGTTGAACAGGAAGCTGGATTCACGGGAGATCATGGAATCGAGGTGGTTGTCGCTCTTCAGATAGTCGCTATTCTTGAAATAGGCGATCAGGCAGACCGCCAGGATGAAGATGAGAAATCCGGCGAACCACTGCCCGATGGAAGACTGCGCAAAGGCATGCACGGAGCTGACTACGCCGCTGCGGGTGAGGAAAGTTCCGAGGATGCAGAGCATGAAAGTGACGAAGACGAGCCAGATGTTCCAGACTCGCATCATGCCGCGTTTTTCCTGCATCATCACGGAATGGAGGAAGGCGGTGCCGGTGATCCAGGGCATGAGCGAGGCGTTTTCGACGGGGTCCCAGGCCCAGTAGCCGCCCCAGCCGAGGACGGCGTAGGCCCAGTGGGCGCCGAGGAGGATGCCGACGGTCTGGAACGTCCAGGCCACCATGGTCCAGCGGCGGGTGACGTGAATCCACTTCTCTCCGGGATAGCGGCCGAGAAGGGCGGCGAGGGCAAAGGCGAATGGTATGGTGAACCCGGTGTAACCGAGGTAGAGGTTCGGCGGGTGGATGGCCATCTCGGGATACTGGAGCAGCGGGTTGAGGCCGTTGCCGTCGGCGCGGGCGAGGATTTGGGGGAAACCCGTGGGACCGAGAGTGCCCAGAAGAGCGAAGGGGCTGGCGACGAAGTTATTCAGAATCAGGAAAAAGCCCTGAACGGTGGCCAGGATCACGCCGACATAGGGCATCAACTCGGGATGCTTGTGGCGATTGGTGACCAGCACAAAGAAGGTGTACATGGAGAGCAGGAAGCTCCAGAACAGGAGCGAGCCCTGCTGTCCGGACCAGAGCGCGGGAAGTTTGTAGAAGGAGGGGAGGTCGCGGCTGGAATGCTCGGCGACGTAGGCCATGGCGAAATTGTTGGTAAAGAAAAGATAGACGAGCGAGGCGGTTCCGAGCATGACCAGGACGCAAACGGCGATGCCGGCATTGCGCGTGCTCTTGAGCAGCAGGGGGTTGCGGGTGCGGATGGCGGCGATGCCGCCGAAAATGGCGTAGAGGGCGCAAACAAAGGCGAGAAGCAGGGAAAAAGAACCGAACAGATCCACTGTGCGCTCCTCCCTAGATCAGCTTTTACCCGTCGCCGCAGCAGCGGGGGAGCCGGCGGTGCCGGCTTGACCGCTGCCCGCGTTGCCGGGCTTGCCGCCCGGGGTGGCTTCGTACTTGGAGGCGCATTTCGCCTGCACCTGTTCGGCAACGAAACGGCCGTCGGGCATGCGGTGGCCTTCCACCAGGGCCTGCGCGCCGTCCTTAAAGGTGTCCGGGAGGGGGTCCCGGCCGACGTAGCTGACATCGAGGCCCTTCCCCTCCTCTTCCAGCACAAAGTCCGTGCGACCGGTGAGGTGCTGGATGGTGCCGGTGCGCACGTTGCCGCTGACGCGCATGCGCTGGTGCAGGACGGAGCCGTGCAGGGTGTCCAGCTCGGAGATCGTGTGGTAGTAGGTCTTGCTTTCGGAGACACCGGACCAGGCCAGATAGCCGAGAGTCCCGAGGATCAGGGCGGCTCCGACAGCGAATTTCGTGTGAATCATCCTGTGCCCCCGCGCTGACAAGGAGTCAATCTCGTCAGAAGTGTACCATACGGCGCTTGCGACCCGGGAACGGCCGATAGCGCCCGGTTCGAAGATCCGGAGGACAGGCTAAAAGCCTGTCCTACTTGCACAGGATGAGGCTGGGAGGTTTGTGCGGCTGTGACAGGAGTCACAATGTTTGGTGATGCAGATGCCGGTGGGGAACGCGGTGCAGGGGGCCGGATGGCCCGGGTTTCGGCGACGCAGGGCAGGCTAAGAGCCCGTCCTACCTGGACAGGATGGGCCGTGCTGCTACGGGCTGGAGATTTCCTCAGGGGTGGGGCGACCTTCAACGGCGGGGGGCTGGGGCAGTTCCCCTCCGCCGAGCTTGCGGCTGAGACACCACTTCAGCTCGGGAGAAAGCTCGGTGACTTCCATTCCGGGGACGACCAGAAATTTGCAGGCGAGCATGGGACGCGCCTCGTCGTCGTCGGGGAGCTTGCAGGTGACTTTGCAGTACTGGCATTCCTGATTCCAGCAGAAACGGCCGTAGGGGATGGTCTCCGGGCTGACGTACTGGAAGGCGCGGAGGAGGCTGTTCTTTTCTGGGACCTGGAACGTGCGTCCGAGGACGGTGATGGGGATAAGGCGTTCGTAGGCACGGAAAATATCGGACATCAGGACTCGCCTCTGACTTTCCTCCCTGGGCAGGGTGACGACCACACTAGCCCGGCGCGAGGGTGCGGGCAACTGTTGCGGCTGGGCGGTTTCCAAATGCGTCACCCCAGGAGAAGAGCGAAATTCGAAAATCGGTCGGAAAGAAGCCGATGGGCGGCGGGCCGCCGAGACGCCCTTTCTGCGTCTGGGCAGGCCGACGCTACTGCGAGAGGCCCATCTTGCGGAGGATGGCGAGGTAAGAGGAGTCGGAGCGGAGAGGATCGAGCTCTGGCACAATCTTGATGATTTCCATTCTTCCGGACTTCTCGGCAACAGCGGTCTCGAGCCAGCGGAAGGTCTGTTCTTTGTCGCCTAACGCCGCGTAGTCGTAGGCGATGGTCGCGGGATCCTCATACGAGCCATTTTTCTTCTGCTTCAGGCGCTCCTCGAGCGCGCTGGCAACCGCAGCGTGATAACCACCCTTGGAATAGCCGCGCTGTGCCGCATCCACCACGGCGATGTTTGGTGCGACGTTCGCTAAATCGACGGCCTTCTTCGATTCGACGAGCCACAGGTCGTAGCGGCGCTGCCGGAGGTAGACGCCGGAAAGCACCGTGTGGGCGTACGAGAAGTTGGGATCCATCGCCAGCGTCTTGGTGAGCTGTGCGAGCGCCTGGTCGTACATACCGGCGTCGGAGTACCCCGCGGCAAGATTGGAGTTATAGACGAGATTGAAGGGTTCCAACTCCACGGCGCGCTGCAGGTGAGGAATGGCCTCCTGGTGCCGGGCGAGCCAGGAAAGGTAGAGGCCGAACCAGTGCTGCGCATTGGAGAAGTTTGGGTCCAGCTGGAGGGTGCGCTGAAATTCCCGCTCGGCCGCGGCCCATTCCCAACTGTCCCAATACGTGGAGGCGAGCGCCAAGTGCGCCGCAGGCAACTGGTCGTCGAGAGAAACAGCCTTCTCGGCGGCGGCCTTGCAATTTGGCAAGGCTTCGCTCTTCGGGACGGGGGCGTAGTCCGGAATCACGGTCCAGTAATCGGCCAGTCCCACGTAAGCCAGCGCGTAGCCCGGGTCTTTTGCAATCGCTTGGTCGAAGAAGTCGCGGGATTTATCGAGCGCCTCTTGCGTGCGCTTCTCCCAGTAGTAGCGCCCTTGCAGATAGAGCTGGTAGGCCGCGGGGTCGGACGTCCCGCCCCGGGCGATTTGCGCGGGGGCTTTTCCGGCGAGCTTTTCGCGCAGGCGGGCGGAGACTTCTCCGGCGATCTCGCTTTGAACGGCGAGGACATCGGAGAGCTTTCGGTTGTACTGCTCGCTCCAGAGGTTGCGGTTGCTGCGCGCGTCGGTCAACTCAACATCAATGACGAGCGAGTCGCCCCGGGAAGTGACGCGGCCGGTGACCAGGGCAGCGACGTTTAGATCCTTGGCGACGGTCTGCGGGTCAGGATCCTTGCCCTTGTAGCGAAGCACCGAGCTGCGGGGGCGGACGGCGAGGTCGGGCAGTTGCGAAAGGCTGCTGATGAGGTTCTCGGTCAGGCCGTCGCTCAGGTATTCGCTGTTGGGGTCGGCGGTGACGTTGACGAAGGGAAGGACGGCGACGGAATCAATCTTCCCGGTGCCGCGGCGGGAGACAAAGAGGAAGGCGGCCACGGGAAGAATCACGCCGAGAACCACCGCGGCGATCTTCGCGGCGCGGCGGGAAGCGGGCTTAGGTGCCGGGCGGCGATCGGTGGCGTCGGGGTCGTCGGTGGGGACTCGAACCGAGGATTTGCCGGATTCGGTTTCGCGCTTCAGGCGTTTGAGGTCGGCGCGCATTTCGGAGGCGTGCTGGTAGCGGACTTCGCGGTCCTTTTCGAGGGCTTTGCGGATGATGCGCTCGAGGTCGGGAGGAAGGTCGAGATTCAGGCGCGCGGCGGAGGGCGCGTCTTTGCGGAGGATGGAGTCGAAGACGCCCGCGGAGGTGTCGCCGCGGAACGGAAGGGTTCCGGTGGTCATTTCGTAGAGGACGGTGCCGAAGGAGAAGAGATCGGTGCGCGGGTCGAGTTCCTTGCCCAGGGCCTGTTCGGGGGACATGTAGGCCACGGTTCCGAGGGCGGCGCCAGGGCTGGTGAGGTGTTCGGCGTCCACGCCGAGAGTGGGCGCGGCGCCGGCGGTCTGGTCGCCGGCAGGAGCGGCGCGCGCGGTGAGTTTGGCGAGGCCGAAGTCGAGAATTTTTGCCTGGCCGCGAGCGGTGACGAAAAGATTGGCGGGCTTGATGTCGCGGTGCACGATGCCTTTGGCGTGCGCGGCATCGAGAGCGTCGGCGATTTGGATGCCGAGGTCGAGCACCTGATCGCTGTCCATGGGGCGGCCGCCGATGGCGTGCTTGAGGGTCTGACCCTCGAGGTATTGCAGGGCGAGGAAGGGCTTGCCGTCGTGTTCGCCGATTTCGTAGACGGTACAGATGTTGGGGTGGTCGAGGGCGGAGGCGGCGCGAGCCTCGCGCTGGAAGCGTTCCAGGGCCTGGGGATCGCGGGCAAATTCTTCCGGAAGGAATTTTAGGGCCACGTGGCGGCCGAGCTTCAGGTCTTCCGCCTGGTAGACGACGCCCATGCCGCCGCCGCCGAGTTTGCGCAGGATGCGGTAGTGGGAGATGGTTTCGCCGATCACGTGGGTGGAGAACATCCTAGGGAGGGACCCGGGGTAAGTCAATGCGTGCGGAGGGCGGATTTCTCCGGCCCGCGGCGCATGGCATGGGGAGCAACCCGCACGGCGTCACCTCGGCGCCGCCTCGACCGAGGGCGAGGGGCGCGCGGCAAAGAACACAATCTCGCGCTCGATCAGGCCAAATCTGTTGTTCTCGCCGCCGTAGTTTTTCGGATTATCGCGCCAGCGGAAAGGCGCGAGAGAAAAACCGGCCCGGCGCAAGCGAGCCAGGTAATCCATGGCGTACATGCGGACGTGGTCGTGCTGGCCGAAGACGAGTTGCCGCGCGGCCGGTTCGGTGACGGAGAAATCTTCAAAAGTGGCGGGGAGGGTGAGGGAAACCGGCACCTGAAGAATGGCCCAGGCGCCGGGCCGTAGAACGCGGAAGATCTCGGCCATGGCTCGCGCGTCGTCCGGAATATGCTCGAAAACGTGGTTGCAGATGACAGCATCGAAGGTGAAATCAGGAAACGGGAGGCTGGTCAGGTCCAGATGGAAGTCGACGCCGGGCATCCTGAGATCCGCGGTGACATAGGCGAGGCCGGGCTGGGAACGAAGCCAGCCGCCGAGTCCCGCCTCCGGGGACACGTGAAGCAGCCTCGTTCCTTTCGCCAGCAAATTCAGCCTGTTTTTCAGGAACAGATAAATCAGACGTTCGCGATCCCAGGAGCGGCAGACGGGGCAAAACACGCTCGATCTCCGACCGCCACCGACGACCGACTTCTGGGCCAGAACCTCGAAACTTTCGCCCCCGGGTAGGAACCCCCGGAGATGGGCGCCGCACATGGGGCATTGATAGCGCAGTCCAAAAGAGCGCGCGCGCCGCCAGGCAGATCGGCCAAAGCGCTCCAACCCGACAGCGGCCAGGCCTCGAGCGAGCACTGTTTTCCATGCGCTCATGAATCATCTCCGCGGCGCCGAATGCGACAGTACGAAATGGCGTGGCCGATCATGAGCTGTGGACATCGTAGGGAGGGTGCGCGAGTGAGTCAATGCGGGGAAGGAAGAAGGAGTTTCACGCAAGTCCGCAAAGAGGAGGGAAGGCGCGAAGAAAGAGGAAGAGGGAAAAGACAAAGATATCAACACGGAGGGCACGGAGAAACAGAGGACACAGAGAGGAGAAGAAGAAGGAGAGGAAAAAACAGGATGTGAAAAAGCACTTCCCTCCTCCTGCGCCAGCCGCGGGATTCGGCATGACATTCAGGGACGGAGGGAGCACAGGCTGAAAGCCTGTGCTACTGACGCCGGCGCTACTTGTTGTTCAAACTAGCGGTGAAGTTCGAGACCACGGTGACGGACTGGCTGACTTGCTGGGGAGCTTGGTCCATGAGGAATCGCTTGCCGTCCGGAGTGACACTATAGAAAACGTTGGGGGCGGACCAGGTGGTGATGAGCGTCTGAGCAGAGCCGAATTGGAGGGCGGCGCCGACGGATTTCACTGGGACAGACAGCACGTCAAAACTCGGGTCGAGATAGTAGAGCTGCTTGCCGTCCGCGCTCCACACCGGAGCCTGTCCCCCTTTGACGGAGACCTGCCACTTGCCCTGGGCGCCGCCGTATCCCACCACGAAGACTTCTGTACCGCCGGACTCCGTGGACATGTAGGCGAGCCAATGCCCATCGGGAGAAAGCGCCGGCTCCGAACCGCGGTCGAGCACCTTTCGCGGTTTGCGGTCGCCCTCGAGCGGCAGCACCCATGCACCGAGCGCATCGTCCGAGCCGCTCCAATAAAAAATGGATTTGCCGTCGCGCGACCAGTCGGTGGGCAAGACCTGCGTGTCAACAGCCAGGAGAAGTTCTTCCGGGCCGCTGCCATCGGACGGCTTGCGCAAAATGCTGTAGCGATTACCGCGAAGCGAGGCGTAGGCGATCCACTTTCCGTCGGGAGACCACACAGGGCCGAGGTTGGAGACAGGGCCGAAAGTGAGTCGCGTGCGCACGCCGCGCCCCAAATCCAGAACCCAGATGTCCGTGAGCCCCGAGTCCATCTGAAGCGCAACACGATCTCCTTGTGGAGAGAGGGCAGCGAAGGACAGATTCGGAAACGTATCGGGGATGGCGCCGACCTGCTTGCCGTTGCGATCGAGCCAGACGAGCTGCAAATCGCCGCTGCCACCGCTGGCGAAAATCAGGACGCCCTCGGCGGAGGCCGTAGCATCCATGTGCCAGGTAGTGGAATCGTTCATCACACCTTTGGCCACGGCATGGGCCGCGCCGCTCAGTACGCCTTTGGCCGGATCGAACGGCTGGGCCATCAACTGGTCGCCGCGCGCGTAGAGGAGGTAGCCGTCCGCGTAGATGGCGTTGGACTGAGCATTCAGGAGCGGGCGATTCTCGCGGCCATCCACAGATGCATAAAAAACCGCATCGTTTGCCGACTTGGAGGCGTCGTGGTTCAAAGCCAGGTAGAGAAAATGGCGGCCGTCGGGCAGGAAGAATGGCCAGCGATGCGAAGTGTGCTGGGCCGCGTCGATGGTGGTGAGGGGAGCGGGAGCTCCACCGGCAGCGCTCACGCGCATCAGAGGCGAGGTCGGGCTCGCGGAGAAGATGATGGAACCGTTCTCTCCCCAGGCGCCGCCGCGCCCGAGCTGCGCATCGCAGATCGTCTGAGGCGTGCCGCCATTGACCTCGATCGCCTTCAACTTGCCGTTCGCAAAAAACCCCAGTGAACGGCTATCGGGCGACCAGAAGGGGAAAATCGCGCCTTCGGTGCCGGGGAGCGAACGTGCCTCAGCGGAGTCCATGGGGCGGACAGAGAGCAAACTCTTGCCCTCGGCGCCCGTGGCGGTAAAGGCGAGGGATGCGCCGTCGGGGGAGAGAACGGGCGGGCCGGCAGCATCGCCGGTAAGATTGAAAAAGGCTTTCTCCGGGGGATTGATGGCGGTGCGAAGGACACGCGCCGGATGCGCGGGACGGAGCAGAAACGCGCCGCCCGCCAATGCCAGCAAAGCAACGAGGAGCAGGGCGGCGGCCCAGGCGAGACGCTCGCGGCCGCGCGAGGGCTGCGGGGAAGCCGGCGCGGCGATGGCCGGGGACGATGACTTGCCCGAAGCGATCCACTGCAACTCGAGCTTGATGTCGCTGGCGGTCTGGAAGCGCTCCTCTGGATTTTTATGGAGGCAAACGGAGACGACATGCTCGAACGCGGGAGGAGTTTGGGGCTTGAGGGCGCTGACCGGCTCGGGATCCTTTTCCAGGATGGCAGAGGCCACCGAAATCTGGCTCTTGCCCTGGAACGGCCGGTTACCCGTGGCCATTTCGTAGAGCGCGGCACCGAACGCGAAGATATCGGAACGGGCGTCGGCTTCCCTTCCCTCGATCTGTTCCGGGGACATGTACTGGATGGTGCCGACGATGCTGCCGGCGGCAGTGAGAGGACTGAGGGGAGTGGGTCCGCTGACGGTAGGCGCCGCAGTGAACGAAGGCGCTGCACCGGATCCGAGGGGCGCGGCCTGGAGGCCTGACGGTTTGGCCAGGCCAAAATCCATCAGCTTGGCCCCGCTCTTGGTGAGCATGATGTTGCCGGGCTTGAGATCGCGGTGAATGATTCCCTGCCGGTGGGCCACGGCGAGGGCATCCGCGATGGCGATGCCAATCTTGAGGATATCGCTCATCGGCAGGGCGCCTTTGCGGAGCCGATCTGCCAGAGTCTCGCCCTCGAGAAACTCCATGACCAGAAAATCAATTCCATCCTGCGAACCGATGTCGTAGAGCTGGCAGATCGAGGGATGATTGAGCGCGGAAATGGCGCGGGCCTCGCGCTCGAGGCGCTGCTTCAGTTCGGGCGAGGAAGAGAGATGTCCCGCGAGAACTTTGATGGCGACCTGGCGATCGAGACGGGTGTCGAGAGCGGAA
>Ga0074044_10005396_pt1 | contig 10439 bp, 21 predicted proteins | sample BogForMeECP23OM1_FD_94443 | JGI IMG/M metagenome (GOLD analysis project Ga0074044, IMG submission 94443) | Bog forest soil microbial communities from Calvert Island, British Columbia, Canada - Bog Forest MetaG ECP23OM1 | ecosystem: Environmental > Terrestrial > Soil > Wetlands ...
CGCCGTTTACGGTTGAGATGGCGTGCGAGTTTTCTGGAGTGCAGGGTGTGATGCGACCGCGTGATATGTCGTCATACCATTGCGCCGCTTCGCGGAGTAAGGTAGCCATTTGCGACGGAGATACATGATGTTTGATTTGAGCGATAATCGCATAGCCGTCACCATCCTTGGAGACAAGGTTGGAGCAATGGTAGCAATCAAAAGTTCCGCCGATGACTGTGAAGTAACGCACATAATCCTAGAACACGTAGCCAGGTTGCACGATGATGTTCAATGCGGTTTCGTTGACGTTCGGACTTTCGCAGATGCCAACATAAGATACTGGACCGGAGACGGTGGACGGCGCACCTAAGTCGCCTAGGTTTCCTGAGCCGTCAATGTCGCCAACTAAGTCTCCCGCACTACACCCGGTCCCCATAGGAACGGACGCCAACACGTTTCCGTTTACGGCTATCGTTGCTTCGGTACCGTGACTGCCCGCCGTACCAGACGTGAGAAACACGCCAATCGCCGCCGCTGGATTCGAGACGGTGTTATCGCATGGTACGATGCCAACTGGTGGGATTCCTTCCAAGCACGCGGTTTGACCGGCGCTGACGTTCACCGCGACGTGCGCCGTGATCGTAGTTTGGTTAGTGTTGGTTTGCGCTAGTGTGAAGACTGCAAGAAAGAGGGCGAGTGCTAGTGTTTTTTTCATGTTAATAACCGAAACAACTAACTTGTAATACGGTGCTGGCCGTCCATGCTAAGGCTACTCCGGTTGCTGCCGTATAGTTAGTTAGCGTTGTTGACGATGCACTGGTAGGTGACGGATACGTTACTGCTCCTGCTTGTGGCGCTCCGTTTGGATCAACGTGGCAGACCCATCCCGTCGTTGCTGCTGGTAGACCGATTACGCCTGCACTAGCCGTTCCGCCAGTGCCGACATTTACCGTAAAAGCGCATGTCCCGTTTTGATTAACTATACTTGGACCTGTACCGAAACCTGAGGAAATTGTTGGTGCGGTTGCTGAACAAATAGTAGCACCACTAGCTCCCATGTTGATACCTGTAGTGGCGCGTACCGTGGTGAATACACCCGTTGACGGTGTAGTACTCCCAATTGCGCCAGTGGCGGCAAAGGTTGCACCATTGAGAGACGACGCGTTTAAGTTCGGTACATTAGTGGTGCTAGCAACGATGAGTGGTGCGGTCCCGGTTGCGACGGTTGATTGTAAGGTTCGGCCTTGTATTAAAGCTGGAGCAATAAAATTACCAGAATTCAACGTTAAAGCTGATCCTAAGGTCAAAGTGTTGCTAGCGGATAACAAGGAAATGTTCCCACTGATATCACTTAAACCCGCTCCAAGAGAATCTTCAAAACTAATTGGCGCATCTAACGTAGCCCCCGCCGTCAACAGTAAGGACTCGTAGTCGTCAAGCAAGGGAACCACTGCGCCGGTGCGCCCATCGAACGATGTTACGCCACTTCCGCTGGAAGACGTAGCGTCATTCCAGGTGGAGACGCCGTTGGCGGGATTGTAACATATGATGGCGCGGTACTTGTTGTTAGATGGATCAATGCCAACGGAGTTATCGGCGCTGGATGGCACGCTTCCGGCTGGACAAGTTAGCTCAAAATTATTGGGGTAGACTTGAGCGCGGGATGGCGCAACTAGACCGGAAATGGTCCATAGAATAAAGATGGTGTTACGAATTATGGAGCGTAATTTCATGCGCCAGTTCTTCCGAAAGCTTGCGATTGACCGAATCCTTTTTCTTGCCTTCCTCTTTCAGGTGCTTTACTTCCAGCGTTTTCACGGCCAGCCGGTACGTCAGAATCAAACCGAGTGCCGACATGGCCGCCGTAATAAGTGCGCCGATGGTGCATTCGGTCATGTTACGCCGTGGGCGCGGGCGTTGTGGCGATGGGCGTAGGTGTGGTGTTCAATACCTCCACAATGGTGTTAATGTAGTTCTCCACGTCCGTTGCCGTGTTCGGTTTGCCCGCATCCTTTAAGCCCTGGGCGATCAATGGTCCCATAAGCGCCACAACAGCAGCGAGTTTGGCCGGTCCACTTCCGCTTTGCGTGCCGAGCGCCGCCGCATTTTGTTCTGCGGTAATTACGGCGTTTACCGTCTGGTTAAACAATGGCGACATAGCGGGCAAGAATGCGGAGACGGCGGCTTCACCAATGGACGCAATCCACGGCAACGCTTTTTTGAAGTCCTCGCCAACGGCAACCAAGAAACTCTTGAAACTCATGGTATCCTCAATTCTTTAATTCTTTGGCGTAATTTGCGTAATGGGCGTGGGCGGCGTGCCACTGCCTGAGTTGGATACACCAAGTCCAGCTTGAATGGCGGAAAGCAGTACCGTCACCAATGGTTGATACTTTACCGGAATGATCCCTGCAAACACGTTGGCGGCTTGCAAGCCAAGAGCTAGCGATTGTAAAAATGCGTGTAGTCCCGAAGTCATAAATCCCTTTCCTTTCGTTTCTTGCGTGACGTACGTGTGGCGCGGAACGATACCGCTTTGCCGTCTTTAGTTTCAAATTTCACCTTGCACCGTTTCCGCGTTATGATTTGACGTTTCATACGGCGGGTATGGCTGGTGGAACGATGCTGACCGTGTATGCTGGCCGGTTGACGCCACCGTATTTGCTGGCGTCCACAACTTGCACAAAAGCGGTTTGTGGCATGCCGGTTTTGGCTGATTGCAAGAGTGCCCAATTGATGTTGTCCATGGACAGTTGCAGATCGGCGCATCCTACGCAACACGCCGCACCAATGTCGCCGGAACAATAGTTGTTTCCGCCCGCGTTGTACGACATGCTAGAACTTGGGTTTGATGACGGCGGGCAGTTCGCGCCGCTGCGGCAACCATTACGCCCGCTTTGAATCTGCGGTGTGACTTCGTTCCAATAGTTCCCCATCACGGTTTGCAAGAGCGCTTGTGCCTGAGAAACCGATAAGCCGCCGTTCGCTTGCGTGTTGTATTCGGCAATCACGGTTGCTACGGCGCTATCCCATCCCGGCACGCCCGCCGCGACTGCCGTATTCTCGGATTGCGCCGCCTTGGCGCGGGCTTGCGATTGCGCGATTAAGATGCTGGCAATGGCGGAGAACGCCGCGCCGATGATTGGGATGGATTGCGAAATGCTGGAAGTTGCGCCAGTTAACGAGGTGCTCAAGGCTTTGGCCGCAACGGTAGCGCCTTGAATGGTACCCTGAGCGATGGCGGTATCTACTTGCGTTTGACCGGCAAGCGCCTGATTTACCTGGGCAACAGTTTGCGGCGGAATGGCAATGGGTGCGGCTACCGTGGCGGTTGCGACCGGATTCAGCTTAGTAAGAATGGAAGTCAACGCGCCGGTGGTATAGAGCACGTAAACCAGAACGCCGCCGATGATCAGTGTTAATGGGTCCATTTAACTCACGCCCGTAACGCGTTCCAAAAGCTGCACGCCAACGCCGGTAATCGCGCCAAACAGGATATAGGTGGAAACTTTCGCGTTGGTGCTGTCGAAAAAGTCCACCAGCAGCAGCATGACGAATGCGCCAATGCTGGCGGCAACCATGAGCGGCACGATTTCAAATGGCTGTTTCATTGGTGAAATTGCGCCGCGTTAATGACGGTGCGAATTGGTGCGGTGCCGAGCGTACTGTTGATGAACATGCCGCCACGCGCGTTGCTGAGCGGCAACGGTTTCGCTTTTGGTACGCGGCCGGAGTTGCATGACGGGACCGACTTCCACGGCGGCGTGGGGAAGTTGACGCCGCTCAACGTCCAACGCTGGTTCTGCCGCGTGACGTGCGGTTGCGATTGTGGACCGGGAATCGCCTGTTGCGCGACCACGGCATCCGCTGGTAACACGCGGGCAATGGATGAGCCTTGACCGGGAGCCATCGTTCCGGTTGTCAATGCGGGCACAAAACTGCCGCCCGGATTCGACTTACCCTTAATCAATAGCGTATGAAATTGATTCAGTTGCTGTGCGTCCATTAAAAACCTGCCATTGGAATACCACGCGACATAAGAGACATGTACGCCTCTAGCATGGTTTCCATTTCGGGATGTTCATCAAAAAACTTAATTGCCTTGTCAATAGAAGCGATTTGTTTTTCAAGTTGAAACTTTGTTTCCAACAATTTTTCTCTCATTTATGGCACCAATCCGTTGTTGGCGATGCTTAAGCCGGGACCGTAAGCCAGCGTGATCTGGTAATTCCCTCCACCAGCTTCCTGCCCAACGTGAAAATAGATGATCGGCGGAACTGCACCGAAAAATTTGTACATTATGCCAACCTTGTTGTTTGCGGCTGCGGTAATGGCTTGAAACGGAAACCACTCCTCATAACCGATTGGCACAATTGCGTTGCCCGCCACGCCGGAACTGTTGACCGGATTGAACGACATAAAGAAACTGTCTTCCAGGTGCGCGTTGTCGCACGCCACCATCATAATGGACCATGTGCCGTCAGGTCCAAGCGGCATGGGCGCAATGTTGACCGGAATATTAAGTTGCGCCCCGGTTGCCACCAGCTTAAAGATGTGGATATATTTGATTTCCGGGCCGAACGACAACTGGCGCGATTTCTGCACCATGTCGGGCGGGCAATTTCCTTGTGCGCTCATTAACCTGCCGCTCCCGTCTTGATCGTTGCCCAGCGGTTGTTGGTGCTGTCGCGGTTGGAATGTCCAACCAAAGTTTGATTGCTCATATGCAGAAAACTTCCGACCGGCTCCACGGGCGAACCTTTGATGGCTCCCGGTTGCACCTTGGTAGCGCGTTGTGACAGCGCAACCGCCGTGGCTGTACGGTAACGGTCGGTGGTGACGGCGGGACGCACGTTGGGTGCAGGACGCGGAGCCATGGGTTGCGGATGGAACGGCGTATTAGACGTTGGCGACGGCCCCCCGGAACGGCGTACCAAGACGTGCGGCTTGGCGTGCGCCAATACATGCGTGTCGGATGGTAAGAGACGCGTCTTTACTTGCGTGCGAACGACCACGCCCGGTTGCTGCACCTGCATCGCGGGAAGCTGAAGAATGGTTGCCGTGTTGTGGTGCGGCGCGTTTGAGAACGCGTTTGGCGTGAACGACGAGTTATAGCTTAAACCGTCAAAGCCAATGGGCACATGTTGCTTCCGCGACGGGTCCAACGCGTCCTTAATGTGGCCGGTTGGAATATGGTTCGGTTTTGGCGGAATGTTATGAAGAATGGGCATTACGCGGCCTTTGGTTTGTCGTCGTTATCGTCTTCCGGTTGCGGTTCGTTTTCCTTGTCACACAACGGGCACGTACCTTCCGTTGGATATAGTTTCCCGCCGTGCTTTTCGCACGCTTTGTAAACGCTCATGATTGGCCTATTCCTAAAAACGGTTTCAAAAATGCTTGCTGGTTTGGCGCGGGAACCAAGCCGGGATGTAGCAACGCGTTCCACGCCGTTAACCCGAACACCACGTACTTCAACGCCAAGATGCTCACCCAACCCAATGCGAACCATAACACTTTGACCTGCGCTGAATGCGTCACGATGACGTTGCACCGTTCACGTAATTCGCTGGCGTGGTGCTCGGATCAACGCCAAGGTAGTTCGTCACGTTGGTTAGCCATGCACCGCTATTTCCTGCGTACTTCGCCGCGACGGTTGCCCATGAATCCGTTGCCGCGTATACGCTCGATTCGCCGTTCACGATGTTCTGGAACTTGGTGCGTAACGCCGTCCAACCGGCCTCCACGGTACAAAAAAAGATGACATTGCTTCCACCATGGTACTGTGCCGCGCCACAAGTAGGCTGCCCGTTTTCGTCGCCGGGACTAAGGTCGCCGGGATTATTAAGATCATAGGGCGCAACGCCGCTACCCTGATTATAGCCTTCCGCCAACGCGATGGCGGTACAGATAGTGTCATAAGCGTCATTCCCCGGCCACGTACTCGAATTTTGCGTAATCGCCGCTCCGGTTAAACTTCCATCCGACTTGTAACCAAATGTTACGTTCGCTTGCACCGTGGCGCTGGATTTAACAGACGGCGCGGGTACGCTCGGTTTCAACGACCCACTGCCAGATGCGCCGCCAGTCGCTGCCGTCAACGCCACAACGCCGCCCGTCGCGTATCCTACCGCGAGAAGCCCGATGATGGCGAGAATGAAAAAGATGGTCATGCGCTCACCGATACGCTTGGCTTCGGCGCTAGAATCAAAAAACCTACAATTGCCGCAATGATTGCGCCAATAATCAAAGTAAGATTGCCAGCCGCTTGTTGATTGGATGTATTCACAATCTGATTCACGTTTGCAGCAGCTTGAGCAGCTTGGTTGTTTACTGTGTTAGTGAATGTATTTTGTCCTAATAGATTGGTAGGTGCAACTGCCGTAGCTACTTGCCCTCCGGGTGATGTACCAACCGCTTGTACTTGAGCGCTAGCTTCCGAAGCATATGCGGCTTGCTGAGTTGGAGAAACGAATCCGAGTAGATTATAAGCGGAAAATGTTGGTACAACGCCTTGTGATCCGCCACCAGCAGCCGCATTGTAATTAGGAATGGATGCGCCAAATCCAACCATGTACGTAAAATTATCGCTAGAACCTTGTAAAAATGCCGTAATAAGCGATTGCGCTACATCGGACACTACGTCTGAACCATCTCCCTCATAAGTAAAAACGATGTTATACCAACCCTTGTTAGCAGTGCCAGTTTCCGCAACCACTTGCACGGAAGTAAGAAAATTGGGTGCATTCTGTTGAATGTCATTTGCTAACGTCGAGGCGGAAGGATTCGAGAATAGGTTGTTACATTGGAAGACGAACGTGTACGTTACGTTATTAACCAGATTGTCGTCAGCATTTAAAACTGCATTGACGCCGGTTGCCATCGCGATCACCCCCTTATTTCTTGAGAACAAGAAGCGCGACTGCCGCCAACGCAACCACGATCAGCAACGTTGCGGAACTGCCCGCTGGAATCGCTACGCCGGATTGCCCGATTTTTACCTGGGTCTGCGGCTGCGGCGCTTGCGTCGAAGCGTAAGTTTTCGCGGCAATCGCGCCTAAACTGGTAATGGTGGTAGCCAGCGAGGACGCGCCGCTGCCCGTCGAAGACGATGCAGCAATGGCCCCAATTTGCGTGGCGTTCGCCGGTCCGGTACAATCCCCATATTGGCATTCCGCGCTGTTGCAGGCGATAGGCGATTCATCCGTGTCTAAGCAACACGATGTTGCGCCGGTTTCGCCCGCGCTGGTAGAACCATCGGAACATGGTCCCAACGTACAAGTAACATCACTACAGGCAACATCATTTTGCGCGGCATCGAGACAACCGGAACACGCCATAGAATTAACTCCCTATCGGAGTGAGTTTCGATTTCAACTTGTAACTAAACATTGCCAGTGCACGACGGAATGGCGACTTACGGCATGGTTCGCACATCCACTTGTCGCATAACTTGCAATACTGTACTTCCTTTGGTGAACGGTTCCCATCCAGAATTAGGCACACGTCGCAATGTCGCGCTACAGTGCCCATCTTAGCGAGGGTAGGAGCGGCTGCTGGATCAACCGCCCCTACTTGTGAATTGCAACACGCCATACACGGCTCCTTGACTAGAACGTGTACAACGCGCCGGTTGGGGTGTGGAGTACCTGTTCCTGTACAATGATTCCTTGCGCATTGGCCACGCCAGCCACGTTCGCGGTTAGCTGGAACGTGGAGCCGTCACCAATATCCTGACCGGGATAAGCTGAATCAGGGTTGCCGGAATCCATGAAGTCCAATTCCACGTAACCCTGAATCATCTTGCGCTGGTAATCATCGTAGGCTAATGCCTTGTGCGCAAACGTGTCCACCACGTTACGCACATTGCGATTAGCGCCAAGCAAAATTCCGAGCGCCGTAATGTTGGTGTCAAGCAACGTCGAAAACGTTGGCGGAGCCGTTCCCACGCCGTTCTTGATAAAGACGCGCGTGGTAGGCTGTTTCTGCATATTGAGCAACGTAACCGCGTTACCCGCTGCTTGCAGAATCGTGTTGATCGGCGTAGCTACGCGGCTAATGATGCCGGGTAGCACCTGATCCTTCAAATCGTTGCCCATGATCATAGGCAATGAATACACGTCCAGCGTTGGGTTGCCCGTCGCCGAGCCGTACGCGGTAAACACAATTGTGGTGCCCGCCGCACCCGTTCCAAGCGGACCGGCTACCGCGCCGCCCGGTGAAAGCGGGAACGATCCGCTAATCTGCAACGAATCTTTCCACTCCTCGTTGCGAACGAGGAAGCCGGGAACGACGTTCGGATGCTCGCCGAACGCTTGTGCCGCAAACGGGTAGAACGGAAAGTCAATCAAGATGCGCACGTCGTACGTTCCCACCGTTCCGGTCGGATTGTACGTGTTGAGCGCCGTCAAGCCGGGAGAATACGGCGTGCCCGGTTCATCTAGTTCAACTTCGCCTTGCGCTGCTTGCGCGTTGATGGAGTAGTACGCGGCGTGATCAGACGAAATAAGATGTTCGATACCGTACACGGTAGCGAAATCCAATCCGCCCCACAAAGTCACGTTGCCTTTTTGCCGTGCGTTGGTTCCCTGAATAACAATGTTTTGCACCAGATTCAGAAAGCCTTCCACAGATGGCGTGGTAATGCCGGCCGTACCGATAACGACGCGCGCTTTGTACACCATACGCAAACCGCGAATCGGCAACGATAAATCGGTTACCTGAACCAACTGAAAGATGTTGCCGGGAGTGGCGTTGATGCCAAGCTGAATTTGTTTGGGACCAACCGGGCGATAGACCATCGCAAGATTGGTGCGCTGAGTTTTCGGCGGTGCGGCTTGAACGGTGGGTGATACGGGTGCGGTTGCCATTACAAGCCCCCCGGAATGACGGAACCTAAGCCGAAGCCGTTGAGCAAGCCCTTAGTGAATTTGGCTGCCACGACCGCCAGGAATCCGAAGATCACGTAGTGAAAGGATTTCATTAGACGTAGCTCCCTTTCCCGCCTGTAATTGCTGACAATACGGGAGTCGCAATGGATGCGACGATGGAGTTGATCGGTGTGATCAACGCCAGGAGCACGCCCGCCGCGACGTACGCGAAGACATGCCAGGATTTCATGATGGGGAGGGCCTCCAAAGCCCGACACCCTCACGATACACTCCTATCCTAAGGTGTCAAGAAAAATCTGATCTTTTTTGCTCACTTTAAAAAAATAACTTGACAAGCACCCATGCCACGTTGTAGTTTGCCCTTATAGATTTTTCGTGACCCCCCCTTGTATTTTTGAGGGACCCCCTTGTATCTGGCGCAACCCGGAAAAAACGGAGCCAGAACAATGGAGCACAAAAGTTTTCAAATGTCAAGAGGAATTTATTTTGAAAGTTCGCTCACTTTTGGAAGTTCTCGATTGCGCTCACTTAACAAAATTCGTAAAATCACCATTCGAGACGCGTGGCGGTATCCTTTTAATAGGACCGCCGGAGACGCTTCGCACCACGTTAATGTCCAGTGCTCTCGAAGATTACCCAGACGCACTGGTACTCAGTGACATTAACGTGAAACAACTTATTGAAATGCGGGAGGACATGAGTGCCGGAAAAATCACAACGCTCGCGTTCACGGAACTCGCCAAACTCTATGCGCGTAACCCCGCCGTCGCTAAAAACATTGAAGGTCACGTTATGGCTTTGGTCGAAGAAGGATTGTCGCTGGCATCCTTTCAGGACAAACGAATGTCCAGTACCAAAGCCCGTGTTCTCGTTATCGCCGCCTGTACCGAAAAATTCTACGGTCAGCGTTTCACTGAATGGTCAGATAGTGGCTTTGCTCGAAGATTCTTACATTGCATGTACCGGCTTGACAACCCTTGGGCTTTGGCAGATGCTCAAGAACGGCGACTTCGCATCGAGCTTGACACCATCAAGCGTAAAATCCCCGGCAACCGGGAAATCAAGTGGAACGTCGAAACGGATGAAATGAAGATGATCCGCCGCAGTCTCAAGTTCCAGTTCCGTAAAGGCGTGAGCACGCCGTTCAATCTGGTAGCTAACATCTATTGTGTACTGAAATGGAAACATGATTCCAAGGAAGCCCGTTCTATTTGGCTTGACTTTGCCGAATGCTTGCAGGATAATGCCGCGATGATGACGCTACCGCCACTCGCAGAATTGAAAGGCCTATGATCCGTTCCCTCCTAGTACGGTTAGCGAAACGTTCCCATGATTTGCGAGTTCAATGCGGACTAGCGACGATCTACGGCCTTATTTCCATCTTCGGTCACGTCAAAACGGGTATCATTCTATATAAACTGGCGAAATCCGCCAAAAAGAAAGCGTCGAAAAATGCGACGATGTGACTGGATTAACCAAGTCGGAACGCAGTGCGGACTACCGTTCGATCATCTCGGTAATCATGGCAACGGCTTGCTTACCACATCGCGTGATGAGTGGCATCGGTAC
>Ga0074044_10005397_pt1 | contig 10439 bp, 10 predicted proteins | sample BogForMeECP23OM1_FD_94443 | JGI IMG/M metagenome (GOLD analysis project Ga0074044, IMG submission 94443) | Bog forest soil microbial communities from Calvert Island, British Columbia, Canada - Bog Forest MetaG ECP23OM1 | ecosystem: Environmental > Terrestrial > Soil > Wetlands ...
CACGACGCCTTCTGTCTTTATGAGCGGAGCCCAGAACAGTGCATTCGACATAAAACCGGAGGGCTGCACAAACGTGAAATTGATTCCAGTCCTACGGATGGCCGCTTCACCCTTTGCGTGCCAAACGCCCGTGCCAACATTGAGCTGCTGCGCATCCATCGACGAAAGTTTGACGAGGTGTTTTACCCCTGCGGCCCGGGCGGCATGCGCTGCGGCTTCATCGCGGTGCGCCAGTTCCGGGCCGCTGTTGACGAGAAAGAGCGTTTCGATCCCAGCCAGCGCAGTTTGCAGCGATGCCGCATCGGCAAGGTCCCCTACGACGATTTCTACGCGATCGCCGTAGCGCGCTTGAGCTTTCTGAACATCACGAACGAATACGCGCGGCCGCTCGCCGCGCTCCAGAAGGCGCGTTAGCAGCCGGGAGCCAATGTCTCCCGTTGCGCCTGTAATCAGGTAAGTCATGCTTTTCTCCTCAAAATAACAAACTGAATAAAGCTCAGTTATGCTTAGGAGGTTAAAACCAGGTCACATGTCTGTCTACTCGCTTTGGCAGAGAAAGATTCGAGGCATGAAATGGGCTTATTTCTTTGTAATTAAAAAAAAGCTCATATTCGTGTTAGGATAGGGGCGTGAAGCCTCGACCCGCGGCAGTGCGTCGCAAGCCCAAACAACGCCGCTCTCGCCAGACCGTGGAAGCGGTGCTCGGCGCGGTCGTGCGTGTGCTGAAGCGCGAAGGCCCCGACGCGGTCACCACGAACCGCGTTGCCGAAGTGGCGGGCCTCAGCATCGGCTCGGTCTATCAATATTTCCCGGACAAGCGCGCGATCTTTGTGGCTTTGCACCGGCGCCACATCCAGGAGGTCGATCGCTTGATCGAAGCCAAGCTCGTCGAGAACGCCACCGCGCCTCTGGAGCAGTTCGTCCGCGCCATGATCGAAACCATGGTCCACGCACATAGGAAAGATCCTGAGCTCTATGCGGAACTCTACCAGCAGGTTCCGCATCAGGCGGACGGTACGCAGGATTTCGCCGTACGGCTCCACGGCGCGTTCCGACTGGCCCTCGCCTCAAGGGCCAAGGAACTGAAGGGCGGTCGCGACCTCGACAACGTTGCGTTCATCGTTACGCATATGGTCGACGCGCTCTCGCACGGCGCCGTGCTCCGGCGGCCTCCTGGGCTGTCGCTCGCGGCGGCAGAGGAAGAAGCCGTTAGCGCCATCTTGGCCTATTTACGCGATTCATCCACGAGCGATCGCCTGGCCGGAGCTTCGCAGCGCTTCAGCAACCTGTGCTAGCATTAAAGTTTGCATTTCATGCAGGAGATCGCTTGTGACCGAGCATATTTCTCGTAAAGAGTTGAAGCAGGACAAAGTCCGCGAGACCTTCGAACACGGTGCCGAGGCGCTACTTTCCCACACCCGCTTGGCCTCCGTCGCGCTGTTGTTGCTGATTCTGGCTGCTGCCGGTTATCTGGGCTGGAAGTTTTACAGCGACCGGCAAACGGCGCAGGCTCAAACCGCACTCGACGCCGGTTTGAAGATTTTCAACTCACCCATCGCGACGCCCGGCCAGCCCGCTTTGCCCGGCGAAACCACTTATCCCAATGCGGAAAAGCGTGCTGAGGAAGCGCAGCCAAAGCTTGCCGCCGTAGCCGTGAAGTATCCCCACACGAATCCCGGCAAACTGGCGCGTTACTACTCCGCGCTTTGCTTGATGGACATGGACAAACTGAACCAGGCCTCGGAAGAGTTGCAAAAGCTGGACGCCGGTTCGGACAAAGAGCTCTCTGCCCTGGCGAAATATCAAAGCGCGCTGATCGCGGAACGCAACGGCAAGAAGGATGAAGCGATCAAGACACTTCAGGCGCTCAGCACAGCAGGTTCCGTGCTTGTTCCGAAGCCGATGGTGTTACTGGAACTGGCCGGCATTTACAGCCAGACCGATCCGAAGCAGGCCACGGCGCTTTACGAACAATTAAAGAAGGATTACCCGAACACCCCGGTGGCTGACGAAGCCGACCGGGGCCTGCAACTGCTCGGCTCCTGATCCCTCGAATTTCCGCCTGAAGAATTGCTGGAGGCTTCGGACATCGGAACGTATCCAGCTTTGGCACCCTGGGCCATGCGAGCCGAGGAATCCCGCGGGCGCCGCTACCCGGAACCGCCGCATCCTTATCGCAGCGAATACGCGCGAGACCGCGATCGCATCATTCATTCCCGCGCTTTCCGGCGTTTGGAAGCCAAGACGCAGGTCTTCACCGCACGATTTTCCGATCATTTTCGCAATCGCCTGACGCACACGCTGGAAGTTTCTCAGATTGGCCGTACCGTAGCCCGCGCGCTCTCGCTCAACGCAGAACTGGTCGAGGCTCTTTCGCTGGTCCACGACATCGGCCATCCTCCCTTCGGCCATGCGGGCGAGCGGAAACTGGACGAACTGATGCGCACACGCGGCGGCCACTTCGATCACAACCTGCACGCCCTGCGCATCGTAGAACAATTCGAGCATCGTTATCTGGATTTTGCTGGACTGAACCTTTCCTTCGAAGTCCGGGAAGGAATCGTAAAGCACTCCCGAGACTATTCGGCCGCGGAGCATCCGGAATTGTCGGAGTACCTCGTCGAACTCCGGCCCCCGCTGGAATCGCAACTGATCGATTGGGTGGACGAGATCGCCTACAACACGGCGGATGTGGACGATGCATTGGAAGCCAACCTATTGGACATCGAATTACTCTGTCGCAAGGTCCCGTTTTTCGGCGAGATCTTTGCGAAGGTGGACGCGAACCATCCGGCCGCTCTCTCGAAACTGAAATTCAGCGAAGCGCTGCGGCATGTTCTGGATTTTCTGGTCACCAACCTTATTGAGAACACCAAACGCCAGATTGAGGCTTCCGGCGTGAAGTCCGTCGAAGACGTGCGGCGTGCGCCCGCCCGGTTAGCCGGCCTGAGCGAAGCGGCTGGCCGCCAGAATGCCTTGCTGAAAAGTTTCCTGTTCGCCCACGTCTACAACAATCCGCAGATTACCGAAGACAGCGAGCGCTCCGTGCAGTGCCTGGAGGAGCTTTTCAATTATTACCTGCTGAACCCGGGCAGCATGCCGCAAGCCCACGAAGCGATGGCGCAACACACCCCGCGCCACGTGGTGGTCTGCGACTACATCGCCGGTATGACGGACCTGTTCCTGTTGCGGCAGCACCAGCAGCACTTCGAAGGTGCAACAGGCCCGGAGACTTCTATCGAGCGACCGCAACGGATAGAATGAAGCAGCTTTTCGGAGCCTGCTTGATGCTATTTCGCAGATTGCTGTGTTTCGCTTTTCTTGCGGCCTTGGGGACCACCGCCGCAAGCGCCAAGCCGCAAATACCCGGGCTCACTACCTCTAGCAGCTCTTCGACAAGCTCTGTCTCACAACAGCCGGCCGTGCCCGCCGACCCGTTGGACCGCGAAACGCCTCGGGGTTGCCTGCTCGGATTCATCAAGGCGGCTCAGGACGAGAGATATTCGGTAGCCGTTCACTATTTCCAGCCCGCTACTTCGAGAAAGCGCCCTTCCCAAGAAGATGATGAGGAAATTGCTGAACAACTCCTGGCAATTCTGAACCAGAAATTTACTGGACCGCTGGATTTTGTCAGCCGAGAGCCGCAAGGGCGCCTGGATGACGGCTTGCCGCCAGATCAGGAGCAAATCAGCAGCAGTCTGGGCCCCACGGATTCATTTCCGATTTTGCTGCTGCGGATCGAAGACGAGGACGGCCGAAAGCTCTGGTATTTTTCCCGCGCAACGCTGGCCGTGGTGCCGAAAGTCTACGATTCTCTGACTTTCCCGGAGATCGAAAAGAAGTTGCCGGCATACCTGGTCGAACACCGGCTTTTGTCAATGCCGTACTGGCAATGGCTGGCGGTTTTGATTTTTATTCCGCTGGCGTTCATCGTGGCTCGGATCATCACGCTTCTGTTCGGTGTTCTGTTCCGTTATTGGCGGAAAGCGCGGCACCTGCCGCTGCCCAAGGTGGAACCGCTCCGGCGCATCGGCCCGCTCACCTTCGCGATTGCCCTGCTGATTCATTACACGCTAGTCGCCTACATCGGCACATCGCTACTTTATCGCATCTATTACCGGCGGTTGCTGTGGATTTTCATGGCCTTCGCTTTCTATTGGCTGTTGACGCAGGTTACCAAAGCGATTTCGGCGCGGATCGGAGCCAGCCTCTCTAGCCGTGGGATGTTCGCAGAACGCTCGATCGTCTCGCTCGTACGGCGATTTGTGGAAGTCAGCATTTTCATCATCGTGGCGCTGGTCGTTCTCCACGGTTTGGGATTTGACGTTTCTGCTGCGCTGGCAGGGGTGGGAATCGGCACACTGGCACTCGGCCTCGGGGCGCAAAAAACATTCGAAAACATGTTTGGGGGCGTTTCGATTCTTTTCGACAAGGTCATCGTGATTGGCGATACCTGCAAGGTGAACAACCAAATCGGCGTGGTGGAAGACATCGGCCTGCGCTCCACGCGCTTGCGCACTCCGGAGCGGACGTTGCTTTCCATCCCAAACGGGACCATGGCTACTGCCGTCATAGAGAACCTCCGCTTCCGCGACAAATTTTTGTGCCAACAAGTGATTCGGCTTCGCTACGATCTTTCTCCGGACCACGTTCGCTTCGTGTTGCAGGAAATCCGGCAGCTGCTGCTGGACAATCCAAAAGTCGAAGACTCCACCTCTCGCGTGCGCTTCATTCGTTTTGCGGAGTATTCACTGGATATGGAGATTTACTGCTACATCTTGGAGGGGGATTTCAACACGTTCCTGGCGACGCAGGAGGCTCTGTTGTTGTCGATCATGGATGCGCTGGACAAGGCAGGAGTCGTGGTAGCGCTGCCGACGCAGACAACTTTTGTTACGCAGGATTCCTGGATCGACCCGGAAAAAGCAAAAGCCGCAAAGGCGGCCGTGGAAAAGATGCGCGATCCGGGTTTGCCCGGCGCGCAAAAACTCCCACCAAGTTCGTAGCAGGGTGCAGATGCGGAACTACTGCGAGAAGGTGTTGCAAGCCGAGATCAAGCCTGAACTCAAACCTCGGTTGAACCAATCCATGCGTTGTTGCGAACTTCCGTGGGTAAACGTCTCCGGCTGAATGCGTCCGCGGGTCATCTGCTGAATGTGGTCGTCGCCCACGGAGGATGCTGCGCCCAGTGCCGATTGCACATCACCCGCTTCCAGCAATTCCCGCTGCTGCGTGGAGTGCGCCCAAACGCCGGCAAAGCAATCCGCCTGCAATTCCATTTTGACGGAAACGGCATTGGCCGTTCCGGGATTCTGATTCTGGAACTGCCGCACCTTACTTTCAATGCCAATCAGTTTCTGGATGTGATGGCCGATCTCATGGGCCAGCACATAAGCCTGAGCGAACTCCCCCGGGGCGCCGAATCTTTGCTTCAACTCATCGTAAAAGCCCAGGTCTATGTATACTTTTTCGTCTCCCGGGCAATAAAACGGGCCTGTCGCGGCTTCCGCGCCACCGCAAGCGGAAGATGTGGAGCCGCGGAATAACACCAGCTTTGCGTGGCGATACTGCGTCCCCGCTTGCTGCGGCAGCAACTGCTCCCAGGTTCTCTGCGTGTCGTCCAGGACAAACGAGACAAACTGCACGAGCGGCTTTTCCGCTTCGTCCTTGGCTGGATTCGGCGTGCTGACCGCCGCGGACCCGGAAGGCGTCGCTCCGCCACCCCCCAGAAGCGCAAAAAAGTTTTGCTTAAAAATCACGCTCAAAACCAGCAGGATGAGCAGCCCACCGATTCCCAGGTGCATGCCTCCGAAACCAAATCCTCCGCCGCCCCCGCCGCCGCTCTGATCGCGCCGGTCTTCAATATCTCCGCTAGTTCCACCCGGTGTCCAACGCATGACTGGTTCTCCTTACCGGGAATTCCGCAGATTGCAGGTTTGTCCCGAGGCTCGAATGGGGCGGATCGACGCAATAAAATCCTAACACTCCTGTATGGGGGGAGAGTGAAATTCTTCGCCGCATACCGTGGATGCCTGAATTTGGCCAGGAAAGGCCGAGCCACTGCCTTTTCCGACAACCTGATGTATCGCATGGCCATCCATCGCGTTAGAATGCAGGAAAACATGTCCCCAAAATCTGCCAAGAGCGAGCGGCGGAGGAAGTCCCGCAAGAGCCCGCCAAGCCTGGTGTATGTCGAACTGGGCACGGAAAACGGTGGCATGCTCAAGGACCTTTCCGAAGAGGGATTTGCGCTGCGCACCATGATGCCGGTGCGGCCGGGCTATAAAACCGCATTTTCCATCGTGCTAAACGCCTCTCTGAAAATTGAAGGGCAAGGCGAGGTGCTCTGGATCGAGGAAAACGGCCGCGTTGCCGGCTTGCGATTCGTGGAAATTTCCCCAGACGCGCTGCCGCAAATTCAAGGCTGGTTGAAAGGCACGCTGGAAAAACCGGCGCCCGGACAAGAAGCGCAACCGGAAGAACCGGCGTCCCCACCCGCGCAAACATTCGATCAACTGCGCCAGGAACTGCACAGTTGTTCTCCAACCGTTGAAGCGCCGCGGTCGGAAACACGCACGCAGGCATTGCCGCCGCAAGAAGAGGCTACGGCCGAGCCGTCAGCCGCGCCGGAAACACCGCCGTCAGAGGATCTACCGGTTGCACTGCGGGAGTCCATAGCACCATCAGAGGAAGCAAAAACGCCTGAAGCCGTTGCCGAACTCACGCCCGCAGTGGAATCGTTTCCGGGGCTTCCCGATTTTTCTTCCACGCTGCAAGCGATCGAAATTACATTTGACGCGATTCCGCCTGCGCCCGGGCCAGTCCCAGAGAGATTCCCCAGGCTGAAGCCGTTCGCCCGCAGCGAGTCCACACCGGTTGCGGAGCAGGGGGAGGAAATGCACACCTCCGCCGGACTGCCGGAAATCTCCAAAATCCTGATTCAACCGCCTGGGGTAGAGCGGGAGTTCGCAATAAAATCCTCAACGCTCGACGCCCTGGATGCACCGGTAGAAGGCCACGCCCAGCCGCAGGCCAAGTGGATGGAATGGTTCACGTTGCCGAGAGTGGTCATGATCATGACGCTGCTTATGCTTCTAGTCACTTTTTCCGTGTTCCACCGGGTGCTTGGGAATGGATTCATCTGGCTAGGAGAAGCGATGGGCGGGGGGCAATCCGGTCAATCCGCAGCGCCTATACCCGCAGAAGAGATCTCGAACTCCGGGGGTTCGAACGTATCTGAAACTTCCCCGGAGCTGACCAATTCTCCGGCGAGAAGCGGGCAGAGCGCGCCGAGTTCCACGTCGCAGCGGGAAAGCACATCCAATCCCCCTCCGGCGCTAACGAGAAACGCGAAAGCGCCTTCCACGGGAATCGGCTCTTCTTCGGTTTTGGGCGGCTCGGCCCCGCCACCGGAAACTGGCTTGCCGGAGTATTCAAAGGCGTTGCAACTTTTGCATGGAAAGAAGAGTAGCGCAGACACTTCGGAAGCCGTGCGCTTGCTATGGGATTCGGTAGGGAAGGGCAATACCAGCGCAGAGCTGACCCTTGCAGAACTCTATTGGCATGGAGAAGGAATCGAACACAACTGTGATCAGACGCGCAACCTGCTGAGCGTCGCCGCAAGTAAAGGGAATGTCGATGCGCAAAAGATGTTGAAAAAGTTCCAGCTGGAAGGCTGCCAATAAGTTGTTTCCCTTGGACAGCAAAATTGTAAGAGAATAAGCGCGACGGAATCAACCGGAAGACTGGACGGGTGGAGGCCAATAGTGTTTTGTTCCAAATGCGGTGCCGCGCTTGCTGCAGATACGGCATTTTGCCAGTCGTGCGGAAGTCCCGTAGTGCGGACTACTCTTGCCCCCGCTTATCCTGCGGCAGTTTCCCCGCACTCCGGAGTGGGTGCAATCGTCTATGCCGCTAACGTGACTTACGCAGGATTCTGGCTGCGGCTGGTGGCTCACCTGGTGGATAACTTCATTATCGGATTCGCCATGCTGTTCCTGATGGTTCCCCTATTTTTCCTGATGGGTGGCGTCGGGCTGTTCACCACACTTTCGCGTTCCGGCGATCACCCAGACCCGGCCCAGATCGTGCCGTTCTTGTCTTTGATTTTTGCCCTCGTCGGGGTGGGTGTGATCGGCCAGTGGCTTTATTTTGCGTACCTAGAGAGCGGCGAGAAGCAGGCGAGCTGGGGTAAACAGATACTGGGGGTGTACGTCACAGACCTTGCGGGAAACCGCATCAGCTTTGGCCGCGCCAGCGGTCGATTTTTCGCGAAAATCATTACCGGCCTGATTCCCTTTGGCCTTGGATACGTCATGGCCGGATTCACAGAGCGCAAGCAGGCGCTGCATGACATGATCGCCAGCTGCCTGGTTCTAAGGCGCTAACCGGGCGCGCTACTTCTTGCGTATTACTTTGTCCTTCTTGAGCTGGTTCACCAGCGTTTGCGCGTACTGTTTTCCCATCTTCTCGAAATCCTTGGAATAAATCGTGTCGGTTTCCCCGCTCCAGACAAGCCGCTCGTTTTTCGTACTGTACAGATTGAACTCCACGCGCACAATGATGTTTTCCTTGGTGTAAAAGCTTGTTGGATAGAAATCGCCGTAAGCCATATTCCAATACGGCCAGAACGTGTAGTAACCGGGCGGTGGCACATAGATTCCTCCGGTGATCACCTCTTGCGATTCCTTGCGTACCGATTTCGGCCGAACGACCAGCACGCTATCGAGGGAGCTTTCCTTGATGCGCTGTTTCAGTTCACCCTCCATCATTTCGTTCTTTGGTGGAAGGACCATATAGCTCTGCACGCCCTCGACGCCACATTTGGCGAGCAGTTTCTTCATCTCATCTTCAAACTGCTGCCGGACCAGGTAATTATCGGTAATGCTGGCCACCAGCATCTTGTGAAACTGTGGCATCGGCAGGCCTGTGAGCACCCAATGATGGACGATTTTGGTGCTGGCGAGTAGCGCAAGCGAGGCAAGACTAAGCAGTCCAAAAAGTGCGCCGGCGCGCGCGCAAAGTTTCATTCAGAGGGCTCCGGGAGATGACTGGCTGCATGTTATCACGCTTCACAAAAGCGGATGGACGGCCCGCGCCTCGAGGAACTGACACGAGGAACTGAACAGATTGACGTCGGTTGGAGAGGGAATTACGATGGGGACCGGGCGAGGACAAAATGAATCGAAGAGAGTTTGTGGCAAGGAGTGCGGCCGCGGCTTTGTTGAGCGCGCTGCCGGCGGGAGCGGCGGACGTGAAGCGATTCAAGCTGGGTGTAATCACCGACGAAATCACGCAGAACTTCGAGCAGGCTCTGCAGTGGGCCAAAGGATTTGGCCTGGAGTGGGTGGAGTTGCGTTTTGTTTGGGACAAATACGTTACGGAGTTTACGCCGGACGATGTGAAACACGCCAAGGACCTGCTGGCCAAATACGGCATGAAGGTCTCGGTGCTCGATTCCGCGTACTTCAAGACGCCGCTTCCCGGCACCGAGTCGAAGTTTGCCAACGGCAAGCCCGACCCATTGCAGAGTGACTTTTCACAGCAGAGTGGAATCCTGGAGCGTGCGTTTGCGCGGGCAAAGGATTTCGGCACGGACAAGGTTCGAATTTTTTCCTTTTTGCGCGTGCAAGATCCGAAAACGGTGTTTGACCGCGTTGCCAAGGAATTGGACCGCACGGCGGAAATGGCCCAGAAAGAAAGTATCCGCCTTGTGCTGGAAAACGAGTTTTCCTGCAACGTGGCTACAGGCGCCGAGAGCGCTGCCATGCTGAATGCGGTGAAATCGCCGGCGCTTGGCTTGAACTGGGATCCCGGAAATGCCTACGACGCCGGAGAGACCCCCTTCCCGAACGGCTACGACGGGCTAGACAAAAAGCGCATGTGGCACATGCATCTGAAGGATGCCGCGCCCGGCACGAAAATCGGTGAAAGCCAGTGGATGCCGATTGGCAGTGGCAAGATTGATTATGTTGCGCAGTTCCGCGCGCTGATCCAGAACGGCTATGAGGGAACGATGTCGCTTGAGACGCACTATCTGAACGCCGCGAAAAACAAGGAAGCCTCCAGCCGGGAATCGATGGAAGGCTTGCTGAAGGTAATTCGAAAGGCGTAAGAGCCGCCGCTAAAGTTCGCGGCGCTTCATCAGGTCGACCGCACGGTCGCAGGCGCGCGCCGTCAGTGCCATGTACGTCAACGAAGGATTCACACAAGAAGACGAAGTCATGCACGCGCCATCCGTGAGGAACAAGTTCTTGATGTCGTGCGCCTGATTCCATTCATTCAGCACGGAAGTCTTCGGGTCGCGCCCCATCCGGGCAGTACCCATCTCATGCGAAGAAAACCCCGGTGGGTCGTCATCGGTAAACGGCTCGATCGCCCGAGCCCCGACAAGAGAAAGCATTTCCGCGGCGGACATAGCCATATCCTTGCGAATGGCA
>Ga0074044_10005399_pt1 | contig 10438 bp, 9 predicted proteins | sample BogForMeECP23OM1_FD_94443 | JGI IMG/M metagenome (GOLD analysis project Ga0074044, IMG submission 94443) | Bog forest soil microbial communities from Calvert Island, British Columbia, Canada - Bog Forest MetaG ECP23OM1 | ecosystem: Environmental > Terrestrial > Soil > Wetlands ...
AAAGATTTCGATGACCAGAAAATCTGGCTTGGCTTATCTGTTGAAAGCCCACAGGCGGTCTTCGGCGGGATCACCGCGCCCGCCTTTGTCAACGCAACCAACCCTGCGGGGTCGGGGGGGCTTTTTAACTCCGCTAACAGCTATACCACTGATTTCGCTCCGGACATTATTGCGAAGGCTGCCTTCGACCCGGGTTATGGACATTATGAAGCGTTCGGAATCACGCGTTTCTTCCATGACTTTGTCTTGCCCGTGAAAGGCGGACCTACGAGCGCACTTGGCGATAACGACGCAGTTGGCTACGGCGGAGGCGCGGCGGCAATCCTGCCTGTCGTCCCGGAAAAACTGGATTTTCAGGCCAACTTCATGGCGGGCCAAGGCATTGGCCGTTACGGTTCCTGTCAGTTGCCGGATTTCGCTTTCACCCCCACCGGGAGCATCAAGGTGTTGACCGAATATACGGCAATGGTGGGCGCCGTTGGTCATCCGACGCCGACTTGGGACCTCTACGTCTATGGCGGCTATGAAGGGGTTGAGCGCGCGAATTATGCAAGCGCGACCCCCACGACCGCCGTAAACATTGGCTACGGAGACTTTGAATTGTATACCGGCCAGGAACAGACATCGAACGTTTGGCAGGTTACGGGCGGTATATGGAAGCGTCTTTTTCAAGGTCCCTGGGGCAAGGTGCAGATCGGTTTGCAGGATTCCGTCACTCGCCGCGACGCCTTCGGCAACAACGCTGGAATTGCTCAGCATGCTTATGAGAATATCATCATGACATCTTTCCGGTATTATCCGATGTAAGTTCAAGTCCAGGAGGCGCGTCCCGGTGCACGGGACGCGCTCTCCTTATTTCTCTCCCGGCCCCCGGGGAGGATCGAGGTCCCGATGTTCAGTAAGCTCTGCACACCTTCAAAGCTGATTATTCCTACTGAGATAGACTATAAATAAAGTAATTAACCCAAAGAAACCTATAAAAAGCCGCTACGCGCACATTAGTGCGCTACGCGGCACAACCCGCGACGTCCCACATTGGACTGCGTCTTTCAGTCGCGGTGGGCCGGCGGCGGCGCGCCTGTTGTTGTGAGACACAACCCCTTTCCGTCGGAATCTCCTATTGAGAACGGTCACCCGGTGGCCGATGGGAGTCACTCAAAGAGGGCGCAAGTCTGCTTTCGTATTTCCTCTGCACCAGTTTTGCAATGAGCGCCAAAGCTACCAGGAATCCAAGGGAAAGGGCCATCCTGGCGGAAAACAGCCGGCCCAGGTCTCCCGAAATCCAAATCTCCCTTATCTCACCGATGAAAAAAGTGGTCACGAAAATGGTTGCGGCCTCACCCAGGGCGGTGGCGAAAAAATAGTCCCAAAAGCGGACCTTCGTTAGTCCCGCACCGTAGTTCACGGGCGCGAAGGGCACAAACATCAGCCGGAGGGAAAGCACGGCTTTGAAGCCATTGCGTTCGATCAGGTCGTCGTAGTTCCTCAGCCTGTCTCCGATAAGGGAACAGACAAACGCCCTTCCCAGCCTGCGGGCGGCAAGAAAGGAGATCACCGCCCCTGCAAAGGCGCCCGGGCACACGCAGGCAAAGCCCAGGTAAGGTCCGAACATTGCCGCACCGATCCCGACAAAAACCGTCACCGGGACAAAAAGACAGGTGCCAACCGCGCAGAAGATCACAAGAAGGGCTGGACCCATTAGACCGGCTTCACCGATGATCCTTTGGAACTGATCGAGTACGAGGTGTGCTCTTATGGGCGAGATCTCCACGAGACCAATCGAAATCCCTGCCAGAGCCAGCAGAATGAGCGCTTTGATAAGTGTCCTGCGACGGCCGGTCTTCATTATCGACTGTGTTCCTCCGGAAAAACAAATCCGCTCTGTCCGGTCTGTTCTCATAACACACCCGGGGGTAATTTTGCAGCGCTAAAACATGACCCACCGAAAGCGCTCTCGGCAATCTGTCGAGCCAAACCATCGCGAGTAAAAAACCCGGCACAACATATTACCTTCCCAAACCGTTCAGTCCTTAAATCCTCTCAAGTCTTTGGTCGAAGGTTCCGATTCTGCTTTTGAGAACTCAAGTCACGTTTGTCCTTTTTTCCATTAGCTGCAGGGGACTACAGGTGGAGAACCAAAAAGTTCTGAAATTCATGGGGGCAGATCAGTCCATTATCCAGGCAGGCAGCTCCGAACCGGTCTCCGGCAGGAAGGACCAGTCCGGAGTGATATACGAGATGCTGGTGCAAAAAGGATATCTCGATGAACAAAAGCTGAACTATGCCAAAAGAGTCCATTCGAAGCTGACGGGAGACAAGACACTCACCCAGGTCTTGCAGGAGCTTAAATACATTACCCTTGAACAGCTCCAGGATACCCTGTCTGAAAGCAAGATCAATGTCAAAATCGGCGCGCTCCTCGTTGAACTCGGACTAATCACGAACCGGGATCTCGATATGGCGATCAGTCTGCAAAAAGAATCTGCCGTAAAAAAGACAATCGGTGAAGTGTTGATCGAAGGCGGCTTCATTGAAGAGCGGAGCTTGTTGGAGGTGCTTTCCTATCAGTTGGGGCTTCCGTATTATGAGCTTGAGATCTCGCGCCTGGAGGCTCACCTGCTGAGAAAAGTTCCGCCCAACTGGTATTCTCTTCATCAATTCCTGCCGGTTTGCCGTGCAGATGACAAAGTAACGGTCGCATTTGTCGATCCATTGAACCGCGAAAGCCTCGATGCGGCAGAAAAAGTTTTTGGCAAAGTCAGACAGGTCATCTGCTCGAAATCCGATTTCCGCGCAATAGTGGGCGGCATCGAGCGTGAAGCAGCCCTCGCCAGGGTTGACCAGCCCGACGAGAAATCAGTAGTCGGAATGGTGAACAGTCTTTTTCAGGAGGCGATCAAAAGCAATGCGAGCGACATCCATATAGAGCCCATGAAAGACAGGATCCGCGTCCGATTTCGCCTCGACGGGGTCATGGTCCACCACAAGGACCTCCCCCTGCAAATGGGGCCTGCGATAACAAGCCGGCTGAAGATCATGTCAAAGGCCGATATAGCTGAAAGGAGGCGACACCAGGGCGGCAGGATAGAGTTCGAGGACGCACGGACCGGGACTTCCCTGGACGTCAGGGTCTCTTTCTTCGTTACAGTGTGGGGCGAGAAGACTGTCCTGCGGCTGCTGGGAAGAAGAGGGCTGGCCCTGAACCTGAATGAAACCGGGATGTTTCCGAAGATGCTCGAGAGGTTCAAATTCGACGCCCTGGATGTTCCGAGCGGCGTTATCCTCATAACGGGGCCAACGGGGTCCGGTAAAACGACCACCCTCTACAGTTCGATTAACTATCTCGAAAGTGTGGATACCAGTATCATAACGGTTGAGGATCCGGTTGAGCTCGTGATTGAGGGGATAGCTCAATGCTCGATAGACCCCAAAATAAACCTTACCTTTGAGGAAAGCCTCAAGCACGTGGTAAGGCAGGACCCCGACATCATAGTAGTCGGAGAGATACGCGACAGTTTTTCGGCGGAGACATGCATTCAGGCCTCTCTGACTGGACATAAGGTACTGAGCACGTTCCATACGGAGGACAGCGTCGGGGGTCTCATCCGTCTGTTGAATATGAACATCGAAGCGTTCTTGATCTCTTCAACGGTGATCTGCGTGCTCGCTCAAAGGCTTCTGAGAAAAGTATGCCCCAACTGCGCAGAGACTTATGTGCCTCAACCTGTGGATTTGCGTCGACTCGGCTACACCGCCAACGATGCAAAAGGAGTAAGTTTCAAAGCAGGGCGCGGGTGTTCCCAGTGCCGTTCCACCGGCTACAAGGGACGGGTGGGCGTATATGAACTGCTCATTTTGAACGAACCGGTCAAGGACGCCATTCTGAACAAAAATACTTCCTACGATATAAGAAGAATCAGCACGGAAACATCGGGTCTCATAACCCTTCTCGAAGATGGAATTATGAAAGCCGCAAACGGAGCGACCACCATTCAGGAGATATTCAGGTCTCTTCCGCGTGTGGGCAAACCCCGGCCGGTCTTCGAACTTAGACGCCTTCTAGGCACAGAGCAATGAAAATGCAGAATAAAAGTATCTCATTGTTGGACATGGTGGCAGAATACGCGGCCTCAGAGACGCTGAACCTGCCGGTATTTCCCAAGGTGGCTCAGGAACTGTGCGAGAAAATGGCCGATGAAAACAGTTCGATCGCTGACATTGCGGCCATTATCACCAAGGACCAGGCCTTGGCCGGCCAGATGCTGAAGCTTGCCAATTCGGCATTTTTTGCTGGTTTGACCAGGGTACGCACTATACGAGAGTCAATCATGCGCCTCGGTGTCAACCAGGTGTACAACTGCCTCGTTGCAAGCGGCCAAAAGGATTTCTACCTCTCGCAGGATCCCTTCATAGGTCAGTACCTCCATGTTCTCTGGAAACACGCGCTGGCAACCGCCAGGGGTTCGCAATGGCTGCTGCGCAAAACCGGATACCCGGAACTGGCGGATGAAGGTTTTCTCTCGGGTCTTTTCCACGATATCGGGAAGCTGCTTCTCCTCAGGGTTCTCGAAACGATAAGAGCCGAGAATCAGGATATCGAGATCTCGGAGCCCTTCGTCGTTGAAATACTTGATTCCATGCATGTCGAGCAGGGATATACCCTTATGAACGAATGGAGTATTCCGGAGGTTTACTGCGGCGTGGCAAAACATCATCACGATGAGGAGTTCGACAGCGCAGACTCGCTGCTCATGGCCGTGCGCATAGTCGACCAGGTGTGCGCAAAAACGGGCCTGAGCCTCAAGCCCGATCCCGCACTTGTCACGGCAACCCTTGCGGAAGTCCACGCAATGTCTATCAAAGAAATCGTCCTGGCGGAACTCGAGGTAGTAATGGAAGACGCGCTGGAGGCGGAATTATAATTCTTTTCAACATCAACAGCGCTGCCGGTTTCTAACTCAAACCTCTGCTTGCTTCGTTTCTTTTCAGGTACGACTAAAAGTGGGGGATTTCTGTATTTTGGGTGCTGGAAGACAGCAGTTTGAATGGAGGGTTTGCGAAAACAGGCCCGCCTTATTTTGGCGGCGCGTTGTCGGGCTGGGTGGATCGAGGACTTTTTCCGCTATCCTTATTAAGATACATATGCTGCAGCATCATCCAAGCTTTATCTTCCTTTTCCTTTTCCTCCCTTGCCTGTTCTTCCATTGCCCGTTCCATGTCGGGATCGGTACCATATATAATACGGTCTTTTGTATCGGTACGATCTGCAAGGAGCAGGCGGTGAGGCAGACTGGTCCGATTTTCCAGGCTTTGAATTTTCAGCACTCTCCCGGACTCCTCGGAATTGGGAGCTATGCGCGCGCGCCAGTCCACAAGGAGGAGGCCCGAAATGAGGATGATAAAGAGAAATGCGGTCCCTTTCATTTTAGCCTTCATTTGCGGGTGAAACATCTGCTTCCGGGGTTTTACAAATAGTCGCCCCGCCTCCATTTAAGCGATTCCATATATGCGGTAACCTTCAATTCTTCGGCTATGTCCCTTAGCTTATGATCTGCGGGAAGGCCGCTCATTTTGCCATCCAAATCGGCAGCGTGTGCGTTGATCTGCTCAATCAGGGCATTGATTTCCTTTGGAGACGTGGTTGCCTGGAGCGCATTTTTCAGAGAGTCGAACTGCGTGAGTACGCCATCGACAGCAGAAATCGTCTGGGACAATTCGGAAGCCTGCGCTGAATTCCCGCTCAGCGATTGGACCCCAAGATCGGGTACGCTTATTGGCTCGCAAAGGACGCCACCCGGAGCAGTCTGTTCCCCCGGTCCCCCTATCTCACTCTGAAGGAGCAGTGCGAAGACATCATCACGACTGGCGCTCTGGGGCCCTTTTGACTGTTTGCTCTCCTGCACAGCTTGCTGGCTCTGGATCTCATCTATTCTCATAGGGCTTCATTCAGCCTCCCTTCAGCAAAAACAATGGGATTTAGAGTCGAAATAATCTGAAGCAAAAACTTTGCCAAAAGACGCAAACCGGAGAGTGGAAGCCGGAAATCGGAAGGCCGAGATCTGATTATTGGAAGTCGGGTGTATGCAGACTGGGTATCGCAACCTGCCTATTTCCGGCCTCTGCCTTTCGACCTCCTGCGGGCGTCACGAAAGGGAGATCAGGGAAAGAATTTCCGGCGTGTGGAATTTTATGCCGATTTTTTTTGCAGAGGCACGCGTATTAGCGCTGAAGTTAGCTCGCCCGCTCTTTCAAGGCTGACGCTAAACCCGTAAGGCAGAAGGAGCTGCCTTGCCGCATAGAGTCCAAATCCGAGATGTTGGTCTGTGGACACGGCTTGACTGTCACTATTCTGCCATCTGGATTCGAACAGGTCGAAAAGAATGTCCGGATGCAGCCCTTCCGGCGGCCCGAGACCTGAATCAGTTATTCTGACCACTATTTCCCCGGCCTGCATGCAGGACTCAACGATCAATTCCTTCTTTGGCGATTCCTTGAGGGCTGTTATGGCGTTCTGAAACAGGTGGAAGACGGCTGGAACGAGGTCCCTGCCGAGGACCTTTATGTGGGGAAGGTTTTTTGCCAGGCGCAGCTCCACTTTAACGTGGTGTTTGAAGAACAGGTCGGACCGGAACACTTTCGCCATTCTTGCCAGAATAGCATTAATGTCTATTTCCGTCCCGAATCGTTCAATTTCATAAAGCTGCATGAATTCGCGCAAGTCCGCAGCCAGATTGGATATTTGTTCGCGCATCTGGGTCAGCCGTTTTCGCTGTTTGCCCAGAAGCTCGGACCATTTTTCGTTTTCGTCGGAATTGCTCCTGAATAAGCGATCCTGAAGCTCCACACCGGATAAAAGCATCTCTGTGAGCATGGTAAGGTTCTGAAGAGGTCCATTGGCGTTATGCACAAACCCCTGGACGAACTTGCCCGAGTAATTCGACCGATCCTTTTCATGCAAAGCGCGGATGCATCGTTCGATAAAGATTTGTTCACTTTTTGACGGTTTTCCGCCAGCCATATTTTTCGTTCTTTTGCGATTATCAAATAATTAGAATTATTTGGAATTATCCCCGTCGGGCCAGGTCTTTTTCACAACTTCCAGGAATGCGTCCAGGGCGAACGGATCAAACTGCTTGCCGCGGTTTTTCAGCAACTCGGCAAGGGATTGGTCGTGCGACATGGCATTGCGATAGGCCCGTTTTGAGGTCATTGCATCAAAAGCATCGGCGACACTCAATATTCTTGCAAGCAGAGGGATCTGTTCACCGGATAGGCCGTCAGGGTAGCCGGCCCCGTCCCACCTCTCGTGATGATGTCTTATTATCGACCTTTCCTCAGGGCTCAGTCCCAACTCGGACACGATCGAATCCCCAATCGAAGGGTGTTTTTTCACAATTTCGTACTCATCCGGGGACAGGGGCCCCAGTTTATTCAAAATGCTGTCCCGAATCCCTATTTTGCCTATATCATGAAGATAGCCCGCTGTCTGCATGGACTCGAGTTGAGCCCCCGAGCAGCCAAGGATTCCGGCTGCCTCGGTTGCATAACGGGTTACTCTTTCAGAATGTTTTCCGGTATAGAGATCTCTGGCTTCAAGCGCATTCACGAGCGATTTCAAGATTCCATAAAAGTTGCTGATCAGGCTTTCGTAGAGCGCCATATTCTCGACGGCCAGAGATGCCTTTACGATCAGGAAATCAAGAAGCTGCGTTTCTTCTGAAGGCCGCGAGCGGCTGCCGTCTTTGTGGAAAGCCATCAGGAGACCAAATGGTTCCCCCCGGATGCGCATCGGCCAGCAGGAAAGAACCGTGTCTGTTTGCGGCGCGTTTTCAAAAGAGCTTTGGATTTCGTCGGGACCAATGATTACGTGACTTGCGCCATTTCCAAGCAATTCCCGCCTCCGCTCCTCTGAGAGCTCTATTTTTTGAGGCCAGCAATCATCAGGCTTCCATCCGCAGTTGGCCATACCCACAAGGCTGCTTCTGTCCTGGGGTACCAGGAAAAAGCTTACCTTTTCCACCGATTCGAGTGAGGACGCCAAGTGGACGATTCGAGGATAAAGATCCTCGCTTGAGTGGATTTCGTCTATTTCCTTCGAGATATGAAACAGCCTGGCCTGCTCGTTGACTCTGCTCTCGAGTTTGCGGTTTACCTCCTCGAGTTCCTTGCGCGCCTGGATTTCGAGCTGAAGGCTGAGATTTTCCAGCAGCAGTTGCCTTTCCTTTATGATGCGCTGCAGTGTGAGAGCTATATCCTGGAGAGTGAAAGGTTTGGTGAGAAAATCCGAAGCCCCTTTGCGCATGGCCTCGATCGCGATGTCCATGGTTGGAAAGCCGCTCATCATGACTACCGGAAGGCCATGATCGTGCTCCTTTATTGCGGTCAGAAGCTGAAGCCCGTCCATGTCCGGCAGGCGCAGGTCTACAAACGCACAATCGAAGGATTCCTCGTTGATCACCTCAAAGGCTTCCCGTCCAGTCAGGCAAACCTGCACTCGCTCGTGTTTCAGACGCAGCAGGCGTTCCTGAAGAAGCTCACCGAGCATTACATCGTCTTCCACGATCAAAATTTTCATAACCTGCCGGACTCTATCCTATTAACAATGAGTTGCTTGAGTCTGTGGAGTTCTGAATCTGAAATTATGCCGTCTCGCTTGAGACCCTTGAGCGCTTCGAGGGCGGCAATGGCCCGGTTCGGATTTCCCTGCGGTTTTTCCAGAAAAGCATCGGGCCGAAATCCCGATAGGCTGGCCAGTAAAGGTCCGCTTATCAGATTGCCCGAGCTGTCGTAAACCTTGGATTCCGAATAGTGTTTTCCTTCAAGAGAACAGACCTTCATGTGCAGATTTTCTATTTCCAGAAGCAGGTCCGCCCTCTCCTTATAGGCTCTGACCCGGTCTACAGCGTTTCGGATCGTTACAGCCACCTGCTCTACCATGAAAGGCTTCTGTATATAGTCGTAAGCTCCAAGCCGCAGGGCTTGGATAGCCGACTCCAGACTTCCGAATCCGGTTATCAGAATGCTCAGGATGTGGGGATAGAGTGCTCTAACCTGCCTGAGCAGGGTCAAACCATCCATCCTCGGCATGTTGAGGTCCGAGATGAGGATATCAAAATCGCCGGCCGACAACTGCTCGAGAGCAGCCAGGCCGTCGGGAGCAAGCTCAACTGCCGCTCCGGCTTCCTCGACCGTTTCGGCTAGAATCTCAAGAAACATCTCATCGTCATCGGCCACAAGGACCCGTACCGCCGTCTCGGATTTTGGTGTCATATCTTATTCTACCATAAGGTCCTAAGCCTTGCCATCAAATAGAATACCCCTGAGCTTAGCCATCTTGTCGCGAAAGAGGGAAACCTTTTCAGGCGGTATCTTGCGGATCAGCTTGCCGGTTTTGCTGTCCAGGACCTGCACGACGGTCCTGCCATCCGCGTCTGCGATGAAGCTGAGCTCGAAGCCCAAGTTTTCCTTGAGAAAAGATTGTACCTGCTGTACGAATTCCTCGGAAAATCCCGGTGGAGGTTCCGGAGGGTTGGAGCCACTGTTTGCTCTAAAATCCCCGACTTTTGAGGCGGTGCCGCCTTCGGTCCCTGTGACCGGAGGGATTGACTGGACCTCTTGGTGCTGGGGCTCCGGGACAACCCATTGCCCATTTGCGACCGGCTGAATTTGTCCCGTAGTCGTGCTCATCACCGCCTCCGCTTAACCCGATTGTTTATTGTTGCACTATTGCCGGAAACCCTGCTGCTTTCTACTTCTCTTTCACGAGCGGCTGAACCAGGTATTCGGCGAACCGTTGAGCGAGACAATCAGCCATCACGCGGCACCTCTGGGCGGGTTCGCCCGTGCGGGTATCCCAGGTAAGATCGACATCGGGGCCCGGTTCGGACCGCGCGTTCTGTTTGAGGTCCCATAGGACTTGACCCGTTCGTGCATCCAGTATCCGGGTGCGCACGGAAAGCTCTGTGGGCATGGCTCCAGTTCCGTCCATCATATAGAGGAGTGATTGGCGCATCACGAGTGTGCACCCCTCGTTTCTAGCGTACCATAATGCTTCCGAATCGGACTTGACATCGTAGGGCAGGGTCCTGATCTCCCGAAAAGGGCCTCTTTGGACAAGCCTCGTCTGAAAAGCACTCGTGAGCGAGGATGAGGCAGCGGCCAACTCAGGCGGTGTGATGAAGGGGAGCAGGCAAACACTATCCATCGAGTGCTGTCCGATTGAGGCATGGGCAATCACTTCCATCTTCGCGTCGACCGGCCGGCTCGAGGTGGCCTTCAGTTGTGTAGTGATGCAACCGCCGGCGCTGCAAATCGCCAGGACAAGGGCAGTTACCCCCATGAGCCGCAAAGGAACGGAACGTTGGACCCTTCTATGTTTGGAAGCATATCGTCTCAAGCTTTGAGAATCCATGTAAATACGATCTCCCCGTTTTGGAGT
>Ga0074044_10005400_pt1 | contig 10437 bp, 9 predicted proteins | sample BogForMeECP23OM1_FD_94443 | JGI IMG/M metagenome (GOLD analysis project Ga0074044, IMG submission 94443) | Bog forest soil microbial communities from Calvert Island, British Columbia, Canada - Bog Forest MetaG ECP23OM1 | ecosystem: Environmental > Terrestrial > Soil > Wetlands ...
GCTTCGATGGCAAAATGGACCTTGCCTGCCGAACGCAACAACAACATCTATGCGCGCGGCGCGGTCGACGACAAAGGCCAGCTGTGGATGGAAGTCAAAGCGCTGGAGTCACTCTTTCAGGCGCACTCGGGCAAGCTGCCGATCAACGTCAAAGTAATTTTTGAAGGCGAAGAGGAAGTGGGCGGCGAGTCGATTGCCGAGTACGTTCGCAAGCAGAAAGCCAGGCTGAAAGCCGATTTCGCGCTGGTGTGCGATACGGAATTGTTTGCCCCCGAGCTTCCGACCTTGTGCGTGGGCTTGCGCGGGCTGGTCTATACGGAAATCGAGGCCTTCGGCTCCAAGACCGATCTGCACTCCGGCATGTACGGCGGCGCCGCGCCGAATCCGTTCTTTGCGCTGATTGAAATCATCAGCAAGCTGAAGGACTCGAAGGGCAAGGTGCTGATCCCCGGCTTCTACAGCAAGGTGAAGGCGCCCACCAAAGACGAACTGAAAGCGTGGAAGCGGCTACCGTTTAACGAGGAGCATTATCGGAAGACAGAAGTTGGATCGAAAGTGCTGACAGGCGAACCGGGCTACTCGGTGCTGTATCGCACGTGGGCGCGGCCTACGCTGGAAGTGCACGGAATGCCGGGCGGTTTCACGGCTCCGGGTGCCAAGACCGTGATTCCGGCCAAGGCTGCAGCGAAGGTTTCCATGCGGTTGGTGCCGAACCAGGATCCCGATGACATCCTCAAGCGCTATACGGCGTTCGTGAAGAAGCTCACACCCAAAGGGATTGATACGAAGATCAAAGTGTGGAGCAAAGGGCCGGCCTGCGTAGTCGGGACCGACAATCACTACATCCGGGCGGCCACCGAATCGCTGCATGACACGTTCAAAAAAGAAACGGTCTTTATCCGCTCCGGAGGGTCGATTCCAATCGTCACCGACTTTCAGGATGTGTTGAGGATTCCATCGGTGATGATGGGCTTCGGGCTGCCCGACGACAATCTGCATGCCCCAAACGAGAAGTTCCACATCCCTAATTTCCACCGGGGGATTGAAACGATCTGTCTGTTCTTTGAGAAGCTGGGGGAATAGAAAGTTTGCCGCTGGGCACACGGAGGATCACAGGGGAACTTGTGATCCTCCCCTACCCCGTGCTTGGTGCATTTACTTGGATATCTTCGCGTGCAACGTCTCTGCACCTCCTCGGGTACCCGCCACGAGCGAGGTTTAGGCTAAAATAAGCAATTCGAGGGTTTTCAGGTATGCGGACGCGTTTGGCCGCTTCGGCGGCGGTTTTTGTGATGATCGCGCTGGTGTCGGCCCCATGGCTGCAATCGGAATCAAGCCAGGAAACGCCGCATTTCAATGCGGCTCCGCCCGAGAAAGGCGCGAAGCTGCCGCCCATCCTCACCGAGAATCAGTTGCTGGGACCGAATGCGCAGTTCGCTTATCAAACTCATGCCTACGAGCTGGCTGCGAAGATCACCAAAGTGCTTTATCAGCAACCGTGCTATTGCTACTGCGACCGCAGCATGGGACACAACAGCCTGCACAGCTGCTTTGCCGGAACTCATGGCGCCGAGTGCGGAACCTGCCTGAAAGAACTTTATTACACCTACACCATGTACAAGCGGGGCAAGACGGCGCGCCAGATCCGGGCTGGAATCATCAATGGAGATTGGAAGCTAGTAGATCTGGAAAAGGCCGCGAGCATTGAGTAAACACATCCAGTTCAGTTTTTTGCCATGGATTTCCGTGGCGGCACTTTCACTTCAATTCGAAATGAGGGCTCTTAATGGCACCCAAGGCTGTTCCAAAGAAACAGACTGCTGAAGATCCGCGCCATACCCAGGCGGTCAAAGACTACGAGTCCGGGCTCCGCGCTCTGCAGGAACACAAATTCGAAAAGGCCAAGGCCAGCTTGCAAAAGGTGCTCGGTGCGCCTGACAAGTCGCTTGTCGACCGCGCCCAGGTGCACATCGCGACGTGCGACCAACGTCTTGAAACGCCTGCGTTGCACTTCAAGACATCCGAAGAGCACTTTGACTATACGATCTCACTGCTGAACACCGGCGAATATGACGCGGCGCGCGAGCATTTCGACAAGCTCTTAAAGCAGGAGCCCAAGTGCGACTATGTTCTCTATGGGCTGGCCGCGTTGCACTGCCTGACCGGCCATATCGAAGATTCCCTCCGTACACTCAGCGAGGCCATTCAGGCAAACCCGGCGCTGCGCTTCCAGGCGCGCAACGATATCGACTTCCAGAATTTGGCGGAAGATCCGCGATTCACGGAGCTCCTCTATCCCGATCCAGGCGTGGAAGAAGCGGCAGCATCAAGAGAAGAGACCAACGCATACTAGCGGCGATCTGAGGCGGTATGGGCCCCCACCAGCGCGCGAATTCGCCTGAACCCGACGACCTGAGTCGCGGCCTGCGCGTGGTTGCAATCGGAGGCGGGACTGGACTTTCTACTCTTCTGAAGGGGCTTAAGCGCTATGTTCTGACTCCAGCGCTGGCGGCCTCGGGCCAGACTGCCATCCGCGAGCTTTGCGGCGTAGTCACGGTCAGCGATGACGGTGGTTCGAGCGGGCGGCTCCGCAAGGAGTTCAACATGCTCCCGCCGGGCGATGTGCGCAATTGTATTGTCGCCCTCTCCGAAGATGAAGCTCTGCTGTCGCGCCTGTTTCAGCACCGCTTTCAAAAAGGCTCGGGGCTGGAGGGCCACAGTTTTGGCAATCTCTTCCTCGCCGCGCTCACTTCCATCACCGGAGATTTTGCCGAGGCGGTTCGTCTATCTTCTGAAATCCTGCTCACTCGCGGGCATATTTATCCGGCGACAACGTCGAACGTCGAACTTGAAGCTCAATTCGAGGATGGATCGCGCGTCCGCGGCGAGACGCATATCACCGCGAGCAAAGGAAAAATTCGCGAACTGTTTCTGGTACCTCCCGACGTAAAGCCTCTTCCGCAAACGCTGGAGGCGATTTCGGCGGCGGACTTGATCACGATCGGCCCCGGATCGCTCTTTACCAGCTTGATCCCCAATTTGCTGGTTCCTGGAATCGTGGGAGCGATTGCTGAGTCGCCCGCCGTCAAGATATATGTTTGCAACTTGATGACTCAGGCAAATGAAAGTTTAGGTTTAAGTGCCGCCGATCATATCCGCGCACTCAACACGCACTCCCACGCCCAACTGTTTGACTACGCCCTCATCAACCAAAAGCCGGCGTCGGCCGAGATGAAAGCCAAATACGCTCTCGAGGGAGCGTCGCAAATCGTGGTTGACCTGGAGGCGATTGAGGCGCTTGGTGTGTGCCCTGTCCTCGGCGATTATCTGGACGAGGGTGTCGTTGTCCGGCACGCTACCGAACGCGTGGCGCATGACCTGATGGCGTTGATGGCGCAGGCTCCCGACCGGCACGCCACGCCACGTGAACTGCCTCAACCGAGTCAACGTTAGGAGTACGTGGATCGCGTTATATTGACTTAGCATGCCAAAGCACTCGGGCACTAACGCGAAATCCTCTCAGCCTACCCGCGTGGCCATCGCCATCATGGCCGCCGGAAAAGGGACCCGCCTCAAGTCTCGACACCCGAAAGTGCTGCATGAGATCGGCGGCAAGCCGATCCTTGCACACGTGATCGCAACCGCCGCCAAGGTCGTGACCCCGGCCCATATTTTCGTGATCATCGGCCACGAGGCCGAGCGCGTGCGTGAAGCAGTGGGCGGCACGGGCGTGAACTTTTTGTTACAGGCTGAACAGCGCGGCACTGGACATGCGCTCATGGTCGCCCGCCAAGCTCTTGCGCCCTACGAGCAGGTCATTGTGCTTTCCGGCGACGCGCCCCTCATCACCGCCGATACTGTTCAGAAGCTGAGCGCCTTCCACAACACCCAGAAAGCAGCCATGACACTGCTGACCGCCGATCTTGCCAATCCGTTTGGGTATGGCCGGGTTCTGCGCAAGAATGCGAAAAGCCATGAGGTCAAGGCCATCGTGGAAGAAAAGGCCGCCAACGCGATACAGAAGAAGATTCGCGAGATCAATTCCGGTTTCTACGCCTTTTCCGTGCCTGCGCTCTACCAGCACATCGGCGAACTCTCGACTGACAATGCTCATCGCGAGTATTACCTGACCGACATGGCAGGAATTTTTCACCGCGCGCGCAAGAAGGTTGTCGCCATCAAGACTGCCGACGCGGCAGAAGTTCTCGGCAGCAACACACGAGCCGAGATCGTCGATCTGGACGCTCGGCTGCGCCTGGCTAAATGCCACCGCTTGATGGCCGAAGGCGTCACCATTTTTCAGCCGCAGACGTGTTTGATTGACAGCGACGTCGTTATTGGAACCGACACCGTGATTGAGCCGTTCGTTCAGTTGCTCGGCAAGACGACAATCGGCGCCGATTGCCGCATCCGCTCCTACTCCATCATCAAGGATTCGGAAATCGCCGACAACGTTATCGTTAATCCGCTCACCGTCACAGACGACGCCCGAATTGGCCGCGGCGCGATTGTCGGCCCATACTCGCGCCTGCGCCCAGACAGCGACATTGGGGAAGGCGCGCACGTTGGCAACTTCGTGGAGACCAAGAAAATCAAGCTCGGCAAGGGCTCGAAGGCCAATCACCTGACCTACCTCGGCGACGCCGAGATTGGAGATGGCGTCAACGTGGGAGCGGGCACAATCACCTGCAATTACGATGGCGTGAACAAACACAAAACAACCATAGAAGACGGCGCTTTCATCGGCAGCGATTCCACGCTGGTGGCGCCAGTAAAGATCGGCCGCGGCGCCTATGTGGCCGCCGCCAGTTGCATCACCGACGACGTGCCTGCGGACGCACTCGCCTTGGGCCGCGCCCGCCAGACCGTTAAGGAAGGCTGGGCTGCTGCCAAGCGCAGGGCGCGAAAGTCGACCGCAGAACAAGCAGAACAAGAAGTCCAACACTAACAATTGGGACGCGAAGACTGAATCGACGGCTAACCAGTAGCCCCGAAAAGAAGAGTCCCGGAGACATCCGGGACTCAGTGAAATTACTCTGCTCTGGCCGGTCTGGCGAAAAGCGAACGACGAACAGCGAACGACGCTCCTAGTGCGACACCGCCGCAAACAGCGGTGACGTCATAAGCGCCTGGAACTTCTGATCGTCCGTCTTGAAGTGCAGCAGCAGATTCGATCCGTCGGAATCCACCGTGGTTGCGTCGTAGGCCGTTTTCTCAGCTGGCGTCGCGTTCATCTTCTTGAAGAGGATGCCCGCTTTGATCAGCGAGGACATAGTCCCTGCCGTCATCGAATCCGCAGTCAGAACGCTGAGGTCAAAGTTCACGCCGGTCTGGAAGCTCATCGAATAGTGCGAGGCCAGCAAGCGCTTCTTCACCGTGTCGTAGTCCGCCACTTTGGCGGCGTCGCCCAACGCGGAGTGCATCATCGCCTGCGTTCCCTGCTGGTCGAGAACGCTCCACACGGGCGCGCCATCGACTGCCGACATCTGATCGGACATGGTGGGATTCGAATCCAGTGAGGAGCGCTTGCCGTCGCGCGTATCCAAAGCGCTGTGCAGCGGAGCCTCCTGGCCGAAAGCCATCGTGTTGTCGTCGAGGAATGTCATCACATATCCGTTGCCCATCGGGTAGACGCTGGTCGTACCGTACTTTGTAGGCGCAATCTTTTTTGCCTTAAGTTTCTTCAGCACAGCCTTGGCGGAGAACGAACCCTGCGCCACGCAAACGGTCTGAATCCCTACTTTGGGCGTGCGGAACGAGATGAAGTTCAGCTGGTCAAGGTCGTTTTCGGAATCGATTCCCACTCCCTTGAGCGAGGCCTCGAAATCCTTCAGGTCCTGCGGCAGCACCTGATCTTTCAATTTTTGCGCGGTCGGGGAGTCCTTCAGCGAACGATAATCCACACCGATCAACTGCTGAATCTCCGAAGGCACCAGCGCCCGCGCCGATGACGCAATCGGCATCGCCATGCCCGCCACGGCCCACAATAGCAACACTACCAAACACAATTTCTTCATAACGCTCCTCAACAAGTGGGAATCTTCACGTTTAGATGCATCTAAACCCGCGCATTGATGTTTAGTTTCTATTCTAGTCTCGATTCCTCAAGGCACACCGGTACCAAAGTGCATTCCCCCTGCCTGTGGGTAGAACGTGAGAAGACAACTGATTTGCGCTCGAAAACAGCCTTACTCCTGTAGCGCCGCCGCCTTGCTTCTCGTCGCGGTCACGAACGCTTCGTCCTTCAGCGATTCCAGGTTGATCTCCACATTCGCCAGCGCCCCGGCCAAAGCGGCCTTTGCAAGCGCAACGGCCGTCGCCAGGTCCGACTTCATATTTGGATTGGTGATCGGGATAAGTTTGCTGGCGATCTGCGAAATCTCGACCACCCGCTCTGCCACCCCCAATGGCACGCTGGTCGCCTGCTTCAGCGCGGCATTAATAGCGCCCGCGCCGTCGCCATCCGGCGATTCCTTCGCCGCCTTATAAGCCTTCATCACCAGGTTGTAGGACTCGGTGTCCGCGTCGATGGCCGCCTTCAGTTCTTCGCGAAGTTGACCGAGCCGCGCAATAGCCTCGCTCAGCGGGGCCTCATACTGCAAATAAGCCTTCTTCCCGCGGGACATGGAAGCGACCATGTTCGCCAGTGCAGCCGCCATCGCTCCGCTGGCTGCCGCCGCACTGCCGCCGCCCGGAGTCGCCGTTGGCGCCGCCAGTTGCTCGATGAACGGCTCGACTCCTCCCCGTAAACCGCCGACAGCCATCTTCCCACCCATTACCGCGGCCAGCCGGTTTTCGAGAATGAGCGAGGAATCGAAATTCTCCACCTGCAGGAACCACTCCGCCGCCTGCTCGAGAGCCTTCTTGGGAATCAGCCCAACGATTTCGCTCGACACCGGAATCACGCCATAGCGGGCCGCCTCGCGCTTTACGTACTCGAAAACGCGGTGAACCGGAGTCTGCTCGAAATCGGTCAGGTTCATGGAAACCTGCGCCAGACCGCGCACCAGAAATCCTGCGCCCTTCACAAAGTGCAGCCCGCCGCTTGAAAAGCGCACGGCCTTTGCGATTTTCTTGGCGATGTCAACGTCGGGCGTATTCAGAAACACGTTGTAAGCGATCAGAAACTTGCGCGCGCCCACCACGGTCGCGCCCGCCGTGGGATGCACGCGTGGCTCGCCAAAGTCGGGCTTGCGCGCCGGGTTCGTGGCAATCTCCGCCCGGATGCCTTCAAACTGCCCGCGCCGTATGTTCTCCAGGCCCTGCCGCTCCGGCGAGGTCGCCGCCGCCTCATACAAGTAAACCGGAATCTGGTAGCGCTTCCAGATCTCCGCGCCCACGTGCTTCGCCATAGCCACGCAGTCCTCAATGGTTACCCCATCAATCGGAATAAACGGCACCACGTCGGTCGCGCCCATGCGCGGATGCGCGCCCTGATGCTTGGTCAGATCGATCAACTCGGCGGCCTTCCCTGCCCCGCGAATCGCCGCCTCCTGAATCGCTTCGCGCTCGCCGACCAGCGTAATTACGCAGCGGTTATGATCGGAATCCATTTCGCGATCGAGAAGAAAGACGCCGGGAACTTTCATCGCCTCGATAATGGCGTCAACCTTGGCCTTATCGCGGCCCTCGGAAAAATTAGGAACACATTCCACAAGAGTGCTTGGCATGCGAGAAAGGATAAAGGCCCGCGCTTCAATACCGCAACCGGCCCTGGATGCTAGAATCTTCTGCACCGCCGGGCCTCGCCGGGAGCTGCAGATATAAGGAGCTCGCAATGCCCAAATACGTGATCGAACGCGATATCCCAAACGCCGGTAAGCTCTCACCGCAAGAGCTCCAAGCCATCTCGCAGAAATCCTGCGGCGTCCTCCACAAACTGGGACCCCATGTGCAGTGGGTAGAGAGCTTCGTCACCGACGACAAGGTCTATTGCATCTACATCGCGCCCAATGAAGCAAGTGTTCGCGATCACGCCCGCCAGGGAGGCTTCCCGGCAAATCGCATTTCGGCGGTCCGTTCCGTGATCGGACCGACCACGGCGGAAGAGTGAGCGAAGGGGGCGTGACCAACACTCGCGAGCCAGACGTTCGCAGGACAGACCTTGGCGGGACAAACCCCCGCCGGCCGACCATCGGCGTATTCGATTCCGGCGTCGGCGGACTCACTGTCTTGCGCGCCCTCGTTCATCACATCCCTGACGCCGACTACCTTTACTTCGGCGATACCGCCCGCTTGCCCTATGGCTCAAAGTCAGCCGCCACCGTCGCCCACTACGCGGTCGGCGCCATCCACCATCTCCAGGAGCGCGGAGCCGAACTGCTCGTCATCGCCTGCAACACCGCGACTGCACTTGCCTTCGACGAGATCCGTGCCGCCTCTCAAGTAGAGGTCATCGGCGTGGTCGAACCGGGGGCGAACGCGGCGTCCTCCGCCAGCCGTAGCCGGCGAGTCGTCGTCATCGGCACCGACGCCACAATTTCCAGCCATGCCTATCGGCGCGCTCTCGAAGCCAGAAATGTCGCGGTGAAAGAAAAAGCTTGTCCTTTATTCGTTCCGCTGGTCGAGGAAGGCTGGATCGACCATCCCGTGACCGAGCAGGTTGCCCGCATCTATCTCGATGAGGCTTTCTCCGCCGACGCGTGCGACGCTGATGTTCTTGTGCTTGGCTGCACGCATTACCCGCTTCTCAAGCCGCTGCTGCGGCGAATCGCGCCCTCGCACGTCACTATCGTCGATTCTGCCGAGTCCACGGCGCACGATGTTGCCCGCCAACTCCAGGTTCATCCGCTACCCGCTTCGCCAAAAACCGAGCGCCGGTCGACCGCCCGCCTCAAGTTTTTCGCAACGGACTCTGCTGAAAAATTCAAAAAGATGGGGACGCGCTTCTTAGGGCTTCGCGTGGAAGACGTCCAGCATGTGGATTTGAAAGAGTAGTCGAGCCGCGAGCCAACCAGTTCTTTGTTTGCTCGTGGCTCGCAGCTCCCTAAACAAAAACGGCCGCTTCCGCGGCCGTTCTTCGGGCTCCTAACTTTGTGTGAAATCTAGTACAGCCGGAAGCTCACTTCGACATTGATCTGGACCGCTACCGGCTTGTTGTCTTTCATGGCCGGCTCGAAGCGCCAGTTCTTCACGGCTTCAATCGCCTTTTCATCCAGGCCCAAGCCCAGCGTGCGCTGTACCTTGATGTCGCGAGGCCTGCCGTCCGGACCGACGACCAGCCAGAGCACGCAAGTTCCTTGGAACTTCGCCTTGCGGGCTTCTTCCGAATACTCCGGATCGGGTGTGTAGATCGCCTTCGGCGCCGAAACTCCTCCCCCTACGCGGAACGCTCCTCCGCCGGTGCCGCCCCCGTGACCCGGCCCAAAACCAGGGCCCTCACCGCTGCCCACTCCGCCTCCGCTGCCCGAGCCGATCCCTCCGCCCGAGCCCGTTCCATTCGAAGGAAACGCCGCCGGCATGTGCGAAAGCGGATCGCCAAGGTTAGGCAAGTCCGGTTGCTGCAGGTGCACCTGCGGCGGCACCACAATTGTGGGATCCATCGGAAGTTTCGGGTCGGGGTTTCGCACCACCACCATCGGTGGCGTGAACTGCTGCATCGACTGCTTGGGCAAACGCCCTTGCGAAGCCTGAAGCTTGTCGTGGTCTCCGCCACCGCCTCCGCCGCCAGAAACCGTTTTCGAGGGCTGTAGCGCCGGCATATCGCTGGGAGCGATCAATTCCACCGTCTCTTTCGGTTTGGTGATCTCCTTCACCATCTTCTGCCCCAAGTAAGTTCCGACGATAAGCAAGGTCAGCCCCACCACGTGCACGATCGTCGAACCGACCACGCCTTTCCCCTTGTAGTTATAGAAGCCCCAGATGTCGCGCACCGGGACCGGCTTCGACGTCAGCACCAGCGGCGGGAGTTTCTTGGGAAAGAAAAAGTCGTCAATATTGCGGAACAGCGATTTCCAGATGGGCTCGTCGAGCGTCTGGTTATGGAGCAGCAGGTCGAGCTCTGGCTCTGGTCCCGGCATATTCCGCTGTGTCTCGCTATCGCCCATATCTTCCTGGAGTCGCCCCGCCTACCAGCCCGGGGAATATCGAACAAACCAGATCGCCCAGTCATCCCATTGGATGCACGATCCGGCTTTGGAGGCTCCCCCGAAAATCCACAACGGGCACCTGCTGGATCAATTCTCGCAATAGTTTAGATGCTGAACTTCTTTCGATCTGCAGAAAATTGTACACTCTTTTCCCCAGCCCGAAGCAGTCACTTTTCAAATTCATGCCCAAGTGTGCCGTCCTAATAGACAGTGTCCTTCGGCGCTCCCTATAATGAAAAGATTCAATCATTTGGAGAACCCAGCTGGTGCCGACGGACCTGAAATCCACTATCAACTTGCCCAAAACCGCCTTCCCCATGAAGGCAAATCTCCCCCAGAATGAGCCCAA
>Ga0074044_10005401_pt1 | contig 10437 bp, 7 predicted proteins | sample BogForMeECP23OM1_FD_94443 | JGI IMG/M metagenome (GOLD analysis project Ga0074044, IMG submission 94443) | Bog forest soil microbial communities from Calvert Island, British Columbia, Canada - Bog Forest MetaG ECP23OM1 | ecosystem: Environmental > Terrestrial > Soil > Wetlands ...
GACGACGCTGCTGGTGGTGCGGCACACCGTGCAGCAAGAGGTGCGCGTCGGAATCCAGCGCGACCTCGAAAATTCCGTTTCCGCATTTCACAGCTTTCAAAAGCAGAGGGAAGGGACGCTCGAGCGCTCGGCGGCGCTGCTCGCCGACCTGCCGAATGTGCGGGCGCTGATGACCACGCATGATCCGGCAACCATCCAGGACGCATCGCGGGATTTATGGCAACTGGCGGGCAGCGATTTGCTCTTGCTGGCTGATTCGTCCGGGAAGGTGATGGCTCTGCAAGCCACTGCACCGGAGATCACGGTTCGCGACGGACAGGATTTCTTCCCGACCGTCTTTCCCAACGATGGGTTGCGCGACCAGGCGCGACACTGGTGGTACGTCGAAGGGCACCTCTACGAGGTTTTCCTCCAGGATATTTATTTTGGTCCGGCGAGTGAGCGCCATGTTCTGGGACGCTTGCTGCTGGGTTACGAGATTGACGACCACGTTGCCCGGGACCTCAGCCGTGTGGCCGGGAGTGAAGTGGCGTTTCGTTATGGAGATGTGGTTGTCCGGAGCACTCTGAAGCCGGCGCAGGAATCAGAACTGCTGCGCGCGGCCCCGAGAACGGCTGCGGGAGGCCCGCCACAGGGGGATCAGATCTGGCTGGGCGGGGAACGGTTCCTGGCGACCGCAGTGGATTTGCCGACGCCGTGCGGACCAGCGCTGAATCTTTGGGTGTTGAAGTCGTTCGATCGGGCAACTGCATTCTTGAGCAGCCTGAACGAATTGCTGCTGGCCCTCGGCCTGACGGCGGTGCTGGCGGGGAGCCTGCTGGTTTTTCTGATCTCACATACCTTCACGCGTCCGCTGGAGAATCTGGTAGCGGGGGTGCGCGCGCTGGAGCAAGGCGACTATGCGTATCCGCTGCAGGCGCGAGGTGGAGACGAAGTCGCGGAGGTCACAGGGACATTCGACCGGATGAGAAAGAACCTGCAGAAAACTCAGCGAGAGTTGCTGGATGCGGAACGGCTGGCAACGATCGGACGGATGGCGAGTTCGATCTCGCATGACTTGCGGCATTCGCTGGCAGCGGTCATAGCGAATGCAGAATTTCTTTGCGAGAGCAACCTGACGCCGGGGCAGCGCGAAGATCTTTACTCCGAGATACGGATTGCGGTGAGTCAGATGACCGAGTTGATCGAGTCGCTGCTGGAATTCTCGCGCACGCGAGAGTCGCTGCGTCCCACGTACGGCGACGTGCGATCGGCGGTGGATCGAGCGGTACAGGGGGTGAAGGCACATCCGGAATTCCAGCGCATACGAATTCGGATTTCCGCGGAAGGGTCGACCGAGGGCTGGTTCGATTTCAAGAAGCTGGAGCGCGCCTTGCTCAACTTGCTGCTGAACGCCTGCGAGGTGGTGCCGCCGGAATCCGGAAAAATCGATATTGACCTGAAACGCAAGGGCGAAAATTTAGAAATTCGCATCGAAGATAACGGTGCTGGAATCGCGGAGGCAGTGCGTGACCGGCTGTTCGAGCCGTTTGTGAGCCACGGCAAGGAAAATGGCACCGGAATGGGCCTGACAGTGGTGCAGAAGATTCTGCAGGACCATGGGGGCGACATCATGGTGGAGCGGACTTCGGCTTCGGGAACGACATTCCGCGCCAGTATTCTGCTGAATCCCTCGGCGGAAAATGCTTTGGCAGCCCGGCATGCTAACTAGAACTCGTCTCATAAGTGGTTTTGGGCAGGGCACGGCTTCAGCCGTGCCGTTCAGGGCCGATAACAATGCGGGCTTTAACCCCTGGGGGCCGGCAACCAGCTCGGTGATCCAGAACTGCAATGCATACCGAAATTCAGAATGAAGTGTGGAGAGTGGCAGGAGGCGATATGAGTATTTGCAAAACGTGCTGGTTCGACTGCTTGCGATGGGGGATGCTGCTCGGTGTGACGGCGTGGAGCGCATTCGGCGCTGCGCAGGAATCTGCGAATCGGACGCAGGCAACTTCTCGCGGACCGTTGCGCGAGTCGGTGAGTGACTCGGTTCGCGAGTTGCGGGAGCAGGTTCGCGAGTTGCAGGCGGCGGTTGCTGGGATGCGCTCCGACTGGCAGCGAGCTCGCGCGGAAACGGCGGAACTGCGCCGGGAGCTCGACGAGATTCGCACGGGAGAAGTCCGCGCAGGAACCGGACTGCGGCGTGCGGTTTTAACGAACGCGGTGGCGAAGGCGGAGACGGGTGACTCCGAGGTGGCTGCGGGAAGCATGCAGAACGGCTTGCAAAACGGCGCGCCGCAAGAGCAAAGAACGGAGGGCCAGAAAGAAGATCAGAAAAAAGGCGAGCATGCGGCCAGCATCGAAGAGGAATACCAACTCCTGAGCGGAAAAGTGGAAGATCAGTATCAGACGAAAGTGGAAAGCGCGTCGAAGTACCGGGTGCGGCTGTCGGGCATTGTTTTGATGAATTTGGTGAGCAATCAGGGTGCGGTGGATAGCATTGATCTTCCGACGCTCGCGTATGCGCGGCCGCCAGGCGAATCAGGAGGAAGTCTTAGTGCGACGCTGCGACAATCGGAAATCGGATTCGAGGCCTTCGGGCCGACCGTGGCGGGGGCGAAGACGAAGTCGGACCTGCAACTCGATCTGGCGGGTGGTTTCCCTTCGATTCCGAACGGGATCAACTCCGGGCTCGTGCGTTTGCGGACGGCCACGATGCGAATGGATTGGGCAAACACCTCGGTTGTGGTCGGGCAAGATGCGATCTTCTTTTCACCGAACTCGCCAGCATCGTTTGCCACGCTGGCGATTCCGGCGCTGACCTATGCCGGAAATTTGTGGAGCTGGGTGCCGCAGATAAGAGTCGAACATAGAGTGGCGCTGGGGGAAGAGTCGAGCCTGCTATTCCAGGGAGGGATTCTCGATCCGGTGAGCGGGGAAGCACCGGGCACAGTACCGGGTGCAGCGCCAGGCACAAATTATTACCGGCAGGCGGGGCCTGGCGAAGCTTCGCGCCAACCGGCATATGGCACACGGATCGCATGGACGCGGAATGTTTTTGGACAGCCGCTGCGGGTGGGAGTCGGAGGGTACTACTCCCGGCAGGATTATGGCTTCAATCGGAACGTTGATGGCTGGGCCGGAATGACGGACATTGAACTGCCGTTAAGCCGCCAGTTTTCGTTGAGTGGGGAGTTTTATCGCGGCAGGGCCATTGGGGGACTGTACGGCGCCTTCGGACAAAGCGTGTTGTTCAGCGGCGATCCGACCTTGCCGAGCACGGAAGTGCAGGCGTTGAATTCGATCGGGGGCTGGGCGCAATTGAAATACCGGCCCGCGAATAAATGGGAGTTCAATGCGGCGTTCGGGACGGATAATCCGTATGCCAGCGATCTGAAATATTTCGTGTATCCGCAGTCCTACGGGGATCCGACGTTGGCGAGAAATCAGGGAAGCTTTGTAAACATGATTTACCGTCCCCGATCGGACCTGTTGTTTTCCGCTGAGTATCGACACCTGACGACGTATTCGCTTACCGACGGCGGGAACAGCGCCGGGCATTTCAATTTGATGATGGGAGTTCTTTTTTGAGCCCATGGATGAAAGCGTTACGGCAACAAGCCGCCGTAAAGAACAAACAACTAAAACGGGCCATCACCGATGAGCGATAGAAGAATTTTCATCTGGGTCGCGATGTTGTGGGCCGGCGTGGCCGGATTGCACGCGCAGGTAACGATGCCGGCAACGACCACGACAGTGCGTGGGCGCGTCGAGGTTATCGGTGCAGGCGGTGCAAGCAAAAGGCGGCACGGAACGATCCCAGGGACAGTGGTGTGGCTGACGCCAACAACGGGAGCGGGAGTCGAAGCAGCTGCGATGGCGTCAGATTCCTCCGCCAACCCGCCGGCGAGTCCTGCGCAAAACCCGCGGCTGGTACAGAAGAACAAGAGCTTCGAACCACACATACTGGTGGTCCCGGCGGGGTCGGAGGTGGAGTTTCCCAATCGCGATCCTTTCTTCCATAACGTCTTTTCACTTTTCGAAGGAAAACGGTTTGATCTCGGTCTGTATGAGGCGGGTACCTCGCGGATGGTGCGATTCGACCGGCCCGGAATCAGCTATATTTTTTGCAACATTCACCCGGAGATGAACGCGGTGGTCATTACCATGGCAACGCCGCTCTATGCCATTTCAAATGCGGACGGACAACTCAGTCTGGCGGGCGTTCCCTATGGCCGCTACATTTTGCACGTGTGGAGCGAGGGCATGGGTCCGGAAAATGCCCAGCCGCTTGAGCGGGAGATCACCATCGCGGAGAATGCTTCCTTGGGAGTGATTCGAGTTCCGGAAGCCAATGGGCAGCGCATGGCGCATAAGAACAAGTATGGCCGCGAGTACGACGAGCCAACGCCCAACAATTCTGTTTACCAGCAGCAACGCTAGGACGCTTGTTGAAGAGAGCGCAAAAGGCCGCCTGCCCTCGGGCGGCCTTCGCGGCCTTTGTTTTTCACGTTCTTCTGTCTTGTATTCTTGTTTTCGAGCGCTGGCGATTACTTGAAAGCGATCACTCCGAACGTCCCCGCCAGATTGCCGTACGGACCGGCGGTGAAGAAGAGTTGGTTGGTGCGGCCGTTGCTCGCCGCGCCTCCGCCAAACTCAATCCCCCAGAGCTGGTCGATGACGATGTCCTTGCCGTTGGTGTCCCTTACCGTGCCCACAAACTGGCCGGTTTCGAGATTAAAGGCGTTGATGGTACCGCTGTTTGTGTTGTTCGAGACCAGCAGAGTGTTGCTCAGCGGCCCAAAATTGTTGGGCGCTACAGCGAAGCCCCAGGGCTGGTTCAAGGGCGGGCCCTGCGCGAGTGTCTTTATGAACGTTCCGTCCTCCCGGAAGATGTCGATGTAGCCGCCCGGTGCTTCGTTTGCCTGGGCAAACGCTACGTAGACCAAGCCATCGATGTCCTGAATGCCGAACGGCACGTAGCCTGCCGGCAGCGTGCTATCGGTAAACGAATTGACGAGGTTGAAGCTTCCGTCGTACACATCGACTTTGTTATTAGCCAGGTCGGCGGCATACAGAAAATTCCCCGACGGCTTGTTGGTAATGGCGAGGCCGGTGTAGTTCGCACCGGATGCCGAGTTATTCACCACGATGATCGCATCATTGCGATTGGTCTCCGGAGCCCATCCGCTGATGGCCCCATCCAGAGTCGCAAACAGGAAGAACGAGTTCCATCCCCCTATCTGAAAATCCGACGACCCGTTGGCCACAATTCCCGTCGGTTGACCCGGGCCAGCGCCGGATGCCGATGGAATTAGGACCTCCAAGCCCTCCTTGACTCCTGTGCCAGTGTAGATTGTCGACCAGCCTGAGCCTTGATCGCTGACCCAGAAGGGGCTGCCCGAGCTGCGAGCCAGTCCCCAGCCGTTCACCTGCAGCGGGTCCATGAACTTAGCCGTTCTTGCCTGATTCGAATCCAGATTCGTGAGGTGATACTGCGCCAGGGCTGCGCTCGAAACGAGCATTACCGCGAGCCCGAGGCAAATCGTGAAAGCAATTTTGCGACGCTGCATAACAGGATCCTCCTTGAATTGTCCGAGCCGGAAAAAGAGCAAGTGAATCGCGGAGCGCACGACGCTTGAACAATGCTTTTTCGATCCGGCTGGCAATCGAATGCTAGTTCCGCAGTGCCAGGCAGGTTGTCAACGCGGTGTCATGGGTTTGCACAATTCTTGTCAGGAAGGTCGAGTGTTCGTGAGCAATTTGGTCGCGTCAGGGATGCAGACGATTGCAAGAGAGCCGGGTTCAGTTTCGGCTCATCCAATGATCAGGTCCGCGCGTTATGCACCCTTAATATCGAGTCTTGACGGGAATCGAGTCAGGCGATGTCACGCCAGTCCAGAATGACTTTCCCGGTGTTGCCGGTGCGCATGACGGCAAAGGCTTGCTCGTGTTCGCGCCACGAGAAGTGATGCGTAATGACGGGCTCGATGTCGAGGCCGCTTTCCAGCATCACGGTCATCTTGTACCAGGTCTCATACATCTCGCGGCCATAGATGCCCTTGATGGTCAGCATGTTGAAGATGACTTGATGCCAGTCGATCGACATTTCTCCCGCCGGTATGCCCAGCAACGCGATCTTGCCCCCGTGGCTCATGTTCGCGAGCATGTCCCGAAAGGCAGACGCGTTCCCTGACATTTCGAGCCCTACATCGAAGCCTTCGCGCATGCCGAGCTTTTGTTGCACTTCCCCAAGGCTCGTCTTTCGAGGGTCGATAGCCATGGTAACGCCAACCTTCGCAGCCAGTTCCAGCCGGTACGGGTTCACGTCAGTAATGACCACATAACGGGCTCCCGCGTGCTTCACAACCGCAGCGGCCATGATTCCGATCGGCCCTGCCCCAGTGACCAGCACGTCTTCCCCAAGCACGGGAAAGGAAAGAGCGGTATGAACCGCGTTGCCGAACGGATCGAAGATGGCGGCAATGTCAGGTTTGATGTGCTCGCTGTGCTTCCAGATGTTCGACATGGGGAGCACGATGAATTCCGCAAACGCCCCGGCACGATTTACGCCGACACCTTTGGTGTGAGCACAAAGGTGGCGCCGTCCAGCCAGGCAGTTGCGGCAGCGGCCGCACACCACATGGCCCTCGCCGCTGACCAGTTCTCCAACTCGGAAGTCGGCTACGTTCGAGCCGACCGCAACGATCTCGCCCATGAATTCGTGGCCGATGACCAGTGGAACCTGGATGGTCGATTGGGCCCACGCATCCCATTCATAAATATGAAGGTCAGTGCCGCAGATCCCGGTCAGAAGAACGCGGACTTTGACGTCATTGATGCCAATTTCCGGCTCGGGGACTTCTTCGAGCCAAAGGCCAACGCTTCGCTTACTTTTTACAAGAGCTTTCATTTTCTTGACCTTATGCGATTCGTATGAAGTGACGGAACTAACGGATTTTACTCCGCAGCGCGACAACTGAGCAGTGCAGCCGACGATCCCACCCACGCCATATTCTTGTTATGGTCCACGCCCATCATCAGACCCCGGCCCATGCGCACGATGGTCAGCACCGGCATCAGCTGATCAAGCCACACATACATGATCCGCAGTTCAACTTTGGTCTCCCCGTGCGGCGTCTCCACTACCGGCGTGAAATTCATCAGCTCCTGCAAAATATATGCACTGCGTTTCGCCGCCGGAATCGCGTCGATGTCTTTCCGCGAAGGCGCGATCACTACGCCTAGTCCGGCAAACGAATACAGCGGCTTGAGCACAAAATTCTCCAGATCGGCCGGAACTTCCGTTAGTTGGTCCAGAAACCAGGTCCGTGGCACCGAAGGATGCTTCAAATAAGGAATGGAGTACTTGCTGATCCGGAAATACCAGTTCGGATGCCCCGCCCACTCCACGTCGAGGTCATCGCGAAAATCAAACGGCAGACTCACTCCCTTGCGCTCCAGTTCATCGACGATTGTGCGGTTATAAATGCGCTCAATCGGAACCCGCTTGCCCCGCTCCTCATAAAACAGCCGCCGCCCGTCTTTCCGAATCTTGGTGATGCACACCGTGCGAATCCCGAGCAGCTTCTCAGTCAGCAGAAAATCCGGACGCGTCTTCTGCTCCTCCGGATGCACTTCCATCAACACCACGTTCGCCGGATCGTGCCCCGCCACAATCGCGTCCTGCAGAAGCCGCTGGTAAGAAGCCGAGTCCAGCCCACTCAAGAAGTAGCGAAGCTTCGCGTCAAGGCCGAATACATCGATATAACCCTGCGCCAGCACCGGCTGATAAGCATAGAGAGAAGGAAAGGCCTGCAACTCCACTAGCTTCGGCTGCAGTTCGCCCGCCGAATCGCGCACCAACCCAAAGTCCACCTGAATGAACATAGGATGCGGCGATTCATTCGGAACGCGAGACTGCGCAGGAATGGAAGCCTCCGAGCGCGCGCGATACTCCGGGTTCTCCACCAACTGCCGGATCAGCGCCTTGCCGTCGTCTCCCATACGCGCAACCAGCGCATTCGGAAAGAAGCAAGGCGTCTCGCAAAGCGCGAATGGAACGTCCATCCCGCATCGAGAAGTCATCTCGCGCCGCAACCGCTCGTATTTTTCGGGAGTGAACTCAGCGTTGAACTGGCTTCGAAGGAGGGGAATCATGGCGCTCTCTTACAGGTCGCTGTCTTGCAGTGGAAATGGTTTCCATGACCAATAATTCATCAGATCCGCCGCTTGTCGGTCGAATTGTTGGTTGTAGCGGTGGACGTGTGGATCCGGTAACAGGACTTCGGTCGTCTCTTGGAGACCACTCTCATATAAAACTGTCTTAAATTTATCTAGTGGGCCGTACGCATACAAAACCTGGTGACGGTCGTACACCAGGAGCGACTTGTCGGTCGACCCAATCCAAAAATGATGGCGACCATCACCCTCTAGGAAATCGCCAAATTGCCGAAGGAACAAGGTCAATTGACCCCGTGAAATAGGTTCGGGGGCTTGATATCTGCCGGCCGGCACTTCGCTTCTCGGGACCTGCAGGACATAGAGTAAGAAGTAAGGTTCCGCCATCACGGCGGAGAGCTTCGACAGCAGGTCGACCCGCCCGGACGAAGGGGCGATTACAAGGCGATCCGGACCAGTAGTTCTTTCTTGCGCCCAGACGTTCTTGTGCTGGTACGGGAGCTCTGCGCCTGTTTCATCCACGTACCCGAATTTGTAGCTGGCGGTCAAGGGTGCCAAGAGCTAACAGCTAAAGAGCCAAGAGCGATCTTACGCCTCAATCAAGAACTGCCCGCCCCGCATAATCTGCTCGCCGTCCACCCAGATATCGAAGTCGCGCCCCACCACATCAATGTGGGTTGACGAATCCCACTCCGCTCCCGTGTGCGCCCCATACGGGTTTCCAAACGCGATGTGCACGCCGGGAAATTTCTCGTCCTGCAGGATTTCCCCGATCACATCTTTCAATTCGATGTTCGTCCCAATGGCAAACTCGCCCACCCGGTCGCTGTTCTCATCGGTATGGGTGTAGGCCCAGAAATCGTCTTTCAATTCCTTGTTCGCCGAGTGCGCCCCGATCAGGCGATTCCCCTTTATCTGGATGGTCAGCGGGTTTGCCTTCAGATCGCCGAACTTCGCACACAAGTAATCGCCTACCACTCCATCAATTACAAATGTCCCGTTCACCTCGCCGGGCGCGGTGAAGACTTCCCCGCCCGGCAGGTTCCCCCACTTTTCTGTGCTGATAAGTCCGCTCGTCTTCACCCAGCGGTAATTCGGGTTCAAGTCCGCCACCAGATCCGTCCCCGCCGGCGTCTTCGCCCGAACCTGTTTCGCTTTGCGCACCGTCTCCATCACCTTCATGGTCAACCGGTCCACCTTCTGGAAATCCGCGCGCATGCCTTCCACCATGATGCGCTTCTTGATGTTGACCATGTGCGCGTGCCGGATCTTCCGCCGGTTCACTACCTCCGTCATCTGCATGCGCGACTTCAGTTCGTTGGGCTGTGCCTGGACGGCAAAAATACTAACCTGGCTCGTCTCCAGATCCTCGGCAATGGGCAAGGGAAAATCCGTCAACGGACGCGCGGCCACATCCTCCAGCACCCACGTCTGGTAGCGGCAGCCCACCTCTTCCAGTTCGTGCACGATGGCCGCCGCGATCTCCAAGCTCACTTCATCGGTGATGACCGTGACTTTCTCCGAAGGCAGTACCCGGAGGCACACCCGCACCGCATTCCGCGCCCCCTGAGTCAGTTGCGGATCAAAAGCCATCTTGTTCAGTTGTCGGTTGGATTGTTCAGCAGTGTTCATCAAAGTCTTCATCAAACTGATCAGACGGCTCGCGCGGCGGGCAAATTGTCCGCCTCGTCCACAGCTATCTCTGTCTCCTCAATGATGTAGTCCACCACGGCTTTCATGTCGCCGGTCTGGCGATAAACTTCCAGTTGCCGGTCCGCGCCCGTACCCATCTTCATGATCTCGCGGATGTACTCCACTTCGGCCCGGCAATCCAGTTCGTCCAGCACGTCATCGACGAATTCCAGGTACTCTTCGATCAGTTCGCGCTCCGGAACTTCCTGCTGCTTGCCGAAGTCGATCAGCTTTCCGTTGATGCCATAGCGCGCTGCTCGCCACTTGTTCTCCATAAGCAGCGACCTGCGGTAGAGCCGGAATCCCTGGTTCTGCGAATACAGCTTGTACAACTTGGCCACTGTCGCCTGGATCAACGCGGCCAGTGCGATCGTCTCGTCCACCCGCATCGGAAGGTCGCACACCCGGAACTCCAGCGTGTTGAAGAAGGGATGCGGCCGGATGTCCCACCAGATTTTCTTCGCGTTATCGATGGAGTTCGTCTTCACCAGCAGCTTGACGTAATTTTCGTACTCGCCCCAGCTCGGAAAATAATCGGGCAGGTTCGTCCGCGGAAACTTGTCGAACACCTTGCAGCGGTAC
>Ga0074044_10005402_pt1 | contig 10435 bp, 8 predicted proteins | sample BogForMeECP23OM1_FD_94443 | JGI IMG/M metagenome (GOLD analysis project Ga0074044, IMG submission 94443) | Bog forest soil microbial communities from Calvert Island, British Columbia, Canada - Bog Forest MetaG ECP23OM1 | ecosystem: Environmental > Terrestrial > Soil > Wetlands ...
CCTCTGTCAAAAGCGGGGCTGGTCACGGGATTTGCGCTCAGCTTCGCGCACACGCTGGGCGAGTTTGGAGTCGTGCTCATGGTGGGGGGCAATATTCCGGGCGTGACGCGCACGATCTCGATCGATATTTACGATCAGGTGCAGACCGCAAATTACTCCAGCGCGAACCAGACGGCGCTGGTGCTGCTGATCATTTCGTTTGTTGTGTTGTCGACCGTCTATTGGTTGAACCGGTACGGCTTGAATGGGCGTCCGTGGGTGGCGGGTCCATGGAAGTAAAGATTATTATTCCCGCACCGCAACCGGTGCTGCCGACACAGCCAATTTCTTCTGAACTTGAAGTGCGCATCCGCAAGCGCTTTTCGAATCCCGAAGGCAGCTTCAACCTGAATGTCCACTTCCGCGCGCTGGCTGGTTTCACGATTGTCTTCGGCGCATCGGGCGCGGGGAAAACCACGCTGCTCGATTGTATTGCTGGATTGACGGATCCGGACGATGGACGTATCGCGGTTGGTGGTGAAGACCTTTACGACTCGGAGAAAAAACGGAATGTCGCCGCCTGGAAACGGCGCATTGGGTACGTGCATCAGGATCTGGCGTTGTTTCCTCATCTGACCGCTGAAGAGAACGTCGCTTATGGTCTGCGCGGGCTCGGCGCGGTGGAGCGGCAAACGCGCAGCCGCGAGATGCTTGGGTTGTTCCGCATTGGTCATTTGCGTGAACGGCGCCCGGCGCAGATTTCGGGGGGTGAACGCCAGCGCGTCGCACTGGCGCGGGCTCTGGTGACCGAGCCGCGCGCGTTGCTGCTTGACGAGCCATTGGCGGCGCTGGATCGTCCGACGAAGTCGTCGCTGGTGGGCGATCTGCGGCGGTGGAACCAGGAACATCGGGTTCCGATTCTTTTCGTTACTCATAATGGCGAGGAAGTGTTTGCCCTGGGCGACGAGGTCATTGTGCTGGACGGGGGAATCATTGTGGCGCAAGGGCTGCCGCATGAAACTATGCGGGCTCCGCGGCTGGAAACTATCGCTCGGCTGTCGGGATTCGAGAATATTTTTAACGCTACTGTGGTTGCGCTGCACGAAGATCGCGGGACCATGACTTGCCAACTGGGAAAAGATGGGGTGGAGTTGGAAACACCGCTGGTTCGGGCGGATGTGGGATCGCGGCTGCGGGTGGGGGTTCGCGCCGGCGATTTGCTGCTGGCAACAGAAAGTCCGCGCGGGCTGAGCGCGCGGAATGTTTTGCCGGGGACGATCGTCGGGCTGGAGCAGCGAGACGTCGTGATCGCGGCGATGGTGGATTGCGGCGGCACGGAGTTTGAGGTGCACTTGACGCTGGCGGCGCGGGACGCGCTTGGGCTCGGTCCGGGGAAGAGTGTCTGGGTGGTGGCCAAGACGCATTCTTGCCACTTGATGAGGATGTGAGTGGATCGTTGGTCGGGTGGGCGTGGGGTCTGATTGGACGGGGCAGAGCCCCGTCACCACACAATCCACTGACCTAGCGCTTCGCATCCTGTTGCCGCTCTATTGCAATTACCGCGATCCATTGGCCGTTCATTTCCTTGTGATAAGTAATCGCTCCTCCTAGACGCTGGGCGATCTCTTCGGGCAGCAGGTCGCGATGGTATCCAAAGAACTTTTCCTTGAGATGCTGCCAGGCGTCCCAATTTTCGAAGAGTGGATGTGGCGGCTGGTACTTCGTCGAGAAGACCAGAGCTACGTCGAAGTGGTCGCGAGCTTGGGCCGCGATATCGATCTGCGGTGTGGAGAAATCCTCGATGCGCAATACGCGAAAAGGTTGACTAATGTAACCGAGCCAGGGACGGGTTAATTCGTCGGACGCGGGCCAGGCGGTTAGAACGCGGGCGCCGGAATATCGCATCGCCAGAAAACGGCTGGCTTCGGCATGCATCACAATGTAGTCGCGATAGGCGAGATTGTCTTCAAGCGAAAATCCATAGGGGGGATTGCTGAACAGGCCGGTGACGAATGCTATGGCGACCGCTCCTACAATCAATTTCCAGTGGCGCGCGCGACGCCACAGAGTTGAGACCAACGCCAGAATTACGAGCGGGACGACGGGCAACATGTAGCGAGCCAGCACCGCTCCGCTTACTGCCGACATAAAGGCCAGGTAGGCGAGCACGACGGCCAGAAATGCGGCCTGGGTCGCGAATGAAATTCGCGGACGGGGAGCTGCGTTCTCTGACTGCGGCGGGCGAAGCATGGCTAGCAATGCCGCCAGCGTGAGTAGATACAGACCGAAATATCCGAAGAGTTGCCAGAGCCTCATGGCCAACGCTATTGGGACGCGGAGTGGATTGAGCGTGGCGGCTACGTTGTAACGAAAGAATTCGGGATTGCCGAGCAGGAAGCCGGTTTTCGCGTAGTGGTAGGCGTACCAGGCGGCCAAGGGCAGGACGGGAAGGAGCAGATAAAACAGCGGAGCGAGTCTGCTTTCAGGCGGCAGAAATTCGTTCCAACGAGTTGCTGTCGAACTATCTTTCGAGAGTGGCCTAATAAAGTAAGCGAGCAGTTCCCATCCGAATAGCGCCAGCGGAGCCAAGATCGCCGTTTCCTTCGTGAGGGCTGCGAGTGCGAACCAGACCACCAGCATCCACGAAGGGGCTTTTGCGATGGGCCCAAAGTTTCTGTGGTCACGGGCAGAAGCCGAACTGCGCTCGACTGGACAGCCGAGGGCGGCTGTCCCTACGCGGACGGGCGAGGACGCCCGTCCCTCCACTAGCGGGGTACAGCAGCGGTGATTCTGTTCTACATACGCGGCCAGCGCCCAGAAGGTAAATCCGGCGGCGGGCAAGTCTACCTGCGCCATGGAACTCTGGGTGAAGTAGACCGGATAAAGCGCCACCAACGCGGTTGTCGCCCACGCTACCTTTAGATTCGCAGCGATTCGCGAGAGTCGAAACAGTCCCAGCAGCGAGAATGCACTCAGGGCCAGCATGGCCGTGCGGGTGACTAGCGTGGAGTATCCGGCAACGCGCCAGGCCAGCGCCAGCCAAGCCATCACCAGCGGAGGATGCGCGTTCGATGGTGTGGACTGCGGAATCAGCGTGCCGGTCAGGAACAGATCGCGCGCGGCGGGGATGTAATAGCCCGCCTCGTCCCAGAAGTAGGGGAGACGCAGAAGGGGCGCGTGCAGCAGCATCAAGCCGGCAAAAAACAGCGCGAAGAGAAGAAATTGCTGCGCCCAGGCAGAGGATGCTGGTTGAGATGCTGTTTTCAGATCCTTTGTTCTCAGCTCAGAGGTCGCCGCCATCTTTTGACGGTGCATCAGTGGACGGTGCATCAGTGGACGGGTCCGACAGGAGAGCGCGGATCAAGTTTGATCTCACCGAACGCGGTTTCGTAGTTCGCCACGTTCTGTTGCAGGAGCGCCATGAGCGCTTTGGCTTGTTGCGGGCTGAGATAAATTCCCTGAAAGTTTCGCAGTTCCACCTGCGTCTCCGAGCTTTGTTGCATGGTCCCAAAAACGAGGAAGAAGTCCCACACATTCACGCGAATCTGCACGCTGTTGGAGTAGGAATCGCGGTAATCGGGGGTTTGCACAAACTTCACATTCGGCTGATTCGCGGTATGCATATGTCGCAGTGTAACGCCTAAGAGGCGGCGGACAAAAGCATCTTCGGCGGCGGGGCCTCACCTCAGCGGCTAAACAGTTTGCTGAAAAACTCAGTTTTCAGCGCGCCAGCCCATAAAGGGGCCCGTGAATTCAAAGAGCATGCGGCATCGCTAAAGCGATGCCCTGATACGAAACCTGGCTTTTTAAGCATCGAATTAACCCTCCTTTAACATTGGCGCAACATTGCAGCAACACAGTCTCTCTAGTGTCGGTGGGGAGTGTCACGGAAAAGCTTCTTCTAACTCAGCTTCTTTGGCGCTCTTTGCTGGCCATGGAACCTTTGCAGGCGTCCGACAAACCGCGTTACCCCGATCTGATCTATGTCGTGGAAGACGATCCGGATGTGTCGCGCCTGATCGAGCACAACTTGCGAACCGCGGGATTTGAAGTCTCCACATTTTTCACCGGGGGGCCGGTGGTTCCGACGGCAGCGGTGGCGCAACCGGCGCTGTTTCTGCTCGATATTATGTTGCCCGGGATCAGCGGCTTCGATCTGTGCCGTCAGATCCGGCAGCACGAACGGCTGGGCAAGACGCCGGTCATTTTTCTTTCCGCCAGGACTCAGGAACCAGACCGCCTGCAGGCGTTTGACGCCGGTGGAGACGGATACATCACCAAACCGTTCAGTCCGCGGGAATTGATTGCGCGCATCCGCAATGTTCTCCGGGTTCAGCCGGAGGCCCCCAGCCGCGAGATTATTCAGGTGGGAGACTTGGAGATTGATATCGCTTCGATGACGGTGAGCGTGCAGGGCAGAAAAGTGCTCACTACGGTACGCGAATTCCGGCTGCTCGAGTATCTGGCGCGGCATCGGGGACGCGTGTTTACGCGCGACCAGTTGCTTGACGCGGTGTGGAAAGAAGGGTCGTTTGTGACGCCACGCTCGATTGACGTGTTTGTGCGGCGTCTGCGGGAAAAAATCGAACAGGATCCACGGCACCCGCGGTATTTGAAAACACTGCGCGGAATTGGCTACCGGTTCGAATCCGGGCACTGAGGGCACGAGCCTGTCGGTCGTGTCCTAGTCGGTGGCGATACCTTGCCCGCGTGCTTTGCCCGCCCAACACCCACCACGGAGACACAGAGTCACAGAGAAGTTCAACAGACAGGAAAGACCTTGGTTCTTGGAGACTTGGAGGTCTTCCTCTGTGACTCTGTGTCTCGGTGGTGAGAGTGGCTGTCGGCGAGGTACCCGGTATACAATTCCGTCAGTCATGGGAACTCAAGACCGAGTTCCGGGCAAATAAGTTGGGGGTGTAATGCCATGCCCGTTCGATCTAGGAATATCGCTCGCACTCTCGGATTCCTGTTCGCTGGCTGTTTGAGCGCTGCGATGCTGCTGTTCATCTTCATCTCAGGCGGATCGCATCTGGTTTCGGGGCAGGAGGCAAAGCGATCGCCGGAGGCCGCGAAAGCCAAGGCGGATGCAAAACTTATTGCGCAGGGCAAGTACATCGTGGAAGGGGTTGCGGGTTGCGGTTACTGCCACACGCCTCGCGATAAGAATGGCGACCCAGACCGCACCAAGTGGTTGGCGGGCGCTCCGGTATTTTATGAGCCGGCACAACCCGTGCCGGGTTGGCCGGTCATGGCGCCTCGTCTGGCCGGATTGCCGCCGGGGAGCGACGAACAGATCATTACACTGTTGACTACTGCAATCTCCCGCGACGGCACGCCTGCCCGAGCTCCGATGCCTCGTTTTCATATGACAAAGGCTGATGCGGAGGCCGTCCTGGCCTATTTGAAGTCGCTGCCCAGTCCGTAAAAGGGGGACTGGGACCGGTTCCATTTTCGTGCTGACAACAAATGACTCACACTCTGTGTTGTGGGCAAAATGGAGGTCGTGGTGCCCGGAACAGGACTTGAACCTGCACGCCTTGCGGCACACGGTCCTAAGCCGTGCGCGTCTGCCAATTCCGCCATCCGGGCATTGTGCTTCATTGTACCTCTGCAGGCTGGGGGTTCATTCGGCCAATTGCTGACTCCGAGGGGTCAGGCGTGGGATGAGGTTCTCCCGCTTCGGCACAATGCACGTCTTCAGGTAGCGAGATGAACTTCCTGCGTCGCGTGTGCTCCGTGGGAGTTCGTTTCGGAGACAGGGGCTCACGAGTTGCTTTGAGCGCGGCAAAGCGGTGTTCCGCATCCACTTGATAACCGCGGATTACTTCGCGGAGAGAAACGACTGCACGGTTTTCTGCGCCTCGGCAAGATTCGGCGAGAAACGCGCGGCGCTGGCGTAAATCGCATTGGCCTCGTCCGCGCGTCCGGCCAACTGCAAGGCCTGCGCCAGCAGCAAGTACCCAACGTCGGAGGGTTCTGCCGCGATGGCATGCTCGTATTGGCGAATGGCTTCCGGCAGGTCGCCATTGGCCTGGGCGATCAAGCCGAGTCCGGTCATGGTTCGGGCCCGGTTGGGCGCCAACTGCAGCGCCGTTTCGAAGCACTGCTTCGCATTCACGGAATCCCCCATCCTGCGATAGGCAAATCCCAGACGGTTGTAGGCTGTGGCCCGCGTACTCGCCTCGGCCGCGCGGCGAGCCACCTTCTGATATTGCTCGATGGCTGCTGGCAGATTACCGCGGCCTTCCTCATAGTCGCCAAGACCCAGGGCGGCGATGGGAGCATCGGGAAGGATGGCGACTGCGGCGCGGTAGTGCGCGCCGGCCTCATCGAGCCGGTCTTGAGTGAGCAGAAAACTTGCCAGGTTGATTTGTGCGCCGTAGTTGTTCTCAGTGACCGCCAAAGTGTGCAGCCATAGTGACTCAGTATCGTGCCAGTAACCAACCTGCCGGTAGGTCAGAGTCCCCAGCACCAGCAGGCAAGAAACAGCGGGAACTGCAAGCCAAGTGGCGGAGAGCCGATGAGTTTGCGCCCAGTCGGCCGCCAGCCAAGTCAACATCAGAAACAAGCCGATGAATGATATGTAGGCGTAGCGATCGGCCATAGCCTGAGCGCCCACTTGGACCAGCCCGATCATCGGCACCAAACTGCCCATGAACCAGAACCATCCGACGGCTAGATACCGTTGCTTGCGCGCGAGGAGGACCCACGCCGTGACGAATAGCAGCAGGAGCACGGCCGCGCCTACTTGCCATGCAGGATAGGGTTTAAGGCGCATATACAGCGCCGCCAACTTCGACGGCCAGAGGGCCTTCCCGAGATAGCGCACATAGGAGACGGCCGCATTCTCCAAATGCAAGAACAGGCTGTTCAGGGAAAAGGGCTGGATGGCGCCTCCGGCTTTCTGGGCCTTCATGGTCATCACCGCGCTCGCCGCCGAGAGCAGCAAGAGTGGGACCTTTTCCAGGACCAGCCGGCCCATGCGGGATCTGGACATGTCGGCATCTTGCGCCGTTGGCTTACTTGCGGCGGGAGCGCCGGTTCTGCAGAGGGGCCAGTAATCCCACAGCAAGAGCAGAAATGGAAACGCGATTACCTGTGGTTTGGAGAGCAGCGCCAGCGCAAACAGGGATGCCACGGCGAGGTATCTGAGGAGCCCGGGCCGGCGCACGTACCAGACGTAGCCGTATAGAGCGAGTAGAAACAACATCATGCTCAACACGTTCTTGCGCTCGGCTGCCCAGGCCACGGACTCGACATTGATCGGATGCAGCGCAAACAGAGCGGCGACCATCAGGCTGCGCCAGCGAAATCCCGTGGCGCTTTGCAGGAGTAGAAAGAGAAGGACAGCATTGGCGGCATGCAGCAAGACACTTACGTAGTGGTGCCCGGCAGGCTTCAGGCCGAACCACTGGCAGTCGAGAGCGTGGGAAAGCCAGGTCAGGGGATGCCAGTTCGACTGCTCATAAGTAGTGAAAGCCCATTTCACGGTTGCCCAGGTTAGCCCCGCCCTGACATGAGTGTTGTAGGTGATGTATCCATAGTCGTCATGGTCGACGAAACCATTGTGTGTTACGGGGTTGTAGGACACGAGCACAAGCGCGGCTAACAGCAGACACAACAGGAACGTGCTTGCCGTCGGCGACTGAAAGAGCGGCGAGGAAGCCGGGACACTCGACAGTTCCACGCGTTTCGGCGCCGCGGCCGAGGGAGACGAACTCATGGTTTCACTATGAATCAGGCACAAAGGATTTGCGAGAAGAACCTCTGAAAAGCGAGTTTCCTTGGTAACTGCAGGGGAGCGCGGACACGCTCAATCTCCTGACCCGAAGCTAATTGAACCGCGTTCGTGAAGAAAAATGCTTTGCGTTCCGCGAGGATAAGTGTAATCCTCGCAGCGGAGAAAACGAGCCGTGTGCTTTTCAGCAACAGCAAACTTTGTTGGGAGCGGGGTTCTGGGCGCCGTCGGGGTCGTCACGCTGACGAAGGTGAAGCACAGACGCGAACTGCTTTTCGCCACGTTGCCCACGCTCTTCGCCATTCATCAGTTCATCGAGGGATTTGTCTGGCTGGGATTGGACGGGATTCTCTCGCCTGCGGTGGCGCACGACATGGGTGCGGCGTTCATGCTTTATGCGCAGGGGCTTCTGCCTTTTTTGCTGCCGCTCAGCGTGCTGCTGTTCGAGCCTACCGGGAAGAACCGCCGGCGCATGCTGCCGTTTCTGGTGGTGGGCGGAGGAACTACCCTTTATATTTTGTGGGCGTTGACGGCGTTTCCCTTGCAGCTTTACGTTCGGGGAAACAGCATCGTGTATATCAATCAAGCGACCAACAATACGGCGGTGGCGCTGCTCTATGTGATTGCAACGTGTGGGTCGCTGTTTTTCTCGAAGATCCGGATGATGGTCATCTTCGGCGCGGCGAACCTGGCGATTCTTCTGGCGGTGATGATGTTCAAGCGTTACGCGTTCACGTCGCTTTGGTGCGCTTACGCGGCGATCGTTAGTGTGATCATCCTTGGCTACTTCTGGAGAAGCAGCGGAGATCGGCCGTTCCTCTACGCGTAGGGCAATTGAAATTCCCCTAGAAGGCTTTGCGGTGCAACGACTGCCGGGCGGCGACGCCCGGCTCTCCATGGGCGAGGCCGTCTCCCGGCTTTACGCTTTATAATAGAAAGATTCGGTTGCGGGTTTTGATCGATCTGTAGTGCCAGGGGAAGATGTCGACAGATAGCATTGTGGTTCGCGGGGCCCGGGTTCATAACCTCAAGAACATTGATTTTGAGATTGAGCACAACACTCTGACCGTGGTCACCGGCGTTTCCGGTTCGGGTAAATCGTCGCTCGCTTTCGATACGATCTACGCCGAAGGGCAGCGGCGTTACGTTGAGTCGCTGTCGGCATATGCCCGGCAGTTTCTGGAGCGGATCGAGAAGCCGGACGTCGACCTGATCGACGGAATCGCGCCGGCAGTGGCCATCAAACAGAAGAACTCTACGCGAAATCCGCGTTCTACCGTCGCTACTGCTACTGAGATTTTTGATTATCTGCGGCTGCTCTTCGCCCGCGTTGGGCGGACTTACTGCCTGCTCTGCGGACAGGAAGTGAAAAAAGATACGGTGGACGAGGTTGCTTCGCGGCTGCTGGCGCTGGGCGAAGGCACTCGGCTGAATGTGTTCTTTCCGATCGTGGCGCACGTGCCGGCGGTTGAAGAGAAGAGCGCCAAGAAGGCTCGCGCTAAGAAAAAGCCTGCGGAGTCGAATCTGCCCTCGGATGCGATTAAGGCGCGGCTGTTCGATCTGCGCAAACGCGGCTTCAACCGGCTGTTTCAGAACGGCCAGGTCTTTGAGTTCTCGACTCCGGAATCTTTGCTTGACGTCAAGTTTTTTGAGCCGGTTTTTGGTTTGGTCGATCGACTCGTCGTCTCGGCAGATCAGCGCTCGCGCATTGTCGATGCGGTTGAGATTGGTTATCGAGAAGCGGGCGAGGTGATTTTTGAAACGGCGGCGCGTGAGGGTGAGAGTTCTCATCCTGAGCGACTGCGTTTCTCCCAGCGCTTCGAGTGCAAGAACGACGGCAGTCGCTATGAAGAGCCGGAGCCGCGGCTGTTTTCATTCAACAATCCTTATGGCGCTTGCCCGCGGTGCCAGGGCTTCGGCAACACTATCGATTTTGATCTCGACCTGGTCATCCCAGACAAAGGCAAGACCTTGAATGAGGGCGCGGTCGAGCCCTGGACCAAGCCTAAGTATCGGCCGCTGTTCACCGAGCTTAAGCGCTTCGCGCGGTTGGCCGAAATTCCACTGGACGTGCCTTGGTTTGAACTGGACGCGGAGCAGCAGCGGCTCATTGTCGATGGTGGACGCGGGTTTGGCGGCGTGCGCGGATTCTTTCAGCATCTTGAACGGAAGAAGTACAAGCTGCACGTACGCGTCTTTCTCAGCCGCTATCGCGGCTACTCGCTGTGCTCGGCTTGTTCCGGGACTCGGCTGCGAGTGGAAGCGCGGCAAGTAAAGATTGAAGGCAAGAACATCTGCCAGGTGTGCAGTATGACGGTTGAAGAGGCGGCGCGCTTCTTCGGTCAGCTCGCGCTTTCTACGGAGCAGGCTGCGATTGCCGAAAAGCTACTTATCGAACTTCGGGAGCGGCTGCGGTTTCTTAACGAAGTCGGGCTTGAGTACCTTACGCTTGACCGTCTTGCCTCGACGCTGTCGGGCGGCGAGGCGCAGCGCATTCAGCTTGCTACTTCGCTGGGCTCGCGTCTGGTGGGCACGCTTTACGTGCTGGATGAGCCTTCCATCGGCCTGCACAGCCGCGATACGCACCGGCTTATCAAGATTCTGCATGACCTGCGAGACTTGGGGAATACCATCCTGGTGGTCGAGCACGATCCCGACATCATGCGCGCCGCCGATCATATTCTCGACCTTGGTCCGGGCGCTGGAGAAAATGGC
>Ga0074044_10005403_pt1 | contig 10435 bp, 7 predicted proteins | sample BogForMeECP23OM1_FD_94443 | JGI IMG/M metagenome (GOLD analysis project Ga0074044, IMG submission 94443) | Bog forest soil microbial communities from Calvert Island, British Columbia, Canada - Bog Forest MetaG ECP23OM1 | ecosystem: Environmental > Terrestrial > Soil > Wetlands ...
CAGTAGGCGCTTCCACTCTTTTCAGACTGGTGACCGCATCTAATCGAGCCGGGTTCCTTTCGTAGGAAGCGCGAATCGGAATGCTCTTAAGATCGGTGAGAGACTTAACGGTCTCGTCTGGATATTGAACCGTCAGCAGATAATCATTTCCGGTTCGTGGATCGACCCAGTAGCTTGGAGCGATCATCCCGTTGGAGGTCAATGCAGTGATGACGTTACTGACGACCTCCTTCTGACTGAGCCCGAGTTCGTCAGCGTGATATCGATCGATTGAAAGGCGAAGTGCCGGCGCATTAATATCCTGCGGTATGAAAGCATCACTGACGCCGGGGACCGCCTTGATCTGCTCGCGGATTGCTTCGGCCGTCGCATAAGTTTGCTTTAAATCGGAACCAGTAATCTGAACGTCAATGGGGGCGGGAAGCCCAAGGTTTAGAACGGCGTCGACCAGGCCGCCAGACTGAAAATAGGTCGTGAGCTCCGGTGTCTCCTTTTTCATCGCCGCTCTCACTTTTTGCATGTACTCGTAGCTACCGACCCGATGATCGTCCGTGAGACTGACCTGGACATAGGCTGTATGGGATGCCGAATTACTCGTGTAGATGGAGGAGAATCCGGGTGTAGAACCGATGTTTGACACGATCAATCGTAGATCGTGAGGCTCGACGAGACGTCGAACCAGATCTTCGACCTTTTTAACCTCCTGTTCGGTGATCTCAATCCGTGTCCCGGTCGGCGCCTTGAGATTGATAGCGAACTGGCCGGGGTCCGTCCTCGGGAAGTAAGCGAACCCGAGTTTTGGGATCAGGCCGAAGCTAAGGAGGACAACTCCGAGGATTCCGATCACCGTGCCGATCGGCCGCGCTAATGCAATTACCTGGATGCGATCAAATCCATTAAGAAAGGAGGTAAAGTGTCGATTAAAACCAGCATTGAAACGCCTCCACCATCCTCCCTGCGGTTTCTCGCCGGCCTCGTCTTGAGGCGCATGACTCTGGTGTCCCTTGATAAGCTTCGCGCAAAACAGGGGCACGACTGTCATCGCGACGAAGTAGGAAGCGAACAAGGAAAGCACTACTGAGAGCGCCAATGCGGTAAAGAGGAACTGGCTGACCCCGTAAAGGAATGTTACAGGAAAAAACACCACTGCCGCAGTGAGTGTCGCGGCCAGCACGGGTAGAGTCACTTCTTCCCCTCCTTTTTCTGCTGCGACAGCAGGGGATTCTCCCAACTCGATATGCCGAAAAATATTCTCCAGAACCACCACAGAGTTGTCGATCAAACGCGAAAAGGCCAGTGCCAGACCGCCCAGCACCATCGAGTTGATTGTACTGTTGCCGAACGAAAGAACGATGAAAGTCGCCAATACCGAGAGCGGGATCGAAAGAAACACGGCAGCGGTAGCCCGGAAATTGCCCAGGAAGATCAGGATCATGAGCCCGGTCAGAACCATACCGATCACCCCTTCATGGACCAGATTTTCGATTGCGGTCTTAACAAATACAGATTGATCAAAGACGACTTTTGCCACGAGCGATTTTGGAACATCCACAAGGTTTGCGATGGCCTTTTTAATTCCATCCACGACCGCAATTGTGTTGGCATCTCCACCTTGCTTGAGGACCGGTATATACACAGAACGTTGACCGTCGATCCGAACGACGTTTGTCTGGATTTGTGCACCGTCCTGAGCGTGTCCGACATCGCCGACTAATACGGGCGATCCAGCGACCATCTTCAGCGGCAACTGATTTATCTCATCGACCGTGTTCAGTTGGCTGTTGGTATAAAGATTATAGTCGAAGGGACCAATTTTAACGTCGCCTGCCGGTAAGATTAGGTTGGAATCGTTAACCGAACGCACAACATCCATCAGGCTGAGTTGGTGAGCTTCCAACTTCACAGGATCGACGTAAACCATGATTTGGCGGTATTTTCCTCCGAATGGCACCGGCACTGAAGCCCCTGGAACGTTCGCTACCTGGTTGCGCACAGTAAATTGCCCAAGGTCACGAAGTTGAGTCTCATTGAGGCCCTCGCCCTTAAGCGTAATTAAGCAGACGGGCAAACTCGAGGCGTCGAATTTCAGCACCACCGGGGGTAATGTCCCTGGCGGCAGACGCCGCAGATTTGCCATCGCGAGGTTTGAAATGGTCGTAACATCGGCGTCGGCGTCGGTACCCGGTTGAAAATAGATTTTGATTAGGCTCACGCCGGGCAGCGACCGCGACTCAATGTGTTCGATTCCGCTTCCCAAGGTGAAGAAACGTTCAAACCGTCCAGTAATGTCGAATTCGATCTGTTCCGGCGGCATGCCCGAAAAGAACGTCGCCACAACCACCACTGGAATTTTGATCGGTGGAAACAGGTCCACTGGCATCTTCACCATGCTGGTGACACCGACCACACAGAGGATCAGACAGACGACGATGATCAGGTAAGGGTAGCGGATCGAAAATCGCGACATAAACCAAACATTTCGGCCAAAAATGGTTCCAGCGTTTTAGCCGCGCCCCCCTCTTCGAGTAAGGCGCATAGCCCAGCGACGGAAAATTCTGCGGATCGAGAGTACGCGATGATTTGCTTTTCCCGTTCTCGCAGGTCGGTGGCGATATCCGGGATGTCCTTCGCTATCTCCAGTGGAATTCGGAGTAAGCCGTTCTGATCGCCGTGAAGAAGGTCACCCGGTCGAACCTGCAACCCGGCCACTTCTACCGGCGTCCCAAATTCGACAACGTGGACGTAGGCGTGGGAAACAGAGACCCTTTCCGAAAAAAGCTGAAAGTTTAGTTCCTCGATGGCCGCGAGGTCTCCGACTGCACCATCAGTGACAATTCCAACGCAGCCGAGTGCTTTGAGAATGTTTGCATGGACTTCCCCGACAAAGGCACCTCGTCCGGCGTGATTGTCCATATCTTGAATAACCATCACCCGTGGACCAGGGACGGCTTCCAAATGTCGCCACCAATCGGTCCGATCAAGATACGTGTTTCCTTTAGATGGCGGAGAGGAGGCTCGAACTCGGAGAGTAGTCGCATACCCGACCATGGGTGGCAGCTTTGGAAACCAGCAGCAAAGCCTAGGTTCGCTAAAGCCTTCGTTTCGCAAACGGACATCAAAGGCTTCGACCGCATTCGCTACCGAACAGCAATCCAGTAAACGAAGGGCATTGAGCGTTTCCGCGGAGACTCGAGCATGCATCGGGCTGATTCCTTTAATCGAATGCGGGTACATCGATGAGCTTACCCGTAGCTTTCTGACCCAACTGGATTCCGGCCCGATTACCGACCAACACCAATTCGTTGTCTGCCAGTCCGGAGCGAATTTCGACCTTATTGGCGGTCTCTAGGCCAAGCGCAACCTCTCGCTGTTCGAGACGCTGATCTCCATTTAGAACCACGACTGTCGGCTTCTGGCCTGAAGTCACCGCTTGGAGCGGGACCGTAAGAGCGTTCTTGCTTTGTTCCAAGACTAACCGGACAGTCGCATACATTCCCGGGGTCAACCGCCCATCAGGGTTAGGGACTTCGACTTCGGTTCTCATCTTTCGCGTCGAAACGTCTACCCGTCCGGAATAGCGAGTGATCTTACCAGGAAACGTTTCGTGCAGTGCATCAACCGTTACTTCTACAGGAACGCCCCGATGTATTTCTGGGACTACTGACTCAGGAACAGGAAAATCAAGTCTCAGCAGACTATCTTCGGCCAACTCCACTAACGGCATCGCTTGGGTGTCGGAAGCAGTTCCTGCCTGAATTAACGCGCCGGTGTCGGCAAAGCGTTTCGTAATGATACCGCTGAAAGGTGCAGTGACGGTGGCATAATCCACCATCGTCTGCATCCGTCCCAGTTCCGCCTGCAATACCTGGACGTTTTGACGCGAGGAACCCAGCGTACCCTCCATCGCTGCGTCTTTATCCCTTGCTGCGTCCAGGTCCTGTTGCGCTACCAAGGTCGGGTGAGCCTTGGCAACTTCCAAGAGGCGTTGGTAAGCCAAGTGAGCATCTCGATAGTCGGCCTCTGCGCGTTTGACCTCTTCCCGGCTCTTAGCCAGAGCCGCCGACGCCCTATTCACGTCGTCATTCAACTCTGGAACCTCCAACGTTGCCAAAGACTCACCCGCCTGGACATGATCTCCGATATCAACTCGGATAGACTGCACATAACCGGAAACCTTGGCGTGCACCATGATTTCCTGATAAGGCCTAAACTCGGCATACAACGAAATATCTTTGGTTAAATCTTCCCGGCTTGCCTTCGCGACCGGGACGGTCTCTGAACCGGACCCCTCACCTATCACGGAGCTGTTATCCACCTTGCTTCCTCTTGGGATCTCTGCCCACAAAACGACCGTGGCGAACACACCGCCGAGACAGAGTGCCACTTTGAAACCGAATCCCCGCTTGCGTAATTTTGCGGGTCCTTTAGAAATAGCGGGTAAAACTAGTTCGCTCATACAGGTCAAATCTGAAGGTATTCAGGTTGCCAAAGGAAGTTGCACGATAAATCGACAGCCACCGTGGGCATGATTTTCCGCTTTCACTAAGCCGCCATGCGCGGTGCAAATGGATCGAACGATCGACAGACCGAGACCGGCTCCTTCGATCGTTCCGAGCCGAATCCGATCGGCCCGGAAGAACCGGTCAAAAACATGGGATAAATCGCTCTCCGGGATTCCCGGCCCGGTATCGGAGACTTCCAACTGAGCCTGTCGGTCATACACGTTTATCCCGACCGTGACTGTACCGCCCTCCGGCGTATACTTGATCGCATTATCCAAGAGATTAACCAACACTTGCTTTAGGCGGACTCGATCGCCTTCGACCTCCACTCGCTGCTGCGCTAGTGAAGTCAGCGTGACGTGCTTCTCGTCTGCCAACGCAGCCATTTGGTCTGTGGCGGAAAATACGAGGTCGGCCAAGTTTAACCTGACGCGTTCCATTTGAGCGCTTCCGGCATCTAACCGGGAGAGCGACAACAAGCATTGAACAATTTTGGATAAATTCTCCGTTTCTTCGATGAGACTAAAAATGGTCTCCCGCACATTTTCCGACAGACTTTTATCCAACAACAATGTTTCCAACTCCCCACGGATAATCGTTAGTGGCGTACGCAACTCGTGCGAGGCATCGGCAGTAAACCGGGTGACGCTCTGGAAAGACTCGTCCAGCCGGCAAATCATCTGGTTAAGCGTCTTCGACAGACTCGCAATTTCATCACCCGTCTCAACGATCGGAAGGCGCTTGTCCAGGTGATGCGACGTGATTTCATCTGCGGTCCGCGTGATATTCTTAACAGGAGCCAGAGCCCACTTAATAACCAAAAAACCTCCCCAGATTGCGCCTGCCAGCACAACGAATAAGCCGATAAACAATGAAACTAAAAATCTGCGCAGAACGTGTTTTATTGGCAAAGCTGAACCACCCACCTCGATTACATACTTCTGCTGCCCGGCAACAAACGGAACAGCGACAATCAAGAGATCATTGCTTCCCACATGTTCAATGCGAGTGGATACATCAACAAGGGTTTTAGGCGACCGTGCAACATCCTTAGGATTAAAGCTTTGATCGCTCGGTTCACCAGAAAGGTAAACGACGTTACCGTCGCTATTCGTAACACGGATGAACCTATCATTGGATTCCGGGGCATATCTTGCCTCGATCTCACTACGAATATAGGCTTCACCATTCCGTTCGACATTTACTAATAGGGTGTCGGCAATTCGCTCCGCCCGATGCGAAAATAATTCTGTCAAATAAAGTGAAAGAAAATGGTCCAGGCACCAGTAGCAATAAGCTCCAAAGGCAAGTCCTAATACGACTATTAAACCACCGTACCAAGCAGTTAGTCTGAATCGAATCGAGCGAGTATTCATGGGTTATTTCTCCGCTACTTTTGGCAAGTGATAATAAAAATGCCTGCAGGAACATTCGAGGTCATGAACATAACTATCGAACGACTTCGGTTCCATCGGGCGGTGCTCGCTCATTGGTCGCGAGCGGTATTAAACTGAGGATCCCTGGGAGGTTGGTAGAAATCCTGATCACTGCCACTCTGTACCCGAGGGGTAGCGGCCGTGCCGGAGGTGAGCAAACTCACGTTAGAGTTTCGACCTTCGTTTGCCGTACATCCAGTTGACAGCAACGCCAGAGATCCGGCAATCGCAGACAGAAAAACTAAACTTAATACTTTCATTCCGATTTAACCTACCCTTTCTACAAGCTTGGACATATCTGAATACCATCGCGCTTTAGTTTTCATCCTGTTCGCCGAGGGTGTAGCCGGCATGCCGAACCGTATGAATTAAGCGTTGAGTGAATGGCTCGTCGATCTTGGCACGTAGCTGCCTGATGTAGACATCCACAATGTTGGTGAGTCCTTCAAAGCTTTGATCCCAAACATGCTCTACGATCATCGTTCGGGAGACAACACGTCCGGAATTAACCGCGAGATATTCCAGTAGGGAATACTCTTTGGCGGTTAGCCTGATCGTTATGCCGTTCCTTTTAACATGGTGATTGATCCGATCGATCTCCAGCCCCCCGATGCTAATGGCATTCGAGTGATTCGTCTGCCCTCGTCTCAGTAACGCTTTGATTCGGACGAGCAACTCGGCGAATGCGAACGGTTTGGTGAGATAATCATCCGCTCCTGCTTCAAAGTTTTTCACTTTATCGTCCACCGCATCACGCGCCGTCAGTACGATGATTGGTACAGTGGTATTATGGCGTCGCAGCCTCGAAATGAGTTCGGTCCCGCTCAGTTCAGGGAGCATCAGGTCTACGATGAGAAGGTCATAAGGCGTTTCCAAAGCCATTTCGAGGCCGGTTCTGCCATCTCTGGTGTCGTCTACCGCGAACCCTTCCGCTTTCAGCCCGAGTGTCACGAATCGCACAACTTTTTCTTCGTCTTCAACAACTAAAAGTCGCATTTGTCTTGAGTTCTTTATGCTCCTCTTCTGGTGCGCCACAATGAGTGTATCTTGGTAATTCCCTCATAAAGTCGCTCCTCTAGGCTGCATTCTGATTTACCAGTGAGCCAGATGGTCCTCGTTTGAAGCGTGTCGCGCTGCAGAAGCCAAATCTGCTCCCAACTTTTCGGTTAGAACACAAACGTGCTCCAACCCAGTCGCAGCGAATCCGCCGAGATAGAACCTGAGCCGTTCCGTCCTTGTTTGCCTCGCATCTTCGTAGGAAACCGTCGATAGATTGCGGGCAAAGTGACCTAGGCGCTCGGTTTCCTTGAGAAGGCACAACAAGGTTTTGACAACCCCCATCGATAAGCGCTTATTCTCGAACAAAGTGGCAAGTTCTGCACGTACCGTTCCCAGTCGAGTGCTCAGCTCCAGAAAGGCCTCGGCGGGGAGGGCTGCTTTAATCTGGAATGACTCCTCCAATTGCCTGACCATGTCATTCACGGTGACGCATAGACTTTCGATTTCATCGAGGACAGCGACACCTTCGACGCGCTCATCTGGGTGAGCTACCGGCAAAGCCTCCACTGCCAGAAAGATCTTGCGAACGGGAACAAGGGCGCGCTTAACGAATATATAGCTTCCCCAGGTTGCTAATGCCAAGCCAACGACCAGTCCAACCAATAGCCTCCTCGCAGCCCGGAGCAAGACCGCCTTAACCGGTCGCTTAGGCGCTCCCACTTCGACGACATACCTCTGGTTTCCGATCGTCAAAGGTAGGGTAGCAACAAAAAGTGGGGCACCGTTCGCCATGCGTCGGACATCACTCATCGGCACAGCATGCGAGTTCCATTCCCGGCGAACATTGACGGGCGCGACCGTGTGGCTGCTTGGTTTCGCGGATAAATCCCGCACCGAACCGCCGCTCTGATGGACAGAAATTAATGGATCGTTTAATCCAGGCGCATAAGGTACCTGACGGACGGGTATCTGACCAGTCTTCGCAAACACACTGCCGATCTCCTCCGCTCGGATTGCTAAGGCATTCTTCACTCCGATTGAGAGGCAGGAGCGGAGACATTCGTACGTGTACGCCCCAAATGCGAGTACCAGCACCACCAGAAGCCAGTCATACCATGCGGTAATCCTTACAATTACAGACGACCCCTGCACACTTTCTCCTTTTCTCGGCGGTTCGAATCCGCAGTGCTAAGCCTTTCCGATGAGCCCACCTTAAACAATTGCCTCAAAGAACGTGCATCGCGTATCTTCGATTCCAAGGTGCGCGTCCCACGATGACTCAGCGATAAGTCCTCTGCGACGGGATGCAAGCAATACAACACCAATTGCATAACTCTTCGATCTCAGAGAAGAGACCTAATTAGCTGTCTAGACTGTCCACCGTGCATTTCAAAGACTGCTGGAGTGAACGACGCTTCAGCATGGTTCTCTGTGAAGACTGTTCATTTTTCCGACTACTGCACATCCGATTCCGGGCCAAAGGGCCACGGCCTATCGAAGTCCCTGGTCGCGGTATTGTAACTTCTGGGCTCAATTTGCACATAACTCCCAGACCGGTCTTGTTTAGTTGTACCGCTGGCAGTTGAGCAGCCGGTGGCCAAAAGAGGGGACACACTCGCGATTGATAGTAAGAGGAGACGAATATGTTTATTCATACGGTTGACGGTATATTGATTGGCAAACGATATAGGAGTGTGAGACACATAAATGTGACATGGATATTATCTTTGTAACCCATGAGAAGAAAGAATCAATGAGCCCAACATTAAACTTTTTTAATGTACGGGGTTGGGATTAATCACGACTTCGCGGTGTCTGGAAACGCTCCATCGCGGCTCGCCATCGATCGGCTCGATGCGGTCTTTAGCGGCAAAGCCGTCGCCGATAAGTAACGGTACGAGTGACGAGCGTGCCCTTAATGCGCCAGCGATTCTTAGCAGAAAAACGAGTCGAGAAGTTTTAATTAGCTTGGCAATGGGTTGTCGCTGTTTGACCAACTGGTTGTCGTCCACCAGGACCTCGGAGATTGTTTGCTTGAGTTCTAGAAAGTATCCAGAAACGAAGGAGCCGCGAAGATATCGAACTCGCTTACTTGCACGAATCACCTCGGGCCGTTGGCCCGATACCGGGTAATGTACAGATTTCGCCGTCGCACGAATCATCATGATAGCACCTATTCTTTCCGTGAATTATCTATTCCTTTTTAACGTCACTGGGTGCGAGGCTGAAGGATGTCTTGGTCCTCATTTTTAACGATATTCTCCATCGCCCTGTTCGTTCGCCCCGGTTCCTCCCCAAATTTTGTTCACTCTATCCGATCAGGACTCAAAAATCTCGTTGGTGCATTCTCCCTGCGCCATGGTCTTGACCGTAGCTCTTGCTTAAATCGAAACTATTGGTCCTGGCGATTATCAGCGTACCGTCAGGTACACTGGATATCTAGAGCCTGAAAGAGCGTTTCTTACCTGCTCGAAAGAGGGACGCCGGCATGGACCCAGGGCGCGGCAGCGAAAGGAATTGGCAGAACGCCCCAGAGGACGCGTTAGCCGAAAGGCAATGGAGACCCCCAGAAGGCACGAAATTTCCGCGGCGGTGAACAAGGGCGGTCCGAGAGGACGCGTTAGCTGTGGTATTGAAGACAGAGCCGTCGTTCTAAGTTGAGCTTGGAACTCGATTCTCTTTGTTTTTGGCGTGTCGCGAGAGCGGCGTCAACGGGCGTTCGTTGGAACGGTGATCGGGACGGACATGAATTGAAACCGACATTCCAAAATAGCGCGCAAACTATAGTGCCGAAAAATTACGGAAACGTGTCAATTTGCGGGATATCTGGCGCGAAAGTTTGCACGGTATTTGGCGTATGTTCAATCTACCTGAGGAAGGAAAGTGCGCTGTCCAGCGTTCATCCCTCGACGATTTCATCGCAACTGCTGGCGTCAGGGGCACATACCTCAACCCGACGGATCACGCCAAATAGCGTGCAAAAAAGTACGCCAGATAATTTGCAAACTTCACCACTTAGCCTCGCCTAACTTTAGTCCTGCATAACCTTTTTTATGACTGGCCAAAAGGGGACCCCTTAGCGTAGTCTCTGCCGCCAATGTCGGACTCCGAATGTCGCTCTGTACTTAAATCGTAGACTGTGGCCGTTTGCTGCACTTAATTCGTGGACTGGAGGCCTATCCATTGGCTTACAATCGTGGAAACACTGTACTTAAATCGTAGACAGCCCCGGTTCTCTGGAATTTCGCTGGCGCGCGAGGATGATCATGAGTAAAAAGCGCCAGGACTAGGAACCGCTTCTATTCGCGAACCGGGCGCTGGCGTCCGGAATTTTGCGACGAGCCGGTAGGCCAGACTTCGAGAGATCCCAAGCTTGTCGCTCGCCGTAACCACAAGTTCCTCAGTCACTTCCGGTTGATCGGTCAAGGGACGAATCACCGCTTCACGCGCTAGCGCGAGTGCCCAATCCTCGTCGGAGGCAGATTGCCATTGGGAAAC
>Ga0074044_10005404_pt1 | contig 10435 bp, 9 predicted proteins | sample BogForMeECP23OM1_FD_94443 | JGI IMG/M metagenome (GOLD analysis project Ga0074044, IMG submission 94443) | Bog forest soil microbial communities from Calvert Island, British Columbia, Canada - Bog Forest MetaG ECP23OM1 | ecosystem: Environmental > Terrestrial > Soil > Wetlands ...
CCCGCGCCCTGCGCCGCCGCCGGAGTCGCTGACGCCGCGGACGGAGTCAACCCCAGCGCCTTGCGCACTTCGGCATCGAGCTTCGCCAGCACGTCTTTATTCTCTTTAAGAAACGCTCGAGCGTTTTCGCGTCCCTGGCCGATGCGCTCGGTTTTGTAGCTGAACCACGAGCCCGATTTCTCGACGATGTTGTTGTTGACCGCCAGATCGAGCAGATCGCCTTCGCGCGAAATGCCTTCGCCGTAGAGAATGTCGAACTCCGACTCGCGGAACGGCGCCGCCACCTTATTCTTTACGATCTTCACGCGGGTGCGCGATCCAACCACCACGTCGCCTTCCTTGATCGCGGCGATGCGGCGGATATCAATGCGCACCGACGAATAGAACTTCAGCGCGCGGCCACCGGTGGTCGTTTCGGGATTGCCAAACATCACCCCAATCTTTTCGCGGATCTGGTTAATGAAGATCAAACAAGTGCGCGACTTCGAAACCGTGCCCGTCAGCTTGCGCAGCGCCTGCGACATCAGCCGCGCCTGCAATCCCATGTGGCTATCGCCCATTTCACCGTCGAGTTCCGCCTTCGGCACCAGCGCTGCCACGGAGTCCACCACCAGCACGTCAATCGCGTTCGAGCGCACCAGCGTCTCGGTAATCTCGAGCGCCTGCTCGCCGTAGTCCGGCTGAGACACGAGCAGATTGTCCACGTCCACGCCCAGCTTTTTGGCGTAGCCCGGATCGAGCGCGTGCTCGGCATCCACAAACGCGGCCATGCCGCCCGCCTTTTGCGCCTCGGCAATCACCTGCAGCGCGATGGTCGTCTTGCCGGAAGACTCCGGCCCGAAAATCTCTATTACGCGTCCGCGCGGTACCCCGCCCACGCCCAGCGCCGCGTCGAAGGAAATCGCGCCCGTCGAAATCACCGCGATGGGAACGATCGCTTCCTTCGATCCCAACCGCATGATCGAACCTTTGCCAAACTGTTTCTCAATCTGCGAAAAGGCTAGTTCGATTGCCTTGCTACGCTCGTCGGCCATGATGGCTGCTCCTGGTTTTCTGATTCTGAAAATCGCGAGTTCTATGGTCTTTGTAACCTAATCTGGTAGCCTACACCCGCCGGCTGGAGCGAAAAGTGCGGGCGATCACATCAATTTCGTTCAGTTTATCATGAGGAGAATGAAAAGCGAATCGGAGAATTGACCGCGATGGTTCGGCAGGCAAAAACCTTGAAACCACAGAGGACACGGAGGAACACAGTGGAACCCCGGTGAATTCCTCCCTGTTCCTCTGTGTCCTTTGTGGTTAACGCTCTTGCTTTTCTTGCTAGACTGGCGGCATGCAGGCGGAGACCGAAACTGACCTCGCGGGCGGTCGCAGCATTGGAGGATCGGGCCCAGCGCTCTATTTAGTAGCCACCCCCATCGGCAATCTCGAAGACATCACCCTCCGCGCTCTGCGCGTCCTCAAAGAAGTCGACCTGATCGCCTGCGAAGACACGCGCCAGACGCAAAAGCTGCTCACGCACTACGGAATCCACACCCGCACCGTCAGCTATCACGAGCATAACGAGATGACCAAGGCCGCCGAGCTGGTCGTCGATCTAGAAGGCGGAGCCAAAATCGCCCTCGTCACCGATGCCGGCATGCCCGGCATCTCCGACCCCGGCTTCCGCCTGATCACGCTCGCCATCCGCCATCACGTGCCGGTCATTCCGATCCCAGGGGCGTCGGCCTTCCTGGCCGCGTTAGTAGCCAGCGGCCTGCCCACCGATTCCTTCCGCTTCAGCGGTTTCCTCCCCGCAAGATCCGGCCAGCGCCGCAAACTGCTCGAAAGCGTGCGCGAATCGCCTAGAACCCAAGTTTTCTACGAAGCCCCCCACCGCCTGCTGGAAACGCTAGCCGAAGTAGTCGAGCTTTTGGGAAGCAGCCGCCACGTAGTAGTAGCGCGCGAAGTAACCAAGCTGCACGAAGAATTTCTGCGCGGCCGAGTGGGAGAGATTATCGATCAGCTTAAAAGGCGAGGAGACGTAAAAGGCGAAATCACGCTGCTGATAGCGAAACAGGACAGCTCCGAGCCCCAAGCCCCGAGCCCCGAGCTAACCATTGCTCAGCGCGTAAGACAAATCATGTCCGAAGAAAACGCCGACGAAAAGTCCGCCCTAAAAAAAGTAGCTAAAGAGCGCGGCATCGGCAAAAGCGAAGCCTACCGCGAGTGGCAGAAAAGCAAGTAGTAGAGGTTTGCGCCGTGAAGGGCGCGAGTCTTAGAGGCTGCGGAAAAACCTGATCTGAACCGTCTTCGGGAAGGGCACGAGTTTCACTCGTGCCGCTAAGTCGTTCAAAATGTGTCCGCGCTTCAGCGCCTGAGGGATGCGAACGCTCGCAACGACTTTTTTCGCCTTGCCTAATTGCGGCCAATCGAGTAATGTTGATCAAGGTTAATCAATCATGAAAACAACCGTAAGCCGCCTTCCTTTGACCAAAGCGCGCGTGAATCTCGGCCAGGTGGTGCGCCGTGTGCACGTGAACCGCGAATTCTTCATCCTGGAGAAGGACGGTATCCCGGTCGCCGGCCTCATGCACGTGGACGATCTAGAAGACTACCTCGAAATGCAGAACCGCTCAGTGAAAGAGCAAATCCAGACAAGCGCGGCGGAATACCGCCGTGGGGCATCGCGCAGCGCAAGCGAATTCCTGGCCGAGCTGAAGACCACGGGCAGCAAGCGCAAGAAGAAGTAGGATCGAAAAGAATTGAAACGTCATGGCCGGACCGTTTCGCGTCCTCACCACGCCCGCATTCGAGCGGGAATTCCGCGCGATCAGCAAGAAAGACTTCACGCTCGTCCGTGCCCTCGAAGAACTGGTTGCGATTCTAAGCGACGATCCGCACAACCGCAGCGGACAACACCAAATCAAGAAGCTCGCTGGTCTGAAACCCGGAGAAGGCCAATGGCGCGTGCGCTGGAGAGACTACCGCCTGCGCTACGACATCTTGAGCGACGAAGTTGTGCTGCACTCGTTCCGGCATAGGAAGGACGCTTATTGAAGGCGCTTGCAATTCAATCCCGCCTGAGGTCAAATAGCGCGCATGCGGCGCGCAGTAGTAGTTGTCATTGTCTGTTGCTTGTCGGCAGTTGCGTGCGATGATGTGCAACAAGCCCTCCAGGAATAGAAACGGGAACCTCCGCCTCCCAAACTAGTTCACCATTTTGACCCAATCGCAAAATCGGAAGGAAATCTCGCTGTTGATACTGCTAGCGGCCAAATGTGTAAAACCTGGGAGTGGGTGTGCACAAAACCGACATACTGGAACCCACAGACAAAGATGTGGGAAGACAATTCGAGTTACGGAATAAACTGCACCGCAATTGCAGAAATGCCAACATGCAAAAGTATCAGCGAAGATAAGCAAAAGTAGCGTTGGCGTCCCTACTTCCCCGCCAATTCCTGCTTCACCGCCTCGCTGACCACCTTCCCATCCACGCGCAGGCCCGCCGCCGCAAAGCGAGCCATGGCGGCCTTCATCACCGTGCCCATGTCCTTCATCGTCAGCGGTCCAGTCATCTCGAGAATCGTCGCCCGCACTCCGGCCACAATCTCTTCTTCGCCGGCGGACTTCGGCAGATAAGTCTCAATCAGCTTGATCTCGGCCGCTTCCTTGTCGGCCATTTCCTGGCGTCCGCCCTTGGTGAACTGCTCAATCGAATCCTTGCGCTGCTTGATCAGCGTCGAGAGCACCTGGTGCGACTCTTTATCGTCAAGAGGCGCCATTTTTTCGATCTCTTTGTTCTTGAGCGCAGTCTTCACCATCCGCAGCGTCGAAAGGCGCTGTTCTTCGCGCGCCTTCATCGCGGCAACAATGTCTTTCTGAATCTGATCAATAAGAGGCATGGAGGGATTATAGAACCGCGAAGAGCGAGAACCACAGGATGCGCAGAGGAACACGGAGGAGGTCAGAGGTTAGAGGTCAGATTGCAGAGGTTTAAGAGCAAAAGTTTCAAGGACCCAAGGTTTCAAAGACCACCATTGAAGATCCGGATTGAAACTTTGAAACATTGAAACCTTGCCTCGGTTTACCTCTGCAATCTGCCCTCTGCCCTCTGCAATTTCTTCCCGAAGCCGGACGGCATCGAATATCCTGTTCCTTCACGACTCCAGGACCCAATGCTCAAAAAGAACCGCCTCTTCACTCCCGGCCCCACGCCGCTTCTCCCAGCGGCACAAACCGCCATGGCTTCTTACGGCGCCCACCATCGCACCGCTGAGTTCCGCGCGTTGTATGCGCGCGTGCTCACCGACTTGAAGGAATTCATCGGCACCCAGAACGATGTGCTGGTGCTAACGTCTTCGGGTACGGGCTTCATGGAAGCCTCGATCTCGAACCTCACCTCGCCGGGCGACAAAGTCCTCGTGCTGACCGCGGGAAAATTTGGTGAACGCTGGGTCTCGCTCGCCAAAGCCTTCGGCTGCGTGGTCGAAACCGTTACCGCTCCCTATGGCGCGACTTTTTCGCTTGAAGCCGTGCGCGAAAAACTCACGCCCGAAATCCGCTGCGTCTACGTACAGGCGACCGAGAGTTCCACTGGGACTCGCCACGACGTTGAGGCAATTGCCAAACTAACGCGGGCGCAGCCCGATACGCGGCTCGTCGTCGATGCCATCACCGGCCTCGGCACCACGCAGTTCGATGTCGACGGCTGGGGCATCGATGTCCTCATCGGAGGATCGCAAAAAGCGCTCATGATTCCTCCCGGCCTCGCCTATGGCGCCATCAGCGAGCGAGCGTGGCAGCGCATGGAGACAGCAAAGTCTCCGCGCTATTACTTCGATCTACGTAAAGAAAGAAAAGCGGCGGCGAAGGCGGAGTCCTCCTACACACCGGCAACGTCCCTGTTTGCCGGCCTTGCCGCTGCACTCGATTATGTTCGCCAAATGGGAGACGGAAATCTCGCCGCAGGACGCAAGGCCCTGATCGCAAATGCCGAAATGTGCGCCGCCATGACGCGCGCCGGAGTGCAAGCGCTCGGGCTCAGGTTGTTCGCCCCGGCCTCACCAGCCGCTGCGCTCACGGCCGTCGCTGCGCCCGCAGGCACCGACTCCACCGCCATCTGCAAGTGTTTCCGCGATCAGTTCGGTGCCGTCGTCGCCAACGGCCAGGCCGAAATGAAAGGCCAGCTATTCCGCATCGCGCACATCGGCTACTACGACTATCTCGACACGGTGGGAGTGCTAGCCGCGCTGGAGCACGTGATCGCCGATCTAACCGGCAAGAGAGCTGAATTCGGTACCGCCGTCCGCGCCGCCCAGGAAGTGTATGCTCGCGGCTCGCGGCTCGAAGCTCGTGGCTAGCGCAGCGTTACGACTCCAGCGCTTCCCGCCGCAGCTTCCGGCTCTCGGCGAGCAGCGCCATCGAGTGCATCAGGTTCTGGAGCGTTACGATTCCGATCAGATGCTGCTCGTCCACCACGGGAATGATGCTGAGATTGCGTGCCGAGAGCTTGCGAAAGGCTGACGCCAGCGACTCCTGCCTGGCGGCCACGTCAAAAATCCGGTTCATCACGGCCTGCACGTATCCGTTGCCGTTGGCGCGCAGCGCCTCAAGAATCTTCTGCTTCGAGATTACGCCGACCATGTCGCTTCCCCGGACCACCGGAAAATCATCCTGCAGCGTGTGCACGGCCTTTTCCAGCGCGTCTTCCAGAGTATCGGCGGGCGAGAGCGTGGCGAAGTCGGTCAGCATCACTTCCTCAAGCCGCACGCTTTGCAGCACGGATTGAAACACCGCCGAGCGTTCTTCCAGTTGCGCGCCGATGAACAGGAAAACGCCGACCATCACCAGCCAATAACCGTCCCAGCGCGTTTCGGCGTGAGTAGAGATAAGGAAACCCACCATCATGAATAGCGTGGAAAATACCTGCCCGATGCGAACCGCGCGTTGGGTGGCCTGCACCATGTCAACGCGACGGGAAAATACCGCCCGTAGCGCGCGGCCGCCATCCATGGGATAGGCGGGCAGCAGGTTGAACAGCCCTAGGTAAATGTTGACCCATACAATACTTCGCAAAAGCGCGCTCGAATGCATGAGCGGACGCGCAGTCACGGAGAAGCCCGGAATCGCCGCCGACAAAATCAACGCCGAAAGCCCCGCGATCACCAGATTCACGAGCGGCCCGGCGACGGCAATGCGGATGTCACGCTTCCAGGCGTTGAGCGGATCCGGAATCGCGTGCGCCTCGTCAAGAATCGTGATGCCGCCGATTGGCAGCAGGAGGATGCTCTTGGCCGGAATCCCCGAGCCGCGAGCCACCAGCGCATGAGCCAATTCGTGCAGAACGACGCTTCCGAAAATAATGCCGACCAGTCCCAGTCCGCGCAGCGTGGCCGTCGAATCCTGCGCCGGGGTGCTCCAGACAAAAAACAGCAGAAACAGAAATGTGAGATGGATGCGGATTTCGATACCGAACAAACGGCCAATCGGGATGGACCAGTTACGCATGGACATGTGTAAAACTATTCTATCTGTTAGACACCGCGCGTACTCCGAAGGTTGCGAAAAGAAGTGAATCGAAGGTCACGAGGCGCAATGAGCGAAGACATGCAAGTGACGACATGCGAGTAATTGCAGGCCAGTATCGGAGCCGTCCGCTGCGCTCGTTGCGCGGCCTTGATCTTCGTCCCACCGCGGATCGTCTGCGCGAAACGCTGTTTAACGTGCTGTGCCCGGGCGATCCCGCCGCACTGACAGGCTCAACCTGGCTTGACCTCTACGCCGGAACCGGCGCGGTGGGAATTGAAGCGCTCAGCCGCGGTGCGGCGAAGGTATATTTTGCGGAGCAGTCGAAGGCGGCCGCCGACTTGATCGCCGCCAACTTGAAATCGATGGGAATTGCAGATGGCTTCGAAATCGTAAGGGCTGAATCCGCGAAGGCGCTGCGGCTGTGGGAATCGGCTGGCGTGGTTGCAGACTTCGTGTTCCTCGATCCACCCTACCGCCTGCGCGACGAATATGCGAAGACCCTGAGGGCTTTGGCGGAATCGAGGGTGATGAAAGAGTCAGGCCTCGTCATCGCCGAGCACGAGAAGCGCTTTGACCCAAGCGCGGACTTTGGCCAATTGCGACGGTACCGGAAGCTCGAGCAGGGAGACGCCGCGTTGAGCTTCTATCGCCGCTCGTTATAATCAAAACGCATGCCAAACTTTCCACCGGTTGACGAACAACTGGCGTACATAAAAAAAGGCGCAGCCGAGATTGTCAAAGAATCCGAGCTGCGCGCGAAACTTGAACGCTCGCTCAAAACGGGCAAGCCGCTGCGCGTGAAGGCGGGATTCGATCCGACCGCTCCCGATCTGCACCTCGGCCACACCGTCCTGCTGCGCAAACTCAAACATTTTCAGGATCTCGGCCACACGGTCATCTTTCTGATCGGCGATTTCACCGGCATGATTGGCGACCCGACCGGCCGCTCGGCCACGCGCCCGCCGCTCTCCCGCGAGCAGATCGAGCAGAATGCCGAGACCTACAAGGCGCAGGTTTTCAAAGTTCTTAGCGCAGAAAAAACGGTGGTCGATTTCAACAGCCGCTGGTTCTCGAAGTTCAGTGCTGAGGATTTCATTCGGCTGTGTGCAAAGTACACGGTTTCTCAAATGCTCGAGCGCGAAGATTTCCATAAGCGCTTTCACGAAGAGAAGCCGATTGCCGTGCACGAATTGCTCTATCCGCTGGCGCAGGGATACGACTCGGTGGCGCTCGAAGCCGACGTAGAGTTGGGCGGCACGGATCAGAGGTTCAATCTGCTGGTAGGCCGCGAACTGCAACGGGCCTACGGCCAGGAATCGCAGGTCGTGCTGACCACGCCAATTCTCGAAGGCCTCGACGGCGTCAACAAGATGTCAAAATCGCTCGGCAATGCGATCGGCATCCACGAGCCGCCGCTCGAAATGTACGGCAAGATCATGTCCATCTCCGACGACATGATGTGGCGCTACTACGAACTGCTGACCGACGTGAGCATAGAACAGATCGCGCAGATGAGACAGGATTCCGCCAGCGGCAAAGCGCATCCGATGGCCCTGAAGAAAGAGCTGGCGCGATCCATCGTGGCCGACTTCCATTCCGCGGAGGCCGCCACCAAAGCCGCAGAAGATTGGGCGAAGCAGTTTCAGAAGGATCAGGTGCCGGAGGAAGTCGAGACGGAAGCGGTGGTTTTCGCCGACTTCGCAAATCGCGAAGGGGACGGGGTGCGTCTGGCGAAGGTCCTTGTCAGGATCGGCTTTGCAGCGTCTACGAGCGAAGCGGATCGTAAGATCAAAGAGGGCGCGGTGAGCGTGGATGGAGTAAAAACGAGCACACCGATCGTGAAAGCGGCGAAGAACTCGACGCTCACGCTGCGTTTGGGACGCAAGATCAAGAAGGTCTGTTTTGCAGATGGTTCCACTACCGTGTGATGAGTCAAAGAAGCGAATTTTGTTCGCTTGCCAGGGCCAAAATCGCGAGATGACTTAGCTTTCCATATCCGGTGTCCTCTTGTGCCACTCCGTCGCCTGCTCATATGCGTGCGCGACATGAAGAATATCCGGCTTCCACGGAGCCGTCGCCAGTTGCAGTCCAATCGGCATACCACTCTTCGTGAACCCGCAGGGAATCGAGATCGCCGGAATCCCCCAAACATTGAACGGCCGCGTATTGCGCAACATGACAAGCTCCGTCGGCCGAAGCTTCTCCGGATTCTCTTTCAACTCAGCAATCGATGGCGGAGGAATTGGAACGGTAGGCGTGAGCAGCACGTCGATTTCGTCAAACACTTTGCCAATCGCCAACCGGCTTGCTGCCAGTTCCTGCCGGGCGCGCTCCGCGTCCGCCTCTGAAATCTTCTCGCCCGACTTAATCCTCGCTAGCGTCGCTGGCTGGTAAAGCTCAGGCGAGCGTGCGAGAAAGTCCTTGTGATAGGCGTACGCCTCGGCGCTAGCAAGAGTGCGGTCCGCAGAAATCTCAAGCCGCACTTCGTCGTGGAGCTCGCAGCCCAGTTCGCGAAAGACGGCGATCGCCCTCTCGACTGCCGCGCCCACTTCCGGGTCGAGTTCGTCGAAAAAGAATGCGCGCGGAATGCCGATGCGCAATGGCGGCAACAGCTCGTCAAGGTCGCACGTATAGTCGGTGATCGGCACGTCGGCGGTCGTCGCGTCATCCGGGTCGTGTCCCGACAGAACCTGCCCCACAAGGCCTGCATCGCAAACACAATTCGTGATCGCCCCAACATGGTCGTAAGACTGGGAGAGCGGAATCACGCCAAGCGTGCTCACCCGCCCAAACGTTGGCTTCAGCCCAACCACGCCACAATAGGCTGCCGGCAGACGGATAGAACCGGCGGTGTCAGTTCCAATGGCGGCGTAACCGAGTCCGGCCGCAACGCTCGCCGCCGACCCACCCGATGACCCTCCGGCAATGCGCGAAGTGTCCCACGGATTATGGACCTCTCCGAAGTAGCTGATCATCGAACTGCCGCCATAGGCGAACTCGTGGAGGTTCTGCTTGCCCAAAATAACGGCGCCCGCATTGCGCAGGCGGCGCACCACTTCTGCATCTTCGGAGGGGATGCGGTTCTTAAACAGCGCGCTGCCCGCGGTCGTTTTTGCGTCGGCGGTGTCGATGATGTCCTTGAGTCCGATCGGTATTCCGTGCAGCGGGCCGCGATATTTGCCGCGAAAGATTTCCTGCTCCGCCCGCCGCGCCTGGTCGAGCGCGGAATCGGCCAGAACCGTAATGAAGGCGTTCAGTTTCGGATTGAGTCTTTCAATGCGGGCCAGGCAATCGCGCGTCAGTTCGGCAGGCGAAATTTCCCGAGCGCGAATTCCGTGGCACAGGCTTTTGATCGTCGGGTTCACAAACACCTCACGCCCCGGAGTGTGACCGTGCTTTCTCCGCAGCGCGCCTCGCAAACCATTTGACCACAAAATAAACCACCGGCCCGGCGGCTAGCGCGCATGGCCCCCAGCGCAGTCCGATCGGGTCCCCATAACGGAGGGCAACGTAGGTTATCGCCACCGGCAGCGCAACCACATAAACAAGGCCGAAATTGCCGCCGGGAATACGAAAGGCGCGGGGAAGATCCGGACGCTTGCGCCGCAATACCCAGGCCGCCAGCACCGTCATCACGGTGGTCGCTGCGCGCAGCCAATTGTAGATGCTGATCAGCTGGCCGAGCGTGTGGAGCGCGAGCGCCGCATAAATGGCGGACGAAATCAAAATCGCAATCCATGGCGTGCCATAGCGCGGGTGTTTGTGCGTGAGAAAAGGCGGGAGGTAGCCATCTTCCGCCATTGCGAACGGCATGCGGGTCGATGTCAGCACGGTGCTGTTCAATAGCGCAACGCTGCAAACCATGGCCGAGATGGTCATCAGGCTGCCGAGCCACGGACCGCCGATCAGCAGCCCTGCTGTGGAG
>Ga0074044_10005405_pt1 | contig 10435 bp, 7 predicted proteins | sample BogForMeECP23OM1_FD_94443 | JGI IMG/M metagenome (GOLD analysis project Ga0074044, IMG submission 94443) | Bog forest soil microbial communities from Calvert Island, British Columbia, Canada - Bog Forest MetaG ECP23OM1 | ecosystem: Environmental > Terrestrial > Soil > Wetlands ...
ATGGGTCACAGAGATCTTCCTCCTCTGCGACACAATCTAGCTCAGATCACCTCCACCGCTGGCTCAGCAACACGCGAATGCGTCCGCCGCAAAGCGGCTTCGTTCAAGTCGGCTTGTGGGAAGTAATCGAGTGCTCCGGAACGAGAAAACGGGGTCTCGTACGATATCGTTCCCTCAGCGCCCCTCGCCAGTTCATGACGTCAACAGCGGTCACATGGACTGAGGTGGCTGACCGCCAATCAGTCGAAAAACTGCGGTTTTATTAGGGTTTGGGGCAGTCCGGTGTGCCGGTTGTGTATCAGAATGATGTCCGATCACGCCTCGACGCCTTCTCGTCTCGCCGGCAATCCGGGAAGTCGCTCGCCAATGACTACAAGCACGCTTATCAGTATTAGTCCGACGGACCAAGCGATAACTTCCGGCTTGCCCGTCATGCGATCGGAACCGCTGCCGACGACGCGTCTGGCTCCTCGGTTTTGAAGATCGCATAGCGTCTTCTGATGCGCTATGAAAGTTCTCTGCTCTCCCTGATTCTTCAACCGTTTACCAGGAAAGCCCCACGCGGCGCGGCACAATCACACGGATCAGCCTCGGGACGTGGCCGACCACATGGCTGCGTACGAACTCCATCCAAGAGGCACTGCGGCAAAAGGAAATTGGAGTAATATATCCCATCAGCCACTCATGCCAACCAAGGTGAGAAACAGCAGAGAAGCATATGGTCATAAAGAGAGGTATGAGCTAATTGGGATTGTTCTATTGATATGCTTGGCAATCTTCTTGGGGCTAATTCTCTCTCTTCATGTTGACTAGGCAAGGACTCGTCCTCACTTTAAACCTGCAACACGTCGCCATCGCGTGCCACCATCTGGTAGAGCACCGGACTCACGATACGGCCCAGGAATAGCCGCGAGATGAGTCCCGCCACAATGACGATGGCAAACGGTTTCTGCGAATCCGATCCTACGCCGGTGGAGAGTGCTGCGGGCAGAAGACCCAGGCACGCGACCAGCGCCGTCATCATGATTGGCCGGAGTCGGATCAGCGATCCGTCCAGCGTGGCTTGGCGGATGCCCTGCCCTTCGAGCCGGAGCTTATTGATATAGGAAACATCGATGATCGCGGTCTCCGCCGAGACGCCCATGAGTACAAGCAGGCCCAGAACGGAGGAGACGCTGAAGGTCGTGTGCGTGAGCTTGAGCGCCAGCAGCGCCCCAACCGGTTCGGTCATCACCACGCCGATGACCACAGTGACCGGAAACTTGAAATTGCCGTAGAGCGCGAACAGGATGATAAAGATCAGCAGAACCGCGAGCGGGCCGATCACCGCGAACTGTTGTCGTGCGGCGACGTATTCGCTGTATTCGCCGCCCCAGTCCAACCGGTAGCCCTGCGGCAGTTTGACGGACGACTGCACCGCCTTCTGCGCCTCATCCACAGCGCGGGCCAGGTCGCGCTCCTCGATGCTGAATTGGACTCCGATGTAGCGCGAATTATTCTCGCGATAGATGAACGACGCGCCGTTGCCCTGATGAATGCTGGCCAGCTCGGAGATCGGAACCTGCTGCCCCGAAGGAGTCGGCACCAGCAGATTGCCGATGGCGTGCTCGCTCGAGCGGTATTGGGGCTTCATGCGCACCACCAGATCAAACAGTTGCTCGCCCTGGATCACTTGCGTGGCCGCTTGGCCGCCCACCCCGGCTTGGATCACGCCCTCGACATCAGAGACGTTGATACCGTAACGCGCGATTTTCACGCGGTCCACGTCAATCTGCACGCTGGGTTGCCCCAGCTCGCGCACTACGGTTAGCTCGGTAAAGCCGGGCACCTGCTGCAGCACGCGCTTGATCTCGACTGCCTTGTCTTCGAGTACTTGCAGGTCGGGGCCGAAGATCTTGACGGCCAGCGCGCTTTTCAAGCCTGTGAGCGCCTCGTCGACGGCGTCTTCGGCCGGCTGGGTGAAGTTGAAAATCACTCCGGGATACGATTCGACTTTCTTCTGAATATCCTTGGTCAGATCGGCCTTGTTGTGGATCGGTCCCCGCTTCCACGCGGCGTCCTTATAGGGTTTCAGCCCGACGTAAAACTCGCAGTTGAAGAATCCGGTGGGGTCGGTGCCGTCGTCGGGGCGGGCCAACTCCGAGCCGACTTCGGTGACCATCGGATAGGCCATCAGGATCTTGCGGATCTGGGGAGCGAATTTGGCTGCCTCCTCGAAGGAGATGGTGTAGGGCATGGTGGCGCGGACCCACATGGCTCCTTCATCCAGGTGCGGCATGAACTCACCGCCGATGAAGGGAATCAGAAGAAGCGAAGCGCCAAAAATGGCGGTGGCCAGAACCATCGTAAGATTCGGCCGGTCCAGGCACCAGCGAAGTTCCGTAGCGTACTCATCCTTTAGCCATTCGTACGCGCGGTTCACCTTTTCCTTCACCCCGCGTTTGAACCAGTAGGAGGCGAGCACTGGAACTAACGTAAGGGTGAAGAGCAGCGAGCCGAGCAGCGCCCAGGACATGGTTTCCGCCATCGGGTGGAAGAGCTTGCCGGACGGTCCGCTGAGCGCGTAGATGGGAATGTACCCGGCGAGGATGACGGCGATGGAGTAAAAAATGGGCCGGTCGACATCGTGCGCCGCCGTAATGATCACTTCGTGAAGTTTGTACTCCTGCCCGTGGCGCGCCGCCAGCTCGCGGTAGATGTTTTCCATCATGACGACCGTGCCGTCGATGATGATTCCGAAATCGATGGCCCCGATAGAAAGCAGGTTCGCCGGGATGCCGCGTGCGTGCAGGAAAAAGAAAGAAAACAGCAAGCTCAGCGGAATGGTCAGAGCCACGATGATCGCTGCACGCACGCTGACCAGGAAGAAGATCAAGACGATCAAGACCAGGGCCATGCCGAGCAGCAGGTTATGCTCCACCGTGTCGATGGTCACCTGCACCAGGTCGCTCCGGTCATAGTAGGGGCGGACTTTCACGTCATGCGGCAGGAGGTCGCGATTGATCTCCGTGGTCTTCTCTTCTACACGCTTAAGGACGTTCTGCGTCTGCTCGCCGGTGAGCATGAGGATGACACCTTCGACCCGGTCGTCATCGTTCTGGAAACCGAATTCTCCGAGGCGGGGAGCGTGGCCGATGGTGACCTCGCCGATGTCGCGGATGCGTACCGGCACGCCGTTGTTGTTCCCCACAACGATGTCGCCGATGTCTTCGGTCTTGGCCACCAGTCCAAGTCCGCGCACGTAGAAGAATTGCGAACCTTGCGAATAAAAGCCGCCGCCGGCGTTGGCGTTATTGGCGGCCAGGGCATTGAGCACCTGCGGCAAGGGAATGTGGTAGCTGTAAATCTTGGCTGGATCGAGCAGGACCTGGTATTGCATCACCGTACCGCCGAAGCCCGAATCGTCGGCCACGCCCGGCACGGACTTGTAGGCGCGTTCGATCACCCAGTCCTCGTAGGTCTTCAGCTCTTGCGGCGTGCGGTCCGGGCTCTCAATCACGTAGCGATAGACGAGATTTGACGGGCTCGACAAGGGCGCCAGGCTGCCCGTCACGCCCGGTGGCAGGTTGGCAGTTGAGAGCCGCTCAAACACGACTTGCCGGGCGAAATAGTTGTCCGTGCTTTCCTCGAACGTCATAATGACGTCGGACAAGCCATAGAGCGAGATCGAGCGCATGAACACCATGTGCGGCACGCCGTTCATCTGCAGTTCGATCGGCAGCGTAACCAGTCGCTCAATTTCCTCAGCCGCGTGCCCCGGCCACTGTGTGATGACCTCGACGAGCGGAGGAGAAAGGTCGGGGTAGGCGTCTACGGGCATCTGTTGAAACGAGAGCGTGCCGGCAACGGCCACGAGCACGGCCAGCATCAGGACCAGGAAGCGCTGGCGGAGAGCGAATTGAACGATGTGATGAATCATCTCCGGTCCTGTCCCTCAGCGCTGCAGCGAATTCTGGAATTGCAGGAAAAGACTGCCGTCGCCGACCACGCGGTCGTTGCTTTGCAACCCGGTAAGGATTTGCGTTTTTCCGTCCTTGCTTTCGCCGAGCGTGACGCCGCGCCTGGCGAACTGCCTTTGTCCGGTCTGCAGATAAACGTAGGGCATGTTTTGGTCGTCGCGCAGCACGGAAGAGTTGGGAACAAACAGTGCGTTCGGAATCACGCCGGCTTGGACCTCCGCGGTCACGTACATTTCCTTCTTCAGGCGCTCGCCGGGATTGGCAGATTCAATGCGCGCCTGGAGCGTGCGCGTGTTGGGATCGAGCGCGGGAGAAATGTATTCGATCTTGCCGCGCACTACCTCGGGATACGATTCATTGGCAATCGTCACCGGATCACCGACGTGCACGTAGGCCACGTCGTTCTGGTAGACATTGACGAGAATCCACACCGAACTCATGTCGGAGAGCGTGAAACATTGGGTGGCTCCGGCCGCCAGCAATTGCCCCGCGGAGCACTGCCGGTCCACAACCTCTCCAGCCACCGGCGAGTACAGGGGGATTTCTGGTGACGGAGGCTTGGTGATGATCGTTTCTGGGTCCGGTATGCCGAGAACGCGGATGGCGTCGGCGCTGGACTCGAAGTCCGCCTGCGCCTGTGTGCGATTCGATTGAGCTTGCTCGAGGTCGGCCTCGGCAATGGCGTGGTGCGCATAGAGGTCTTGCGCACGGCGGTAGAATTTGTCCGCGAGCTGTAAGGCATCGCGTGCCTTGAGGTAAGCCGAGCGCAGCAGAGAGTAGTCGGGGCTGGCGATGTACAGCAGCGCCTGGCCGGCGCGCACGTGCTCACCCTGCACAACTACGACCCGGCTGACCGGCCCACCCACCTGCGTGATTACCGGCGTGGTCTTGAAGTCGTTGTACTCGACCGCTCCGGTCAGGCGTAGAATGCGCGCCAGCGGTCCCCGCCCGACCGTCACGATCTGGATGTGGGACATCTGGTCGGCGGGCAGAGAGAACAGCTCGGCTTTGGACTCTTGACTTTCCGCTGTCGAAAACGACGTCATCTTGCTGGCCTGTTCTCCCGCTCCGCTGCAACCGGCAAGCAGCAACGCCACGGCCAGCACCACACCGTTCACCCGCCAAGAAAATATTCCAGGTGAACCACGCAGCGAGTTGCCGCTCCTGCTCTCGAGAATTCGGACGGCAGCTTCCGTGTGCATTTTCATGGCAGGTTCCTCGTTCCTACTGCTTCTTTCAGTTGCTCGAGCGCCGTCATGTAAGAGGCCAGAGCCTGACGGTATGCCAATTGAGCGGCCCGGTAGCTACGCTCAGCGTCCAGGAAATCCAGCAGGCTGGCGGCCCCGCGCGTATAGGCGTACTTGCTGATATCGCGCGAGTCTTGCGCCTGTTTCAGATATCCGGAGATGTAAAGTTGGACGATTTCGTCGTTGCTCCTGATCGCCTCATAAGCATTGCTAACATCCGACAACACGGTATCGCTGGCCGAAAGCTGCGATTCCTGGGCCTGGGTAAGCGCGTAGCCAGTGCGCGCGATCTCCCCCTGATTGCGGTTGAAAATGGGCAGCTCGAAACTGGCGAAAATCGATGCCGTATTCTGTCCCGCGGTGTGGGTGAAATCGAATGTGCCGTTCACATCGACTTTGCCGTTGGCTTTGGCTAGCCGGATCTGGCTCTGGGCAGCGGTTACGCCGAGCAGGGCAGCCTGAAAATCGGGACGCTCTTTAAGCGCTTTCGCCTGCAAATCCTCCAGGTTTGCTTTCAGCGGCTGATATGCCAAGTCACCAATCACGTCGTAGTTGGCGGGCACCGCGTCGTAGCCGAATAACTGCCGCAAGCTGACCAGTGCCTGTGCTTTCGCCAGACGGGCGGAGGACACATCGGTTTGAAACTGCAGGAACTGAAGTTTGATCTTGAGGTAGTCGCCTTCGCTGATGGCACCCGCCTTGAACTGCGCTTCTGAAATGTCGACCGTGTTCTGGAAGCTTTTTAGATCCTCCAGCGCAAACTGCAGAGTTGATTCGGCCAGCAGAACACTGACGAACTGCTGTCCGACATTGAAGGCGAGCGTGCGCTCGGCGTCCGTGACTTGCGCGCGGGTGACTGTGGTCTGATCACGAGCGGCTTGCAGGCGGCTCTGCCGTTTGTGGCCGCGCTCAAACAGATACGAGAGGCCAAGATCAAACTGCTGGGTCAGGTTCAGATCGTCGCCTGAAAATTGACTGGGACTGAAAATGGGGATGAATTGGGAATCGGCTCCGAAGACCGGGTTTGGACGCAGGTTCGCGGTGATCTCCTGCGCCTGGTTTTGAAAGATCAAAGTCCGGGTAGCGTTGAGTGCGTGATTGTGCGCCAATGCCAGATCGATGGCCTGATCCAGACCAATCAGAGTCGTCGCTTGCCCGCTACTCACCTTAACTGCCAGCAGCACGAAGACCAGGAGAATGGCGAACGCCAGAAATTGTTGGAAGCGCATGGACATCACATCAAAACGATCGAGTCTGCCGGGCACATACCCGTGAAGCAGAAGCGTCTTGGAGCGTCGTAAATACAATGCGAATTCCAAAAATGTCACAACTTGCTGGGACCGCCAGCATCTTTAGCAAAAACGCGACCAAAGCTGGCCAGCCATCGGTCCTGTACAGCCACTGGGCGTTCGAATAAAACGGGACCACTTTCTGGAATAACCAGACCTGGGTAAGGAAAACGCTAGAAAATGGGAGGGGGACGTACGTACAACTGGAAGGACTCTAGAAAAGGCCGGGGACGTATCTGCAGCAGTGAGACGCACAGGCGACGGCGGAAGACGGAGGAAAACGTAATGGATAGCACCATCGCCGCGACCCACTGAGCCATCAAGCAAGTCAGGCACAGCGTGGTGTTCGGTGACTCCGCTTGCACCTGCACCCCGCTGCGCAGGTCTAACGACGGGAAACCGCAGAAATGAGCTGCCTGAGCCACGGTAGCGACCAGGAGCAGGGCGATACATAAGGGCGCCAGCCATTTCGCCCCAGCCGTTTTTGTGAGCTTGTTCACAATTATCCTGCCGTTAGATGGAGCATATAACCAAACTGCCTTAATATCGCAGGTTACGAGGTTTACCGGGAGATTCTAGCACTCCAATGGCTTTCGACTGGAACCTTCTTTCGCAGTGAATGTCTGAAGCCCGCGAGAGACAGCGACGGCTTTTCGGCCGTGATACGTGCATAATCGAGGAGAGGCGCGTTCCATAGAAGCGGAGCAGCCCGATTTGGTCGTGGCTCTTTTGCGTTGCGCTTTACAGCTTTAGTTGAAAACCGACATTATGAAACTGATTCTTGTGCTGATGTTTACTTTCCTTGCGGTTCGCGCGAACGCCGCTGTGCCTGCCGCCGTTCCAGGTTCTCCAATGAAAATAGGCATCGTTGGTCTGGTTCACGGTCATGTCGAGATTTTTCTGAAGGGTGGCTCGCTGACGCCTGCCGGCGGAATTCTAAATCGCCCTGATGTTCAGCTCGTTGGGATTGTTGAACCCGACCAGACCCTCTTCGACTCGTATGCGCAGCGCCATCATTTGTCCGCGAGCTTGCACTTTCGCAGCATTCAAGAAATGGTCTTGCAATCGCATCCGCGGGCAGTGCTGGTCTTCACTGCCCCCAGTGAGCACAGACGAGTGATTGAGGAGTGCGCCGCATTAGGCGTGCATGTAATGGCGGAGAAGCCGCTGGCAATCAGCTACAACGATGCGCTGGCCATTCAGGATGCCGCGCACCGTGGAAAGATCCATGTGCTCGTCAACTTGGAAACGTCCTGGTACGCGAGCAATTCCGAAGCGTTCCATCTTCTGAAGGAGGACGTTTTGGGGCCAATCGTAAAGACCGTCTTTCGTGACGGTCATGCGGGACCCAAGCTGATAGGGGTTCCCCCTGAGTTCCTCTCCTTCCTCATCGATCCGAAGCAGAACGGCGCCGGAGCTCTGTTCGATTTCGGCTGCTATGGCGCGAATCTGATGACCTGGCTGATGGATGGCGAAACTCCGCTAACCGTAACAGCGGTAACCAAGCAGTTGCAACCGAACCTGTATCCCCAGGTAGACGATGAGGCGGACATCATCCTCAGCTATAAAAATGCCGTTGCCATTATTCAGGCCTCTTGGAATTGGCCTTTCGGCCTGAAGCAGATGGATGTGTATGGCCGCACAGGCTATGCCAAGGCTATCGACTCCGAGCGCATCGAGCTCCGAAGGGCGAATGAGTCCGAAGGCAGGATGCTGAAGGGAGAGAGCCTCACCGCGCCGTACGACGACCCTTTGCACTACCTGGCTGCGGTCTTGAACGGAGACATCGAGGAAGGAAATAGCCCGTCGTCTCTGAACACCAACATAACCGTGTCCGAGATTCTGGATGCAGCACGACAGTCCGCTCAGACCGGCAAGTCGGTCAGTCTGCCACTCACAAAGTGAAGCTAATTCCAACTTCGGAGTAGTCCAGACCTGAGCGCAATCGGTTTGTTGTCGAAGAGGATGGACGTGGGCGCTGTGGAATCAACGATGCCATCCCCCTTCTTCCAATGCCCACTCAGAATGCGATAACTCCGGAGTCGTCAGCCACCCTTCCCTTAACGGGATTATGGAAGGGTGGCCGTCATTCGGGTTTTATGACTCTAGACCGCTTTGGCGGGGTCGAACAAACTCAATACCCTCCACCACGCTGCGTTGCAATTGGTTGGTCAGCTTTCCCGCAGCGACTCGATGGTAAACTGCAACACATAACCGATCCACCTGTCGTGCGGAAGACCAGTCGCGACAAATGACTTCTTTTTTCTGACGACGCAATGGGGTGGGTGGATAAGATCTCACCGCGGCAGGTGTTCGAGACAAGAATTCAGATTCTCCTCGAGCGGAACAGCACGAGATTTGGCTTGCAGGGCTGGGCACGCAATCTCAGCGAAACTAGTCTGGGAGCATTCGATGCTTGCGCATGAAGAACTTCTCCGGGAATTTCAAGACTTTGCTCTGACCGCTCCTACGGCCAAGTCGGTCATGGAGCATATCGCCCAGCATCTGCACGAAAAGATGACGCGTTACAACTGGGTAGGATTTTATCTTGTCGACCCGGCGGACCCCGGCATCCTGCTGGTTGGACCTTGCGTCGGCAGCTTTACGCCCAATGCTCGCATACCCCTCAACACGGGACTTTGTGGTGCCGCGGCCAGCAGCGGGCAGATCGTAATAGTGCATGATGTCTCCAAAGACCCGCGTTATCTTTCGGGATCGCACATGGTGAAATCTGAAATCGTTGTCCCCATCTTCGTGAAGAACAAGCTCGCGGCTGAGCTCGACATCGAGAGCTATTTTGTCAGTACTTTCACCAGATCGGAACAGGATTTTATCGAAGCCTGCGCCACCATTGTGGGAGATTACTTGGCGAAAGGATAGCCTGCTGGACATTGCTACCCACAGAAGGCAACTCTTCGCGCTAGGACGCGGGCGCTTGAGATTTCTTCTCGTTCGCTGGTGTCCATAACTTTACCTTAAGCTCCTGCTGTCGTCTGCTCTCGCTCTTTCGCTCTGTGCGCAGCAGTCGAATCTTCACCTCGCAACTGAGTCCATCGGGGTTGTGAGCGCAATGGCGATAGCTCAACAGTTAGGCGACCAATAGAATCTTGCCCGCACTGCCCTTCTCGACCATAGGGTGACCTTGACTTGCGTCCTTGAGGGCAGCTTCTTAGAAATAGGAATCTTGAGACGGCCAAGTGCGCCCCGAACCGTTAGTGAATAACCGCCTTTGGAGGGGGGTGCGACAATTCGCCTCTGCCCACCTGAAATTTATCGAAATTTCCTGAAATCTGTCGAATGGGCCGCGTCTCATCCCTCATACACTCAGGAGCGCAAAGGCGCTCACAATTGTTCCCAAAGGAGAAAAGGTGATGCAATTCGCCCTGCTGATCTTCGAATCACCCGAAGCTTTTGCGGCACGGAATGCGGACGAAAATGATCCCTACCTCAGTGCGTGGCGGGCGTACTACAAAGCGCTCGTCGAGGCTGCCATCTACGTCGGCGGCAATCCGCTGCAACCCCCGGAGACCGGGACCACGGTGCGCCTGAAGGATGGAAAGCGGCGTGTACAGGATGGCCCCTTCGCGGATACCAAGGAGCAACTGGGGGGATTCACCATCCTGGAGCTTCCCTCGCTTGACGCGGCGCTCGAATGGGCAGCGCGATGCCCGGCCGCCTCGATCGGTGCTGTGGAGGTCCGACCCGTTTCGCCTGAATACCTGCGCCGGGTCACGGGATGAGTGGAAGCGAACAAGAGAGCACTCACCGGACCACTCACCGAGCTATCGAACGTGTGGCTCGCAAGTCCTACGGTCGCCTGGTTGCATACCTTTCCTCGCACACGCGCGACGTGGCCAGCGCGGAGGACGCCCTCAGTAATGCATTGGTCAAAGCACTCACGGCTTGGCCGCAGGACGGCGTGCCACAAAATCCACAGGCC
>Ga0074044_10005406_pt1 | contig 10434 bp, 8 predicted proteins | sample BogForMeECP23OM1_FD_94443 | JGI IMG/M metagenome (GOLD analysis project Ga0074044, IMG submission 94443) | Bog forest soil microbial communities from Calvert Island, British Columbia, Canada - Bog Forest MetaG ECP23OM1 | ecosystem: Environmental > Terrestrial > Soil > Wetlands ...
CACCTGTCACCCGCGCCAGCCGGGCAGAGTTCTTGGTGCGAAAGGGGGGACTCGAACCCCCACGGGTTTCCCCGCCAGATCCTAAGTCTGGTGCGTCTGCCAATTCCGCCACTTTCGCAGGAGCTGAATTCTCATAAGTCTAGATGCGAAGCTGTACTGATTGCAACGTCGGCCGCACCGCCATCACCGGGTCGAACACTACTTCGAGCTGAGTTTGCGAAGCCTTAAAGTGGGTGAGATCATCTCCTACAAGAGAGCGCGGGACATGCCCCGACTGACGCCCATCTCGACGCGGCCCTTCGGCCACAACGGCGCTTCGCTCCCGCCCCGCACCGGCGGCGGTGGCGACGGCCGCGGGCGCGACGGCGACGACGGATTGCCCGACTCTATTCCTGACTCTATTCCGAACTATGGCGAGCGCTTGCGCCGAGCCCGGATGGGACTGGCCGTCGCCCTCACACCCGTCCTCATGCTTTTCATTTCTTTCACGGCGGTCTATCTCGTCCGGCGCGGCTTCCTGAGTCTCGATCTGAGCGGCACGGCTTACGTACGAGCCTGGGCTCCGGTCGACTTGCCCTGGATGTTATTGCTGGCCAACACAGGCGTCCTGATCGCCAGCAGCATCACAATCGACTTGGCGCGGCGCGAAATCACGCGAGCAGCCGCGCTCGCCCCGGTGCAATCGATTCCTGGGATCTCGCTGGGCGACGAGCGCCGCTTCCCCTGGCTCGGCGTGACTACCGTTCTTGGTGTGGCGTTTCTTGTCGGGCAGCTATTGGTTTGGAAGACGCTTTCCGCCGCGGGTTTTCACCTTGCGGGCGGCACCAGCAGTTCCTTCGTTTACATTCTTACGGCGATGCACGGGCTACATCTTTGCGGCGGCGTACTCGCCCTTTTGTGCGGCCATGTCGCGGCCGTCCTGCAGCGTCCGGTGGAAACCCGGCGCATCGTCGTCGACATTACGTCGTGGTACTGGCATTGCATGACGGGGCTGTGGATTTACATCCTGGTGTTGTTTTCGTTCGCGGCGCAGTAGGACAGTCGTTGGTCGTTAGTCGCTGGTCGTTGGCTTGTACCCCTGTGCTTGTCCTAAGTTATCTCAGGAGCGTCGGGTTGTTCAGCGGGCAGCTTCTCCCATCCGCAGCTCTGACAAACGGCACCGTCAACTTGGAGTTCTGGCCTATAGAGTACAATCAGCTTCAGTGAGCCACAACGTCCGCAGCGGTCGGGGGTTTGTCGCTCATGGCGAAGCAATGCTGCACCAAAGGCCTCCAGGGTGGCGTGCGTAGCATTTAGGGCTATCATTCCATCGCCCCGAGTCGCGTTCGCAGCATGTGTAAGCCAACCGAGCAGTTGCCACGACTCCTTAGCTAATCCTTTTAGATAGCCACGAATGCGTTCGTTCTCGCTGCCTTGAGCTACTGTTTCAGCAATCAGTTCTGACCAGCGTATAAAGTTCGATGCTTGAGGGCGTTCTTCCCCATTCGGAACCATGCTCGGACTGCTCGCAGATCGAATGAAGGCCAGCAGACCTTCACGACAGCGCATGCCAACTGCCTGGACTTCTTCAGACTCTGTACTTTGGTCTAATGCCTCTGCCGCTTGTTCCCAACGCCGAAAAGCTGCTGCCATGCGATCAGCGAGGCGATCATCCTCAGTGCCCTTATGCGCAGTACTGACTCGTGCCATCAACCCAATGTGAAAGGAGAGTGTGTAGTCCAAACTCGGAAACAATGCCTGTGAGTAGAGGTTGGTTGGACCAGTAATAACCCACCACTGCGACTTGTTTGTGTGAACATTCCAGCAGTCGTGCGCCTGACCAAAAACGAACTCTGTCTGAATTTTCTCAAGAAACGTGACGTGTTCTTTATCCTTGCGGGATTGCCATTCGACATAATCAGCTATCTGCTGTGCTTCCTCGTCATTCCTTTTAAACGCAAACTGATTGAGCACCTCGTCCGGCACACGAGGTGGGATAACGCACTTTCCAACAATCTTTCGTTTGGTTGTTTTCGTTCGGGCGCTGCGTTTTTGAGTAGGCTCAGATTTTGGCATTACGTGAAAGATACGCCAACCGCATACAGAGCGGAAGGCTGTTCCCCTAATCAGCCGCTGGCGACAGCAGGTCCTTCGCTTCGCTCAGGATGACAACGGTGCTGGGGGATCTGGCAGCGGCGCTCCGTCTCCCGGGGAACCTACTTCGCGGGTGTAGGTTGCAGCGCGGCTTGTAAATCAGCAATCAAGTCTTCCGTGTCTTCAATGCCGACCGAGTATCGGATGAGGGCTTCGGGGATGCCGCTGGCTTTGCGCTCCTCGGGCGTGGACTCTACGTGGCTGGTGGTGGCGGGAGGGCCGGCCACGGTTTCGACCGCTCCGAGGTTGGCGGCGAGATGGGCGTAGCGCAGGCGGGGAAGCAGTTTCTTGACGGCCCCGAAACCGCCCTTCAGAACGAAGCTGAGGACGCCACCATAGCCGGTCATCTGGCGGCGCGCGATGTCATGATTCTCGTGCGACTCCAGGCCGGGATAAAACACGGATGCGACCTGGGGATGCGCTTGCAGGAAACGCGCAATCTTGAGCGCGCTTTGGTTCTGCTGGCGAATGCGGAGGTGCAAGGTCTTCATTCCCCGCAGCAGCAGGTAGGCGGCCATGGGGTCGAGGCAGGCTCCGGTAATTTCGCGGAAGTGGTAAATGCGGCTCACCAGGTCACGGCGGCCACAGACGACTCCGCCTAGAGCGTCGGCGTGTCCGCCTAGAAACTTCGTGGCGCTGTGAATGACCAGGTCCGCGCCTAGTTTCAGCGGCTGCTGATTGATCGGTGTGGCAAACGTGTTATCGACAACGACCAGCGCGCCATGGCGATGTGCGGCGGCCGTCAAGCGAGCTAGATCGATGACTTTGTTGGTCGGGTTGGTCGGGCTCTCCAGATACAGGACTTTGCAGCCTTGGGCGATGGCGGACTCAATCGCCTGGTGATCGGTGGTATCGCAGAGGGTCACGCCGATCTGAAACTTGGGCAGAAATTCGATGAAGAGTTTGTTGGTGCCTCCGTAGGTATCGTTTACCGATACCAGACTGTCGCCCGGCGAGAGCAGCGTGAACAGCGTATTGCTGATCGCCGCCATGCCGCTGGCGAAACTGGTGGCGGCTTCAGCGCCTTCCAGGGTCTTTACCTTCTCTTCGAACGCGGCTACCGTGGGATTGGTATTGCGGCCGTAAATGTGCCCGGGTTTCTTGCCTTGCGCGACCTTCAGCCATTCGTCAACATCGTGGTAGCCGAACGAAACGCTGTGCGCTACCGGGAGTTGAGTGGAGCCCATCCAGTGAACGGTTTGCTCTCCTGCCCAGACCGCGAGCGTTCCCATTCCTGGTGCTACGTTGTTAGTTTTTCGGAGTGAGAACTTAGTTTTCTTTTTCATGTAGTGGGTTACTTTGACTGGACCAACCTGCCCGCTCGTTCAGCATCTTCGGCGCGAACCAATAACCGCGCGCCGCCCATCGAGAGGCCGGGGTCTGTGCCGCCAGCGTCGTCAGCCGAGACGATGGACTCGATCTCGGCGGCTTCCAACGCGCCTTGCGCTATTTCGGCCTCGACCCTGTACAGAAACGTGCCGACCACCACCAATTCAGCATTGTTCATAGCTGCCCTAACCCGCTCTGGCATACGCAAGTATTGCACGCCTCGAACGGGTCCGCCTGAGCCTTTTCAAGGGAGCCCACTACCCGAATTCCCTGGTGCGTTCCGAATGCGCCAGGGAATGCAGGGGTCCTTCGACTCCGCAGGGACTTCACTTCGTGAAGTCCCTGCTTCGCTCAGGATGACAACGTTGGAGGGGTTGGCCACCACAACATCTCCACAACGACTCCCGGACAGCCACGCTTTATAATAGAAAGATTCGGTTGCGGGTTTTGATCCGTCTGTAGTGCCAGGGGACGATGTCGACAGAAAGCATTGTGGTTCGCGGGGCCCGGGTTCATAACCTCAAGAACATTGATTTTGAGATCGAGCACAACGCTCTGACCGTGGTCACCGGCGTGTCCGGTTCGGGCAAGTCGTCGCTGGCGTTCGACACGATCTACGCCGAGGGACAGCGCCGCTACGTCGAGTCGCTGTCGGCATACGCGCGGCAGTTTCTGGAGCGGATTGAGAAGCCGGACGTCGATGTGATCGACGGCATCGCGCCCGCGGTGGCCATCAAGCAGAAGAACTCCACGCGGAATCCGCGGTCTACCGTCGCCACCGCGACCGAGATCTTCGATTACCTGCGCCTGCTGTTTGCCCGCGTCGGACGCACTTACTGCCTGCAGTGCGGTCAGGAAGTGAAGAAGGATACAGTGGACGAAGTCGCCGGCCGCCTGCTTGCGCTGGGCGAGGGCACTCGGCTGAATGTCTTCTTTCCGATTCAGGCTTACGTACCCGCTGCCGAGGAAAAGGGACCGAAGAAGTCTCGCGCGAAGAAAAAGCCGGCCGAGTCGAATCTGCCCTCCGACGCAATCAAGACGCGTCTCTTCGATCTGCGTAAACGCGGCTTCAACCGGCTGTTTCAGAAGGGCCGGATCTTCGAGTTCTCGACTCCGGAATCGCTGCTTGACGTCAACTTTTCCGAACCTGTTTTTGGACTCGTGGACCGCCTCGTGGTCTCCGCCGACCAGCGCTCACGTATCGTCGATGCGATCGAGATCGGTTATCGCGAAGCGGGCGAAGTCATTTTTGAAACTGCGCTTCGGGATAGCAATGGGGATAGCGACGGCGGGACCCCTCAGCGGCTGCGTTTTTCCCAGCGCTTCGAGTGCAAGAACGATGGCAGCCGCTACGACGAGCCCGAGCCGCGCCTGTTTTCCTTCAACAATCCTTATGGGGCTTGCCCGCGTTGCCAGGGGTTCGGCAACACCATTGACATCGATCTTGACCTGGTCATCCCCGACAAAGGCAAGGCCCTAAATGAGGGTGCGATCGAGCCCTGGACCAAGCCAAAATACAGGCCGCTGTTCACCGAGCTTAAGCGCTTCGCGCGCCAGGCGGAAATTCCACTGGACGTGCCCTGGCATGAACTGAATGCCGAGCAGCAGAAGCTGGTTGTCGATGGCGGTATCGGCTTCGGCGGGGTTCGGGGCTTCTTCCAGCATCTCGAGCGCAAGAAGTACAAGCTGCACGTCCGCGTCTTTCTCAGCCGCTATCGCGGATACTCAGTGTGCTCCACTTGCGGGGGGACTCGGCTGCGGGCGGAAGCACGCCAGGTAAGAATCGATGGCAGGAACATCTGCCAGGTGTGCAATATGACGGTCGAAGGGGCAGCCCGCTTCTTCGATCAACTCACGCTCTCGACCGAGCAAGCCGCAATTGCCGACAGGCTTCTGATCGAACTTCGGGAACGGCTGCGTTTCCTCAACGAAGTTGGACTTGAGTATCTGACGCTGGACCGTCTGGCCTCGACGCTATCGGGAGGCGAAGCGCAGCGCATTCAGCTGGCGACTTCTCTCGGCTCGCGCCTGGTCGGTACGCTCTATGTGCTCGACGAGCCTTCCATCGGCCTGCACAGCCGCGATACGCATCGGCTCATCAAGATTCTGCACGACCTGCGCGACCTGGGAAATACCATTCTGGTCGTGGAACACGATCCCGACATCATGCTTGCCGCCGATCGCATTCTCGACCTCGGCCCGGGCGCCGGGGAGAATGGCGGAAAAGTCGTGGGAGCGGGCACCTACAACGAGATCGTTAAGATGCCGCACTCGCTCACCGGCCGCTACCTGGCCGGAGAGCTTCGCATCCAGATTCCACCGCGACGGCGGAAGCCGGGAGCGCACAAACTCCGCATCACCGGCGCCCGCGCGCATAACCTGAAGCACGTTGATCTGGAAATCCCGCTAGGCATGTTGGTGGCGATTACGGGCGTTTCGGGGTCGGGGAAATCTTCTTTGCTGCATGACGTTCTCTATCAGGCGCTGGCCGTGGCCAAGCGGCAGACTAGTGGCGGCCCTTCCGCCATTTTGTGGGACGAAATCGAAGGCGACCAGTTTCTCGACGAGGTCGTGCTGGTGGATCAATCGCCCATCGGCCGCACTCCGCGCTCGAATCCGGTCACCTATATCAAGGCATTCGATATTATCCGTGAGCTATTCGCCTCGCTGCCGGAAGCGCAGAAGCGCGGCTTCCCTGCCGGACACTTTTCTTTTAATGTACCCGGCGGGCGCTGCGACAACTGCCAGGGCGACGGCACGGTTACCGTCGAGATGCAATTTCTGGCCGACGTGGAGTTGATCTGCGACGAGTGCAAGGGCACGCGCTACAAGCCGCAAGTGCTCGAAATCCACTACAAAGGCAAGAGCATCCACGAGGTGCTGAACCTCACCATTCGGGAAGCGCTCAAGTTCTTTGCCGAGGTTCCTCGGCTGACGGAAAAATTGCGTGTGCTCGACGAAGTCGGTCTCGGCTACCTGCGTCTGGGCCAGTCGGCCACCACGCTCTCGGGAGGCGAAGCCCAGCGCATGAAACTGGCGGCGCACCTTCAGCCTGGAACTCGCCAGCCCGGAACTCGCCCGGTCAGCCATTTCGCGGAGGGCGGCGACGGGGCCAAACGCAAGCGCCGCTTGCTTTACATTTTCGATGAGCCTACTACCGGGTTGCACTTTGACGATGTCAGCAAACTACTTTCCGCGTTTCGCCGTCTCATTGATGTGGGAGGGTCCATTGTGGTTATCGAGCACAATCTCGAGGTCATTAAGACGGCGGACTGGGTCATCGACCTTGGTCCGGAAGGGGGCGATCGCGGCGGGAACGTCGTCGGCTTCGGGCCGCCGGAAGCGATTACGGAGCTGAAGGACTCTTACACTGGGCAGTATCTGAAGCGGTTGTTGAACGGAAACGGGGCGCGCAAAGGTGAGCAGTAGAATTGAACAGGTGTCAGAATTGTTGAGGGAGGGAAAGCGCAGCGGCTAAAGCCGGTCTCGTTTTTCAGCGACCTGCGGTATGCCTGAAGGCATACCCTGATACGAAACCAAAGTCTTTCCGCAGTCTGTGAAGTCGTGGCCTTCCCTGAACCAATCAGCTTACGTATGAACCGCACGGTTGCCAACGCGATCCTGCTCATCGTTCTTACGGCCGGGCTAGCCGCCTGCGCTCTGGCGCAAACTCATACCACCGTCCGCCATTACAAGGAACGCATCGATGACACACCGCCGGAAATCGCGCAGGCCGAAGATGCCATCCAGAAAAACGATTTCACCGGCGCGGAAACGCTGCTGAAAAAGGCGCTTGATAAAGATCCCAAGAACTATCAGGCATGGTTCGATCTTGGATTTGTTCTCAACCGGCTGGGACGCATTGAAGACTCGATTCATGCCTACCGGCAGTCGGTCGCCGCCAAGCCCGACGTTTTTGAATCCAACCTCAACCTGGGCTTGATGCTCGCGCGCGCCAATAATCCCGACGCCGAACAGTTCCTGCGCGCCGCGACTGGCCTTAAACCCACAGCTCACATCGAAGAAGGGCAGGCCCGCGCCTGGCTCGCGCTCGCGCATCTGCTTGAGAACACGAAGCCGGAAGACGCGCTCCAGGATTACCGCAAAGCCTCCGAGCTCACGCCTAAGGATCCCGAACCTCATCTCTCGGCTGGTCTGCTGCATGAGCGACGAAAGGAATTCTCGGATGCGGAAGCGGAATACAAACTGGTGCTGGCGCTCGATCCGCACAACGCTGACCCGCACACGATCAACCCGCAGACGATTGATCCGCAGATCACGGAAGCGGCGATCGGACTCACCAACCTGTACATGAAGTCGGGCCGCATCGGTGATGCCGAGCCCCTGCTGCGCCGGCTGGCTGCCGAGCGCCCGGATGACGCCGGCATTCATCTGCAACTGGGGCGCGTGCTGGCGGCGCAGAACAAGAAGGACGATGCCATCGCGGAACTCCAGACCGCGCTGAAACTCGCGCCCGCGGACTCTGACGCGCAGCGTGAACTTGCCGACCTGTATTCGAGTGCCGGAAAGAACGACCTGGCGGAAAGCGCATATCGCGCTCTGGTCGCGGCCCAGCCGAAGGACCCCGAATTACACCGCGGACTGGGACAGACCTTGCTGCGTCAGAAGAAATTCCCCGAAGCCCAACAGGAATTCTGGGCCGCGGTCCAATTGAAGCGCGATTGGCCCGATGTCTACGTGGACCTGGCCTTTGCAGCTAGCGAGAACAAGAACTACGACCTCACGATTCGAGCGCTCAATGCGCGCGCAATGCTCAATGCTGAGATGCCGGCAATATGTTTTTTTTGGCGGGCCTCCGCTTATGACCACCTGCATGAGAACAAACTGGCCGCCGTCGATTATCATCATTTTCTGGACGTTGCCAACGGGAAGTATCCCGATCAGGAGTGGCAAGCCACGCACCGCCTGATCGCCATTGAACCGAAGAAGCGTTGACTGCCATGCGCCAACTTGCCTTGTATGTGCTTGTCCTTGCACTCGGGTCCGGCTACGGCGCCGCCAAGGACGCCACCGTAGCCGAACTGAAAGCACGCCTGGAAAGCGCGCGTCTCGAAGACCGTCCCGAACTCTGCATGCAGATCGCACGGCGTCAGCTTCGCGATGCCGACACGTTCTACAAGGATGGCAAGGTTGAGCAAGCCGCCGCCGCGGTCGCCGACATCGTTGCCTACTCCGAGAAAGCGCGTGATGCTGCCACGCAGACGAAGAAGCACCTCAAGAATGTCGAGATCGATGTGCGAAAGATGGCGGAGAAGCTGCGCGACATCAAGCGCACTCTCGTCTTCGACGACCAGGCTCCGGTGGAACAGGCCATCCGGCGCCTGGAAGACATCCGCACCGCCCTGCTCAAAGCGATGTTCGCCAACGACAAGGAGAAGGAGAAGGAAAAGCAATGAAAGCGGGCTGGAATTGGCACTGGCGCCGGCGTACCACGCTCGGGCTGGGCCTGTTGCTGGGGCTCGCGGTCTCGTTGCCAGTTTGCTCGCCGCTTTGGGCCCAGCGCCGGCGCGACCCGCTCAGTTCGGAGGAGATCGACCAGTTGCGCGACGCCATGGTCGACCCCGATCAGCGTTTGAAACTTTACGTGAAGTTTTCGCGGGACCGCATGACCAAGCTTGAGCAAATGCGCAGCGATCCCAAAACCACCGAGCGCGGCCGCCAGACTCACGACATGCTGGAAGATTTCCTCGCCGTCTACAACGAACTGAACGACAACATCGACATGTACGTTGGCCGCCAGGACGACATCCGCAAGCCGATGAAGATCGTCATCGAAGCCGACACCGAATTTCAGTCCAGGCTACGCGCCCTCAAGAATTCCGCGAACACGAATGCCGCCGAAGCCAGCCAGTACGAATTCCTGATGGCCGACGCACTTGACACCGTGGACTCGAGCGCCGACGACCACCGCAAAACCCTCGCCGAAGTCGCGGCATACATGAAGCACAAGAAGAAATAGCGAAGACTTAGATCACTACGGCTTCCTTGTATTCGCCGTACACCCTGCGCATCGCGTCTGCGACCTCGCCTACCGTGGCATTCGCTTCGACGGCCGCTAGTATGCGAGGCATCAGATTGTCTCCCGAGCGCGCCGTATCTTCGACCGCCCGGATCGCGGCTTGCCAGGTTTGGGCATTGCGCTTGGCGCGCAGCGCCCGCAAGCGCTCCACTTGTTTTGGCTCCAGCGCCGGATCAATACGCTGGATCGGCACCGCTTTTTCCGCGTCCACCTGGAAGCGGTTCACGCCGACCACCACCGCCTGCTTCCGATCGACCGCTTGCTGATATTCGTACGCGGCGTTCTGGATCTCCTGTTGCACATATCCGCGTTCGATGGCTTTGAGCATGCCGCCCATGGCTTCGATTTTTTCCAGATAGTCGGCGGCCCGCTTCTCGATTTCGCTGGTCAGCGATTCGACGTAATACGACCCGGCGAGCGGATCGACCGTCTGCGGCGCGCCCGACTCAAACGCGATCACCTGCTGGGTACGCAGCGCGATGCGCGCCGACGCTTCGGTGGGCAAGGCCAGCGCTTCATCATAGGAATTGGTGTGCAAAGACTGCGTCCCGCCGAGCACGGCCGCCATGGCCTGGATGGCCGTGCGCACAATGTTGTTCTCCGGTTGCTGGGCGGTCAGCGTGGAACCGGCGGTCTGGGTGTGGAAGCGCAGCATCCACGATTTTGGATTCTTCGCCTGAAACTTGTCGCGCATGATCTTCGCCCACATGCGGCGGGCGGCGCGGAACTTCGCGACCTCCTCCAGAAAGTTGCTGTGGGCATTGAAAAAGAAGGAAAGGCGCGGCGCGAACTTGTCGACATCGAGGCCCGCCTGTATCGCCGCTTCCACATAGGCGATGCCGTTGCCCAGCGTGAAGGCGACTTCCTGCACCGCCGTCGATCCCGCCTCGCGCATGTGATAGCCCGAGATCGAGATCGTGTTCCACTCCGGC
>Ga0074044_10005408_pt1 | contig 10432 bp, 11 predicted proteins | sample BogForMeECP23OM1_FD_94443 | JGI IMG/M metagenome (GOLD analysis project Ga0074044, IMG submission 94443) | Bog forest soil microbial communities from Calvert Island, British Columbia, Canada - Bog Forest MetaG ECP23OM1 | ecosystem: Environmental > Terrestrial > Soil > Wetlands ...
CGTCCGACAACTTCCCGTACTCGTAGTTCTGACGCAGCCGTTTCGGCAACTGCGGGATGCGCGCGTGCACGCACTCCGGACCGCCCTCGCAGCGCACGTTCAGTCGGGCGTCGATCGGGAACGCTTCGGTCGGGTCCGGGCTCGCGGCGCCTTCGGACAGGTGCGAGAGCAGGTGTCGGTCGTCCTTCGCGCACCGTCGACAGACCCGGAACGAGCGGTGGGCCCCGGGCCAGTCGACCTCGAGATACATGCGGGGTTCGCCCGCCGCGAGATGGATGCACAGGAGGCGACGCCCCGCCGGGTCGGGAACGAGACGGTACGGGAGGTCCGAGATCTTCTCGTTGACGAACTCCGCGGGAGGTTCCGCGGACCGGCCCGTGCACCAGAGCACGCGCCGGGTCGCGAAGAAGTGGAGCCCCTTGCGCGCCCATTCGACGTACGCGAGCATCACGCGGGCGGGGTCGTCCGACTGCTGGACGGCGACCTCGGCTTCCCGACTGCCCCGCGAGAGGGCCGCATAGGAGACCTCTCCGCCCGGGAGGGGGAAGCTCACGACGGTCGGGGTCTTCGGCTCGAGGTAGTAGCGGAGCAGCCCGGCGTAGGCCCGGGGCAGGGAGTCCCCCCGTTTCGCGAACTTTTCCAGACGGTCCACGTCGTCCCGCTCCCCCCGTATCTCTTCGAGGTCCGCCCGCAGACGTTCGAACCGGTCCTTCGGCGCGTCTCCCGAGAGGCGGGGGAGCAACGGGTCGACCGACTCCCGCAAGGCGCGGGCCCGGACGACCAGGTCCTTCTCCCGAATTCCCGACGCGCGGTGCAGTCGAGCCACGATCCCCCCGCCGGGGAGCGGGGGGTCCTACATAATTCCGAGCGGCCCCGTGCGCTAGCGACGCACCTGGTCGAGAAAGTGGCGGAAGAGGTCGCGTCCCCCGTCCGTATGTTCCACCTCGGGGTGGAACTGTACGGCCCAGATGGGCCGGGTCGGATGGGCCATCGCCTGGACGGGACACGACAGCGAGTGGGCGAGCGTCGCCCAGCCCGGCGGGGCGACGAGCACGTGATCGTTGTGGTTCGCCCAGACCCGAAGGTGGTCCGGCAGGCCCGCGAACAGCGGGTGGTCCGGTCGGTCGACCGTCAGATCGACGGCTCCGAACTCGGGGTCTCCGCGTACGACGCGGCCCCCGAAATGCCGACCGAGGAACTGGTGACCGACGCAGATGCCGAGCACGGGGACATCGATAGTGTCGATCCAGTCGGCGACCGCCCCGAGCCGCGACTCGGTCCCTTCGAGGCTCAACGCCCCGCCCGAGAGCACGATCGCGTCGGCGTCGAGGGCGGAGGCAGGGGTCGTGTTCGGCAGGATGGTCGTGTCCGCCCCGAGGTCCCGGAGGACCCGCCATTCCCGATGGGTCCACTGTCCGCCGTTATCGATGACGCGAACCTTCATGCCTCCCCCTTCGGGGGAGCCGGTGGGATCATTCCGCCCTCGGCATGCAGCTGGTCGACCGTGGCCTTCAACTCCCGCACGTCGGACCGCATTTGCAGCATCTCCTCCTCGAACGGGGTGAATCCGGTGGGATTGAGGATCCGGACCGAGGCGTACATCCCGATGAACACCGCGCCGACGAGCGCGAGGATGGTCGTAAAGACGAGGGCGAAGACGAGGGCGAGCGGGTCGGTGAACGCCGACTGGACCGGGAGAGTGAAGAAATGCGTGATCTCCGCGAGCTCCACCACGAGGAGCGCCGTGATGAGCAGGCCCCAGCCCACCAGGACCACCCGAGAGGGTCTCATAGCCGTCCTCCCACATCCGCGAGGTCGATCACGCCGTAGCCGGGGAGGTCCGAGACCGGCACTCGATTGAGCCCCGGACCCAAGCTGGTGCCCGGAGTCGGGGACGCGGAGAAGAGGTAGAGCGTCGAGGAGCCGGACGAGGTTCCCACGAAGAAGGCGAACTCTCCGACGTAGTAGGCCTGGCTGCCCGACGTCGTGTAGAGGATCGTGATGTTCAGCGCGATCGGGTTCGCGGTCGACGCGAACTGGTACGCGACCAGGTCGGACTGGTTCACGAGCGAGGTCCAGTTCAGCGGCGACGACGGGAACCCGCCGCTCCAGTTGAATCCGGACGCGGCGAAGACCTCGATCTGGGCGTACCGGACGTTCGACTCAGGGGAATGGAGGTAGAAGGTCGTGAGATTCGAGGTCCCAGTGGCGTCGACCGTCAGCTCCGCCTGCGTGAAGATCGTACCGGCGGCCGGCTGTCCGTTGGGCACAAGCACCGGGGTGAGCAGGATGAGGAGGACTAAGAGGAGCGTGGTGGCGACGAGCGGCGCCGGGAAGTACCGATTGAGCGACTCTCGGCGGTTCACGCCCCCTCCGACTTCCAACCCCGGTAGAGTTGGTGGGGGACGCCGAACTGGTCGAGAACCTTCCCCGCCAGGTACGACGTCTGGTCGTCCACGGTGCGGGGGTGCAGGTAGTACGGGGGCGCGGCGTCGAGCACGACAACTCCCAGCTCGCTGAGCGTAGTGAGATGGCGGAGCAAGGTCGTGGGGAGGGGGGTCTCCCGCGGGACCACGACGAGCCGTCGCCGCTCCTTGAGATGGACCTGGGCGGCCCGCGTGAGCAGCGTGTCCCCGAGACCGAGCGCGATCTTCGCCGCCGTGCTCCCGGAGCACGGAACGACCACCATCCCCCGGGTGGCGCGGGAGCCGCTCGCGATCGGCGCGGCGAGGTCGTCGTCGGAGTAGACGACGCTCGCATACGGGGTCAACGCCTCCGGCGCGAGTCCGCACTCCTCTCGCAGCAATGCGACCGCACCGGCGGAGACGACGAGCGCCACCGGAACACGGGCGGCGGCCAGTGCCTTCAGGACTTGCATGGCGATCGGGGCGCCGCTGGCGCCCGAGACGCCCACGACGATCGGTGCTTCTTCGCCCACGGATGCCCCGGAGTTAAGAGCCTCGAGGGACTCAGTCGATAAGACGATTCTCGGGTGGGACGAAGTGGCACATCGAGCGGCGATCGTGGGCGCCGGTCACACCCGGTTCGGCGTCTTGGAGGCGGGACCTCGGGCCCTGCTCCGCACGGCGGTCGACGGGGCATTCGCGAGCGTGGACCACGGCGGAGAGCGCAAGGACCTCGGCGAGGCGTTCCTCGCGACCCTCGGGTTCGGGGGATGGCAGCTCGGCAATTCGGCCGCGGTGCTGGTCGAAGAAGCCGCGCGCGTTGGGCTCCCGACCACTCGAATCGAGAACGCCTGCGCGTCCGGCGGCTTCGCGCTTCGGGCGGGGGTCCGAGCCGTGGAACGGGGCGACGTGGACCTCGTCCTCGTCGCCGGCCTCGAAAAGATGACGGACGTCGGAAGCGCTCGTCGGCGATACTGGCTCGGGGTGTCGGGGGACACCGAGTGGGAGCGCCTCGCCGGCCTCACGTTCGCCGGAGTGTACGGTCTGATCGCGTCAGAATATGTCGAACGTTATCCCCGCGCGCGGGAGGCGCTCGCCGAGGTCGCCTCGAAGAATCATGAGAACGGGACGCGCAATCCCAACGCTCATTTTCAGAAGCGGGTCAGCCGGGAGGCGGTGTTGGAGGCCCCCCGGGTGGCCGACCCGCTCGGCCTCTACGATTGTTGCCCTGTCAGCGATGGCGCGGCCGCCCTGCTTCTCGCCCCGGTCGAGCACGCCCATCGTTACACCGACACTCCGGTGTTCGTGGACGGCCTGGGCGCCGGCTCGGACCGGCTCGCGGTGCAGGAACGGCCAGAGCTCACCCGGTTCGAGGCGACCCGCTCGGCCGGTCGCCAGGCGTTCGAGGACGCTGGGATCGGGTCGTCCCAGGTCCAGTTCCTCGAGGTACACGACTGCTTCACGATCGCCGAGCTGCTCGCGCTCGAGGACCTCGGGTTTGCGGAACCGGGAGGCGCGGTCGACCTCACCTTGAGCGGAGTGACGCGGGCGACGGGTCGCCTGCCGGTGAATCCGGACGGAGGTCTCAAATCGAAGGGCCACCCCATTGGCGCCACCGGCGTCAGCCAGGCCTACGAGATCTTCCTCCAACTCCGCGCCGAGGCCGGGGCGCGGCAGGTGCCGGGAGCTGAAGTAGCCCTGGCGCACAATGTCGGCGGAGCGGGCGCGACGGCGGCCGTCTCGATCTTCTCCCGGGGCTAACGTGGCGATCGGATTCGAGCGCGGGGCGGTCTACCTCCCCCCCTTCACGTGGGACGGGCGACCGACCCTCGGCCCCGATGAGGACGCCTTCACGATGGCGGTCGGAGCGATCGAGGCCCTCCCGGGTCGGTCGGACCTGCCGGTCAAGACCCGGGTCCATCTCGTGGGGGACTTCCCGCCCGTGATGGAGTGGGCGCTCCCGGAGTATCTCGGTCGTCCCGTGGACCTCGCGCGGCACGGGGGCGGGGCCCTCGGACTCTTGAGCGCGCTGCGGGAAGCGGCTTCCGCCAATTCGGACCGCCCGTACCTTGTCCTTGCGGTCGACTTGGGGGGCCCGATGGGGGCCCGGTCGGCCGCCCTCGAGTTCGGCTCACAGCCGGTCCCGCACGCCCCAGAGTGGACCGCCGTCGACGGGATCGAGGGGGCGGCGGCGCTCGCGGGCGCCGTTCTCGTTCGGGCCGGGAGTCAGCCCGAACCGAAACCGGTCGGTCCCGACGCGGGCCCGCCCTGGGCGGTCGAGCGGGCCGCCGCCTTCTCTCAAACGCCGCCGGTGCAGGTTTCGGAGGGAGCGTACGTTCCGCGCGCGCGATACCTCGAGAATCTCCCCAGTCGCTGGCGATTGGAAGCGGACCGGTGCGCCGCGTGCGACCACCTCACGTTCCCGCGTCGGGGGTGGTGCCGGTCCTGTGGCCGTTCGGACCGACTCTCGACGACGATGCTCCCCCGCGATGGCGCTCGGGTGGTGGCCGCGACCGTCCTATCGAAGGGCGGACAACCCACGGAGTTCGACCCGCAGGTCGAAGCGCTCGGACCGTACGGGGTGGTCCTCGCCGAACTCGTGCCGGGGGTCCGACTGACGCTCCAGGTCAGCGACGCGCGCCCGGGAGAGGTGCGGATCGGAGACCGGATCGGCACCCGGCTCCGTCGTCTCTACCCGATGGAGGGCGAGTGGCGATACGGCCGCAAGGCCGTCCCGCTGCGCGCGTAGTCGGCAGCGCTAGGTCTTCGGGCGGTCGGTCTCCGCTTTGGGGGCCTCCCAGGGGACTCCGAGCCAGTGCTCGTGGACCTTCCGCGCGGCGTCCGATGCAGGTTCGACGGTCGCGAAGCGGTACTTTTGGGGAGGGCCCTTGCCCGTCGTGAGGGCGAGGTGACGGAGGAAGCCTCGGCGGAAGAGCGCGACGTCGACCGGAGTTCCGGGCGGATAGGCCTCGAGTTCCTTCTCGAACTTTGAAAACCCGACCTTGTTGCCGTTGAGCGCGACGATCTCGTCCCCGGGGCTGAGGCCGCCGCGGTGACCGGGCGTGTCGCGGAGTACGTGGGTGAGGCGGACGAACCCCGCCGCGTCGTCGAACCGCACGCCGAGATACCCGGGTTCGGCGGAATCATCGTCCGGCGGTTTCGGTCTCGGGCCGAAGGCGAGTCCGGCCATCTTCGCGAACCGGTCCACGTCGACCTCGGTGGTCCCCCGGACGTATCGGTCGAAGAACTCCCCGAGCTCGATCCCGGTGGCGCGCTCGGCGACCGCCTGGAGCTCGTCCTCCTCGAGGCCCCGTCCGACCCTCCCGTACTCGGTCCACAAGAGCTGGAGTACCGACTCGAGCGAAGCCCGGGTTCCGGTGCGGGATCGGATTTCGAGGTCGAGGCAGAGCGAGACCAGGTAGCCCTTCCCGTAGTAGGAGACGGATTGATTGGGCGTCTCCTCGAACGGTTGGTAGAGGTCGACCCAGGAGATCCGGGAGAGCTCCTCGAGCGAGAGGGAGTTGCGCCCGGGACTGGAGAGTACCCATTTGGCGATCTTGGCCGCTTCTTCCAGGTACTTGCTGGGAGAATAGAGGCCGGCACGTCGCAGGATGAGGTCGGAGAAGTAGTCGGTCGTTCCTTCCATCCACCAGAGGAGGCCGGTGTTGACCTCCCGCGTGTAATCGAACGGCCCGAGGCTCTTCGGCCGGATCCGTTTCACGTTCCACAGGTGGAAGTATTCATGGCTCTGGAGCGCGAGGAAGCGCTGGTACCGTTCGAGCGGTTGGAACTGGTTCCGCAAGATCACCGCCGAGTTGGACGAGGCGTGCTCGAGCCCGCCGTCCGGGACGTCGCTGAGGTGGACGAAGAAGGTGTAGCTGTGGAGGGGTGATTCCCCGACCAGGCGGATCGACGCGTCGACGATCTTGGCGAAATCCTCCTCGAGTCGGTGGGCCTCGTAGTTTCCCCCCTCGCCGCAGATCGAGATCCGGTGCGGGATGCCCTGCGGTCGGATCGTGAGGACGAGGGGATGTCCGGCGTCGATCGGAGAATCGACGAGCTCGTCGTAGTTCGCCGCTCGGAAGGTGGGGGGTCGGGCGTTGACCTCCTCGAGCTCCGTGACGACCCTCCAATCCGGGGGAAGGTGAAGCTCGACCTCGACCGGTTCCTCCAGGTGGCCGTCAACGAAGGGTAAGGACAGGGCCGCGTTCAGGAACAGGTGGTCCGGGTTGAGGTCGAACGCCTCGGTGACCATCTGGTGGCCGTACACAGTATACTGTACAGTAACTCGAGCCACCCCCTCGGTCGCGAGGCGCCAGCGCTCGGAGCTGATCCGCCGAACGAGGAGTGGGGTCCCGTCCTCGGTCGTTCGGGCGGTCATGTCCCGGAACCCGCGGACGTAGTTCACGATGTGGTAGGAGCCCGGTACCCACGAGGGCAGAACGAGGTCGAGGGTAGGGGACTCGACCCCGTCAAGTTCGAGGGTGAACCGACCGCGATGACCCTCGGCCCCGTTGGCATCGACGCTGTAGTGGATCCGCACGGGAGTGGGCCGTCAGGCGAATCCGGGAAGGTCTCGGTCGGGGCCGCCCTTGCGGGTGTAGGGTTCGCTCGCGATCCCGAGGTGAGCGGCAAGGGCGCGAAACGTCGTCACGAGTTGGTTGATCGCGACCGCCATCTCCTTCTGTTCCGCCCGAAGTTCCTGGATCTCCTGCCGGAGCATCCGAAGCTCTGCCTCCCAATGGTCCTCGCCGGATCCTGCGGTCACGCGTTCGTCCTCGAGGACGGTACGCCCCGCCGCGGATTAACTTCGACGGAGCGCGGTCGACCTAGGTCCGGGTCCCCGACGGGCCGAACGGCGAGTCCGAGGTGCCCTTCTCGACGAACGGGACCCAGTTCTTCTCGACGGCGGCATAATCGACCCGCTGGAGGTCGACGACGAACGACTTCAGGAACTCGGAGGCCGCGGGTCGCACGTGTACCGAGTAGACGTAGATGCCGAATCCCATGAATTCGGTGACCCGTCGGAACACCTCGGCGAGATGCTCGAGCGGCACCGTGACCCGGATCGACGTCTCCCCGAGGAGGCCGGAGAACTCGTCCACGTCGAACGGCCGTTCGAGGGTGATGAGGGGCATCCCGCCCGGACTGGGGGGGGTGGCAGCGGCCGGAGGCGACGGGGCCGTCGCGGCGTGCGCCGGAGACGTCGTAACGGCGTTGGAACCGCCGGGCGGACCGCGGGGAGCCAGCTTCGGGTCCCTGGGGGGATATTTCTCGAGTACCGGAGAGGAGTCCCGCCCCACGAATCCCTTCCGGGAGGGAGGGGTAGTGCGCCGGGCCGATCGCGGAGGCGTTCGCTTCTTCGGTGCCATAACCATGCGCGGACAGACCGGTCGGCCCATAAGTTGTCGGTCCCGGGGTTGGGGGGAGGGGCCTCGGCTCCCGAGAGGCCCCCCTCCAACTCTCGGAAATGGAGCTCCCTCGGGGTGATTGTAGCGACGGACACCGTGCGAATCTCCGTCACGGCTACTGAGTTTTGTCGCCCCCCTCACGACAATTGAATTAAGTAAGCCTGAGTGGGTGGGCGGTCTAAGACCGGACCCCTTGGGGTCGGTCAAAATGAGGTAGAAGAATGCCGGCACGCGTGATGAAGGAGTTCCAGGCCCCGCGAGGGCTTCCCCGTAAGACGGCCTCCGTTTGCCCCGAATGCATCAAGGTGATCCCCGCGGTCGTCCGCGAAAAGGACGGCCGGGTCATTATGGAGAAGACCTGCCGAACCCACGGGTATTTCTGGGATATCATCTCGAACGACGTCGATTTCTATCTCCGGATGGAAGTGTACGCTCACGACGGGGTCGGCTACGAGAACCCCTACTACGACAAGTTCCGCGGCTGCCCGACCACCTGCGGAATGTGCAGCCACCACAAGTCCCACACGGGACTCGCCCTGATTGACCTCACGAACCGGTGCAACCTGAAGTGCCCGGTCTGCTTCGCGAACGCCAACGCGGCCGGCTACGTCTTTGAGCCGACCCGTGAGCAGATCCACTTCATGCTGAAGACCCTCCGGGAGCAGAAGCCGGTGGGAACGGTCGCGGTGCAGTTCTCGGGCGGAGAGCCGACGCTCTCCCCGCTGTTCTTGGACGCGGTCGGAATGGCCCGGGAGCTCGGGTTCAAGCAGATCCAGGTCGCGACGAACGGGATTCGGGTCGCGAACGAGCCCGGATTCGCCCAGGCATCGCGCGATGCGGGCCTGCACACCCTCTACCTCCAGTTCGACGGTCTGGACGACGAGATCTACCGGAAGGTGCGGGGCGTCCCCCTCCTGAAGGTCAAGCAGAAGGCCATCCAGGCCGCGCGGGAGACCCACTCCCCCGCCTCGGACCTCGCTGCCGGAAAGCCGGACAAACCCCTCTCCGTGGTGCTCGTCCCGACGCTGGTCGGCGGGTTCAACGAGAAGGAGATCTGGCCGACCGTCAAGTTCGCGATCGACAACATCGACGTCGTTCGCGGCGTCAACTTCCAGCCGGTCGCCTTGACCGCCCGTATCCCGGACAAGGACCGCTTCCAGATGCGGTTCACCCAGTCGGACTTGGTGCGCATCCTCTGCACGGAGGGACCGTTCGAAAAGTCGGACTTCTTCCCCGTGCCGTCGGTCGCCCCGATCTCGGAGCTCGTCAGCATCATCCACGGAGAAGAGAAGATGACGCTCACGACCCACCCCGGCTGCGGGTGCGCCACGTTCGCCTTCATCTCGAAGGACGGACAGAAGATCACCCCGCTCCCGCGCTTCATGGACGTGGACGGGTTCTTCGAGAACGTCGAGTCGATGATCGAGAAGTACCGTGACTCCCGCTTTGCGCGGGTGCGGACGGCCGTGGCGGGAGCTCGCCTCCTCCACGATGTCTCGAAATACTTCGACTTCTCGCGGGCGCCGGAAGGTCTGTCCGAGAAGAACTGCGTGAAGGTCATCGCGTCGATCTTCACCGAGGGGAACAAGGAAGCCGTCGCGAAGTTCACCTGGAGGACGCTCTACATCGGCAACATGCACTTCCAGGACGCGTACGACTACGACATCCAGCGCCTGATGCGCTGCGACATCCACTACGCCGTGCCCGACGGGCGGATCATCCCGTTCTGCTCGTACAACTCGGGCCCGATCTACCGGACGGAAGTCGAGAAGAAGTTCTCGATCCCCATTCCCGACTGGCAGCGGGCGAAGTCCCAGGGCGGCGCCCAGTTGAAGACCATCGAGACGATGGGGATCAACGGGGAAGTCGTCGTGGACCCGGAGTACTACCGCGTGCGGGCGCTCAAGGGCGCCCCCGGGATGGGCTCGGCCTAGACCGTCCCTTTCCCCCCCGCCCAACCTCTTCCTTCTTCCCTTTTTTCGGTAGGTACGAGGTTCCCGACCGCTCGTAGAGGGTGGCGCCGGCCCGACGCCACTCCAGACTGTCCGGCAGGGGGGTGCGGGAGGGCGAATCCGTCCGCCGGTCGATCTCCGCCCAGACCGTCTCGGGGTCGGCCGTGGGTCCCGGGCCGGCGGCGAGGGCGGCCGGGTGCCGTTCGAGCCACCGCGCGGCGGCCTCGATGTGCTTGCAGGTGCCGAGGCCCCGACGGGCGAAATCCGAGCACGTGCAGAGGGCGACGGCCCGCTCGGGAAAATCGGGGAGCATCACCCGATAATCGGTCCGATGGAGCGGGTTGCGCACCTCGAGGAGCGGGAACGGGGCTCGCGCGAGCAGGAGCACATCGAGCGGTTCTTCGACGGCCCGGCTCCGTCGCTCGGCCACGGCCCAGGGGTCATCGTTCGCCCCGGCGGCGGGACTGGGGGGACGCGTCGGCTCGCTCATTCCTCTTCGGACCCGCCCCTATATACCGCAAGTTGAAAGGATAGGCGATGGTCGAAGCCACGACCGATTTCCTGATCGCGCTATTCCTCCTCGTCGCGCTCGCGATCATCGTCGGGGAGGTCTTCATCCGGCTCGGGCAGGTGGCCCTCGTCGGACAACTGCTGGTGGGGGTCA
>Ga0074044_10005410_pt1 | contig 10431 bp, 5 predicted proteins | sample BogForMeECP23OM1_FD_94443 | JGI IMG/M metagenome (GOLD analysis project Ga0074044, IMG submission 94443) | Bog forest soil microbial communities from Calvert Island, British Columbia, Canada - Bog Forest MetaG ECP23OM1 | ecosystem: Environmental > Terrestrial > Soil > Wetlands ...
ATTCGGTCTCGAGGAGCGGGCCCGCCGTCTCTTCGAACCCGAGCCCCACGAGGATATCGGCGAAGTCGTCCAACCAGGCGACGTACGGATTCTCGCGAGCTCCCCGGGAGTAGGGGACAGCCGCCCGCACGTCGTAGGGGCGATATTGGCGGCCCTTCCAGGCGCCGGAGACCAGGTCGGCGGGGGTCACCGCGCCCCAAAGCGGTACGTCGGACGTGGCCAGCGGGAGGCGCCTGCCCTCCTCGGAGGGGGCCCAACGCTTGATCGATCGATGCTCGATCCGGACGAGACCCCGACGTTCGATCGCGGAAAGGACCGCCTCGTCGAGCTCGTCCTCCTCATTGGCGACCTGTTTGAGCAGAATCTCCTCGGGGAACAGGCGGTCGTCGAGTGTCGTCTCCTCTTTCAACCGAAAGGGGAGCCCGTCCGCGAGGAGTTGGCGTCGTCGCAGGATCCCGATCGCCGCCGACCGTTCCTCATCGGAAAGTCCCTCCGTTCCGGCTTCCTCGACGGTGAGCCGGCCCCCCCGGCGAGCGAGCGCGGCGAGGAACCTCCGCTCGGGAAGTCCGTCTGCGAGCGCGCTCTGCCCTCGGGGGGTCAGCGTCCGGATCTCTAGGTGCTCCTCCTCGACAACGGCGAGATGTTTCGAACGGAGACGTTGGAGGCTGCCGCGGACTTGGTCGAGCGGCAGGGCGGCCGCGCTCGCGACCTGATCCTCTTCGAGCGGAAGTTCGTCCGACGCGCGCAGGGTCACCAGGACCGTGCGCTCCGGAGCCGAGAGCGTGATGGGTGTGGACCCGTCCGGAACTTCCTCGGGAGGGTCGGCCACGACTGGCCCACAGAGGGTGTGGGTTAAGCCATTTCGGTGAACGGCCGCGGCCCGGCTCGTTTCAGGGCGATGGAGGAGGTGGGGATTCCCCTGCCGGTGGGGGGGAGCGGGCGGACGGGGGGCCCGATATTGGAGGGCCCACCACCCACGCTGCGGCCGAACTCTCCGGCGCCGGGACCCCCGTGACGGCCGGAGGTACCGGAGCCGGCGGACTCGGATGGGAACCGGACGGGGGAAGGGTCGGAGTGGAACGGTGCCGCCCGGGAGGGCCGCGACCCAGGACGTAACCAATGACGATGGCGGTCACCATGATGAGTATGTAGACGGCGACGTCGTTGGGGTAGGCCGTGAGGGGTCCGAGGAACCCGAGGTACCCGAGCAGGTTGACCCCGACGGTAGTCTCGTTGGACCCAAAGAGTCCACCCGACATCACGGCGACCGAAACCACCGCCCGGGTCCCCAAGTAACAGGCGGGGATCGAGATCTGGACCGCCACGTCCCCGCTCCCGTTGGTCGTCGGGTCGGCACTCCCGAAGATCCCGCCGCACGGCCCGAAGGTCGTATCGGCGGTCACCGTGACGACGACCACGACTCCCCCGATCGGCGCTCTCGTGGTCGTGTTGGCCAGATGCGCTCCCACCGTGAGCGCCCCGCCCGGCCCGACCGGCGAGGGCGTCGCCGCGACGGAGAGGTTGACGAAGGTGGAGGTCAGGTCGGCGTAGAGCAGGAGGGCACGGGGCGTTCCCCAACCGGTCGAGGAGTCCCATCCCCGGGTCGCCGGACCGAGGCAGTTCGCCCCGGAGGTCACGTCCGCGAGGCCGGTGGCGACCGTGCCGTTCGGTTCGGACGACCCGATATAGTACAAACGGGGCGTGAGGAATCCGAGCGGACTCCCGTGGAGGGCGTCCATCTCAGTGATGAGACCCGCCCACAAGGGGGTGGCGAAGCTCGTTCCCGCGCCCGTCTGCTCGAGCCCATCGTAGTAGACGAAATTGTCGGCAGCGGACGCGGAGACATCCGGCATCCCCCGGAATCCCCCGGCCGACCGGATCGGTCCCGCCGCACTCCCGACCAATTGCCAGCTGGGCGCGGGGTAGGCGGTCGAATAGCCCCCGCCGCTGTCGGCCCACGCGGACTCCGAAGTGATCCCGGTGACCTGACCCACGACATTGCGGGCCAGCAGGGGGTCCGTTCCCCCGACCGCGATCACCCCGGGGTCCGACGCCGGATACTCGGGCTGGACGACACCCGAGCAACCGCCGGTCACACTGGAGTCCCCACCGGTATCGCCCGTCGCGGCGAGGAGGGTGATCTGTTCCTGGGCCGCCTCCGCGAGGTCGGTGCTCCAGGCCGATTCGAGACCCGAGGCCGTGTTCTCCGACGTTCCGAACGACATGGAGATCGCGTCGACCCCCGAGATGCCGGTGACCGCCGCGTGCAGCGCATCGGCCATCGAGGCGTCCGTCGGAGAGTAGCTGTCCGTGCTGGGTCCGTCGGGGGCGTAGACGGCGTTCAGGGTCGCTCCCGGTGCGAGCGACCCGGACCACTCGAGGTCCAGCGTCAGTTCTTCCGGGGCCCCGCTCGGGTCGTCCACCGCCTGCGGGGAGGGCGCCGGTGCACCGTCGATGGGGTCCGAATGCAGCGTCACGCCCGGAAACTCACCGGTAGGGTAGTCGGAGGAGAAGAACGTCGCGAGGTCGCTCGGGCTGTAACCATCTCCCCAGAGCAGGAGGACGATGTTCTCGCCCGTGGCGAAGTGGGGCGTCCCCGATACATTGTACAGATTCGATGCCGCGTAGATCTGACGGGCGATCGACGGTGTCACCAGGTCGCCCGACCCTTGCGACGGGGCGACTGACGCGGCGAGGTGCAGGTTCGACAACGGGAGCTTGAATTGATCGAATCCAGAGGTCAGCGCCGTGACGCCGGCCACTTCCGACTCCAGGGCGGGAGGTAGAGCCGGGTCCGTGGCGGGGAGCTCCACCGAACGATGGTCGTACGTTCCCTGGTCGAGCGAGGTCGAAAACGCCCGATCGACGGCGCTGACGGGTCCCTCGACGGTGAGGGAGAGGCGGTCCGCGCCCGAGTGTTCGATCGTCAGACCTTGGGCGAGAAAGTACGTTTCGGCGGCACGGTAGGCGTCCGAGGATAGGCCGAACTCATTCCCGACCTCCGCCACCGTCAGGGGACGGGCGCCCGCGGCGGGAACGTCGAAGAGGAGGGGACTGCTGGGGCGGAACGTCACGACGACGCTGAGAGTGCCGACCGCGGGACTCGGGTCGGCGACGTGCTCAAGGAGCGAGGTACTGTACCCCGTGCTCGCGCCGAAAGTAGCCGCGACGTTCGATTCGGAGGGGGCGACCGATGCAGCGGTCGTCGGCCCAACGGCGGAAAGGAACGCGGACAGGAACAGTGTCATGGCTAACGTCCCGGACCAGAGCAGGGTACGGCCCCGACGTCGTGCCGAAGGACGGGTCATGTGTCTACCGGAGCCTCGACAGGGGGGAAATACATTCCCCCGACTTCGGGCGCGAGATCACACCCGGATCGGCGTTGTGTAGCCAGCCGGTTTCGCGAACGTTCCGGGGCCCCCGAACGGGTCGGGGCGCGGGCCGGTCGTCTCTCCCCGCTTGGCGGAGAGGTACGCGTCGATCGCATCCGCCGCCTCGGTCGCGGTGCCCATGGCGTACACGACCGACCGACCTCCCGCCGCAAAAATACCGGGGGTGGCGGTCCCGAACCCGGGCAGTTTGCCCTCGGGCCAGCCCTGGGAGCTGAGCTTCAGGTCGAGTTCCGGACCGAAGCCCGCGAGGTCGGCCTTCTGTCCGACTGCGACGATCACCGTGTCGCAGGGAATGGTCTCTTCGGAACCCGGCACCGGGACCGGGCTGCGTCGGCCCCCGGCGTCGGGGGGTCCGAGCTCGATCGATTGGACCGCGATCCCCTCCACGTGGTCGACCCCCTCGATTCGGACGGGAGCGCGCTGGAAGAGGAATCGGATCCCCTCGTGCTCGGCCCCGTGCACCTCTTCCGGGTCGGCCGGCATCTCCTCGCGGCCCCTCCGGTAGATCAGGGTCACGTGACCTCCGTGCGACAGGCGGAGGGCCGACCGGACCGAATCCATCGCCACATCCCCCCCGCCCACGACAACGACCTCGTGACCGATCGGGACGTCGATCCCGCGATTCAACAGCTTGAGGAACTGCAGGGCTGGAACGACCTCGGGTAGGTCCTCGCCCGGTACTCCGAGGGTCCGGTGGGTCGAGGTTCCGATCGACACGAAGACGGCCTGGTAGCCATCCCGCGTCATCAACTGCTCCACCGGGAGATCGCGACCGACCTTCGTTCCCTTGACGAACGTCACGTCCAAGTCGCGGTAACGCGCCCGATCGGCCTCCACGTCCGCGTCGGTCATCCGGTAGGCGGGAATCGTCTGCATGAGGCCGCCGTAGCGTTCCTCCGCTTCGAAGACCGTCACGCTGTAGCCGCGGACGCCCAGTTCCCAGGCGGCCATCATGCCGGCCGGGCCCGCCCCCACGACCGCGACCCGCTGGTTCTTCGGTTTCGAGGGAACGTACACGAGGTCGCTCTCGCCGAACTCGAGCGCCGCCCGCTTCAGGTGGCGGATGGCGATCGGGACCCCCTTTTTCTTGACGACGCACGCGTCCTCACAGTAGTGGTAGCACACCTTGCACAAGCTCGTCGCGAGCGGGTTCTCGTCGAGCGTCACGCGGGCGGCGCCGTTGAAATCGTCGATCGCGATGAGTCGGATGTACTCGCGGGCGTCCTGGGTGATCGGACAGGCCTCGACGCACCATGGGCGGCGGCACTGGATGCATCGTTTCGCCTCGAGGATCGCGTCCTCTTTCGAATAGGCGTGCAGCACCTCGCGGAAGTCCTGGGTGCGTTCCTCGACCGGTTCCTCGGCGATCGGGACTCGGACCGGGTTAAGCTTGGGTGGGACGACCTTCGGAGCGGCGGCCGCGTCGGCGGTCATGAAAGCGACCTGAACAGCCTCGTCTACCATTAAGAGGCTTGCGAGCGCCGTGCCTCGGTGGGACGCGCCCTGACATATACAGGCGCCCATCTTTGGGTACCGTCCGCTAGCCGGCGTAGGGGTACCATGGTCCTCGATTCACTCGGAAAATCCCTCCGGGGGGTCCTCCAGAAGATCGCTCGAGGGTCCACGGTCGACGAGGCGCTCCTGGCGGAGGTGGTCCGCGATATCCAGCGGGCGCTCCTGCAAGCCGACGTCAACGTCCAACTGAGCCTCGAACTGACCAAGCGGGTCCGCACCCGGGCCACGTCGGAAAAACCGCCGGCGGGAGCGAGCCTCCGGGATTTTCTCATCCGGATCATCTACGAGGAGATCCGAGGGATCCTCGGCAAGGAGCGCCCGTTCGACCTCAAACCGAAGCGGATCCTCCTCGCGGGCCTGTTCGGGCAGGGAAAGACGACGACCGCGGGCAAACTCGCCCGATACTTCCAGAAGAAAGGGGTTCGGGTCGGCCTGGTCGCCGCAGACGTTCATCGGCCGGCGGCCGTGGACCAGCTGGAGCAGCTGGCCCGCAAAGTGGGATGCGAGTTCTATTCGAACCGTGCCGAGCCTCGGGCCGAGGTCATCGTCCAGGAGGCCCTCGCCCATTTTCCACCCCACCTGGCCGTGATCGTGGACACCGCCGGACGGAGCGGCATCGACCCCGACCTCATCGCCGAACTGAAACGCGTCCGGGCCGTCCTCCAGCCGGAGGAGACGCTCCTCGTCCTGGACGCGGCCATGGGACAGACCGCCGGACGGAGCGCCCAGGCGTTCCACGAGGCGGTCGGGCTCACGGGCGTCATCCTGACCAAGATCGACGGCTCGGCCAAGGGAGGTGGCGCCCTCTCGGCCGTCGCCGCGAGCGGCGCGCCGATCCTGTTCCTCGGAACCGGGGAACACATCGACGAGTTCGAACGGTTCGAACCGACCCGGTTCGTCTCCCGGCTGCTCGGCATGGGTGACATCCAGACCCTCCTCGAACGGTTCGACGAACTCTCGGACAAAGAGTCCGCCGAGAAAGCGGCCCAGAACCTCATGTCGGGGCGGTTCACCCTCCGCGATATGCGGGCCCAGCTGGCCTCCCTTGGGGAGATGGGCCCGATGTCGAAGCTCATGTCGCTATTCCCCGGCATCGGGGCGGCGAAGGTCGACCAGAAGACGCTCGACGCGACGCAACTGCGGCTACGGCGATTCCGTTCGATCATGGACTCGATGACCGGCGAGGAGCTCGACAATCCCCACCTCATCAAGGCCGACCGCGTGCACCGGATCGCCCGGGGGAGCGGACAGAAACCCCAGGAGGTGCGCGGTCTGCTGAAGCACTACGAGTCGACCAAGAAGGCGGCCCACGGCCTGGTCTCCAACCGGCGCCTGCGGCGTCAGCTCGAGAAGCAGTTCGGGAACGCCGAAGCGCCTGCGGACTGAGTCGAACGGCGGTCGGATGACGGCGACGGGCCTGCTCGAGTCGGTGGCCGGACTCCTGCTGCTGTTCTTCGTCCCGGGATACACCACGACCCGCGCGGTGTTTCCGGAGTGGAGGATCCGGGGAGCGGAGGCCTGGCGTCGTGGAGTGGAAGTGGTCACCCTCTCCTTCGTCCTCAGTATCGCGTGGACGATCGTGATCGGCTACCTCCTGCTGGCCCTCGCCCCGGGCGGGTTTGGGTCGTTCTGGACCAACCCCGAGCTCGAGGTTGCCCTGTTGTTCGTCACGTTGGTGTCGTTCATCTCCGGCTGGAGGGTCGGGGCTTACGGGACGCATCCACCGCCGACGGTCGCTCCCGCTGCGGATCCCGGCGGTGAGGGCGCGTGGGAACTCACCCGCCGCCTCGACCACCTGGCTCGGGAGGAGCGTAGGGTCGAACATGCTCTGCGGGTCGCGGACCGTACGGGGTCCGAGGCCGCTCCGCTGCGCCTCCGGCTCGAAGCCCTCCGCGAGGAAAGCTCAAGACTTCGCCGCGACCGGGAGTCGTCGTATGCCCAGTAGACGCGCGGGATTGGCGGCGGGGACCGACTACAAGATGGTCCTCGTGGTCCGCGGGGAATTGCGCCTCACCGCGGGCAAGGCGGCGGCGCAGGTCGCGCACGCGGCCGTCATGCTCGTCCTCTCGGCCGAGAAACGGCACGCCGAGTCTCTCGCGGCGTGGCTCCAGGCCGGTCAGAAGAAGATCGTGGTCAGCGCCCCTTCCTTGGCCGATCTAGAATCGATCGCTTCGAACGCCCGGGCTCGCGGGATCCCGGTCGCCTGGGTCGAAGATGCCGGCCTGACCGAGGTCGCGCCGGGGACCCGCACGTGCATTGGGCTCGGGCCCTCCCCCGCGGCCCAGATGGACCCCGTAACGGGCTCCCTCGGGCTGCTGTAAGCTCCGGGACCGACCGACGCCCTCAGGGGCGGAGCCGCGTCGAATCAGGGAACTGACTTCCCTGGACCAAGCGACGGGGACTATGTCCAGTTTGGTGGATCGAAAGAACAACCACCCGAGTTCCCCTTTCGGGGAACTCGGGGGCGAGGAAAGGGTTAGTGCGCGAGGGTCGGACCCCGCACGCGGCCTACGAACTGCCTCCCGAGTTGCCCTTCGTGTCCGTCGGGGTGGTGGACGAACTCGAGGACCAGCTTTCCGGTGGGCTGCTTGGGGGTCGCCGTCCAGCCATCATCGCCAGCGCCAGGAAGATGATCACCAGCAGCGCGAGGATCCCGATGAGGACCCACGCGAGCGTGCTGAGATACGTCCAGGCTGGGCTGTTGCTGTTCGTGATCACCGGTACTGCGGCCGCCGTGATGACTACGCTCTCGGCCGCTCCAGCGACCGTGAACGTCCCGGCAGACGGAGAGTCCGTGTAGCCCGTGGGGAATGCGGTGATCCCCCAAGAGTACGACCCGTTGCCCAACTGCACCACATAGCTCGCCGTGGTCGGCTTGTAGACCGTCCCGTTGACGGAGAACGCCCACGAAGACCCTGCCGGCAGACCTGTTTCGGTAAACGTTACCGCATACCCGTGGTAGGTCACGCTGGCGAAGGTGATGTTGACGGTCGTCGCCTGGGTTAGGTCCACCATGCCGCTCGCGGGAGTGTTGTAGCCCGTCACGGGGCGCACCGCATAGGCGTAGGTGTCCGCAGGTAGCGCCACCGTGCTGATCGAGGTGGTGTTGCCCGTAGCCACTGCGCCGCCCGTCGCACTGGTCGCCGTGACCGTCCACGTGGTCCCGGCCGAGAGGCCGGTCTCCGCGAAGGTCAGGACGTACGTCGGACCGGTGATCGCCGTGTAGGTCACGAACACCGAGGCGTTCGCCGAGCTGATGGAGAACGTCCCGCTGACGGGGTTGGACTCGTAGCCCGCGATGCCCCCGATGGTGTACGAGTACACCCCGTTGGTCAGCGCCGGCACCGTCACCGTCGTGGTCCCCAGCGAGTTGTACTGGGTCCCGTCGACCGTGACGGTCCAGGTGGTCCCGCCGAGCAGGCCCGCCTCAGTGAACGTCGCCATGTGGTAGAGTGCCGCGTAGTTCCAGGCGTACCACAGCTGAACGCCACCGCCACCGAACACCGGGTTGGTGTTGACGGTCGTCGGCTGGATCCAGTTGCCGTAGTCGATGACGGCCACGGATTGCGGGTCGTACACATACAACGCAAGCTCGTTGGCGATCTGCTCGACCAGGTTGTACTCAACCGCGCGTTGGTTCACGTTGGCGTTGAACTGCGCCTGGTTCATGAACGCGACCATCGTGTCGTAGGCCGCGCCCTGGCAGTCGGCTGGGATAGCCGTCAAGCCCGCCCAGTAGGTGAGGTTCGACCACGCGCCGTAGTCGTTGGGGCACGTCGTCGCGTTGTTGACGGACTGGGCAAACGTCTGGGCGACCGCGTCGGGCGACGTGTACGAGTTACTGGGGTAGTACATCGGCGCCATGTAGTCCGACGGGTCCGGGTAGTCCGGGGCCCACCCGAAGTCGAAGACGGGCAACGGGTTCTGGCCCGGCGGGCTGCCGAGGTCCGTGATCAACACGTTTCCGCTCTGGTCGACCAGGTACGGAGTCAGGTTTCCGCCCGACAGGGTCGCGACTTCGCCGTTCCACAGGTTCATCTGGTCGTCCAAGGGGGTGTCCCCAAGGAACGAGAAGGTGGCCCAGCGGCACGGGGTCGTCGGCGTGCAAGCGGCCAGCTGCGGGTCATAGAGGGGGCTGGACGGGTTGTTCGCCTGCGCCCACCACCAGGTGACATTCCCGACCGTGCCAGGACTCGAAACCGGGTCCCCGGTTGGCCAGGAGATGTTCGTGGGGTAGTAGTCGCCCATGTTGTGGGGGATCGCTCCGCCGTACGCTTCACCGAACAACGTGTTGTTGACCTCGTTGAACGTGTCGTCGATCGTCTTGTAGGGGAACGAGTTCACGAGGAACTGGCGCAGCGCATCGTTCTGGAGGAAGTTCCCCGGAACGTTGAGCTGGCCCGTCAGGTCCTGCGTCTGCTCGTTCGTCACGTTGAAGGTCAGATCCAACGGGAAGAAACCGATCGTCAGCGTGGGGATGTTGGTCAGCAGCGTGTAGTTCTTCACGTAGGTCTGGACCTGTTGAAGGTCCGACGAGAAGAACCCGGCACTGTCGGCCTGTCCCGCTTCCATCTCGGTGAGTCCCGTCTGGTCTCCTACCGTGCCGCTCTCCCAAACGATGTCGACGTTCGGAACGTACGAGCCGGCAATGGGCATGCAGCCCGGCTGGCCCGCGCACCCGACCGGTGCCGCGTAGGCGGGGTTGGCGACCATCGTGTACCCGCTCGCAGGGCTGATGGGGTTGTCCACGTAATACGGACCGGATCCAACATCGCTCCACTGAACGCTCGGTTGGTTGGCTGGCCAGTTGTCCGCTTCCAACTCGAACGAGTCCCAACCCATGGATCCCGTCGCGTTGATGTAGTTCCCGTAGCCGGCTTGGGTCGTGCTGGTCGTGCTGCCCGGGAGGAGGCAAGGTCCGTCTCCGTTGCTTGCGTTCGTTCCCGTGAAGCCCGGGACCGAGGCACCCTGAGCGGTGTACCAGCCGCACGGCTGGATGCTACCACCAAGGTTGTCTGCGAGCAGTTCGAGGAAGTACGGCCAGGCCTGGCCCGACGCGCCCACGTTGAACGTGACGCATCCGTCGGTGGCTACGACCACCGACTGGGGGCAATAGGTTGAATCGTTCACGATGAACGCGTTCAGGATGTTGCCCGGCGTGTTGTTGAGCGGGGCGTGGATTCCGCTGTCCCAGCCCGGGTTGCCCACCGGGACGAGGTCCTGCGTGTTGATCCAACCGTTGGTCTGCTCCTCGTATTGAAGGTCCGCGAAGCCCATCGTCCGGGCAAACGTGAACACGACGTCCGAGGGGTAGACGGCCCAGCTCGCCGCGTGCGCCGAGTCGTAGAAGCGCGCGCCGGCGTCGATCTCAAAGGTGTAGTATTGGGGGGCGCCCGTGGTCGCGTTGGGGTAGACCAGGTCGTTCCCGCCAAACTGAGCGGCGCATTCGTTGGAGCCGGGGACGCACGTCGCGAGCTGCGGCACGTAGTTGCTCGGCGTCGGACCATCGTCCGTGCCGTTGTAC
>Ga0074044_10005411_pt1 | contig 10431 bp, 3 predicted proteins | sample BogForMeECP23OM1_FD_94443 | JGI IMG/M metagenome (GOLD analysis project Ga0074044, IMG submission 94443) | Bog forest soil microbial communities from Calvert Island, British Columbia, Canada - Bog Forest MetaG ECP23OM1 | ecosystem: Environmental > Terrestrial > Soil > Wetlands ...
ATCCGCAACGTCGCTTCCATTGCGGGCATTCTCGTGGGATTTCATCGCTTCGGGGCCTACAGCATCGTCATCGGGTTTATGGCAGGATACCTCCTCCAGTTGCTGATTTTGGGCGTAACGGTTTTAGTGGTTTTTCCGGTGCGCTATTCCTTGACGCTTTCCGCGAGTGGAGAATCATTTCGCAAACTGCGCGGCGCCGGGACAACTCAGTTGACGGTTGCCGTGGCCTGGCAGGGCGTGGTGGTGGTGGAGCGCATCATCGCCTCCTTCCTTCCGGCGGGGACGCTCACGGCTTTGAGCTATGGCTTCAAGATTCAGGGCTCCATTGCCGAATTGCTGGGAGGCAGCGTCGGAACAGCCGCGCTCCCGGCGCTTTCCCGGGCCGTCGCTCGCAAGGATTATGAGGAGGAACGGGCGACTTTCCGCGAAACGCTGAGAATCAGCCTGGTGCTCCTGTCTCCCATGGCAGTCTTCTGCTTGTTGCTCAATCAAAGCATCATTCGCCTCTTCTTTCAGCGCGGAAACTTTACCCCTGAGGCGACGCGCCTGATGGCGATGATCCTGTTTTATTACAGCCTCAGCTTATTGCCTTATGCATTCATAAGAATTCTAAGTTTCCACATGTTCGCCCGCCACGAGGGTGGGATTTATCTGCGGCTCGCGCTCTTGCTTTACGGTCTCAATGTGGGCTTTGATCTTCTCTACGTTGCGGTCTTCCATTGGGGCGCGAAAGGCATTCCTTTGGGCTTGCTCAGCAGCGCTTTGGTGACGGCATGGGGGGCCTACCATCGCAACCTGTGTGAACTGCGGGATGTTCTGGACCGATCCCTGGCGCTTTTCACGTCCAAGGTTCTTCAGGGAGCCCTATTTTGCGCGGTGGTGGTGGGGGTGATGCGAGTGGAGATCCCCCCGCCCTCCAGCGGTTGGGGGGACTTTGTCTATCTGTGCCTCTTGTGTGGAGCCGGGAGCGCGGTGTTTCTGGGAGTGCTGGCAGCCTCACGCGCGATTCCTTTTGCCCGATTCCGGGAAGTCTGGCAGAGTGGGGAGGACGCCTGAACGGCAAACCCGCGTGGTAGAATCGGGGTCGCCGGCGAGTGGACCACACGCGCGGCTACGGACGGCGGGGCTATCAAGACGGAGCCCGCAACCGGAGGGTGAGGGGGGATTTCTGGGGAAGCTAACTTCGGTCCAGGGAGAATCGAGAGGAGTGGCGGGTGATGTCTTCGCCGAGCGCGCAAATTAAGCCTGTCCGACACGACGTGGAGTGGAACGAACCGAAGATCGGCGAATTCTGGAATATCATGTCCGATGTAAACGGGGACCAGTTCTTCTCGCGTCGCGCGACGGGAGTGTTTCTGGATATCGCCAGCAAGCACCTGGGCCATAAGGTGCTCGACGTGGGTTGCGGGCCCGGCGGGCTGGTACGGGAGATGCGCAGGCGGGGCTACGATGCTATGGGCGTGGACCCCTCACCTCCTGACGAACCCTACATCATCAAAATGAAGGGTACAGAATTGGCCGCCCTGGGGGAGGAGAAATTTGACTCCGCCGTGTCCCTGGAGACCTTTGAGCACGTGCTTCCCGCAGAGTTACCGGCGACATTCTCAGCCATTGCCCGCGTCTTGAGGCCGGGCGGTAAACTCGTGTTCACGATCCCCCTGGAAGAGGAGTTGCAGGAGGAAACGTGCGTTTGTCCCGACTGCCATGCGGTGTTCCACCGCTGGCAACACCTGCAGTCGTTCTCTCAAAAATCCATCAACGACTTGTTACAATCGGCAGGCCTTGAGCCGCTATCATTCCGCGGCTTCGAATTGCCTTTCGCCTTCCTGTTCGTGCCCAATTTCTTAAGACCCGGCTTTTCGCGATTTTGGGCGTGGCTGAGAAAGCGCCATCACCGCAAGAGCAGTGTGCTGGTGGTTGCCCAGCGCCGCGCCTGAACATCCAATCTCTCCATCCCTTTTTGTGACCAACTTCGGGCCTAAAAAGCAGCAGCCGGGCCTGAGCCCGGCTGCTGGGGTGGAGTGATCCGATGCTGAGAAGCCCTAAGCCCGTCGAGCGGGGTTTAGGGAAGTGTCGAAGTCACGGACAAGTTCAGGGTCGCATTTCGAATGACCGCGGTGTTAGAAGCCAACGTGCCACTGACCGTAATGGTGTAGTTCCCGGAGGTCGTCCCACCCACGACCAGCGTCGGCGCGCGGCAGGCAGCCAGCGCTAAGTCGAGGGCGAGGATCAAACTGAGCGCTGCCAGGCGAACCCCCAGCCATCCCGACCCCAGCCATCCGCGGCGGGCTCGGCGTCGATTGCCCAGTGCCAGGGAAGCCAGCGCGGCCAGGCTGAGGAGCCCGAGAATTATGGGCGGAAGCTTGCCATTGGGTAAGCGAGGCAGACCATGCGTGGGGGCGATATACTTCACCGTGTTGATCGTCAAGGCAACCTGGGAGGGGCTGGTGCCGTTAGGAGTGACGCCCGAACTGGGAGAAAAGGTACAGGTGGCATCCGGCGGCATCCCCGAGGAGCAGGATAGGTTGATTTGCTGATTCGCGGCATTCGGGCTAGAACTGGAACCAAAGGCGTTCAATGGATTGACAAAGATTTTGTAGGCCGCGGGCGTCCCCGCCGGCTCGACGACACTCGAAGGAGTAGCCGTCAGGGTATAGTCCGAGAACCCGAGACTAAGCTGGAGGGTTGTCGACTGCGAACCGCTGGTCCCCGTCACCGTGAAGATGTAAGGATTGGGAAGCGAGGTAATGAGGTTGCTGACGATCATCGTGCTGGTGCTCCCGGCGCCTCCGCTGGCTGCAATGGTGGTCGGGTTGAACGCGCAGGTGGTGCCGGCGGAGCAGGACAGAGAGATGCTACCGTTAAAAGCATTGGCCCCGGTGGGCCCATTCGCCGCGATGACGAAGGTTGTCTGGGTGCTCCCAATTATTGTGGGATTTATAGCGGAGGGCGAGGAGAGCGTGAAGGCAGCGGCGCCTATTCCTGTCAACGACACCGCCTGCGGACTCCCGGTGGCGGTGTCACTGATGCTCAAAGTGCCCGTGCGGGTGCCGGTGGCCGTGGGCGTGAACGACACGCTGATGGTGCAGCTTTGGTTTACGGCAAGTGACCCATTATACGGCGCCGAGAGGCAATTATCGGTTTCGGTGTAGTCGCCGGACGTTCCCGTCGAGATTTTCGTAATATTCAACGTTTGCGTGCCGGTATTGGTTACGGAGACGTTTTGGGCCGGGCTTATGGTTCCCACAGCCTGGCTGGAGAAGGAAAGGCTGGTGGGTACAACCGTGACCGACGTAGCCGCCGTCGACCCGCTTCCCGTCAAGGTAATAGCCGGGTTTTGTTGGGTGCCAGCAACTCCTCCGGCATTGTCAGTGAGGGTGATGGTATCGGTAAACTGAGTGACACTGTTGGGTGTAAAAGTCACATTCATCGTGCAGTACCCGCCGTTGGGGGGGATCGTGCCCAGGCAGTTGTCCGATTCCGTAAATACGGTGGTGGATAAGCCCACGGGATTGACGAGAATCGACGTAATCGTCAGGGGCGCCGTACTCGGGTTGGTGATGGTAACTTGCTGCGAGGCACTGGCGACGCTGATCGTTTCATTGCCGAAGTTCAAGGTGTTAGGCGAGATCGAGATATTGGGGTTATTGGCGGAATCGATTTTGGCGATGAACGCGTTGCCGGCCGTCCCGGTCAGGGTGGACTTATAGGGGGCCGTATAAGAGGCCGAATTGTAAGGGGAAACGGCCGGGAAGTTCGAGGAAGAAGTGCTGCCGGTGATGTAGGGGTCGCTGGCGCTATCCAGCGCGATGCCTTGGCCGAAGTCGGGGCCATTACCACCCAGGTAAGTGGAGTAGGTCAAGGCGTTTCCCGCGGCATTGAGTTGGGTGACGAAAGCGTCGGCGCAGGGAGCCGACCCGCAAAAGGCGGTGTTGGAGCTGAGTCCCAGAAGGGCTTGCACCGGATTGTGCGTGGGGAAGTCCGTGGATTCCGTGAAGCCCGTAACGTAGGCAATGCCGGTGGAGGTCACAGCGATGGCGTTTCCCTGATCCGCGTTGGTGCCCCCCAGATACGTCGAGTAGAGCAGGGAGGACCCGGCGGAGTTCAATTTGCAGATGAAGGCATCGGAAGAGCCTTTCAGCGCGGGCTGGAAGGAGCCGCTCGTGGTGGGAAAATTTGTCGAAACCGTCGTGCCCGTGATGTAAACGTTCTGGGAGCCGTCCAAGGCAATCCCATAGGCGCGATCATCGCTCGAGCCCCCCAAATAAGTCGAGAAAGTCAGGGCTGTGCCCGCGCCGTTGAGCTTGGCAACAAAGGCATCCGCTCCGCCCGCGTTTGTGCTTTGAATGGGCCCGACGGTTGGGAAGTTCGACGAAAAGGTGTACCCCGTAATATAGATATTGGGCGAACTGGCGCTATCAATCTGGATGCCTTGGGCGACGTCGGCTGCCGAGCCTCCCAGAAAAGTGGAATAGAGAAGCGCCTCGCCCGTGAAATTTACCTTGGTGACAAAGACATTCTGCGACCCCCGGATATTCGGTTGGAACGCACCCACCGTAGTGGGAAAGTTCGTTGACTGGGTGGAGCCCGTGACGTAGGCAATGCCGGAGGAATCGACGGCGATTCCCTGACCGAAGTCGGCCCCGCTGCCGCCCAAATACGAGGAGTAAACCAGGGAGCTGCCAGTCGCAGCGAGCTGGGTGACGAAGGCGTCGGTATTGCCGCCGTAAGTCATTTGGAAGGGCTGCGGATTGCCACTGCCCGCCGGGGCTACGACGGGGAAGTCCGCCGAGGTGGTGTAACCGGTGAGGAAGACGGCCCCGTTGCTGACGGCGAGGGCCGTGCAGGTGTCGGTCCCGGTACCGCCGAGATAGCTGGAAAAAAGGAGCGCAGTCCCGGTGAAATTAATTTTGGTCACGAAGCAGTCGCCATTTCCTCGGTTACCGGTTTGAAAGGCTGAGCCGGTGAAGGGGAAGTTGCTAGAGTTCGTGACGCCGGCGACGTAAGCGTCGAGCGAGGAGTCAACCTGGATGGCGTAGCCGATGTCGCCTCCGCTGCCGCCCAAATAGGTGGCGTAAATGAGAACGGGGTCAATGACCAGCGGCCGGGTGTGGTCATAGGGTCCCAACTCGAAGCGAACGTGGTTCTGGGCGTCGAGGGCGTAGTGACCTTCAATGGGCGTTCGTGCTCCGTGGTCGGTGGTCCGTGCCAAACTACCCGATTCCGTCTGAAAAACAACCGGCTTGTGCAATTGCACATCGCCGCTGGCAAGGTGGACGACAAGGTCGCCCTCCGAGTTGAGCTGCGGCGCGGCTTGTCCTTGCGTCTCTATCCCCAGCGCGATGGCTTTGGGGTCGGCGCCCGGCGCCACGACAAAGTCATACTCAAGTTCTCCCCCCTGGGTACCGTAATAAACCAGGTCAACGCCGGGATAAATGCTTTCGTATCTGACCTTCGAGTAGGTGGGAATGTTTCTGCGCCACTTGCTGGGGTCGTTGCCGAGGAAGTAATTGGCCTTGCCGGGCAATTCGTCCGCGCCCGTCACTTTGGCGTTGGTGTTTGCACCTACAAGTTGCATCCGAAGAACGCCGTCCGTTGTCCCAGGTCCGTTGTCCGTGGTCCGTTGCCCCGCCTCCGTTATCACCGGAAACCCTCCACTGACCACTGAGGAAAGACCCTTACCGGCAACTGACGACTTACTTAACATCAGCACGGCCTCGCGGCCGGTCAAAAACAAAGTATATCCCCGCCCCCGCGAGAGGAAATTCACGCTCGGGTGGGTTTGTCCAAAGTTCGTCTCGAAACTCAGCGGCAGAGCCGCGTAGAGGTGGGCCCATTGGGCATTAGAGCGCGGTGGGGCCGTGGGGAATCCCGCGTCTCCGCCCTTTTGCAGAATGACCGCGCCGAGCAATAGTGCAATCAACAGCAGGCCATACGGGAGGCGCCGGCCTCTCTTCATGGCGCTGGGGTTTGCGCCTGGGGCGCAGGTGGCAGTGCCGGTCCTTCCAATCACGACGGTCCTCCTCGGAAATAATCAAAATTCTCAGATTCTGTTTCTGTTCCATCCACTCATCGAACGCCCTACCCCGGCGTGACGAGTGCCCGCCAGCGTTGCCGCGAGAATCAGGGTAGAACCGATAGGTTCACAATGGCGTTCCGCGTAACGCCGCTGCCGTTTCCCAGAGTTCCGGTCAGCAAAATGCTCACAGTGCCAGAGGGTGTCCCCGCCACCACCGGATTGATATTGATCGGATTCACGTAGTTCTCGCATCCTACTCCCCAGGCAACTAAAACCATCGCCACTAACAGCATCACCAACCTTAAGCGGGGGCGTACCCAGGGCCCGGACCTGCTCAAGCTTGTGCTGATCGCCCCCAACAACGCCAGCAGGGCCAGGAGGAAAATCCATCGCGTCAATCCGGGCGGAAGGCTGGGGGGCGGTGGAGGGCGGAAGAGCCTCGATTGGGCCGTCGTCGTAATCGTCAAAGTGCTGGTGGCCGTTGTCCCCGCCCCCGACAGTACCATGGCGGGTGGGTTCCAATAACAGGCGGTGTCCTGAGGAATAGCTCCACAACTCAGGAGCACAGTTTGGTTGAATCCATTGATGGGCGTGATGGTGAGCGTGTAGGTGGCATTGTTGCCCGCCGCCACGGTGGTGCCGGAAGGCGTCGCCGCCAGCGAGTAGTCGGCAAAGAAGATCGCCAGCGAAACGGAGGCGGTCTGCCCGGCGATGCTACCGTTGACCGTAAAGTTCAAAGGATTCGCGGAGGTTGACGAAAGGCCCGAAACCGTGACCGTGCTTGATCCTCCGGCTGAAATCGAACCCGGACTAAAGGAACACGTGGGGCCACCGGCGCAAGACAGTGAGATGTTGCCCAGGAGCGTACTGAGGCCCGTAGCGGAGATAGTAAAAGTCGCAGTCGTGGAGCCGATGAGAACAACACTCGATCGGGCGTTGGAGGAAAGCGCGAAGCTCGGGCTTCCCGTGCCCGCCAGTTGCAACGTCGGGGTGTTCACCGCGTTCGAGGAGATCAGGACACTGCCGCTGATACTCCCCGTGGTGGTGGGAGCAAAGCTGACGGAAATGGTGCAAGTTTGGCCCACGTTCAACGACGCGGGCACGGTGGGAAGGTTGGCTCCGCAGTTGTTGGATTGTCCGAAACTGCCCGTGGCGCCGATGCTGGTAATGGTGACGGTTTGATTGCCGTTATTGATTAGAAGAGCTGTTTGATTCGAGCTCGTGGTGCCGACGGTTTGGGCAGGAAACGTCAGGGAGGTGGGGGAGAGGAGCAATGACCCGCCCTGAAGGATGCCGTTTCCCGTGACCGTAATAGCCTGCGTAACCTGGTTGCCCTGGGGATTCGGGTTAGTGGAGACTTCCGCGTTGTCGGTAATGGCAAGTTGATCGGTTTGAAGGCCCGCCGAGGTGGGCGTAAAGGTCATCTGGATGGTGCAGGTTCCTCCCCCCCCCGCCACGGAAGTTCCACAGGTGTTGGTCTGCCGGAAGTCCCCACCGGTGGTGATGCTGGTGATAGTCAGCGGGGCGCTCCCCTCATTGGCCAGGGTGACCGTGACGGGAGTGCTGGTGGCCCCAACCGGCTCATTTCCAAAGTTAATCTGCTGGGGAGTCAGCGCCAAGGAAGGAGCATCCTGGGGGCCGATTTTGGTGAGGAAGGCATTGCTGAAGGTGTTGGAGCCTTCGAAAAGCAACTGGTATGCCCCGGCGGTGGCGGGGAAGTTCGCCGAGGTGGTTCCGCCCGCCACGTAGGCCGCGCCCGTGCCGTCAACAGCAATGCCTTGGCCGGAGTCCGTGCCGCTTCCCCCCAAGTACGAAGAGTATACAGGAATTCCCGTGGGTGCGAATTTAGCGACAAAGGCGTCTGCGCAGAGAGTATTGATCGGGAGATTAACGAGATTTGATGACGTGCAAGTCCCAGCGCCGGCTATGCCCAGGACATTCTGAAAAGAATCCAGCCGGGGGAAATTGGACGACTGCGTGAAGCCCGTGATGTAGATATTCCCCGCGGAGTCCGCCGCTATGGCGGTTGCCTGGTCAGTTCCGCTGCCCCCGAAAAGCGTGGAAAAAACCAAGGTGGATCCGCCAGCGGCAACCTTCGTCACAAAGGCATTGTCGGCGCCCAGAAGCGTGGATTGATAGGCGTTGTTCGTCACCGGGAAGTTATCTGACTGGGTGTCGCCGGTCAGGTAAATATTTCCATTGGAATCCACGAGCATGGCAAGAGCTCTGTCGAGGGACGATCCGCCCAGATACGTGGAGAACAGCAAGGCGCTGGAGCCCGGCCTAAATTTTGTAACAAAAACATCGGAGCCTCCACTCAGTGAGCTTTGCAGGGCATTCTGAGTGGGGTAATTAGATGAGTAGGTGTAGCCGCAGATGTACACATTCCCGCTGCTGTCTACCGCGATGCCGGTGCCATTATCGGCTCCCGAACCGCCCAGGTAGGTGGAATACAATAACGCCCCGGTGGGGCTGACCTCCGTCACAAATGCGTCATAATTGCCTGCATTGCCGAGCTGAAGAGGATTCAAGGTGGGAAAGTCCGTTGAATTCGTGGACCCGGCCACGTAAGCGTTCCCCGACGAATCGAGCGCCAAGGCTGTCCCAAAGTCGATCCCCGTACCTCCGATGTAAGTGGAGTAAATTAAAGCGGAACCGTCCGGTTTCATCTCGGTCAAGAAAGCGTCCTGAATGCCGCCATAATTCGGTTGAAATACCGCGGAGGAGGTAGGGAAGTTGTTCGATGTCGTGCTCCCCACCACAAAGATGTTCCCTGTGGCATTAGGTCTTTGGTTGTCAATTAAGATCTGGGCGGGAGTATCGACCCCGGTGCCCCCGAGGTAGGTTGAAAACACGACCCCGCTGCCGGCGGCGTTGAATTCGGTGATAAAGACGTCGCCGTCACCCGCATACGTCGTCTGGTAAGCCGATGAAGTGGTGGGGAAGTTGGTGGAGGCCGTGATGCCCGTCACGTAGGCGTCACCCGCAGAGTTCACGGCAACACCGAAGGCAGTATCGCCGCCGCTGCCCCCCAGGTAAGTCGAGTAGGTAAGGACAGGGTCAATGATCAATTCCTGATCCCGATTGTATTTCCCGAGCGCGAAGCTGACTTTGTGGCCATGGACCCGGTAGCGAATGGGGATATCCCGCTGTTGCTCACCGTCCAGTTGATATGCCCGCGGCTCTTGTAAGCGCACTTCTCGTCCACCCACGGTCAGGACCAAATCCCCGGTTGAGTTGACGCGAATTCCTTCCGCCCCTTCCACCCGCCAGGAGATCACTTTGGGGTTGGTTCCGGGGTTTACTTCGAAATCATTTTCCAGGCGCCCTTGCCGGCCGTAGTAGATCAAATCCACCCCGGGATACACTTGCTGGTAGCGGACTCGGGCAAAAGTAGGGATATTCGTTCGCCACTGCGCTGGATCGTTCCCCACAAAATAGTGGCTCTGGCCGGGAAGCGGTTCTTCCCCAGCGATAGCTGGCTCCGTGGAGGCGCCTTGCAGGTCGAGGCGTAGCCATGCCGTGGGCTTTCCGGCGCCCTCGCTTCGCAAGCCAAGTACTGCGGCGCCTGGCGTGAGCAACAGCGTGTAACCCTGTCCCCGAGCCAGGTATTTGACCTGCTTGTCGACCTGCCCCTGGTTTGCCTCGAAACTCAGCGGCAGCACATAGGAACGGATTGCGGGTGGAACAAAACTCTTCTCGGGCGAGGCGGGTGTGCCCGCCCGCCCGGGGCTGGAATGCGCCAGGCAAATTCCCACTACGAGAGGAAGAAGGAATGATCTGAACCGGCTCTCAGTTTTCAAAGGCCCTCTTGTCATCACATCGGGGTCGCTCGGTTGGTTGGATAGTGGTTTTGCGACGGGCGACCGTCGAAATCATTCTATTGATTCTCTGTGTCCTCGGGCGACGGGTTAGCTACTCGCCGACCGTCAGGCTCCGCAAAATGCCCGTGAAGTTATAGCGCATCATGAGGAAAGCGGAACCATAACCGTAATGGACGCTCCTCGTATAGCCGAGCTCGACGGTGACATTCTTGAAGCGGCTGACCTCAAGATACGCGCCATAGCCGTTGTCACGGGCAATTCTCGACGGCCCCGCACCATACGTGTTGAAGAGCGCGCCGCCGGATTCGAAGAACTGATCCCAAAAACGGCCCCAGTGTCCGTCCCCACCGAGGACCGAATCCGGCGACACCAGCCGGCTAAAGACCTTCTGCGGTCCCACGGGGGAGAGGCCGTAAGCGGAGCCTTCCAACTTGTAGAACTTCTTGACGGTAATTGCCCCGCCCACTTCACCATTGCCAATATTGCCCAGGGTTTCATAAGGGCGGGCGAGTTCATAAGGCCGGGCCATGACCTGCCGGTCTATGGTCCCCGTGCCGGCGCCGAAATTCAAAAAGGGCGTGAAAACGG
>Ga0074044_10005412_pt1 | contig 10430 bp, 5 predicted proteins | sample BogForMeECP23OM1_FD_94443 | JGI IMG/M metagenome (GOLD analysis project Ga0074044, IMG submission 94443) | Bog forest soil microbial communities from Calvert Island, British Columbia, Canada - Bog Forest MetaG ECP23OM1 | ecosystem: Environmental > Terrestrial > Soil > Wetlands ...
GCGCCGATTTCGATGTTGTAACCGGCCAGCAATTGTTTGCGCACGGCCGCCTCGTCCACCCCTTCGGGCACGCCGACGGCGTTGAGCTGCCAGAGTTGATGGCCGGCTTGTGACACGATTTTCATCCCCATGACTTCCAGACCGCGTCGCAGCGCCAGATGGTTTTCCTCGTGCCGGCGCCACCGGTTTTCCAGGCCTTCCGCCAGCACCAGACGCAGGGCTTCGTGCAGGGCGTAATTCATGCTGACCGGCGCGGTATGGTGATACACCCGCTCCTGTCCCCAATACGACGACAGCAAATTCACATCGAGATACCAGCTTTGGACCTTCGTTTTGCGCCGGGTGGCGACCTCCAGCGCGCGCGGACTCAACGAGACCGGGGACAAACCGGGGGGACAGCTCAGACATTTTTGGGTGCCGCTGTAAACGGCGTCCACGGCCCACTCGTCAATCCGCACGGGGCAGCCGCCGAGCGACGTGACCGTGTCGAGCAGGAACAACGCGCCCGCCTGGTGTGCGAGCCGGGAAATCTCCTCCACCGGCGTCAGCGCGCCGGTGGACGTTTCGGCGTGAACGACGGCGACGAATTTCGGTCGGGAAACTTTTTCCAGGGCGGCGGCAATCTGTTTCGCCTCGATGATGCTGCCCCACAGGGCTTCGACCCGGATGACGCGGGCGCCACAGCGTTCCGCCACATCGCACATCCGCGTGCCGAACACGCCGTTGACGCCGATGATGACTTCATCCCCGGGTTCAATCAAATTGACGAAACAAAACTCCATGCCGGCGCTGCCGGTCCCGCTGACGGGAAAGGTCAATTCATTTTGAGTGAGGAAAACCTGCCGCAACATGGACTTGACCTCCTCCATCAGGTTCACGAACGCCGGGTCGAGGTGGCCAACGACCGGTCGCGACATCGCTTGCAAAACGGAAGGCGCGACATTGCTCGGTCCCGGGCCCATCAAGCGTCGCGGCGGTGGCTCGAATGCCTTGGGAATTTCCATGGCGGCTAGAATGCTGGAATTCGTTTGCAAAACAACAAATTTGTCCCCGATTCAGGCGGTAAAACTGCGCCCAAGTCCGAGCCGGGCGAGATCTTGCCGGTAGGTGATGAAACTTTTGTCCGCACGAATATGCACTTCCCCCTGCAGATTGATTGGCAAATCCTCCGGGAATTGTTTTTCCACAAACGCCTTGTCCTCCGCGATGACTTGATGATTGAAATCCGGGGCGGCCCGCAGCGGTGCGTCCCGGTCGAAGTCCCGGCAGATGGGCATGAACACGCGGGCCTTGCGTGCGGATACGGGAGCGGCGGCATTGAGAACGTGCAACCGTCCGTCGTTCGGGAAAGAAACCGTGAGCCTGGCCGTAAAGGGCCGCCAGGTCTCAAACAGCCGGCGCCACAGGAGGCCGGGCGGAATGAGATGTTTGAAACGCGCGAATAACAGGTTCATCTCCCCATGTTGCGATTCGCAGTTTAACCCGGCCAGTGTTCTATTGGGGCCACGCAGCCATTTCCACGCAAGTTTTCGGGCACAAGATAAAAACTGCTTGAAGTTGTCAAGGGCCAGGTCGATGCAGGGGATCACGCAAGCTCTACGCTGGCGCCGATCAAAGCTGTATCACGAAACGAGCCGGCTCAAAACGATCATTGGTTTTCACGGTGAGAACACCTTCCGCATAAGTCCAGCCGACTGGCGATTTTGCCAGCGCACCGGCGTCCAAGTGAGGCAAGGGAGTTGGATTTGCCGATTCATTGCCCGTTTGGACGGTCACAGCCCGGGGTGCGCGTTCGACCCAGGTTTCGAGAATCAAATCGCGTGCGGCCGGACGGTACGCGCCCTCCGGCGCGAACATTTCGATGGTTACCGAAGAATCGTCGCGGATTTGATGGAAACGACGTTTTAGAAAATCGCCTTTGCGATAGGCAAGAGTCGCGCCGTCATCCTCGTAAAGCGATGACTCCGAATCCCTGGCTGGGGCCACGAGGACACGCAAAGGTTTCCCGGGCATATCGTCGGTGCACTGGACCACCGGCTGCCGAAAGATGAAAGCCCCGCCCCGCACGAAGAGCGGGAATGAATCGAGTGTCACAGCCGCAGGGATCGCGCCGCCGCCCGCGAACCGGCGGCCCGTCCAATAATCGAACCACTCGCCTTCGGGCAGATAAACTTCGCGTTCAGTCACGCCCTCGCGCAAAACCGGCGCCACGAGCAGGCCGGCACCAAAAAGAAATTCGTCGTCGATCGCGGCGGCGCGTTCGTCTTTGGGAAACTCCAAAAAGAGCGGACGCATCGCGGGCGTTCCCGTTTCGCCGGCTTGTTGCATGACGTTGTAAATATAGGGGAGCAATTCATAGCGCAGCTCGATCGTGCGTTTATTGATGGCTTCGAATTGATAGCCAAAAGACCAGGGCTCTTTGTCCGGTGTGCTCAATTCGGTGTGTGACCGCATGAAAGGATAAAAGACGCCAAGTTGAAGCCAGCGCGTGTAAAGTTCTCCGGAGGCCGTGCCCGCAAAACCGCTGATGTCGCTGCCGACAAAGGAGAAACCTGATAGTCCCATCCCCAGCAAGGTCGGAATTGTCTGGCGCAACGAGGACCAGTCGGCCGTGTTGTCGCCCGGCCAAACGGCGGCATAACGCTGTCCACCTGCGAAGGTGGCGCGCGTCAGCACGAACGCCCGCTCGTTCGGACGCAGCCGGTTCAGGCCCTCGAAGGTGGCGCGGCTCATCAACTGGCCGTACACGTTGTGAATTTCGCGGTGGGTCGTGGGCTGGCCATCGTTGTCGTGAATTAATTCCAGCGGCATCGTCCCGCTCGGGACGTTAAACACGGCCGGCTCATCCATGTCATTCCAGATGCCGGCAATGCCGACCTCCAGCAGGCTTGCGTATAAAGATCCCCACCAGTCACGCGTCGCGGGCCGGCTGAAATCCGGAAAGACACTCGGGCCCGGATTTTTTGGGGCTTGCGACGGCCAGACCGGACCCTCGTACACCGAGCCGTCCGGCCATTTGACAAAATGATTGCCCGCAAGGCCGCTGTCATACGGCGCGTAACCTTTCTCTTTTTCCGGGTGCGGATCAACGATGCAGACAACGCGGAAGCCTTGGCTGCGCAGGTCCGCAATCATTTTTTTCGGATCGGGAAACCGCTGATGATCCCAGGTGAATGGTTTGTAGCCGTCCTGGTAGTGAATATCGAGCCAGATCACGTCGGCCGGCACTTTCTTCTCACGAAACGTGTCCGCCAGCAGCCGGACGCGCGATTCGGGATAATAGCTCCAACGGCATTGATTGTAGCCGAGCGCCCAAAGGGGCGGGAGCGGCATCCGGCCCGTCAGCGCGGTGTAACGCTCGATTACCTGTTTGGGATCCGGGCCGTTGATGAAGTAGTAGTCCAGGTCCCCGCCCTCGGCGCCGAAAGTCAGCAAATCCTGGCGTTCGCGGCCCACGTCGAACGTGCTGCGCCAGGTGTTATCGAGGAAAATCCCATGGGCCTGCCCGTGGCGGACAACCAGGTAGAACGGGACGGAAACATAAATGGGATCCGTGCTCGAGTCGTAGGCGGGTGTGTCGGTATTCCACATGGCGTATTGGTAACCGCCAAATCTCCAGCCGCGCTTGTCGAGCCGGCCGGTTTTCTCGCCGAAGCCGTACACGTGCTCGTCATCGCGGAGACGCTTGGCGACGCGGAACGCTTTCCCGGCAACCGCGATGCCCCGCTCCGGATCGTCCGCGTCCAGACTCTCGCCGGCTGCGTTTGCGAACGCAATCCGAAGCGGCGCGTGTTGCACCGTCACCTTGAGCGAGGCTGTCGCCAGCGTGGTGGAAACGGGACCTTTTTCGATTTTCGCCGCCGACGTGCCCAGGTCGTGATTGATGACAGCATAGGAATGATCGCGCCCGAAAGCTTTTGCGGTCGTGAACCGAACACGGATGACGTCGTCCGAGAGCGGTGTAATGGCCAGCGTTCCTTGATCGCCGTGGAAAAGCAGCGTTTGGCCGTCCCAGGTCGGCGCAGGCATCCCGCCCAGCGACCACCAACCGCCTGCCGCGTCCTCGCTGCGGGCTGAAATCGGAACCGGCGTCTCCGCGGCCCGCGTCGCCAACTCCGCCGGGCACAAAAGCAATCCGAACGCCGCCGACAAAAAGACCGGGGCGCAATTCTTTCCCGATCCGAAAACAACCGCGGTTTGATTTCTTCCTCCGATTTTCATGGTGCGTCTTATTTACCGCGATTCATGACAGGAAATCAATGGCCGAGTTGCCCAGATGTGCTCAAGGGGATGGCAGACAATCTCGCTTGGACAACATGCCCAATCTCCAGTTCCGCATTGTATCACGGGAGCGAACATTAAAGGTCAACGCCACTCATAGTTTTGCTCTGCGGGCACGCATCGCCCCGGCACATCACCGTGCCGATGCGAATTCGTTTGTGCGGGACATTTGCATGGACTTGGCTTGGAAAAGCCGTTTAACGCCGTGACCGAATATTTGATGACGCCATTATCAGGCTTTGCCATGCTGGCATACTGCAGCGCTACAACTCGTCATTGTTCAGCCCCGTTCTTCGAACACAGCTCTCCCGTCGAGTTGTGGTGCCGTCCGTATCAGCCGCATTCCGTGTCAGTTCGAGCGTTGACGAGGCGAGGTCTTTCGCCTTTACATAAGCGCCATGCGGAAGACCATTATCCGCGCGGTGGCATTAAGCAGTTTCCTGTCCGTCATGCTGTGCACCGCCCTTTGCCGGGCCGCCGTTCCGGAGGCGGTGGTTTCCATCAACCTCGGTCCCGCGGCCAGCCATCCTCCGGTTGCAGAAGCGGACTGGAATTCGGCCATCGTGCTGGACCATTTCCTTCAAGCGAATGGGGGCACGGCGCCGCCGACCGGCACCAGGGCATGGGTCGCATGGGATGAGCAGAACCTCTACGTGCGCTTTTGGTGCGCCGATCCGAATCCCGTAAATCGTTCGGGCACGCGATTGAAACGCACTGACAGCGTGAACATTTATCTGCGCCCGCCGGGCGCTCCGCTTGAGGACGTCTGGAAGTTCGGCATCAGCGAAGCTGGTGAAAAAACCAATACGCCTGCGGGCCAGCCGCAGAATGCTTTCGAGGGCGAAGCCAGCCTGCGGGATGACGCCTGGACGGCGCGGTTTACCATTCCCTGGACAGCTGTGGGCGGACGTCCGGACAAACCCTTCGGCATGCAACTGGCGCGTCTGCGGTACATTTCCGACGAGGTGCTCAGCCCCTCAGCGCTGGATCCTCACGACGGAGCAGCGGCCGCGGACGAGTTTATCGAAACTGCGCTTGGCGGCGAACCGGCGGTTCGCACGGCGGCGCCGGGGTTGGTCACGCTGCCTTCGGGTGCGCGGCGATGGGAGTTCCCGCCCCGGGTGGATGTGCTGGGTGTGGCCGACCGCAATGCCATCTGGAATTTGCAGCAGCAATTGTCGCAGGCGACCAGCGCCCGGAATTTCGCGGAACGCATCCGCCTTACCGGCGCGTGGTACTACCTGCTCATGCAAGAGGCACTCAGCTTCCATACGGAAACCGGACAGTTCATCGTGCTCCAAGTCCAGCTCTATCCGTGGAAAGCCCGCCAGGCAATCAATGAAGCGTTGAGGAACGGAAATGAGGATACGGCCTATCCCGTGCTGGACTCGCTGCTCAAGCATTTCGATGCCGTGTCGCGAGGCTGGTTTGCCGACGAGTCACCGGGTTCCATTCGCGAGGACCAGTGGACGCAACTGGACACTCTTGGCAAAGCCAGGATTAAAGATCGTCAGATCGAATTAAGCGGTAGCGCCGGGAAACACCCCGCCAGGTTGTTCGTGTCGTTTCCGGCTTTGGGCGGCGTTCGATTGAGCGGGTCGGCCCGTGGGTTCTTTGACGCGGCGACTACGCCGTTCAAATCACGGAATACCGCGCAGGGGATCACGGCGTCCAACGGCCAGTTCCAGGTGGACATCCAACTGAAGCCCAAGTGGCGCATCAGCGTCAAGGCACAAGGCCAGGCCGGCCAAGGCTGGGAGCTGGAGCAAGGTGACGTGGCCTTCCGCTTCTCACCGGAGGGCAAAATACTGGCGGTGGATTTGGGTGGAAATCTGGAAGCGCACGAAGCCATCTACGGCTTCGGCGAACACTTCGATCAGTTCAACCATCGCGGTCATATTCTGAATTTGTGGCAGGAGGATGCCTGGGACGCGACCGTGATGGGCGCGCCGCGGAATGAAAGCTACAAAGTGATTCCGCTCTGGTACAGCACGCGAGGCTATTCCGTGTTTTGGAATTCCAGTTACCGAATGCGGGCGGACATCGGTTGCCAGGATCCGGGCCGCTACCGGCTCACGGTGAACGGGCCTGTCCTCGACCTGTACGTCTGGCCGACGGCACCCCTGACGGCTTTGGAAGCCTACACCACACTCACCGGAAAACCGATTATGCCGCCGCGCTGGGCATTCGAGCCTTGGGCGGGCGGCGGCGGCGGCCGCTGGGGACGGAACACGAACGCCGCTCAAGTGCAAATCGACGTGATGAAACGCTTTCGCGAACTTGATATCCCGCACAGCGGCCTGTATGCCGAAGGAACCGGCAGCAGCGACCCCCGCCTGTTTGCAGCCATGGAACCGCTCGGCATTCATGTGTTCACGTGGCACCGAAGCCAGGTCCGCAACATGGAAGCGCTGTTGCCCGGCGTGCCGACGAACGAACTTCCCGAAATGCGGTGGGCAGACGGAACGCCGGTGGGTTATCCGCGAGGGCATCCGCTGGCCGGCCAGTTCCCTTACATTGACTTCACCCATCCGCGGGCGCTGGAAGTGACGCGGGCAGAGTGGCGCCGGTATTTCGACCTGGGCGTCTCGGGCAGCATGATTGACTTCGGCGACCTCGTTCCCACCGACGCCGTTTTCCATGACGGCAGCCGGGGTGACGCCATGCACAATTTCTATGCCTATGGTTATCATCGGACCATCTCGCAGGCGTTTCGGGAACGTCGCGGAGATGATTTTGTGCTTTTTGCACGCGGCGGGGCGCCGGGCAGCCAGGCATTTGTGGAAAACTTCGTCGGCGACCACCCGGCGAACTTCGCAGGCTTGAAGGCCGCTCTCCTGGGCAGCCTGAGCGCCGCCACGGCCGCGTTTTCCAACTACGGCTCCGACCTCGGTGGATATGACGGAAAAGGGGATGAAGAAGTGTACCTGCGCTGGGTGGAGTGGGCTGCTTTTTCGCCCATCATGCGGGCGCACGGGAACCAGCCCCGCGAACCGTGGTTCTACGGCGATGCCGCGGTCGATGTCTATAAGCGTTACGCCTGGGTCCGGGAAAACCTGGTGGACTACATCACGAGCGCCGCTTTCCACGCGCACGAGACGGGCGCCCCCATCATGCAGCCTCTCGCCATGACGTACCCTGAGGAACCGGCCCTGGCGGCCGTTGACGACGAATACATGTTTGGCCCGGACCTCCTGGTGGCTCCGGTGCATACGGAAGGCGAGCAGCGGGATGTCGTCCTGCCGGGCGGCCGCTGGACGAGCTTCTGGGATGGGAGCGTGTTCGTCGGCGGAACAAACCTGCTGGCCCGTGCGCAGATGGATGAGATTCCCGTGTTCTTACGCGCCGGCGCGCTGGTGCCGCTCGCACTGGCTCCCACCCTGCAACCGGGCGACAGCATGACCTCTGGCCGGATTGAAGCGTTGCTGGCCACTCCGCCGCAAGTGGCCGGCAAAGCGCGTGAATGGAGACGCGGTTTGCCCGCCGCCGAATATGCAAGCGAACCCACCGCGACGGGCTTCCGCGTTACCCTCTCCGCCGCGCCACACGTGCGCTTCCTGGTCGTGACGGGCATGGAACAGCCACCCATGGAGGTTCTTCTCGACGGCGAGGAACTGGCCCCTTTGGAGGGCACGCAAGTGGCCGCGCGTCCGCCGGGTTGGTATGTGACGAAGGATCACCGTCTCATCATCCGGCTGCCTCAGAATCTCAAGCAGACGGTCGAGATTTCAACCCGCTAAGGAACCAGGCGGGTGCCGGTGTGGCCATCCAATGCGGCCGGGAGCGCTTCGGGGCAGGTAATCAGAGCTTCACGACCGCTGTTCGTGACAAATTGGACGCACGCTTCGATTTTGGGGAGCATCGAACCGGGTTTGAAATGGCCTTCGGCCATGTACCGCCTGGCTTCGGCCACGGTCATCGAGTCGAGCGCCCGTTGCCCGGGTGTGTCGAAGTTCAGGCAGACCTTCTCGACGGCGGTGGTAATTACCAACATGTCGGCGCCGATTTCTTTGGCCAACACGGCGGAAGCAAGGTCTTTATCAATCACCGCCGCGACTCCGCGAAGGATGCCTTTTTCGTCCGCCACCACGGGAATGCCGCCACCGCCTGCCGCGATGACGACATAGCCGTCCTTGACCAGGTGCCTGACGACTTCAGATTCGATGATGCGCACAGGGATTGGCGAAGCAACTACCCGCCGCCAGCCGCGCCCGGCGTCCTCAATCATCGTCCATTTCTCCACCCGCATCCGGTCCTCCGCCTGTTCGCGCGTGTAAAATTCGCCGATGGGTTTGCCCGGTCTGGCAAAGGCCGCGTCGTCGCGGTTCACGAGCGTCTGGGTCACGACGGTCGCCACTGATTTCTTCAGGCCGCGGCGGCGGAACTCGTTCTCAAGTGCCTGCTGAATCTGGTAGCCGAGCGCGCCCTGGGTGTCGGCGACAATGGAATCGAGGGGCACCTGGTGCAGGATGCCGCGCGAATGTTCGCTGCGGAGCAGGATGAAACCAACCTGTGGTCCGTTCCCGTGCGTGATGACGATGCGATGGCGATGTTCCAGCAGGTCGGCGATAGGATGCACGGTTTTGACCACGGCGGCGTACTGGTCGGGCACGCTCATGTGTTGCGCATCCTTGATGAGCGAGTTGCCGCCGATGGCGATGACGAGCGTTTTCACAGTGCCGCAAGCCTTAATTTATCCCACGCTGCTGAGGATTCGCAACGTTCATCGCGTTGACACCCGAAATCCTTCCTTATCGAGGCGTTTGCGAATGGCGGCGATGTGCGCGGCGTCCCGGGTTTCGACGACGCAATGCACGCTTACCGTCGTGATGTCGTCGCTGGAGAATGCGCGGTCGTGAGCGATTTCGATGATGCTGGCGCCCACTTCGGCAATCAGGCCCGCGAACCGCGCCAGCCCGCCCGGACGATCGCTGATTGTCGCCGTGAAGCGGCAAAGCCGCCCGTCCGAGGCCAGGCCCCGGTCCAAGACCCGGCCGAGAATGGGAGTGTCAATATTGCCACCGCACAATGGCAGCACGACGTTCTTTCCTTTCAGTTCCGGCACCAGACCCGCCAGACAGGCAGCGAGCGGAGCGGCGCCGGCGCCTTCGACTACCGCCTTTTCAAGTTCCAGGAGACGCAAAATGGCGAGCGCAAGCTCGTGCTCGCCGACGAGCAGGGTTTTGTCCACCAATTTGCGGGCGATGGCGAAGGCGTGTTTGCCGACCTGGGGCACCGCCAATCCGTCCGCGAGCGTGGGTTGAACTTCAACCGGCACCGGCCGACCGGCAGCCTGGGCCGCGGTGAAGCTGGCGGCGCGTTCGGGTTCCACTCCGATGATCCGCACCCGTGGTTTGAGGGTTTTCAAGGCGAGCGCCAGCCCGGCAACCAACCCGGCGCCGCCGATGGGAACCATCACCGCCTCGACATCCGGAACCTGCTGGGCAATCTCCAGCCCAAGGGTTCCTTGTCCGGCGATGATGGCGGGATCGTCGTATCCGCTGATGTACCGGAGGCTTTTTTCGGCGGCGATTTCGTCCGCGCGCAGGCGCGCTTCGGCCAGATCGGAGCCGTGCAGCAGGACCGTGGCTCCCAGGCGCTGGCAATTCGCCACTTTCATCAGCGGGGCAAAGCGGGGCATCACGACCGTAACCGGAATGCCAAGCAACTGGCCATGATAAGACAGGCCGAGAGCATGATTCCCCGCGGACGCGGCGATCACGCCGTGTTTTTTCTGTTTCGGGGGGAGCGTCAGGAGCGCGTTGCGGGCGCCACGTTCCTTGAAACTGCCGGTGCGTTGCAGGTATTCCAGTTTGCAATAGACGTTTAATCCCGTCGCCTCGGACAGCGGAATGGAGCGCGGGCAGGGCGATTGAATGACCTGACCCGCAATCCGCTTCGCCGCCGCCTGAATGTCCGAGAAAGTGACCGACATGCTTTACTAATCGCCGGTGGCGGGCGGGTGTCAATCCAAGAGTCTTGCATACCAAAAAATGCTAAACTCTAGCCAATAAACGTGTGGGGATGCCGTCATTTTGGCCGCATGATAATCTGGCTGCTACAGTCGGTGGTTTATGAAAATAGCTGACGGTTCTCTCACCGACGCCCGGTTCCGGGCGGAATTGGAGCGGTGTATCTATTGCGAGGAA
>Ga0074044_10005413_pt1 | contig 10427 bp, 11 predicted proteins | sample BogForMeECP23OM1_FD_94443 | JGI IMG/M metagenome (GOLD analysis project Ga0074044, IMG submission 94443) | Bog forest soil microbial communities from Calvert Island, British Columbia, Canada - Bog Forest MetaG ECP23OM1 | ecosystem: Environmental > Terrestrial > Soil > Wetlands ...
GATTGCACACCCGATTAACTACCTCAAAAAATCCTACCTGTCGCGCCGGTTTACCGAATGCACAATTTTTAGCGACTACCTGTTGCCTGTGAAACACTTGCTCCGTATCTCGTAACACCCTCCTGCGGGACATGCACCTCCGCGTATTCCACGGGCGTGCGGACATCCAGCAATGGCAGGCCGGGTTGGGCGGCCAGAAGTTTTTGGAGTTCAGCCGGAGCGATGGTTTTCATATCCGTGGCTGCAATATATCATTTTTGCGCGGCAAGTGAAGTTGGATTGGCAGGGACGGATCGCTGAGACAATCACGGCGTGAGCGAAGTGCTTTATCTGCGTGACCCGGATGGCAACGGCGTGGAGCTTTGTTGGGATCGTCCGCAGGAACAATGGCCGCGCACGCCCGACAGCGACCTGGCGATGTTCACACGCGCACTGGACTTGAATGCGTTGCTGAAACCCTGGCTCCGTTGGCTGGCAGCGCCTCGTCCAACAAACAGCGTATAACGTCCGCGGCGGTGTAGGTGTCGCAACCCGGCTTGAGAAACCGCGCGACTTGCGCGACGTCGTCGCCGGCGGTCATCAACGCCAATTCCTGTTCCATTTCGGAGCGCACCTGGTTGAGGCCGACGTTGGCGAGGAGTCCATTGCAAAGGCATTTACGGCCTTGTGTGTCTGCGAGCGCCCCGCCTTTTTTAACATAATCATCCACCGGCTCGGCCGGGCAACGGTAGCCCAGTGTCCCGTCCGGTTTGCGATAAAGATGCCGGAGGTAACCCAGGTCGCAGATGCGCGTCCGGGCCGCATATTGATCGGCTTCTGAAAGCGTGCCGGGCATCCGAACCACCTTGAACGGAAAACCGGTGGGCGAGGCAATCGGGTCGGTGAAAACGCGCGCGGTACCGGCGCGGCTCATTTGCAGGGCCTGCTGTTTGAGTTCGGGGCGCAGGCCGGATTCATTGCAGAACGCGAATGCCGTTCCCACCTGAATGCCGGATGCGCCAAGGCGCAAGGCCTCGGCCAGCCGGCCCGGCCGCCCATACGACCCGGCCAGCCAGAAGGGCCGGCCCAGCTCGCGGATTTTTTCGAGGTCAACGATATCGCGCTCACCATATATTGGTTCGCCGATGGCGTTGAGTTGCAACGGGCCGCGCGGCGGGGCGTTGTGTCCGCCGGCGGTGTCGCCTTCGATGACAAAGCCGTCCACGTGTCCGCTTGCCTTTTTGGCCAGAGTCATGGCGAGGGTCACCGAGGCGACAATGCCAAGGAACTGCGGACGTTTCACAGCCGGGAGCGGGCCTTTGCAAAAGGCGCGCGGGTCGAACGTGGAAAGGAATTCCTCGCCGGGAAGCGCGCCGATGACGTCAATTTTCAGCTGGGCCGGTTCGCCTTGCGCCAGACGATCCAGCGCGCCGGGGATGGCGCGCGGTATGCCGGCGCCCATGAGCACGTAATCCACGTTGGCGAGCATCGCGCCGTAAAGCGAGGGCAGGGTGGGCAACTGGATTTTTTCGAGTAAATTAATTCCGACCAATCCGCCGTGGCCCTCCTTGGCCAGGAACACTTCCACGAAATTGGCCATGACCGTCAATTCGACGAGCGCCGGGCCGGGGCGGAGCGTCGGCATGGGAGCGATTTTGAATGGCGTGGCCGGAGATTTTCCGCCGGGAACGAAGTTTTGCGCCAGCACGCGCGCGGCGACTCCGGGAATCGGAAACTGTTGCACAGCCCGGCGCAGGTGGCCTTGGGGATCGCCCATCTGAAGGGCGCGAGAGAAAACGATGGCGAGTCCCGTTCCGGAAACGACGCCCAGTTGCCCCAATTTGGAAACGGTGCGCGCCAAAGTCCAGCCGGACACGGCCACGCCCATCCCGCCCTGAATAATCTTCGGCTGTAACATAATATAAACCGCACCACCAGCGCTTCGCTCCACAAGGAGAAAAGCTCACGACAGAAAAGTCCGGAATCACCGGAAGGGTGTCCCTTGAAACACCCTGGCGGGAATCCGTCGGAAACCGACGCTCGGAAGATTATAGCCTGTTTACCGGTGAATAGGAAGCGCTCTTTTTTGAAAAATTTGCGTCTTCTTTGAGTGTGCGCTCATTCCGTTTTTTTGCTTTTCCTGAGAGCCGCTGATTTCAAGACGGGAAATTAATCCGTTATCCGGCCTGACAAAACCGGCGGCAAACGAGGTCAAGCATGCGCCAAAATCCGGTGAGACGTTCCTTGTTCGGCGCTGGATGCTGTTGGAGAAGAAAAAGTGGCAACGTCCGGAGCGTTCTCAATGTCAACGCCAGCACCAAAGATTTCCACCTCGACTGCATCCGTTTCAAGTCCGCCGCCGCCGCCGGTTTTGCCGGCGGACTTGCCGGCGTCGCGCAGCGCCATCTCGCTGCTGGGTGTGGATTACATTCACTTGAAGACGGCGGACGGCGGCGACCTTTATCTCACGCGCTTCGGGCTGCCGTTCTGGAAAAACCTGCTGCCGGAGAACTGGTATGCGCGCGAGTGGTTTGAGGCCAAGCGCGAGCGGCTGGAGGGCACGAGCACGGTTTATAAGGTGCCGACGCGCCCGGTGAACGGCAAGGTGTTGAATCTGGTCGTCAAATGGTCGCGCGTGGGCGAAATGGTCCCGTTCGACACCCTCACGGTCAACAAGTTCATTCAGGCGGAATTCAACAGTCCGTTCGAGGAATTTTCGCTGCTCATGGAGTTGCGCCGGGGCGAGGTCGGCCCGGCGGCCGTTCGCATCCGCACCCAGCTTCCTTTGGCGATCTATGTGCCGAGCGAGCGGTTGCAACTCTGGCAGACGGGCCGGTCCGAGGACAAAATCCGCGCGAAGGTGACGCGACATCCCGGGGTGGAGATTGACATCCTGCGGCAATACGTCGTGTTGTTCGGCTGGATCAAGGGCTTGGACGCGGTGGAGACGGCGGAAAAATTCGGGCTGGAAGGCCGGGCGCAGGCGGAATTTCTGGCCCGCGTCACCAGCCTGGTCACGCACGAATTGTGGCAGAAAGGCTGCCGGGTGGTGGATATGAAACCGGCGCACATCATTCTCCGCCCGCAGCCGGACAAGTCGTTGTTGCGCGACCACAACGACCAGTTTGCCTACGCGCTGGTGGACTACGAATTGCTCGAACGGACCCCCGAACACGAACAGGCCGTGCGGAGCGCCAACCGGCAGCTTTACCTCAAACACATGGCCCGCCGGTTCGACACCGCCGCCGCCAATCCACTGCCGGCGCATCTCCGCGCCACGAACGTGCTGGGGGTGGATTACATTTTTGGCCGCGCCGAAAGCACGGGCGGATTGCTTTGGGTGGTGGGCAAGGACCCGGACCTGTTCAATTATTTTCTGCCGGAACGCTGGCGGCGCACGCCCAAGAAAAAATTGTCCGCCCGCAACCAGATTTTCCACACCCGCACCAAGGACAACATCAATCTGGTGTGGAAGGTCTCGCGCATGGGCGACTCGCCGTGGTTGAAGAATCCCGATGCCCACAAGGAGGCGGCGCGGGCCCACGGCTTTAACAGTCCCTTCGAGGAATTTGCCTTGGCGTTTGAAATGAGCCGCCACGGCGTGAGGACGGTTTATCCGCGCGCCATTTACATGACCGGCCGCCCGCGCGGCCCCGCCCGCCAGGTGTCCGACGAACGGCGTTACGCCGCGCTGGCGGATTCCCTCACGCCCGACGGCGCCCCGGTCGTTCGCAAGGAATACGATTACATCACCATCTGGGGTTTTTGGAACGGCCCGGACGAACTGCTCGCGGCACAGGACGGAAAATACTACCAGGCCGTCAACGCCAAACGCGCCTGCACCAACAAACTGATTTCCAAACAAACCATGGAGGAACTGACGCAGATGGTCACGCGCCGGCAGGCCCACTGCGGTTTGGAAGACCTCAACCTCAAGCCCGATCACCTGCTGATTTCCTTCGATTCGGAGCAACAACTGGTGCTCGACACCATGGGCAAACCTGAAGCGCGGCTTTGCAATTTCGAACTTATCCGCCGCAGACCATGATCTTCGGTGAAGCTGTTGGTAAGAGACTTTGGCGGGCCCCCCCCCCCGCCGCTTTCGCGCGAATGAATTCGTGACGGAACTTCATTTGTTTCACGGGTCGCGAACCGGTTAACCCGAACTCCGAAGTTGACTTTCTGTGTTACCGGAGTGCGGCCGTCCCGGCCGCAGCCAGGTGGGGTGGGCGGGCGGTTGGGAAATGTTCCGTGGCTTGAAAGAAGCCGGTTGCTGCGCCCGGGGACGGGCGCGCTCCGCCCTGGCCTCGTTCGCCCCGCCGCCACCGGCAACTTCGGAGTTCGGGATTAAACGAGCCAGGTTGACGGGGTATTTGCAAACTGGAACCGGTTTACTTCGTTCGACCGCACCAGGTGCAGATATAGAGGCCCCGCGAATCCAGAACGAAAGTGGATTTGACCGAAGGGGAGTTACAGCAACTGCAGGTGGCCTTGTAAACTCTAAGTATGGGAGGCACGCACAAAATCTCCCGATCACAAAAGGCGCAAACGATCCGATCCTCCTTGATCAGGAAATCCATGTCATCCTTCAGCGAGCATTTGCAGGCCAGATTCGCCAGACTTCCACGTAACGAATCGGCCAGGCCACTGTTAATGATTTCTCGTGGCAACGGATTTGCCTGTCGGATGGCGGTATTGTCTACCATAAACTTCATGGAAACTGCGACTTTAACTCCGCCGCGCTACAGTAATCACTGCCCTCAATCTGAAACAACTTCCAAACCGATCGTGTTACAATAGTGCTGCCAATGTTTCATTTCTCAGCGACCAGATTTTCTGGAAGCATGACATTTTAAATTTTTTCCAAGAGCAAAACCTTCTTCAAACCTTTTGCCCGTGGCGGATGCGTGCAGTGTAGATTTTCAAGACACTTTTGTCAATAAATCATTACAGATTGTGAACAACTTGCCTAAATTGTGAATAACTTCCCTGATGGTGAATTTGTACGGGCTGATTTTGGGAGATTGGTGAATATCCCATCTGTCCGTTAACAACCCCGGGCATTTTGTGAGTATTTAATGGCCAATTGTGAACATGAAATAGTTGTAAGTATGGCGACCTACCCCGATAACAGAGACGTGAAAATAAGAGGCAGTGTGCCTTGGAATAAACGGCACGCGTGGGAGCGAAAAGCCGCATAAAAGCAGCTTTAGAAAACATGAAAGCAACCATATTGAAAACTTTCGTTACCGGGCTGGTACTCGCAGGATTCGTCGGGGCACTGCCGGCCAAAGCAGATTCGGTTGTCTATACCGGCTCATACGGGCCCAATTACACCGATATCATCGATCAGGCGATAGCCTTGCAGGGCTTCAATTCAGTCTTGGGTACCCTCAACAGCGTAACCATCGATTTCACCGGCACGGGTCAATTCGAGCAATATTATGAGAATTTCGACGGACCAGGGAGCATTACTTATACGACCGACTCGCTTGCGGTGAATCTGTTGATGCCGGACAACTCTACGGATTTATTCAGCTTCAACCAAAACGAGGTGCATACCTACACGTTCACTGCCTATGACGGGACCTTCGACTATGGCGGGACCTCGGGCGGAACGTACTATTACCCTGTCAATATGGTTGGCAGCACGAGTCTGACTTCGCCGGCCGATTTGACCCAGTTCACGAACCCAGGACTTGTGGATCTTTACTTGAACGCCAGCGGGGCGGTGGGCTGGACGATTTCGGGCGGCAATAACTCCGTGGGAGCCGGTTTAACCGCCGGTGCCAACATCTCGGTCACCTACGACTACACACCGGTGCCCGAGCCTTCCAGCCTCTGCCTGTTGATTGGCGGGTTGGGTCTGCTGGTTGGGATCCAGCGTGCGCGTCGCCGGAATCTTCCGATCAAACCCTCTCAGCGTGGTTACTGATTTTCGTCGATGAACACGGCATTACAAAACAAAGAGGAAGAGATGGCCAATGTTGGCTGGGCCAAGGGTGGCGCACGATACATGCCCCGGTTCGACCAGGACGGTCAAGACGGGTTGGGCAACGGTTTCGCATCGGCCAAAGTCGAGGAGAGCTGTTGCGGTGAGGAATTAAAGCCTTTCTGGCTGGAGGACGGCCGTTTTGGCGCGGTGTGCCGAAAGTGCGGCCAGCAGTTCACGGACAGTACCCAGACCCGATATGGCGGTTCCCCGTGGATTGGTGTGGATCTGGACGGGACACTGGCCCGCGACCTTGGCAGCACGCGAGGGGACGAGATTGGCAGTCCGATTGAGCCGATGCTGGTCCGCGTGCAGAAATGGATTGCCGAGGGACGCACCGTAAAAATTTTCACCGCCCGTGCCTCCTCACCCAGACAGGTGGCGGCGATAAAAGAATGGCTTGCCAGTTGTGGGTTGCCGGATTTGGAAGTGACCAACGTAAAAGACCTGCACATGATCGAATTGTGGGACGATCGTTGCGTGCAAGTAACAACCAATTTGGGGGAACCCATCGGCAAAAAGGCAGGATTCAGGCAAACGAGACGGCTGAGGATGCCGGAAGAAGATCGGCAGGGAATATCCTTGGGATTGTTCAACCGTCTCAGAATTTTATTGGCTCTATAGCCCATGATTAATTTGAACCCAAATCCATTTCCCGGCGGAGGAATCCAGCGTGCAACCAGGATTCAAGCAGGACCCCCGCAAAAGACAATCGGGAGCAGCCAATCGGAAACCTTTGTGGATTCAACCCTCCACAAGCCCCGGAAGGAGTCACCTAAAATCATAAAACCTATCAAATCATTTGTTGTGGCCATGGCAGGCTTGGCCCTTTCGGCTGTTACCGGCTACGCGCAACTGTCCCTGAATTTTGCCAGTACGCCGGGGGCAACAATCCAATTCAATGGCACAAACTCAACGTTTCAATTCAACTCCTCAACCCTGTTCGGTTACGCCGGTAGCCAGTGGCAAATTGGCAGTGAGAGTGGTGGAACCGGCTCCGCGCTGGAGCTGTTTGGTGTGGTTACCACCAACACGTTTAGTTATGGCCCAATCTCAACAACCATCGTGGGACCGTACACCTTTCAGACTGCCACTGTCATCGGGCCGTTCGGCGGATTGAATATCAACGATGGGCTCGGCAATTTGTTGACGGGCGATGTCAATTGGGTCGATGTGGAGACTGTTAATTTCGCAGGAGGTATAAATGCATCGCTGACTGTTAATGTTACCGACCTGGCTTATGCTGGAAGCAACCCGGATTTGGAAACTTTGGTTGCGGAGGGGCCCGGGTCAATGGATTTGACCTTTCAGTTTTCCCCCGGCATGATGTTGCCCCGGCTCACATCAGGTAGTGGTCCTTATAGTACTTCGTTCTCCGGGAGCATCTCGGTCGTCCCCGAACCGACGACTGTCGGCTGTTTTTTGCTTGGTTTAGGTGCCTTGGCTTGTTGCCAGCGTTTTACCAAAAACCGACGTTCCTGATAAACCAGCGTAACATGCAAAATATAACAACGTCCATTTATTCGTGCAGGAATCCGGCGTGTAGCCAGGATTCAAGCGGTGCCCCGCAGTCAATCAGAAGCGGTCAGCAATCAGAACCCCAAGGCAATTTCAGAAGGACCAACTAAAAACCAATAAAAAACCAATCGAGATTATGAAAAATTTCTCATTCACAAAACTCACAACGCTGCTGCTCATCGCGTTGGCTCAGGCGGCGGTCGCCCAAAACTACAATTTCACGTTCACCGGCGGCGGTGGCATGGATGCCACGGGGACGATCGACATCGTCGGCGGAGTCGCTCAAAGCGGCTCAATCAGTGTTACAGGAGTCCCACTCGAAGCACCCCCATACACACCGTTGACCACCGCGGCAGGGGACTTGGTTCCGGATCCCGCGAGTCCGACCACCTTGACGCTCATAAATCATGATGGCGACGATATAATTTATGACAATATCGTTTACCCCGGTGACCCTTCGACTGTTCAAGTTCTAAATGACAATGGATTGGGTTTTGCGTCCGGCCAATACCAAGATTCGGTTCATTATAACACGCTTATAAATCTGTGGGGTAATTCGCCAGGCTCATACACTTTGTTTGTTGCAGAAGCGCAGCTGGACTCGAATGGAAATGTGATCGGAGATCCTCAATGGGTTTACACTGCGGATTCTGGTTCTTTGACTTTCACCCCCGTCCCCGAGCCAACGACGGCCGGCTGCTTTTTGCTGGGCTTGGGTGCCCTGGCTTGTTGCCAGCGCTTCACCAAAAACCGCCGTTCCTGATTAACCAACATTTATAATTTAACAATATCCATTTTCCGGTGCAGGAATCTGGCGTGCAACCAGGATTCAAGCAGGACCCCCGCAAAAAAACCAATCAGAAAAACAAAACCCAAATCAGAAACGTTTATGAAAATTGGAAAGCTTGCAATTATAGCCGCGCTACGGCGGCGTTCTGCCATGAAATCAGCCGGATAACCCCAAAAAATCAGCCATAAATTATGCGTATGTCATCCAATACCATCAGTCCGCTGACACTCTTTTGGCGCGTAATTTACGTGCTGGCACTCTTTTCAGTCTTTATCGCCGGAATCCTGGCGCGTAACCAGGATTCAAAAAAGGCCCCCGCAAGGAAATCAATCAGAAACGTCCGCGGATTCAAACCCTGATGCAGGCAGCAACCCCAAAAAATCAGCCATAAATTATGCGTATGCCAATGAACACAATCAGTCCGCTAACACTCTTTTGGCGAGTAATTTACGTGCTGGCACTCTTTTCAGTTTTTATCGCCGGAATCCTGGCGCGTAATCAGGATTCAAGCAGGCCCCCGCAAAAAACCAAGTGAAAAAAGGTTAACCACAACGACAAAAACAGAAAGGGAATGTGAAAATACAAAAATTACAACTGGCAATCATGGCGGCCGGTTTGGCCGGCGCGATGAGCGCGAGCGCCACAACCGTTACATTTGATAATGTAGACCCCTCCCAAACGGTAAATCTCACCGATCCCTGGATCTCAAGTGGAGTATATGCCGGAATATACAATCTGACCGTGGATGGAGTGGCGACCCCCTCGTTCTGCATTGATGTCGCTGACGAAAATAACGGGAATACGTTCACCGACTACTATTATAGCGACCTTGCAGCTGCTCCGCTGGCTCCCGCCGGCCCCATGGGCTCTACTGCCGCGACCGATATCGAGAAACTATGGGCAGCGTACTACTCTCCCTCCATGGATAGCCAGGATGCCGCGGCGCTACAGGTGGCCATATGGGAGGACATAGCCGCGAATGCCACAACTCCATATAGCATCACCGTGAGTGGCAATGATCCGGTCACAACCGAAGCGGCCAGCATGTTAAGCAGCCTCAGCAGCCTTACGGCTGAGGCAGATCTGGTGGGTTTGGTGGGTCCCAATGGCCCCAGTGGTGAACAGAGTTATGTTGTGGCCGTTCCCGAGCCCACGACGGTTGGTTGTTTCCTCTTCGGCTTGAGCGCCTTGGCTTGTTCACGGCGCTTTGCCAAAAACGAATCAAAAAGGTAAAGAACAAGAACAAACTCAAAAGGTAAAATATGAAATTTAAAAACTTGGGATTGGTGTTGGTGGCTGGTTTGGCGTTTGCAGGAACAGCCGGCGCGCAGAGTACTCCGTCCGGTTTGGGCTTTGTCCCACTTACATTCCCTTCTTATTCTTCCTCGACGCTCTCAATTGCGGCAAATAATTGGGTGAACGAAGCACCTTTCGGAGTATTTGCCAGCACCGTGCCACAATTTTCCGATGCCCAGGGCGACTCAGTGGTTATCAGCGGTATCAGTTCATCACCTGAAACCGTCGACATTCCGGATTTTTTCCAATTTGGACCGTCGCCAGCCAACAACCAGTATGAGTTCACGCTGACCAGCATTGCTGAGACCAGTCCTGGAGTTTTTCAAGGCGCGGGAACACTGGTAGACAGCACGGGAGCCGACACTTTTACGCAAAGCACGTTCACGTTGGCTTTCGCGGGCGCATACAATTACAATGTGACATTTGATACGGAGGCGACGCCCGTTCCTGAACCCACGACGGCTGGCTGTTTTCTGCTTGGCTTGGGTGCCTTGGTTTGTTTCCAGCGCTTTACCCAAAAGCGCCGTTCCTGATCCAGCGTAATATTCAGATCTGAAAGCAAACCTCATTAAACTCACCTGCGTTCTGGCCCTGTTGAGCGCGGAGGCCATGGCGCAAGCGCAAAGCTACACGACCGTGGATGACCCGCTCGGCGTCAATGGAACTGCAACCATTGCCTTTGGCATTTCCGGCAACAACATCGTGGGAAGCTACACCGCCAGCTCTGGTAATACTTATGGTTTTCTCTACAATGGCAGCACTTATACGACCTTGAATGACCCGGTCGGCGTCCAGGGAACCTATGCCTATGGCATTGACGGCAACAACATCGTGGGAACCTATACCGACGGC
>Ga0074044_10005414_pt1 | contig 10420 bp, 15 predicted proteins | sample BogForMeECP23OM1_FD_94443 | JGI IMG/M metagenome (GOLD analysis project Ga0074044, IMG submission 94443) | Bog forest soil microbial communities from Calvert Island, British Columbia, Canada - Bog Forest MetaG ECP23OM1 | ecosystem: Environmental > Terrestrial > Soil > Wetlands ...
CCGGCCGCTTGGGGGTCGGTCGGCGACCTTGAACCCTGGCAGCTCGCCCGAAGGTCGCTTCACGCGGTCGTGATTGAGTTGCAAGAGAGCGGATAGTCACGCGACGCGCGGCAATCGGTAAGTCAGGCACTTCACTTCGGCGAGGCGTAGCCGCGCGCCGACTGGGAGCCATCTAGGTTCCGGAGGGCTACTCGTTAGGGCGCTTGAAAATTGCACGCGTGGTCAACGCCGCGACCGGAATTTCGAGATTCGATACGTCCAAAAATTATCATTACCGGTCTCGATAACGGCAGCGATAAGCAAGCCGACCGAACAGTACGGGAACTGCACGTGGGTCAATTTTCAGATCCGCACCTCGATCTGCCCGTTTGCTTCGCGAACCGCATAGGTCGCGAGTCGTGCGGTCGTAGGCCCGCGCAACACGGCCCCGCTGGCCACGTCAAACTGCGAGCCATCGGCCTGGCTCATAATCGTGGTGCCGGTCAATAGGCCTGCAGATAAAGGACATTCCCTGTTAAGATCGTCAAAGGCGAACAGCTTGCCGGCAATCCGCGCGACTGCGATGCGGTGCTTCAGGCCCTCCAGGTAGTACGGGTTGACGCAGTTGTCCGCCAGTTCCGGCGAAGGTCCGAGAATGCGATATGGGAGTGTCGGATTCGTTGCCATGGCGTCAGGTCCAGCAGGATAGATGCGTGATCATGCGGTCAGGTCGCTGACATGCGTCGCATCGAGCCGATATTCGGCGGGTGCACCTTTTATGCTCTTGACATCGCAGCGTACTTTAATCCGATGGCGCGGTTGATGAAGGACAACCCGCCCCTGGCCGCGGATGCGCCGATGGTGGCGAGAATGGCTAAGATCGGAATCGTACCCGGGCAACCGTTCGATCTGACCAAGCTTTCCCCCGCAGCACAGCAGGCGCTCAATGCGGTACCCAGGGCCGCCGTCGGCAAGATCATGGGCTACTTCAAGGATGCCGGGAAAGCTGAAAACGGCTGGGTATTCTTTACCAAGACAGGAATCTACGGCACAGACTATCTCGACCGCGCTTTTGTCACCGCCGTCGGTCTCGGCGCGAACCGCCCGCAAGATGCCGTCTATCCAACCACAGAGAACGATGCCGCCGGCAAACCCTACTCGGGCGCCAACAAATACGTTATGCATTTCGCCAAGGGTCAGATGCCTCCCGCGAACGGATTCTGGTCGCTGACGATGTACAACGCGCAGTATTTTTTCGTGGCTAATCCGCTCAATCGGTACACGCGGAGTTCACGCGACAAGTTTTAGGCAAACCCCGATGGTTCAGTCGACCTTTACCTGCAAAACCAAAACCCGGGTAAGGACAAGGAGTCCAATTGGCTGCCAGCTCCGGAAGGCAAGTTCGTTCTGATGCTGCGACTGTACTGGCCTAAGGAGAATCCTCCGTCGCTGCTGGATGGGACGTGGACAATTCCGGGCGTGAACCAGGCTCCGTAGTTCAGCGACGCCGACTTTAATCTTGCCACGACCGCGAAAAATGGCGCATCCGAGCAGCCCGAAGCGGACTTCCCGGATGCGCCAAGGCCGGCCCCTGAGATTGAGGGCACGGAGACGGTTTTTCTTTACTGCACGACAAGTTCGCCGTGGCCCTTCTTCGGATCCGCGTCGGGCTTGAACATGATGACGGTGATGGCGCCGCGCAGCGCCGCACCAATGATTGGCGATCGCGTTCCTAAAAGATGTATATTTTATACACCTTATAAGGTAATCGCTAAATAAGTAAAAGTACCTAGAAGTAGTCAAGATTAATGATGGACTATTGCTAGCAAACTTATCGATGAAAGGCAGCTTGTGCGATGAAACCCGCACGTGCCGGGTATGTTATGATCTGCCGTAACTTATGCAGCTGTCTCTCTTCACCGACTACTCTTTGCGCGTGCTCATCTATCTCGGCGCGCATCCTGATCGACTGTGTACCATCTCTGAAACCGCCACGGCCTACCGCATTTCCGGTAACCACCTGATGAAGGTGGTCAATCGTCTTGCCTCGGGTGGCTACATAGAGACGGTCCGTGGCAAGGGCGGCGGCATGCGACTTTCACGTGCGCCCAAGATGATCAATCTCGGTGATGTGGTGCGTCACATGGAAGAGCGCTTCGACATCGTCGAATGCTTTAACGAGAAATACCAGGACTGCCCTCTATTTCCCGCGTGTACACTCAGATCGATTCTTGCTGATGCGCACCGCAATTTCATGGCGACACTGGACCGCCACACGCTGCAGGATGTCCTGGGAACCTGGGTCAGCACCAGATTCGTGCTCGGCAGAGGCGCACAGATTCCCATCAAGCCGGCGCCAAGGGAGCGTGCCGTCCGGTAACGGAACGGTGCAACGTACTCGGCGCGAGGGTGGCCTAGGCTCCTAGCCACGGGATTGCGAATTCACAGCGGTGTTCCCTCTGCGCGCAAGTAACCCAATAGGTTGCGCAGCAAACCGAGGAAAGCCGCGGTCCAGGCCACGGCCGCGATCGCAACGAACAGCGGCGCCAGCCAGTCGAGAAAACTCAGCCCAAGTACCTGCGACATCTCCTGTGTACTGGCCGCGTACATGCCCAGTGGAAACACATTGCGGCGCGCCTGCTGGCCCATGGGGCACCCGCCGAACGACCGGTTGCGATCATAGCGCAAGGCACGACTACAGAGCAGCGCGTCCTTACGGTGACGCTCGGCACTTTACACTCTGCGTGGGCAGCTGCGAAATTGACCTTGCCGGTACTGCTCGTGGGTCGGCGATGTCGTATCCCTGCAGCCCGTACTCGCCTGGTTCAACAACGGCTCCGTCGCTGATCTGTCGCAAAGCGCATAATCCCAGGGAGGCCCGGCATGACGATTCCGCATCTTGCGCCTCGATAACCAAAAACTATTGTTCACTGAAAACTTCTGCAAAAACGCCCGCTTATTATCGCAACTGCCCGCCTGCTGTCGGGGCACGCCGAACGGGATCTGGTTTGGCCGGCAGTCACATTTCGTAGACTTGATTCTGTGATTCGATAATTATAGAATTACTTGAGAGATCGGCGATTGTGGAAAGCTTGCCGCTCGGCCCGGAGCGCCTCGTCATCCTTTTGCTTCGAGGAGATCTTGATGAAATCGGCTGATGCGGTTACCAGTCTCGCGGCTTTGGCGCAAGAGTCGCGACTCGCGATCTTTCGTCTGCTCGTCAAGCGCGGACCCGAGGGATTCACCCCCGGGCAGCTGAGCGAGAAGCTCCCTGTCGCCGCGGCGACGCTCTCGTTTCATCTGAAGGAGTTACAGCACGCCGGGCTGCTGAATGTCCGGCGCGCAGGGCGATTCTTATACTACAGCCCGAATTTTTCGCGCATGAACGACTTGCTCGGGTTTCTCACGGATCACTGCTGCGAACTTGCCGACGATACCTGTAGCAACACGGAATGCAAACCCGGGGCCGTAGAAGATACCAGTTCGAGGAGGAAGCGCGCATGAAACGCTTTCACGTGCACGTCAGCGTCGACAATCTCGACGAATCCATCCGATTCTATACGACGCTCTTTGCCACGCAGCCGACGGTGCGGCAATCGGATTACGCCAAATGGATGCTCGAGGATCCGCGGATGAACTTCGCGATCTCAACACATCGCCAACCTGTCGGTGTCAATCACCTGGGCTTCCAGGTCGATTCCGGAGAGGAATTGCGCGGTATGCACGCGCAGCTGCAGGCAGCCGACTCTCAACTGATCCAAGAGAACGAGCAGGCCTGCTGCTACGCACGGTCCGACAAGTACTGGGTCACCGACCCGGCCGGGATTGCGTGGGAAACCTTTCATACGCTCGGCAATATCCCTGTCTATGGGGAAGATACCCCCGTCTTCAACCACGGCGCTTCCACAGTCCCTGTCCAGAACACAGCGAAATCCACATGCTGCGTACCGGCGGAGAACACCGCATCTAAGGTCGATCGCGCGGCTTCCTGCGGGTGATGTGCATGACCGAAGCGCTCTATACCTGAGAGTCGGAGAATCCGTGTGGCGGAGCGAATCTATAACATACTGTTTTTGTGCACCGGCAATTCCGCTCGCAGTATCCTCGCCGAATCCATCATCAACAAACTGGGCAAGGGCAAGTTCCGCGGATTCAGTGCAGGCAGTCACCCCAAAGGTCAAGTGCACCCAATCGTACTCGCGCTATTGCGAAAATTGGATTATCCGACCGATAACCTGCGTAGCAAGAGCTGGGACGAATTCGCGACGCCCAATGCTCCCCACCTCGACTTCGTTTTCACGGTCTGTGACAACGCCGCTGGCGAGGTGTGCCCGCACTGGCCCGGCCAACCGATGACGGCCCACTGGGGAATCCCCGATCCGGCGACGGTCGAGGGAACGGATGTTGAGAAAAGCTTGGCGTTTCGCGAGGCATTCCGGTCGATGGAGACGCGGATAAGATTATTCTTGAGTCTCCCGCTCGGCTCGATCGATCGCATGCGGCTCAAGGAGCGCTTGGATGCGATTGGCAAGACACCGCCGGAGGTTCCCGAACGATGAGTATTTTTGAACGTTATCTGACTGTCTGGGTATTCCTCTGCATCGTCATCGGAATTGCGCTGGGTCAGCTCCTGCCCGGTGTATTTCAGGTCATCGGTGGTCTGTCGGTCGCGCAGGTCAACTTGCCGGTCGGCATCCTGATTTGGGTCATGATCATCCCGATGATGGTCAAGGTGGACTTCGGCGCCGTGGGCGAAGTGCGCCGGCACATGAAAGGCATCGGCGTGACGCTGTTTGTGAACTGGTTAGTCAAGCCTTTCTCAATGGCGCTTTTGGGGTGGCTCTTCATCCGGCATATATTTGCAGCGCTGTTGCCGGCGGATCAACTCGACAGTTACATCGCCGGTTTGATTCTGCTGGCCGCGGCACCCTGCACGGCCATGGTCTTTGTGTGGAGCCGTCTGACGAATGGCGATCCCCTATTCACGTTGTCGCAAGTGGCTCTTAACGACAGCATCATGGTGGTGGCATTCGCGCCGCTCGTTGGCCTATTGCTGGGGATCTCCGCGATCACCGTACCGTGGGGCACCTTATTGACCTCGGTGGTGCTCTATATCGTCATTCCGGTCGCGCTCGCTCAAGTATGGCGCAGGGCACTGCTGAAGCGCGGTGTCGCGACTTTTGAAGCCGCTCTGCATCGCATGGGACCTTGGTCGATCGGCGCACTGCTCACAACCCTTGTGCTGCTCTTCGCCTTCCAAGGTGAGGAGATCCTGCAGCAGCCCCGCGTGATTGTGCTGCTCGCAGTGCCAATTCTCGTGCAAGTGTTGTTCAACTCCGGATTGGCTTATTGGCTGAACCGTGCACTCGGCGAAAAGCACAATGTCGCGTGTCCCTCCGCCCTGATCGGCGCCTCAAATTTTTTCGAGCTTGCGGTGGCCGCTGCGATCAGTCTGTTTGGATTTCACTCCGGCGCGGCCCTTGCCACGGTTGTCGGCGTGCTGATCGAGGTCCCGGTCATGCTGCTTGTCGTGAATATCGTCAACAGATCCAAAGACTGGTACGAGCACACAGGAATACCTGCGACGGTCAAGCCATGACAGACGTCACGATCTATCACAACCCATCGTGCGGAACGTCCCGCAACACGCTCGCGCTCATTCGAAACGCGGGTGTCGAACCAACGGTTATCGAGTACCTCAGGACGCCGCCGGATCGGGCGACACTCGAGTCACTGATTCAGCGCATGGGCATTCGTCCGCGCGAGCTGCTTCGCGAAAAGGGCACGCCCTATGACGAGTTGGGTCTTGGTGCGGATCGCTGGACCGATGCGCAACTAATTGAACAGATGCTGGCGCATCCCATTTTGATCAATCGGCCGATCGTGGTGACGCCCTGGGGCGTGAAGCTGTGTCGACCGTCAGAGGCGGTCTTGGACATTCTTCACCTTCCGCAAAAGGGGCCGTTTGCAAAAGAGGACGGGGAACCGCTGATCGACTCGAAGGGGCGCCCCGTTCGCTGAGTTTCTGCCAAATCCGAACGATTTAGGTTCCGAGGAAAACGATATGACTACCCCAAGATTGCGTTGGTACTGCTATCTCCTCGCCTTGGCTGTCGCAGGTACGCTGCCGGCGTGCGGCAGATCGGACAAGCCGGCAGGCTCGGCGGGCTCCTTGTCGGGAAGAGTCACGGTCGACGGGTCGGCCACGGTTTTCCCCCTATCTAAAGCGATGGCAGAGGCGTTCTATTAGTCGAATCCCGCCGTACAATTCGCCATCGAATTCTCCGGTACCGGTGGCGGATTCAAAAAGTTCTGCGCCGGACAGCTTGACATCGCCGGCGCTTCGCGCCCCATCAAGTCAGACGAGAGCGAACAATGCAAGGCCCAGTACATCGAATATATCGAAGTGCCCGTTGCATTCGACAGCCTCGCGGTTGCCGACCTTCGGCATGTTCTTTTGGCGCAATTACCCGTTTATGTGCCAATAGCATAGGCATTTGGCCATTAAATCCAGTTTATGTGCCAATAGACTCGTCTTTTTGGCGCATACGTAGTGCACATGCCTAACGCTCGCAAGTAAGTCCTGACGACCCAACCACGTCCAAGGCTGTAAGCTGAGTGCTATAGCCGGAGAGGAGGGCAAAAGCCGAAGAACACGACTACACAACCTGTCGGCCCTGCTTGGAGATCTCATCGTCGAATCGCGCGATTTTCGCTGAAGTGACCCAGACTGTTGGTGAACCGCAACGGAATTTGGACCAAGGTCTCATACGACCGGCCCCCGGATCGGTGGCATCCTGACACCGCGCAGGTTCCACTACTAAGAAGGCCCATCATGCAGCACGTCAAATTTTTGAAGTCCGCGGCGACAGCGCTCATCGCCGGCCTCGGTGCGTTCGCATCGGCGAACGTTTGGGCTCAGGACGTCATCGCCGTCGCTGACGGGATCAACATGTGGGACGGCCAATGGCACTTCGAAGTATCGCCCTACGCCTGGGTGCCGTGGATATATGTGACGTCGCAGCTGCCGCCGATTGCGGGCGGCGGCAATCCGACCACTGAGATCGAGCCGAACCAATACCTCAAGTATGTGAAAGGCGGCGTGCTATTCGACGGCAGCGTTCGCAAGGGTGACTGGAGCGTTTGGACCGACCTCGTTTTTCTGAACCTGCAGAACAGCCCCACGCATGAGAGGGAGATCGGCCTGCCCGGCGGCAACGCCTCGCTGGTGGTCACCCGCAGCATCGACCTCGGATTCCGGGCGGCGATCTGGACCCTGGCTCCCACGTACACGGTGATGAACAACGACGTCGGGACCCTCGATGTCCTCGCCGGCCTGCGCTATACGAGTGTGAGAGTCTCGCTCGCCTATGAGTTCACCGTCCCAATGTTCCCGGCGATCATGCCGCGGGGCGGCGGGTTCTGGCCGACCTCCGATTCGACGGAAGGCATCATCGGCGTCAAGGGCGCACTGCGGCTCTCCCATGACGGCAAGTGGTTTGCGCCCTATGAAGCGGACATCGGCGACGGCAACAAGAATTGGAGTTACAACGGCTATGTCGGCGTCGGCTATCACTTTCACTGGGGCGATCTCGGGCTCGGCGTCCGCAATCTGACGTATAACCTATCCGACCGGCGGATCTTGGAGAAGGCACGCTTGACTGGCCCGATTCTTGGCGCGTCCTTCCGCTGGTAGTCGCGAGGCTAGACTAGGCGCTCTCGAAACCACTGAGCACGTTCACCGCGTTCACGCCGATTTCCGATACGGCGCCCTCGAACACGAACAGCGTCGGCAGCTGACCGCCACCTGAATCAACAACTACATAGGTGGGGTACTTGCTGTTGACACGAGTGGAACGCTTTATTCCGATTCGGATGCATTGCTCGGCCGACGTTGTACGTTCGGCAGGTGAGAGCTTCTGGATCTTCCCTTCATTTACGAATGGAAAGAATCTTTTGATCTGTTTGAACACCGATCAGGGCGCACACCCGCCGCGAGGATCGGTGATACCCGCTTCCTTTGCCTTCCTCAACAAAGACGCCACCTTCCTCGGCTCTATCCAAAACGCCCGCTTTGACGCCCTGACCGTCCTCTCCTTCCGGGGTTGTGAGGAGTCTCTTTATCGACGACGCTGGCGCGCTGAGAAACCGCAATCGGCACGAGGGTCAGGCGTATTCGGCCAAGTAAAGTGCGCTAGCAGACAGACAACGCGCCGCAACATTTGGCAGCGTCGGGTCGCCTATGCAGGAACTATTGCAACAGATTGACCCCGATTACTATCGCTCCGCGCGATTACTCATTGTGCGCGCCGAGCTCGAGCAATTACGCCAAAGGCGCTCGGTATTCGTTGACGTTGAGAGACGGAGCAAAATATCCCTGGGGATGTCGCGCTCGCCAGATGGTTGTAGTCAGTTGCTCGTGCGAGTTGCAATCGTTCAATCTTCTTCGCCAGAGGTGAATATCAGCGGCTAAGAGTTCGCAGTCACTGGATCAGCTTTTTGCCAGGTAAGGGGAGTAAGTGATCGTGGAGCACAAACACTCATTCTCGTGCACCCAAGGATGCGCGCAATTTCACTTAGCCCGTGCCCGTCTACTGATCGCGTTATTGTGCGAGGGGCAATCGTTGCGAGGTGTCCACGCAGAGGTCATGCTGCGCGTCATCGGGCGCGAACTCGATACGGTGGCCACCGCGTTGGTGGCGGAAGCAAGTTCACGAGAGTTCACCGCACTCACTGCAGCATCAGGACGCTCTGCCTACCCGCAATTGCGGCGTGGCAGGATTCACGCCCATTAGGAACGTCCGTAAAGTATGCGGAGTGTGCATGTCGGCTGCGGGATTCGAATACCGAAAGGTCAGCGCCCGCCGGTCCAGAAAAAGGCACCGGTCACCGGTGAGACGGCTTCCGGCAAACTCGCAAACGGCCACGGCGATGTGTTCGCTGCCGGCGCATGATGGGACAAATGCCACGGCCTATCTATGGCGCGGGGAAAACTACGCCGCGTTGGGATATCTCGACCGCGCAGTTCAAGGCTACCCGCGATGTCTCGAAATCGATCCTGCCTACGGCGCCAACTTGCGATGGCCTACCTGTACCTCGGGCACATCGACGACGCGCTACGCCTTCTCGAAATGGGGCTTGGCAATGGCCACTTCTTCAACGATGTGCAATTGACACGTGCAATTACCGCGCACGGCGATCGCGTCGGAGCGCTCAGCATTTTGGCGCTGGTATATAAAGACGATCCGCGCTCCATCAGGTAGCTCTCTCGCGCTGCACTTGACATGGCTTCAAGCACTCGGCGCTGAGGAGCCGGGCGCCCAGCAACATGTAATTCGAACACCGGCAGTGTCGAAGTGACAGCAATATGGTGCACAACCAGCGAGCGAATTAGTGCCGCCACGCGCGGTCCATCGATCGGTTCCGCAAGCAATGAGACCTGCCGATCACGCGGGGTGGGACAGTCATCCGCGTGCTTGCCTTGCACGAATTCGTTGTCCGTGAACACGGGGCCGTGTTCAAGATCGTCAATCCCTGCGGCGATCGCCTCAGGCCAGGTTACCGAGCATAAATGTCCTGTGATCTTCAACCCGCGGCGGTGCGCCTCGCTCGCGGCGGCGGCCAACTCCGCTCGCGTGATGTGCATGTAGGCCTTGAACGAGGTCATGCCAGAGTCTGCCCAAAAGCTAACGAAGCGGCGCGCCTCATCGGCGTCGGCAAGCTCGTGCATCTGGGCAAACGGAGTCTTATCGCCTTCGAGGTATGGCGCTGTCAGATCTATATCGGGCCCCGGCATTAGGCCAGCCTCTATGCGCGAGCGCACCTTGAGGTCCGTGTACGGTTCGACGCTACTCGTCGTACGAAGCGTCGTGACGCCCGCGGCAAGATACAGGCGCGGAGCGCTATAGGCGATCTCGGCCAAGATAATGCCAGGCTCTAGTACAACTCCCATGCCGCGCTGCAACGCATTCGATGCGGAGTGGAAGAGATGATCATGTCATGCCGACAAGGCCGGGCAATACACTGTAGCCGGGGTAATCATGTACCTCCGTGTCAGCGGAAACGATCGTCGTAGTGGTTGGGCCGATTGAAGCGATGCGCCCGTCGACCAGAATCACTGTCTGATCCGTACGCGGCGCCGCACCGGTGCCGTCAATTACGCTCACGTGGCGAAGCGCGACACGGGGTGCAGAAACGACAACGAACTTGCTGACCTCCGGCGCCGGGGTCGCCGCCATGCCATCGGATAGACAGGTCACGAGCAGCGCGAATATGAACTGCCGTGGCATACCGAGTCCTTCAGGTGTTGCTGAAAAATGGCTGCAGGCGGCGCGCCACATTGAAAGTGAAGACGTCACCCGGGCCTACCAGCCAGTCTAGCAGCAGCGCGGACCTGGGCCATTGTTTGTCATCAACCCCCTCGGGGCGATTTCCGATGCGA
>Ga0074044_10005415_pt1 | contig 10419 bp, 11 predicted proteins | sample BogForMeECP23OM1_FD_94443 | JGI IMG/M metagenome (GOLD analysis project Ga0074044, IMG submission 94443) | Bog forest soil microbial communities from Calvert Island, British Columbia, Canada - Bog Forest MetaG ECP23OM1 | ecosystem: Environmental > Terrestrial > Soil > Wetlands ...
CACCAGCAGCGACCTGGCCGCGATCACCGTGCCCGTGCTCGCCATCAGCGGCGGCCGCAGCCACCCGCGGTTCCAGTACCAAGATGAACGGCTCGTGGAGGTCATCCCGCACGCCCGGGCCGAGGTGTTCAGCGAGTGCAGCCACCTCAGCCCGCCGCACAAGACGGAACCAGTGCGCCTCGCCCAAATGCTCATCGACTTTCTGGACGCACGGCCCGCCAGCCACGACCTAGGACTGGCGCGCCCGGGGCTCGCCCCCGGGCCCTTCCCCGCATGGGGAGGGTGACCGGTTGTCGTTTGACGGTGAGCACCTCGTCACGACGACAAGGGTGGGCAAGGTGCAAACAGATGGTGGCCCGCGAGATCCGGGGTTGGCCCGCTCAGTATCCGGGGGTGCCCTCCACCGTCAAGGGCACCCGAAGATCATTTCAAAACCGCTGCTTGGCAGCGGCCGGCGAGCCCGGCCGTGCCCGCCGCGTGCCGTCGTCAGGATCGCCTACGGTGATTCACGGTCGCTCGCGGGCAACCGGCAGTGCGCTTGACCTGTGCCGCCGCGGGTCCTTCGGGTGCGGTCACCTCCCAATGCAAGCAAGGGGTCAGGGTTCGAATCCTCAGCCGGTCGCGAGCTTGAAGATCTCCGCGTCCGGGACCGGAAGCGAAGCGTGCGACTGCACGATCACCCACTGCCCATGTTCGCGGACAAGGACACCGGACATCCGTACCGGCCGTTCAGCACCGCTCCGATTGATGATGCGCCCAAGGCCCTCTGCCCACGCAACGCCGCCTTGAAGGTGAATGTCGAAGTGGTCGGCCACCAGCCGAAGACCGTCACCGGGCACTGCCGTGACGGCCTGGGCGGCCTCGCTGCTGGTCTCCCACTTAATGCCGTCGGTGGCCATATGAGCAGCGTCAGGACGGTCGGAGAACGTGTCGAGCACCCGCCCCACGTTGCCTACTTCCTGGGCATCGAGCATGTCGTGGAGAACCGCGAGGACGCGCTGCTCTTCCTCGGCTACTCCCATGGCGGCCACCCTCTCAGATTGCCCTCATCTGCAGTGTCGTCCCCGTGGCGGGCACCGGGCAATGGACCTTCGGTCACTCCTGGGGCCTTCCTTCATAGGCACGGATCTTGGCTGCGAGTTCGTCCGCAGCAACCGCGGAACACGACCGGGGGTGAGGACACTCACTCCGGGAATGTCAAGCAGAGGCTCTCGACCACTCACTGTGCACCAGAAGGTGCGGTTCCGGGGAGCCAACCTGGGAGCCGCAGCCATCCGGGCGAACGACTTCCCCGCGCCGGGCGAACGGCGTCCGGACGGGCGACCAGCGATCACGCCAGCTTGCGGACCGATCCGGACAGCACTGAACGCCAGACAGGGCCTCAAGAGAGCTCGTCGGCGAAGTCCCAGGCACGCAGATCACCTGGTTCGAGGCGAATGAGGAGGTCGTCGCCGGCGCTGTCGGCATATGCGGCTCCGGCCTCGGGGCCTAGGTAGCGAGACGCGATTCGCTTCACTGTGTCGTGAGCTCCGGCGGTGAGGAGCCGGGCGCTGCAGCGGAGCTCGACTCCGCGGTACGGCGGGGAGTGTTCACAGACCACGATGCTGGCCCGCGGATCTCGCCGCAGATGCGCCGCCTTCACATCGCGGCTGCCAGTGACGACGTGGAAGCCGCCGTCGCGCCATTCGTGCCAGACCGGAGACAGGAGCACGGTGCCGTCTTGCCGATACGTGGCCAGAACCGCCAGCAAACGGAGTTCGGCCAAATCTCCGAGATCGTCCATTGTGAGGTTCCTGCGCATGCGAGCAGGCTAACTGGCGGCGGGCCGCTCGATCGGCCGGCCCTGATCGGAACGCCATACCGGTCCCCGGCTGACACGACGACGCGCTTTCCATACGTGTCCGGTACCCGCCTGCCACTCCGCGGTGGAGACGATCTTGGTGCAGGGCCTGGCGAAGGCCGTCAGCGGCCACGGAGCGTGGCCGACCAAAGTCGTGTCACGCTCCCCGCGCAGCCGAGACCGCATCACCCACCGGGCGCCTGACGCCCGGTCAGCCTGTGACTACCTTGACGTCGCCGATTCCAAGGGCCTCCACGGGGGCCCTGATCTGGGATGCGTCGCCGACCAGGATCGTGACTAGGCGGTTCTCCGGGAATGCCGCGACCACCGCGGCCGTTGCCTCGCCGACGCCCGTCTCGGCTAGGCGTGCATACAACTGTGCCTGGTAGTTGTCCGACAGGTGCTGTTCCACCTGATCCGCCAGCGTGCCCGCGACCGACGCTGCTGTCTCGTACCTGAGCGGCGCGACACCCACCAGGTTCTGCACGGCCATGTCGCGCTCCGTCTCAGTCAGCCCTTCCGCGGCCAGCGTGCGCAGGATCGTCCGCAGATCGTCCAGCGCGGGACCCGTGGAGGCCGTGTCCACCGAACCACTGATGGCGAGCACCGACGCACCCGTCGCGCCGTCCGCGGCGCACGGCACCGGCGACCGCAGCACCTGCTCGAAGGCCCGTACCCCGTATGTGTAGCCCTTCTCCTCGCGCAGAACCCGGTCTAGCCGGGACGTGAGCGTGCCGCCCAGGCAGTATGTGCCGAGCACCAGGGCTGGCCATGCCGGGTCGTGCCGGTCCGGACCGATCCGCCCGATGAGCAGCTGCGTCTGGACGGCACCAGGCCGGTCCACAAGCACGACACGGCTGGTGTCGTCGGCGGTCACCGGCGGCACCGGCAGCGGCCCGGCGCTGTCGCCGCCCCATCCGCCGAGCGTGGCGGCGAGCACCGCGTCCAAGTCGATACTCGTCAGGTCGCCCACGATCACCGCGGTCGCCGTGGAGGGCCGCACATGAGCCTCGTAGAACGCGCGCACGCCCGGCGCGTCGATCCGCGCGACGGTGTCCTCGGTGCCCTGGCGCGGCCGGGACATCCGCGCCGACGCCGGAAACAGCTCCTGCGCCAGCTGCTTGGCCGCACGCCGGCCAGGGCTGGCCAGCTCCAGCGGAATCTCGTCGAGACGGTTACGCACCAGCCGCTCAATCTCGCTGCCTGCGAACGTCGGCGCGCGCAGCGCCTCGGCGAGCAGCCCGAGCGCCCTGGGCAAGCGGGAGACGGGGACCTCCAGCGAGACGCGCGCACCCAGGTAGTCAGCGTGCGATTCGAGCGTCGCGCCGCAGAGTTCCAGCTCGGCGGCGAACTCCTCTGCGGTGTACTTGCCAGTGCCCTCAGACAGCGCATCTACCATGATCGTGGCGATACCGTCGAGCCCGTCGGGCTCGGCATCAAGCGGCGCGTCCAGGCAGATCTCCACCGCCGCCACCTGCTGCCCGGGCCGGTGGCAGTGCAGCACGGTCAGCCCGTTGGCGAGGGCGCCGCGCTCGGGCGCGGGGAACGCCCAGGGCTTTGCCTGCCCGGAGGCCGGCTTCGGGTAGAAGTCCATAGTCGTGGCTGCATCGGTCATCAGACGGCTCCACCCTGCTCGCCGTTCCCGTCGGCTGCGCTGGCCCGGCTGGCGGCCGTGCCGACCGTGTCTTCGGCGGTCACCGGCTCGTATACCAGCACCGCACGGTTGTCGGGGCGCAGCCGCGCTGCGGCAACCGCCCGGACCTCCTCGGCGGTGACATCGAGAATCCGGTTGACGGCCGTGAACGCGAGCTGCGGGTCGCCGAACAGCACCGCATACCGGCACAGTTCGTCGGCCCGGCTGGCGACCGTGCCGAGCCGGTCCAGCCATTCGCGTTCCAGCAGCGCCTGCGCCCGCTCCATCTCCCTGGCGGTCGGCGCCTCCGCGCCGAGCCGCGCCAGCTCCTCGTCCACGGCGGCCTCGATCTGCGGAATCCCGGCGTCGCCGGACGCCTTCACGTCCAGCCAGCCCACCGAGGGGGCGCCAGCGAGCCGCAGCAGCCCGAAGCCGGCTGCGATCGCAGTACGGTCGCGCCGCACCAGCCGGTTGTACAGCCGGGACGACATGCCGTCGCCGAGGACGGTGAGCGCCAGCTCGACCGCGTCGCACTCACGCGTGCCGTCGGGTGGCAACCGGTACGCGGCCATCAGCGCCCGCGCCGGGACCTCCTCCCGGATCTCCGCACGCAATTCCGTGCCGATGATGTCGGGGAGCGTGCCGTCGCGGGGCGGCACCTTGCCGTCGTAGGACGGGATGGAGCCGAAGTACTTCTCGACCCATCGACGCGTCTGCTCCGGGTCGATGTCGCCGACGACCGCCAGGACCGCGTTGTTCGGCGCGTAGTTCGCGCGGAAGAACGCCCGCGCGTCGTCCAGCGTCACCGCGTCCAGATCGGCCATGGATCCGATGGGCGTGTGGTGGTACGGGTGGCCCTCGGGGTAAACCAGCGCGGTCATCCGCTCGAACGCAGTGCCGTAGGGCACGTTGTCGTAGTGCTGCCGGCGCTCGTTCTTGACCACGTCACGCTGGTTTTCCAAGGACTCCTCGTCGAGCGCGGCGAGCAGCGAGCCCATCCGGTCCGCCTCCAGCCAGAGCGCCAGCTCCAGCTGGTGCGCGGGCATGGTCTCGTAGTACTCGGTGCTCTCGAAACTTGTCGTCCCGTTGAGCGAGCCGCCAGCGCCCTGGACCAGCTCGAAGTGGCCGTTTCCCTGCACCTGCGCCGAGCCCTGGAACATGAGGTGCTCGAACAGGTGAGCCAGGCCGGTACGGCCCTTGACCTCGTACCGCGAGCCGACGTCATACCAGAGACAGACTGCCGCGACGGGAGTCAGGTGGTCCTCAGAGAGCACCAAGCGCAGGCCGTTATCCAGGCGGTGCTCGGTCGCGGTCAGGCCGCCGGAACCGGCCTGTTCTATGGCCGTATGAGCCACGGGCGTATCCCCTCGATCGCGTGCAAGAGAAGTCCTGCCACTGTATGAACACCGCAGGAGGTCAGGCGACTGCCTGCGGGCGTCAGCATTTCGTCAGGCCACCGGGGCCGAATGTCCGCTGCGCCCAGGCAGCGAAGGATGTCCAGCCGACGGCGGGGTAGTCGCGATGCAGCGCGTCGATGTCGGCCTGGTAGCCGCGGCCGCGCAGGAATTCCCACATGGCGGCCATGTCCGGGCTGCCCCGCCGCACGGCGGCCATCGGCGTCTCGCGGTAGCGGACCGGGCGGGCGAGCGCATCCGACAGGGCCTGGCACATCTGCGGCGGTGTCGGCGCGTCGCTGGCCAGCTCGATCCGGCGGCCGGCGAACGGCCGCGGGTCACGCAGCACCAACTCGACAAACGCGCCCAGGTCAGGCCGGTCGAGCTGCTGCAGCCGGTGACCGGCGGGCAGCGGCAGCTCCAGGGTTCCGCCGAGCAGATCCTGATATCCGCCGAGGGCGTTGTCGTAGAAGTAGGTCGGTGCCACGACCGTGTGCGGGAGGCCGCTGGCGGCCAGCGCCCGCTCCACGGCTGCCTTGCTCTCGAAATGCGGCACGCCGGTGCCGGCCGTGGCCCCGGCCACCGAGGAAAACACCAGGTGCGGCAGCTCCGCCGTGCCGGCCGCATGGATGATCGCCTGGCCCTGCACCACCTCGCCGTCCGGCCCGGACTCAAACGGCGTGGTCAGCGCGAAGGCCGCAGCTGATCCGCGCATGGCCGCGGCCAGCGCATCCCGGTCAGTGAACTCGCCGGCGGCGAGCTGGGCGCCCGCAGCGGCCAGGCGGCGTGCCGCCGCTGATCCGGGGTCCCGGACGAAAGCGCGGACAAGCCGCCCGGCGCGCATCAGTGCCCCGGCGACCGCACCGCCCTGGCCTCCGGTCGCGCCCAGGACCAGGACCGGCGTCCGGGCGGACTGGTCTTGCGGACTTACGGTCGTCAATGGGCTCACCTCCCACCCGGGCTCGGCCATGCCGCACGTGCCCGCACCGGGCTGCGCCGCCCCGGCGTGGCGTGCGCGAAATGATCATTCCTGATCTCCAGTTTGCCACCCACTCGCTCTGGCTGGCTCCGCAGGTGGCGCCAGTCTTAACGCCGCCCGCCGCGCCGTCGGTGCTGTCGCGATGTCATGCCCGGGCTGGTTCCGGCCGGCTGAGCGCACCGTGGATGTCCTTCCCGATCGTGGGAGGACCCGGGGCTCAGTTCAGCGCGGCACGAGCTTGAGCGTCGCCGCTCGCGCCTCGGGGGCCACCATGGGGTCGACGTAGGTACCGCTGTAGCGGCGGTACTTGGCGCGATATGCGGCGTCGATCTGCTCGTTGATGGCGGAGTCGGTTTCTTCCGCGAAGGTAACGTCCTTGTCAACGCCACCGGCCCGGATGTGGCCTTCGTGGCGCACCTGAGCGCCGCGGAACCAGGAGCCGTCAGGCCCTCGGTATGAGCGGACGTAGAGGTCGTCACCATGGCGGACGACCCAGATCGGCACCGGGTTTCGCAGTCTGCCGTCGCGTCGCATTGGCGCGATCTGCAGCTCGTCCGCCGCTGCGATCTTGGTGAGCTCGTCTCTGGTCCACGCGGTCATTGCCTGGGTCTCCCGATGTAGTGATCGGTTTCGTTCCTGCGTGCTATAGGTGCCGTATCAGGGGCGCAGCAGGGTCACCGGGTTGATTCCCGGTAGTCCCACGGACCTCGTCGCATGCGCCTCGCTGCGGTTGTCCACGGCACCGAGGCTACGTCCGCCGCATCCCGCCCGGGGTGTCCTGTCCGTGCGCGGAACGACAGGTCCTGCCATAACGCGCAGGTCGCGCTTCTGCGGATCGGGACCGTCTAGGGTGAAAGCGTGGCGCTGCGAGCGGTGGTGGTCGGCGGCGGCATCGGCGGGACCGCGGCGGCGGTCGCGCTCGCGCGGGCCGGCATCGACGTCCGGGTCTACGAGCAGGCGCAGCGGCTGACCGAGGTCGGGGCCGGCGTGTCGCTGGCCCCGAACGGGCTGCGGATGCTGGACCGGCTCGGGGCCGGCGAGGGGATCAGGCGGCTGGGCGCGCGGCACGTGTCGACTCAGCTCAGGCTCTCCGACGGGCAGCCCGCGCGGCACGAGCCGCACCAGTTCGCTCAGCCGGGACGGAACGTGGGCATCCACCGGGCCGACCTGCTCGGCCTGCTCGCGGAGCAACTGCCGCCCGGCACGGTCCGGACCGGGCACCGGTGCACGGACTTCAGCCAGGACGCCGATCGCGCCACGGTCGGCTTCGCCAACGGGACGACCGCCACGGCCGACGTGGTGATCGGGGCGGACGGCATCCACTCCGTGCTGCAGGGGTTCGTGGTGGAGCAGGCGGAGCCCATTTTCTCCGGGGTGGTGGCCTACCGCGGCCTGGTGCCGCGCCTGGGCTCCTGCCCGGCCGACACGATGCGGATGTGGGTCGGCGAGAGCAGGCACTTCCTGGTGTTCCCGGTGCGGGCCGGACAGCTGCTGAACTACGTGGGATTCGTCCCGTCGGACACGTCGGTCCGGGAGTCGTGGTCGGCAGCCGGCGACCCGGTCGCGCTGGCCGCGCACTTCGCGGGCTGGGATCCGGTTATCGGGGAGGTCATCGCCGCGATCAGCGGGCCGGGCGGCAGCGGGTTCCAGTGGGGGATGTACGACCGTGCCCCGCTCCCCCGGTGGAGCAGCGGGCGGCTGACGCTGCTCGGCGACGCGGCGCATCCGATGCTGCCGCACCTGGGCCAGGGCGTGAACCAGGCCCTCGAGGACGCCGTGGCGCTGGCCACGCTGCTGGGCGCCCGCGCGAGCTCAGCCGGCGTTCCGCGGGCCCTGGCCGCGTACGAGGAGTTGCGGCGGGACCGGACGGCGCGGGTCCAGGTCGGCTCGCGGCGGAACGGCGCCGGCTATGACAGCTCCGGCAGCCAGCTGACCGACCGGCGGTGGATCTACGAGTACGACGCGCGGGCCGAGGCCGCCGCGCACCGGGGCGCCGATTCGTCCAAGTGAATGCCGGTGACCGAGGTACAACCATTCTGTGAGCCATCCCGGGCGGTCCGCAGAATGGAACCGCGGCGGAGGGATCATCCTGCTGGTATCGCACCGGTTCTCCACGGTACGGATGGCCGACCTGATCGTGGTGATCAGTGACGGCATGGTGGCCGAACTCGGCTCGCACGAGGAGCTGATGGCCCGGCGCGGCGCGTACGCAGACCTGTGCGCGATCCAGGCCAGCGCCCACCGGTAGCGTTCACATACCAGCAGCGTTCACCACCCGGCCGCCGGCAGGTCACATATTCGATTCAGTGCCGCAGCCGACTGCAGCCTCGGCAGACGCGGCGGCCATGTCGGCTCTAAGGTGAGCGGGTGGACGCCACGCAACGCGAGCTGAGCGACCAGATCGACCACGCGACGCAGCGCCTGCTCGGATCGGCGCGCGTCATCCCCGAGCCGAGTCTCCGGCAGCCGTCGCTGCTGCCGGGCTGGACCCGGGCGCACGTCCTGGCGCACCTGGCCCGCAACGCCGACGCCATGCGCTACCTGCTGATCGGGGCCCGGATCGGGCAGGAACGCCCGGCCTATGTCAGCGCGGAGGCGCGGGAAGCCGATATCGCGTTCGGCGGGACCCTGACGGCGAAGGAGCTCATGGCCGACCTGGCCCGCTCGGCGCTGGCCCTTCGCACCATCGTCAAGCAGTTGCCCGAGGACGCCTGGCAGGTCCCGGTGCGGATCCTGGACTCGGCGCCATTCCCGGCCGCCCAGATCCTGACCCGGCGGCTGGTCGAGGTCGAACTGCACCAGGTTGATCTCAACATCGGATACGGCCCGGCCGACTGGCCGACCTGGTTCGCGGCCATGGAACTCGCCGAGCCGATGCAGTCACTGCGCCAGGACCGGCTTAACCGTGCCCAGTCAGCGTAACCAGCGAAGATTCATCTCATCGCAGCCGTGAACGGGCACGGCGCGCTGGAATGCGCCGGCCGCCGGTAGGGGCACGTCCGTGCATCGCGTGTCGGTGGTCGGTGTCTCCGGGGCGGGGAAATCTACCCTGGGCCAGGAGCTGGCCGGGCATCTCGCGGTGCCGTATGTGGAACTGGACGCGATCTTCCACCAGCCGGAATGGACACCCCTGCCGGAGGAACAGTTCCGCCACCGCGTGACGGCCATTGCCGCCCGGGATGGATGGGTCATCGATGGCAATTACCGCGCTGTCCTGCCGCTGGTCTGGGAACGCGCGGACACGGTGGTATGGCTGGACCCGCCCCGGCGCACCGTGATGCGCCGGATCATCTGGCGGTCAGTTCGCCGCGTGGCCGGCCGGGTTGAGCTATGGAATGGCAACCGGGAACGCTGGCGCAACCTGTTCACCTGGGATGAGCAGGAATCGGTCGTCTCCTGGGCCTGGCACCGCTACCCGGCCTACCAGCAGCGTTACGCTGCCGCCGTACGGGATCCCGGAAACGCCCGCCTCACCTTCTGCCGGATCACCACCCGCGCTGACGCGCGCCGGCTCCTTGATTCGGCCGCTAACCATGCCCCGGATACTAAACACGATGGGCCGGGTACTAACAGTGATGGCCGGGCGTAGCAAACAACGGCCGTTAATAGCTGTCCTATCACCGGCCAGGATCACCCGGGCGGCGGTGCGCCTCATGGCGTGGCGCATTTGACAGCCGCTTATTCCGCCTGGAGTATCAGTGTCATGTCTAAAAACGTGTCGGTTATCGTCACCGACGATCTTGACGGATCTGAGCGCGCCGAGACGGTCTCGTTCGGTTTCGATGGCGTGGCCTACGAAATCGACCTCGCCAAGAAGAACCGGGCCAAGCTGGAAAAGGCACTTGCCCCGTACATCGAGGCCGGTCGGCGAGTACCGCGCGGCGGACGGCGTGGCGCCGGGCGCCCGGGCGGCTCATCGGCCGATCGCAGCGACGTGCGGGCCTGGGCCAGGGAAGCTGGCTTGCAGGTCTCCGAACGCGGCCGGGTTAGCTCTGACGTCATCCGCCAATACGAGGCGGCTCACTAACGGCCGCCGGGCAATCCGGGCGGGCTGATTCTGAATAGCCCGTCCGGCATTCAGCGGCCCCGCTCCGCGCTAACCGGTGCCCTTCAGCGCGGCGTCCCGGAACTCCTGGACCGGCGGCTAGATCAGCCGCGGTTGGCCCCGGTATCAGGGTCACCGAACCGCCGATCTTCATGGCTCTCCGACCTCACGTACCGGCTGAATCAGGCAGGCCGGAAGGTCCCGCCGGACCCGGGTGGGTCCGGCGGGAAGCCCTTTCCGGCCGCGGCCAGGCGCGCACCCGCTGCCGTGGGGTGGTGTTCGGGCGCCCGGCCGCTCAGCTGCTGCTGAGGATCTTGGCCTTCTCGCGCTCGAACTCGTCGGGGTTGATGACGCCCCGGTCGCGCAGGTCGGCGAGCTTGGCCAGCTGGTCCGCCGAGCTCTCCGAGCCCGCGGCTTGCCGGATGTACTGGCGGGCCTCCTGGTCCTGATGTTGCGCTTGCCGCACGGCGCGCTCGTGCATCGAGCCGCCGCGGACGATCAGGTAGACCAGGACGCCGATCAGCGGGA
>Ga0074044_10005416_pt1 | contig 10417 bp, 12 predicted proteins | sample BogForMeECP23OM1_FD_94443 | JGI IMG/M metagenome (GOLD analysis project Ga0074044, IMG submission 94443) | Bog forest soil microbial communities from Calvert Island, British Columbia, Canada - Bog Forest MetaG ECP23OM1 | ecosystem: Environmental > Terrestrial > Soil > Wetlands ...
CCCTTCAAATTCTTCGCCGCATTAATCCCGCCCTGCGCGCACACCGAATGCGAGCGCTTCACCGGCACAATGGAGAACAAATCTACCTGCCCGCCCATCTCCGCAATCTTGATGACCGCTGAAAGGCCCGCCAACCCGCCGCCAACCACGATAATTCTTGGATTTGCTGCCATCGTACTCAGATTCCAATCTGCCGGCGCCTGCGTCCGGAGTTTAACGAATGACGATTAGCGAATTCCGACTAACCTACGCTGTTAACGAATACGGCTGTTAACGAATACGGCTGTTAACGAATACGGCTGTTAACGAATAACGACCGACTCCATCCCCGCCGGCTCCATCGGCTGCAGCGCAGTATTCAAGAATGAATACATGGTGGCTGCTCCCACCAGAACAAACGCCAACCCGATCACAACGCAGACATAACCAAACCTGCGCCTCGCGCCGTCACCAGTCGTGATACCCCACTTCGCAGCAAACAACCACAACCCATAAGCAAAATGCCACGAAGCACAGAGAATGCCCACCGCATAAAATGCGACCGCCCAAGGGTTCTGAAACTCCCCCTGCACTTTGCCAAACGCCGCAGCCGGATAGCTCAACAGATGTACCCCGGTGAAGCGCAAATGCCAGGTGTGCCAAACCATGTAGAAGAAAGCGATGGTGCCAGTCCAGCGCTGCGAGGTGTAAAGCCAGTTCCCGGTCCAGGGATACTCCCCAACATTGGTCTCACCGCGATACCAGATGTAGAAGCCGTAAAGCGCGTGATAAAGAATCGGCAGCCAGATCCCGAACAACTCCAACCCTACAACGAAAGGAAAGCTGCTGAGTAGTTGCACCTGTTTCGCGTAGGCCGCCGGGCCCCGAGTCGCAAATGCATTGGAGATGAAGTGTTCCACAAGGAAAGCGCCCACGGGAACAATCCCGCTGAGCGAGTGCAAACGCCGCAACCAAAACGAATAACCCTGTCCGGCCCGCAACGGAGCCACCCCACCTTTAATCGCCCCCGGAGCCGCAGGACTGGCAGTAGCCGCCACAGAACGCTCCTTATGACTTCAAGTATGAAAGCGGAACTTTGTATTATCTTGTGTCAGCAGAAGGGAAGTCAAGGAAGCACGCGAATAGGTAGTGGTGCAGTTTGAAATCCATAGGGCTAGCAAAGGTATCCAGCCTGTGGGAAACTGGAGGCATGAAAAAACCAGGATTGATCGACGTAGGTTGGCTTGGACCCAAGGACGAAATGGATCGCGCCAGTCATCGCTTCGGCAAGTGCTCTGAGTGCCATGAGATCATCTGCGTAGAAAAAGCCGTGACTGCAGGACCGAGTACTCAGCTAGAAACTAGTGAAATGCTTCATAAAGCGTTCCGCACACACGTTAAGCTGAAGCACTCCGAGGACGCCAGCCAAGCCGCTGCGCGGATCGTGAAAGAAGCTACCGAGAATTAGATTTCCGCGCCTTCTTCTGGGAACGGCAATTCCATTCTATTACCCCGCTTTGGCATGACTCTATCCACCATCTTCGTAAACCGATTCCAATCCAAATCCACCACTGATGGGGGGCTGGCCCGTCCTAGCTACCCATTTACTTTATAGGGTGCCCCGTCCAAGCTCCGCTTGGGCGGGGGTTTTTGGCTCGTCGCACGAACCTGCGTAATATAATTTTCCACCTGCTAGCACCAAACGCTGCGACTGATACCCGCGATAGAAGCTGGCCACAAAGATCACGTCTAAAGTTTGGAGGAATTGGTGAGACCATTAGACGAACAGTTAGGAGCAGCATGAAATACCGAATTGCTGCGTGGGCGAGCGCAGGGGGGCTGGCCCATCCTAGCTCCACAACTTAATTTTATAGGGTGCCCCGTCCAAGCTCCGCTTGGGCGGGGGTTCTTAGCTCGTCGCACGAACCTGCGTAATATAATTTTCCATCTGCTAGCACCAAACGCTCCGACTGATACCCGCGATAGAAGCTGGCCACAAAGATCACGTCTAAAGTTTGGAGGAATTGGTGAGACCATTAGACGAACATTAGGAGCAGCATGAAATACCGAATTGCTGCGTGGGCGAGCGCAGGCTTTCTGGACGCGGCCTGCTGGGCCCTTTATGCCTTCGCAACCACACCTCCACCGATAACCTACTCCGACCCGAGTATGACTCTCGTAGAATTACTTGCCCAGTCGTGCTCGCTGGTCACTATTTCCATTTCGGCGTTTCGCTGTACTGGTCTCTTATCGCGACCACGACTCGGTCACGCAAAATAATTCAAAACAGCCCACTCCGGATTCTGAAGCAGATCAGTGTGAATCCTTTTGGCGAAGCGCCAAGGCAATTTCTTCCATGCTGCGGCTAATCTGCGCGAATGATTCGCTGATCCGCACGACCGAGTGAACGAATATCACAATTGCGCCGATAGTGATAAGCCAGCCGACGATAACACCTATCTCAAGCATTGCGACAAAGACCTCAGCGCTTGATCGTATCTCAAACTATGTTGCCGCGAGCATCGATTCGGCAGCGTCCCGGTTCAACAATTCGAAGATTCTTCAGCCCGGATTTGCCTCGACCTTTTTCGTTGACGGTAAGCCTCGATTGAGATAATCTCCAATAGATTAGATTATCTACAAGAAATAAGTGTTCTTTGACAATTTAACCCAGGCGATTGTGCGATGCACGCGTACTCCGGCAGCGCTGAACTGCCTTCTCATTCGTGAGCGAAAAGGCGGGAGCATACCTCAGCCGCAAAGCGGCGTAACAGTGCAGCCCACAGCGCAAGCTGTGGGGTAAAGAACGGTAAACCGCAAAGCCCCAGCGGGGCGAAAGAGGAGTGCGCGACCTGTAAGTCCAGTATCTCCAGTTCCAAAACGGAACATGATCCGCTGGCGACCCAGGCGTAACTCCCATGTTCTCTAGATTTTGCCCGTAAGTCCTGTAAACTCAAAGATCTAGCACATAGTGGTAAAATAAATCCTGTGTTTTCAAGATTTTGCAAAATAAAAGGGGGAGGGGGGGTACCCAGTACTAAACAGTAACCCCCGTCCCATTACGGGAAAATCGTGGACGAGTAGAGCGCCAGACGGACGAAACCGCCGGTCCCACACAAGCCATGCGCTGAGAGCTGACAGCTAGAAGCTAGAAGCTAGAAGCTAGAAGCACTGCTCTTCGCCCGGTACCACGCCAGAAACTGCCGGAAGGCCGCGCCCCGATGGCTATACTGCGCTTTTTCTTCCGCCGTTAATTCGGCGAACGCCTTCTGAATCTGCGGAAAGTAGAACAGGGGATCGTAGCCGAACCCATTTGTCCCACGAGCGCGATGCAAGATCGACCCTTCGGCCTCGCCGCGAAACACCTCTAGCGTTTGTCCGTCGCGCGCGGCAGCAATCACGCACACGAACCGGGCGCTGCGCTTGTCGTCAGGAACATCTTTCAACTCACGCAGGAGCCGTGCGTTGTTGGCTTCGTCGTCAGTATTGTTGTTGATCAGATGAGGCGCCTCAGCCGCATAGCGCGCGGAATGAACCCCCGGAGCCCCCTTGAGCGCGTCCACCTCCAACCCGGAATCATCTGCCAGCACAATCTCACCGGGAACAGCGCGGCTGTAACTCTCGGCCTTTTTTCGCGCGTTTTCCTCGAAAGTCACACCGTCTTCGACCACGGCAGGCAGCGAGGCGAAGTTGGGAATAGACGCGATCTCAATGCCAAGCGGCGCGGCAGCGCCAGCAAAGTCGCGCAATTTCCCAGGGTTCGAGGTCGCGATAAGGATGTGGTTCATTTCAGGCGCCCTCTTCTTACTTACATTTTCACGCTCGTCACTAGCAACTACATTTTGGAATGCGGTGAGGGAATTGGCAAGAATCGGTTTCGCGGCAGCGTCTACTTTGTGGCGTCGACAGGTTTCAGGCGAAGTCGCCGGACATCAGCGCCTGCGCCGAAGCATCACGAAGCCTGCAAGGGAGAAAGCGGTGACACCAGAAATCATTCCTCCGAGAGTTCTGTCCCAGGTTTGCGTGAACGTGATCTGTACGCCGTTCTCTCCTGCTTGAACCGGAATCAACATCTGTCCGGTGACATCTCGCGTGAAGGTTGAGACAACACGGCCATTCACCTCGACGCGCCAAGCGGGATAGTTGAACAACCGCAGCACCAGTTGCCCAGGACGATCGACTTGCGCGGTAAACACCTTGGACTCGGCACCCCATCGTTGAATCTGGAATTGCTGAACTTGACCCGGCACAACGTTTTCGATAGCTACGCGCGGAGCATCCTGTTTGATTTCGTAAGGATCGGCCCCGACGGGCACATACTCATCTGTTCCCTCGTACCCGGCTCCGCTTCGCTGATGGTTCAGCATCTCACCGAAATCCGCGGCCGTCTCCCACCATGGAGGTTGAACGCTACGCCAGCCGAAAGTAAGCACCCCGAACATCGCGAGACAAATTAAAATGCGCACAATCCAACGCCGCGAAGCCATGGTCACAAATAGGACGAAGGCCACGTTCAGGCACAGCAGCCATCGCCAGGGAAGTTGGAGATAACGCAACTCAGGCAGACGCTCCCACAGAAAAGACGTGAAGGAAAAATTGAGCAGCCCGCCCAGTAAAGCCCACGCCAAGAGCGTATACCAAGCCTGCGGCTGTCGCCTTCTCCATACGCGGGAAAAGAATGCAGCCATCGCGAGCACAATCATTTCCGCAGAGGCCACGAGCGAGACCAGCAAGTTGAAACGATTGTGATCGACATCATTGATCTTCACGAAAAGGAAATTATCCTGTGGACGCACACCGGGTGACAGCACTTCGGCGATGTTCACCCATCTCCGTTCGTATGCGGCGGGCAGCAGGAAAAATGCCGCCAGAGCCGCGCCGAGCAAGGCGGCGAGCGCACCGTACAGCAGGATGCGCGGCGAGCGCTTAAGAATAGCCAGAACCACGAGCAGCAGCTCCAAGGAATAATTCAGCATCACGGCGGCGGGAATGTTCGTTAGCCAGGCAGCGGCCACGATCATGGCCAACGGAATGACGGCTTCTGCGCCTTCTTCTTCCGCGCGGAGCGCGTAGAGCAACAGTAGCGGCAACAGCGCGCCTGCCAGCAGTTCCGCAAACGCGCTCCGCCAGTACACAATCACAATGTAGTAAGGATTAGCCGCGTACAACGCTGCGGCAAAGATAGCGTCGCGTCGGTCCAACCAACGCCGCGCCAGAAGAAACATGGAAGACCCGGAGAGCGTCAATGCCAGCCAAACGTATACGCCGGGAACGATCTTCCACGGCAATAGCGCCCCCAATGCGGCACCTATTGTCCACGAGGCTGGAGGATAAAAGATGAATCGGGCCTCGCCGTATCCGTACTGCGCTAGCGCGGCCCATCGCGGATACAAGATCCCCTGTTTCCATTGGCCGAGAACTTCCATCCAGGAGTTCACGTGGAACTCGAAATCATGTCCGGAGGGACTTCCGAGAAAGAAGAAGGGAAGAATCACGAGGAAGGCGGTTGCCATCACGATGAGGAGAGGCAAAGGAAGGATATTTCCGCCGGCGAAATTGACGGGCACTTTTGCCCGCGTCGTGAGTCTTGGCTCCGAAGAAGACGAACTCAGCAGGGAATGGCCTCCGACGATAGCATCGTGCACAGAGATTGTTGCTTAAGCTGCGCAAATGAGCAATTCGCGTTTGGGAAAGTTCTGCGTCGATGCGGCTGCGGTCTGCGGAAAAGGTAAGTGCGATTTTCACGAAAAATTAACTTGGCTGGCACCTTCTTGAAACTGCCGCCCGCTAAACTTCGGACATTCGAGGTGGAACAAACCCGGCGCTAGGGGGTCCGCACGAGAGACGGCGTGCGGGCCTCTTGGTGTTTGGCGGCCCATTTTGGGAAGTTACTATTCAGTTGAACAGCCGGGGGCATTCCTGACATTTTAGACCGGGCACATCCCTGACACTTTTTCCTCCGTTTCCGTGAGGGGATGGGGTGCAGGGGAAGGGGATACTTCCTCTTCCCCTGCTCCAGCAATGTAGAAGCTGGCCGGCTCCGCTGCGCTCTCTCCCGCGGGATTTTTCTTTGGCGGCAGCGGCATGACCCGCCGTCGCCAGCTATCAAAGCGGGCCAGCGGAACCTCCGCGAAATAGACCGTATACCAGCGCTCATCGATGGGCAACAGGCCCACCCGCTCGCCCCACAGCACCTCGCTCAGAAATATATCGTGCCGCTTCTGCCAGCGAAAATGTCCGTGCGAATGCACACTGCGCCCCAGCATCGTCGGCGGATACTCCATGGCATGCGCTCTTTGTACCTCGCGCTCGCCATCGTTTGCAGTGTCAGCAATGCTCCCGGTCTGTTTTGTCAGGGATGCTCCCGGTCTGTACCTTTACTGATGGGGCATCCCCCCTCCCCGTCGATCTTTTGGAATGATCGGGTTACGGCCACACTACCCTCAAAATCTTTGAGGAATAAGGACTTACACGTAAAATATTCCAGAATAAGGAGTTAGCTGCTCCCAAATTCCAAAACCGCCGGCGCCCCGTCGGGACTGAAAGCCAAATGGAATTGTCTAAGATCGGCAAGCATTATCTTGCAGATAATATTTAATTATTAAGGTTATCCAATTTGAAGTGCGGGGTCAAGAGGAAACGGGCGGGCTCAGGTGGGGTAAACACTTTTGGGTCGCGGCATTAGTCCCTGTTTACATACACGAAACAGCAGGTGCCTCCGCTCCGCTTCTCATCCCCTTCGGGCATGAGAAGCTCCGGTCGGGATGACAATCCGGAAGAGAGATCCAGCAGCACATACCTCCAAGGTATTTTGCGGCAGTACAATCCGCAGCACAAAACCTTGCGACGGCAGTCGCGTCTAACTGCAGGGAGGAGTTTTCAAATGATGAAACGGATACCGATTTTTCTGCTGTTGTTGTTGGCTGTTCCGGTTCACGGGCAAGATAAAAAACCCACGACCCTGCGAGAGGTATTACTGGCGGAACTGCGATCGACGCACACCACGGCGGAATGGTTCGTGCCAGCGAATACAGCGGTTAAGGGTTTGACGGCCGAGCAGGCAAACTGGAGCGATGGCAAAGGGAATCACTCGGTCGGCCAGCTCACCTACCACGTGGTGTTCTGGAATCGGCGGAACCTGGCGAGACTCAAAGGGGAGAGCCTGGAAAAATTCAGCGGAAACAACGACGAGACGTTCAACAAATTTGACAGTAAGACTTGGAATGAGACGGTGAAACAGCTCGACGACGTCATGAACGAACTAGAAAAATGGGTGGAAACCACGGACGAAGGGAAGTTGAAAGAATCGGCCCAGGTGTTTACTCACATCAGCACGCACAATGCGTATCACATCGGCCAGATCATCTACGTCCGCAAGGAGCAGGGGTCCTGGGACCCGAAAAACGGTGTGAACTAGAAAAGGCGCTCGCAGCAGAGTGTCTGGGTGCCGAATAATGAAGATCGAACCTTGCCCCGGATGCCGGTGCCATTCGTGACGTACAGTCAAAATCCCCACCCTAACGTCGAAAAGCACGACGTTAGGATGGGCCACCCTCCAGGCTCTGCCGCTACTTGAGTTTCACGAAGAGCAAGACGAAGATTGCCCAAACTCCGACCGTCATGGGAAATTGTGCCGCTTGTGCTTCGCGCAATGAGCCTCCTCGCGGGAGCGCAAAAGAGAGGAAGAACATTGCCAAAGCGGTGAGTATTCCGAGGATCAATTTGGTTTTCCAGGTCATCGTCGTTTTCCCTCTGGTTTGCGTTCGCCCACCGTGCCGGTTGAGCTACGGGGTCTTCCCCGGGCGGTAGCGGACATTCTACGCCGGAACTGGATACGACCGAGCATAAGTTGAAGCGATCGAGTTACCGAAGGGCTGAAAGCGTGGATGAGAAGTGTCCTTGCGCCGCGCTGGACTGGTTTGTTCCCTACTGGATGGTGACTGTCACCTTCTTGCTTGAGCGGTTGTACTGATTGGTGGCGTACAAGGTGTAGGTGGTTGTGACTGTGGGATAAACGGTCACGGTGTTGCCGCGTATAGCGCCTACTTGCGGGGAGACGATGAAATAGGAAGCCCCGGTCGCAGTCCAGTTCAGGACCACGGGTTGTCCCGCAGTGCTGGTGGAAGGAGTCGCGGTGAAGGTTGTAATCTTCGGCGCCTTGCCTTGAGGGAGATTGTTTGGAGTATAGATCGGGTCCATCAGCAGTACTTCAAATTGCGAGGCAGGAACCTGCTTTAGAGTTCCGAGATCGTCGTTGCTCCAGCGATTGTCGGGGTCGCCAGTTATGTACATGGAGCTTCCGTTATCGGCCATGATCATTCCATACTGTTTCAGCGCGGTGAGGATTACCTGGGCTTGCGGCGGGAACGAGGAGATATCGTAACTGGCTTTGAGGCGCAGGCGCATTCCCATGGGAGCAGCTAGAGGGTTCGTGGAGTTGGGCGCCCAATGCGACGCGGGCGGCGTGAAAGCCTGCTGACTGTATTGCAGAGTGAAGCGCAGTGCATGCTGGATTTGGCCGCTGGCGACCTCGTCGTAGCGGGCTAATCCGGGAAAGACGGGGAGCCCGGCGGCGTCGGCGGAGGTCCAGGTGTAGGGACGCTGTTCGTCGTTGAGCAGGTCCCAGACTGCGGCTGAATCCGCGTTCCAGCTTCCATCTTTTCGCGGGTAGGAATGATACAGCTCGTAGAGCCAGCAGTTGTTGCGGTCGAGCACCAGCACGTGCCGGTCACCGTTGCCGGGGTGCGGATAGCCTTCGATCGGAGCATTGTGCGGAATGGGCATGGGGCCGGGATCGCTCTCACTGCCATAGGCTGTGAAGTGGATGTTCACGAAGGGAGAGCCGCTGACGATAACGTAGGGAATGCCCATGGTCGAGCCTTGATATAAGCCCGCGCCAAAATCGGGATGCAGCGGAGTGCTCGCGCCAATGAAATTGATGATTGCGTCTGAATTGGGATCGACCGAGGCGTCGGAAATGTCCTGGTTCCAGAGGTTGTCGGGTGGGAAGGGAATGAAACCGTTCAGGCTTGCCCCGCGGCCCAGGCTCATGCCGTTGCAAGAGCTTTGGCCATACAGCGGGGAACACAGCAACACTGCGGACAAGGCAAGCGTGACTACAATGCGTCGCATAAAAACCTCCGGCACGACGAGTGGCGACGTTAGCAAGGTATCACGGGTTTCGCGGGAGGATTGACACGGTAGTGCAGGTGCTCCGGGCCTATTGACAGGGAAGCGCCGTCGCTAGGTGCGCAACTCCTCATTGGTGCGGCGTGACTGCGTGACGTGCGGGAACGGGCGCACCGCCGGTTGACGGCTTTGGCGCGCCCGCCAGAGATCGTACTGGGACTGCATGTTCATCCAGAGTTCCGGGGATGTGCGCAGGGCCGTGGCGAGGCGGATAGCCATGGTGGCGGAGATGCCGGCTTTGCCGTTCAACACGCGCGACAGAGTTACTCGCGTGATTCGCAAGTGGGCGGCGGCTCTCGAAACGGTGGTGTCCCCGAGATATTCGCGGAGAACCAAGCCCGGGTGAGGCGGATTATGCATGCGCATGAACGACTCCTTAGTGATAGTCCTGATAGTCAACCAGGATTGCGTCCTCGCCTTCGAATTTGAAGGTCAGACGCCAGTTTCCGCTGACGCTGATCGCCCAGTGTCCTTTGAGAGCACCGGCGAGCTGGTGAAGCCTCCATCCGGGAGCATTGATGTCTGCTGGTTGTTTGGCGTTGTCGAGAGCAAACAACTGGAGACGTAATTTTTCAGCGTGCTTGGCCTGAATTCCAGCTTTCGACCCTGTGAGGAAAAACCTCTCGACGCCCCGGTGGCGGAAGCTCTTGATCACTATGTAAAGTGTAACGATACGCGTTGCATCGTGTCAAGGTCAGAATGAGCAGTCCGAATCTTACAATTACGAGGCAATGCCGTCGGGCTCGCGCTGCGTGCGGCCGCTTCGCGGTGGCGGTTGTTCGGCTTGTGGCCTGCCTGCACTGTCTGGGAGGAAAACGGAAAACACCGTGCCGCTGGAGCCTGAGAGGGTGCGGCTGCGGACGCGGATCGATCCTTCGTGTTTCTGCACGATGCCGTGCGCGAGCCAGAGTCCCAGGCCTGTACCGCCGTCTCCCTTGGTGGAGTAAAAGGGCTCGAAGATGCGAGTCAGGTCGCTCTGCCGGATGCCGCTGCCGTTGTCGGCAATGGTGACGCGGGCTCCGCTCCGATGCGCGCCAGTTCCGAAGCCGTTGGACCACTGGTGGCCGCGGGCTACGCGCAAGACCAGGCGGCCACGGTCGTCGAGGGCATCGAGGGCGTTGACGATGAGATTGGAGAAGAGCTGGCGGAGCTCTCCGGCAAAGCCACAGATTTCCACGGCTGGGTCGTAGGTTTTGTCGATCTGGATGTGTTTTGCGCTGAGTCTGCGCAGGTAGAGCTGCAGAACCTC
>Ga0074044_10005418_pt1 | contig 10415 bp, 4 predicted proteins | sample BogForMeECP23OM1_FD_94443 | JGI IMG/M metagenome (GOLD analysis project Ga0074044, IMG submission 94443) | Bog forest soil microbial communities from Calvert Island, British Columbia, Canada - Bog Forest MetaG ECP23OM1 | ecosystem: Environmental > Terrestrial > Soil > Wetlands ...
GATGTGGGGATGCAGCGCCAGCCGCGCCACCGCGTGCATCAACACCGCTTCCCGAAAGGTCGGCCCACGCCGAGCCGCACCCCGCAGATACATCGGCGCTTCCATATGCACGAAGGGCAATGGCACGAATTCCGTGAAGCCGCCCATCTCCATCTGCAAATCCCGCAAGGCCAGCAGATGCCGCGCCCAGGACAGCGGATGCTCGATATGTCCGTACATAATCGTGGACGTCGTGCGCAGGCCGAGACCATGGGCTACCCTGGCGACATCGAGCCACTGCGCCGTGTTCACCTTGTCCGCGCAGATAACGGCGCGGACCTCGTCGTCCAGGATCTCGGCGGCGGTGCCCGGCAAGGTGCTCAAGCCGGCGGCCTTGAGTTGCGCCAGAAATGACCGGATTGGTGTTCCAAGCGTCGCCGCGCCCTGCGTGACCTCTAGCGGCGAGAAGGCATGAATGTGCATATCCGGGACCGCCGCCTTGATGGCGCGGCAAACGCCGAGATAGGTTTCGCCGGTGTACTCCGGATGGATGCCGCCCTGGAGGCATACCTCGGTCGCGCCTCGCTCCCATGCCTCGATCGCGCGGCGCACGATTTCCTCGAGGGCGAGGTCATAAGGCGCGCCGCGCAGCGCCTCATGCGTCTTACCCTTGGAAAAGGCGCAGAACTGGCAACGATAGTAGCAGATGTTGGTATAGTTGATGTTGCGGTTGACGACGTAGCGGACGATATCGCCGCTCTTTGCCCGGCGAAGTTCATCGGCCGCGGTAACGACGCGGCGGTACTCGGCGTCGCGCGCCGCGAACAGAGGCACGATCTCCGGCGCATCCAGGCGGTTACCGGCCAGAGCACGTTCGATGATGTCCTCGATCGCTGGATCAACCGAGCGCGCGTGGATCGCCGGAGCCCGCGGAGTCACCTTCGTGCCCGGCGCCCAATCGTCGTCGCGCGCCAACCCCTCGGCGTCGCTCAAACGGCGCGTCTGCGTGGCGATCTCGGGCGCCGACCAGGTCGCCAGGTCGCGCGCGTATGAGGGATAGATAGGCAGTCGATGCACCAAGAGCTTGTCAGCAATGGCAGTGCGCTCGGCAAGCTCCGTGATCGCCGGCCACGGCGCTTCCGGATTGACATGATCCGGGGTGACGGGAGAGATCCCGCCCCAGTCATTGATGCCCGCCGCAATCATCCGCGGATAGACGCCCGGCGACAGATTGGGGGGCACCTGGATATTCATCGTGGGGCCTAATATCAGGCGCGCGGCGGCGATGCTCCAAAGCAGATCGTCCAGATCGGGCTCTGCCGCGCTGGCGAGCTTGGTGCCGGGCTTGGCGCGGAAGTTCTGAACGATGACCTCCTGAACATGCCCGAAACGGCGGTGCAGATCGCGGATGGCGAATAGCGCCTCGAGGCGCTCGGCCCGCGTCTCGCCGATGCCGATCAGAATGCCGGTCGTGAATGGCACGCGGAGCTCACCCGCGAGCTGCAGCGTCTCGAGACGCGCCTCGGGCCGCTTATCGGGCGACCCATAATGAACTCCGCCCGGTTCGCACAGCCGAGCGCTGAGGGATTCCAGCATGATGCCCTGGCTTGCCGACACTGTTCGCAGGCCGGCCATCTCGGATCGGCTCATGATTCCGGGATTGGCGTGCGGCAACAGTCCGGTCTCGCGCAGCACGAGCGCGCACATGGCTTGCAGGTAATCGATGGTGGTTGCGTATCCGAGCGCGCCCAGCGCTTCGCGGGCGGCGCGGTAGCGCAGCTCCGGCTTGTCGCCGAGCGTGAAGAGCGCCTCCGTGCAGCCGGCGGCCGCTCCAGCGCGGGCGATGACGAGCACCTCATCCGGGGATAGATAGGCAGACCGCCCAGCGCGCGGCCGCTGGGCGAAGGTGCAATAGTGGCAGACATCCCGGCAAAGATGGGTGAGCGGAATAAACACCTTGCGCGAATAGGAGATATGGCGGCCATGCCCCTCATCGCGCAGATGTCCCGCAGCATCGATCAGCTCCGAGAGCGGGGCCTGTTCGAGCCAAACAAGAAGTGCGTCATCGCTCGAATCGCCCATCGCAATCACCTCTGACGCTATTCGGCATGCGTCCGCGTCACGCTGGACGCGGACGGCGAATGATGTGGTATCTCTGCGGTAGATGCAAACCAGTCGAGGATGGGATGCTGATTGGCTTCAACGCGCCTGTCGCCGCGCCCTTGGCGAAGCCGGAAGCGCTGACGCGGATTACCACCGAGGGCGAGACCATGGGCTTCGACCATCTGGCGTTCTGCGGCCACATCGCGCGTTCCACGCGCTCAGGCGTGAGCGATTTCGATTTTGGTTTCAGTGGATCGAGCACGGACGAGATGCTGACGACGATGGAGCGGTCCCGCGACGAGGTTTTGGCGCGGGCCTGAGGGGCCGGACGTTTACCAGCATTTATCGATGCCGCGTGTGCATGCGGCGCATTCGGGGAGTTCGCGTGATGAGGCAGTTAGGAAGACTAGGCGTCTGGTATCCGGTCGACCGTTTGGACGGAGCCGGGATCAGGCACTTGCTCCGAACGATTGAGGAACTGGGCTACTCGACGCTCTGGTACCCGGAAGCGCTCGGATACGAATCCCTCTCCATCGCCAGCTTCATGCTGGCGAACACGACACGGCTGATCATCGGCAGCTCCATCGCCAACATCTATGCACGCGACCCTTTCACCGCCAGGCGCGGCCTGCGCACCTTGTCCGGACTTTATGACGATCGTTTCATCCTCGGCCTCGGCGTCAGCCACGTGCCCTTAGTCGAGGGGTTGCGTGGTCATGTCTATGACAAGCCCGTGCCCGCCATGCGCCGCTATCTCGACGGCGTCTATGGGGATCCATCGAACGCTGCGGAGTGGCCCGTTGTGATCGCGGCCTTGGGGCCGTTGATGCTGAAGCTGGCCGCGGAGCGTACGGCCGGCGCAGTCCCGTATAACGTGACTCCCGAGCATACGCGCGCGGCGAGAGCCGCCTTGGGGCCCGACAAGCTGCTCGCGGTGGAGCAGAAGGTTTGCCTTCAGACGGACGCCGTTGCGGCGCGCAGCCTCGCCCGGAGAGAGCTGGAGCGGTACATGACCCTGACCAACTACCGCAACAACTGGCTGCGTCTGGGCTTCACAGAAGCCGACCTCGCCGATGGCGGTTCGGACAGGTTCATCGATGCGATGGTGCTCTGGGGCGATGCGGCGACGATTGCCCGCGGCCTGAGGGCGCATCTTGCAGCGGGCGCCACTCAAGTCTGCATTCAGCCGGTCCATGCGGAGGGAGACATGGAAGGGCGGGACCGAACCCTGACGGCGCTCACCGATGTTTGAGCCTTTCGAAACTACTATTGACTCCCGGTGACATTCGCGAGGCCCTATCAAGGCAACTGGCGGTCGGCCGTCGGTTGGATCAGGATGGCGGGATGCCGCCAGAGTCCGTCAGAATTTTCGCCGCCGACACGCCCGTGGCCTGCTTTTACTCCGCCACGCTGGTCCGGAATCTCTCCGCCGTTGACAGCTCGCTACATTGGCGTCGACTGCCGTCGCGAGACCCACATTCCCGTCAGCGGCTCATCCAGGCCTTCTTTCCGTCTACTATGATTCCACGCGCGGCTCGATCCGCGAGCGGCCCGGACTCGTATCATTTCCTAATCGACCTTCCGGCACGATTTAAAGCAAAATCAGCGGTTATGGCCGAGACCAACGCGAAGAATCCCCGCCTTTCGCCGCAGCGCCCTCTCGGTACGTTTCATCTTCTTGGCGATCTCGGGAAGAGGCGTCCGCGCTTTCGAGTGCGCCTTGAGCTCGCGCACGTCCTCCTTGGTCCAAGGGGTGCGATGGGCTGAGGTCTTCTTCTTCGGCACTGACTGTTGCTCCGGGAAGGGCTCGAGCATCGTTCATGAAGGGGTTCCCTGGTGACCGTCAAGGTTGAGGACAACAACATCGGCACCGGCGTGCAATAGGGCGAAGGACCACTTGGCAGTTGCCCACTCCGCTATGTCCGCTGTGCGCAAATAGCTGTCATTCCCGCGTGGTGGACGGGTCAAAGACCATCCCGCGTCCGAGCCGATCGCTCCGGCTTACTTGATGATGGCGGCGGGTTTGGCTTACCGCTTGCGGCCGGCATCGCCCGAAGGTTGAGAACCTAGTTCGATCATTGGCAGCCCCTGTAGGCATTCGAGCCGACGGACCGGCGGGAGACCTCCAACCGCCAGCAAGGCGCATGGTCACGCAGCGTCCCCTATGCCACAATGCGGCCAAGCTGGTTATGGCGGCGTTTGAGCTGATCAGGCAAACCGGGAACGGGCAGCTTGCCCGGCGGAGCGCGACATTGGAGCTTTCGTTTCCTTTCGTCGCTCAGGGAGAGGACGGCCTCCAGGTCCTGTGGGAGGATGGAGATCGCGTCTTCTGCCGGGCATGGCGCGCAGACGGCGACGGCGGCCGCGGCTCCGTGCTGGTTGTGCTGCCCGCCGCCGAGCGCCCGACCCCGTCCGTCCTGGATCGCCTCGACCACGAATATGAACTGAGGGGCGAACTCGACGCTGCATGGGCAGTGCGGCCGTTCGCGCTCGCCCACGAAGGCGGTCGAACAGCGCTGCTGCTCGAGGATTTAGGCGGCGAGCCGCTCGAGCGGCTGATGGGCGAACCGATGGAGGCGGGACGCTTCCTCCGCCTCGCCATCGGCATAGCCGCGGCCATCGGCAAGGCGCACCAGCGCGACCTCGTCCACAAGGACGTCAAGCCGGCCAATATCCTGGTGAACTGTGCCGACGGGCGGACGCGGCTCACCGGGTTCGGCATCGCCTCGCGTCTGCCGCGCGAGCGTCAGGCGCCGGAGCCGCCCGAGTTCATCGCCGGCACGCTCCCCTATATGGCGCCCGAACAGACGGGTCGGATGAGCCGCTCGATCGACTCCCGCAGCGACCTCTATGCGGTCGGCGTCACGTTCTATCAGATGCTGACCGGCCGTCTGCCGTTCAGCGCCGGCGATCCGATGGAATGGGTGCACTGCCACATCGCACGAAAGCCGATTGCCCCGGTGGAGCGCCTGAAAGACGTCCCGGACGTCCTCTCCAAGATCGTCATGAAGCTCCTCGCCAAGACCGCCGAGGATCGCTACCAGACCGCAGCCGGCCTCGAGCACGATCTGCGGTGCTGTCTCGCCGAATGGGAGCTGAACGGGCGCATCGAGGCGTTTGCACTTGGCGAACGCGACGCGTCCGATCGACTCTTGATCCCGGAGAAGCTCTACGGCCGAGAGCGCGAGGTGGCGACATTGCTCGCCGCCTTCGATCGCGTGGTCGCAGGCGGCGCGGCGGAGCTGGTTCTGGTTTCGGGCTATTCGGGCATCGGCAAATCGGCGGTCGTCAACGAGTTGCACAAGGCGCTCGTCTCGCCTCGCGGCCTCTTTGCTTCGGGTAAGTTCGACCAGCTGAAGCGCGACATCCCCTATTCGACGCTGGCGCAGGCGTTTCAGAGCCTGGTGCGAACCCTGCTCAGCAAGAGCGACGCCGAGTTGGCGCGCTGGCGCGAGGCAATTCTGGAGGCGCTGGGCTCGAACGGTCGGCTCATGACCGACCTCATCCCCGAACTGACGTTCATCATCGGCGACCAGCCGCCGGCGCCGGAGCTTGAGCCGCAGCAGGCGAAGGGGCGGTTCCAGCTCGTGTTTCGTCGCTTTCTCGGCGTATTCGCCCGACCGGAACATCCTTTGGCGCTGTTCCTCGACGACTTGCAGTGGCTCGACGCGGCGACGCTCGACCTCACCGAGGATCTTCTGATCCAAGCGGACGTGCGGCGCCTGCTGCTGATTGGGGCATATCGGGACAACGAGGTCGATTCCGCTCACCCGCTGATGCGCAAGCTGACCGCCATCCGGAACTCCGGGGCGAAAGTCAGCGAGATCAAGCTCGGGGCCCTCTCGCGTGAACACGTCGGGCGGCTGACTGCCGACGCGCTTCATTGCGGGCTTGAGGACGCCGCGCCGCTATCGGAGCTGGTGCACGCGAAGACAGCCGGCAATCCGTTCTTCGTGCTTCAGTTTCTTTACGCGCTCGCCGACGAGGGGTTGCTCGCCTTCGATTATCCGGCTCAGCGCTGGTCCTGGGATGTCGGTCGCATTCACGCCAAGAGCTACGCCGACAATGTCGTGGACCTCATGGTCGGCAAGCTCGCCCGCCTGCCGGACGAAGCCCAGAAGGCCTTGCAGCAACTGGCCTGTCTCGGCAACGTCGCCGACATCGCGACGCTCGCGATCGTGCTCGGGACCTCGGAGGATGAGGTCCACACGGCTCTTTGGGAGGCGGTCCGCCTGGAGCTGGTCGAGCGTCTGCCGGGCGCCTACAGGTTCGTTCACGACCGGGTGCAGGAAGCCGCCTATTCGCTGATCCCGGAGGAGCAGCGCGCCGCGGCCCACCTCCGTATAGGGCGGCTTCTCGTCGCGCGGACGCCTCCCCAGAGCTGGGAAGAGGTGATCTTCGAGATCGTCAATCAGCTCAACCGCGGCGCGGCGCTGATCACCGCACGCGAGGAACGGGAGCAGCTGGCCGAGCTCAACCTGCTCGCGGGCAAACGCGCCAAGGCGTCCACGGCCTACGCCTCGGCGCTTACCTATCTCACCGCCGGGGCGGCACTGCTGCCAGACGGCTCCTGGGCACGCCGGGCCGAGCTCACCTTCGCGCTCGAGCTACACCGGGCCGAATGCGAATTCCTCACCGGCACATCGGCCGTGGCGGAGGCGCGCCTGGCCGAGCTGGCGCGCCATGCCACCAATCTCCCCGATCTAGCCGCCGTGACCCAGCTGCGGGTGGAGCTCCTCCATGTCGCGGACCGAATCGATCGCTGCGTCGAGGTCGGCCTCGACTACCTGAGCCGCGTCGGCGTCGTCTGGTCGGCGCGTCCGACCCAAGAAGTGGTCCGGCAGGAATACGCACAGATGTGGCGGCAGCTCGGCGACCGTCCGATCGAGGCGCTGCTCGACCTGCCACGGATGGCCGGTCCGGTCGCGTGCGGGACGATGGACGTCCTCACCGCGCTCGTGTCGCCGGCTTGGCACACCGACGACAATCTGCGCTCCCTTGTCATCGGCCGCATGGTGAACGTCAGCCTGGAGCACGGCAACAGCGCTGCGTCGTGTCTCGCTTACGCCTTCGTCGGCACGGTGCTGGGGCCGTACTTCCGCGACTACAAGGCGGCGTATCGCTTTTGCCAGCTTGGGCTCGACCTGGCGGAGCAGCCGGGGCTGGACCGCTTCAAAGCCCGCGTCTACCTGATGTCAAACCTAGTGAATCCTTGGACGCGGCATGTCCGGACGGGCCGTGCGCTCGTGCGGCGTGCCTTCGACACGGCGCAGCAGGCCGGCGACCTCACCTATGCGGTCTTTAGCCAAAACAACCTCGTGACGAACCTGCTCGCGAGCGGCGATCCGCTCGCCGACGTGCAGCGCGAGGCCGAAGTCGGGCTCGATTTCGCGCGCCAGGCGCGGTTCGGTATCGTCGTAGACTTCATCACCACACAGCTCCAGTTGATCCGGACGCTCCGCGGTCTGACGCCGGCGTTCGGCTGCTTCGAAGACGCCGGGTTTAGCGAGGGTCGGTTTGAGCAGCATCTGGAGTCGGATCCGAGCCTGGTGATGGCCGTCTGCTGGTACTGGATCCGCGCGCTTCAGGCGCGCTTCTTCGCGGGTGCTTACGCTTCCGCCCTCGAGGCGGCATCAAAGGCACAACCGCTTCTCTGGACGTCGCTGGGATTGTTCGAATTGCCGGAGTACCACCTCTACGCCGCGTTGACTCAGGCTGCGCTCTGCGACACAGCCGCCGGTCCGGAGCTGGCTCGACATCTTGAGGCCTTGGCCGCCCACCACTACCAGCTCCAGGAGTGGGCCGAGAACTGCCCGGAAAACTTCGAGAACCGCGCCGCGCTAGTCGGCGCCGAGATCGCCCGCCTCGAAGGCCGCGCGCTCGACGCCATGGACCTTTACGAACAGGCCATCCGCTCGGCGCGCGCCAACGCATTTATTCACAACGAGGCGCTCGCCTACGAATTGGCCGCGCGCTTCTACGCGGCGCGCGGTTTCGAAGATTTTGCGCATGTTTATCTGCGGAAGGCGTACGACGGCTACCTGCGCTGGGGGGCCGACGGCAAAGTGCGTCAACTCGATGAACTCCATCCGCACCTTAGGGTGAAGGAGCCTGCGTCCACTCCGACCAGCACGATCGGGGCGCCGGTCGAACATCTTGACCTCGCCACCGTGATCAAGGTGTCGCAAGCGGTGTCGAGCGAGATCGTGCTCGAAAAACTGATCGACACGCTCATGCGCACCGCGATTGAGCAGGCGGGCGCCGAGCGAGGCTTCTTGATCCTTCCGCGAGGGGTCGAGCAGCGGATAGAGGCCGAAGCCACGACCGCCGGCGATAGAGTGATCGTGCATCTGCGAGACGAGGCTGTGGCCGAGGCCACGCTGCCGGTGTCGGTGCTCCACTATGTGCTGCGCACCCGGGAGAGCGTCATTCTCGACGACGCCGCGGCCCAGTCGGCGTTTGCCGAGGATCACTACATCCGTCGGCGCCAGATTCGATCCATTCTCTGCCTGCCATTGATCAACCAAAGCAAGCTTAATGGCGTGCTCTACCTCGAGAACAGCCTGACCCGCGGCGCCTTCGTGCCGGCCCGGACCGCCGTGCTGAAGCTCCTCGCCTCTCAGGCGGCGATTGCGCTGGAGAACACCCACCTCTACCGGGATCTTGCGGAACGTGAAGCCAAGATCCGGCGGCTCGTCGACGCCAACATTATCGGGATCTTCATCGGAGACTTCGAGGGCCGAATTTTCGAAGCCAATGACGCCTTTCTCCGTATCGTGGGGTACGACCGCGAAGACCTCGTGGCGGGGCGAATACGCTGGACGGACCTGACGCCATCGGACTGGCGTGAGCGCGATGCGCAGTGGATCCGAGAGCACAAGTTGGCTGGGCTCCGGACGCCGATCGAGAAGGAGTACTTCCGGAAAGATGGAAGCCGCGTGCCAATTCTGCTCGGCTCGGCGACCTTCGAAGAAGGCGGAAACCAACTTGTCACGTTCGTTCTCGATCTGACTGAGCGCAAGCGGGCGGAGGCAGTCCTGCGCGAACGCGAAGCCACGATCCGCCGCCTGGTCGACTCAAACATCATCGGGATCTTCATCTGGAAGCTAGAGGGTCAGATTGTCGAGGCGAATGATGCGTTTCTCCGCATCGTGGGATACGACCGCGAGGATCTCGTAACAGGTCGTCTCAACGCGACCGAGCTGACGCCGTTGGAATGGCGCAAACGAACCGACCGAGGCCGGGTCGAGATGAAGATGACCGAAACGTTCCAACCATTCGAGAAGGAGTACATCCGGAAGGACGGAAGCCGCGTCCCGATCCTGTTCGGCGCGGCGACTATCGAAGAAAGCGGCAACGAGGGCGTCGCCTTCGTACTCGATCTGACTGAGCGCAAGCAGGCGGAGGCGGCGCTGGGCGAGATGCAGATGCAGCTGGCGCACGCCAACCGCGTCGCGACAATGGGGCAGCTCACGGCGTCGATCGCCCACGAAGTGAACCAGCCGATCGCCGCGACGGTCACCAACGCCCAGGCCGGGTTGCGCTGGCTCAGCGCTAAGCCGCCGAATCTGGATGAGGTCCGGCAAGCGCTCGGCCGCATTGTCAGGGACGGCGACCGGGCAGGCGCCGTCGTCGGCGGGATTCGCAATCTCATCAAAAAGGCGCCGCCGCGCGACGATCGTGTGGACATCATCGCGGCGATCCGCGAGGTGATCGAGCTTACCCGCAGCGAAGCGATGAAGAATGGGGTCTCGTTCCAAACGGAACTGGCCGAGAGCCTGCCGCTGGTTCCAGGAGACCGGGTCGAACTGCAACAGGTGATCCTCAATCTGATCCTCAACGCCGTAGAAGCGATGAGCGAGACGACCGAGGGGCCGCGGGAATTGCTGATCGGCGCCGAGACGACCGAGTCGGGCGACACGCTGGTCGCCGTGCACGATTCTGGCCCAGGACTGGCGCCGGATGCCATCGAGAATCTCTTCAAGCCCTTCCATACGACCAAGCCGAACGGCTTGGGGCTGGGGCTGTCGATCTGCCGTTCGATCATCGAATCGCATGGAGGACAGTTGTGGGCGAGCGCGAATGCGCCCCGCGGCGCGGTCTTACAATTCACGCTCCCCGCCCATCCGGTGTCAGCGTTGCCGGCCGCTGGTCAATGAAGCTCGGCGCCGTCGTCTGGCAGGCATTGTCACGGCTCTCCGGGCTTGCGGCGTTCTCGGTGGCCGGGTAGCCACACGCGGATGAACAAGATTAGCTACAGCGGGTATCGTTTCCCGCCTGAGATCATTCAGCAAGCGATATGGCTTTACCTCCGGTTCACCCTCAGCCTGCGC
>Ga0074044_10005419_pt1 | contig 10415 bp, 8 predicted proteins | sample BogForMeECP23OM1_FD_94443 | JGI IMG/M metagenome (GOLD analysis project Ga0074044, IMG submission 94443) | Bog forest soil microbial communities from Calvert Island, British Columbia, Canada - Bog Forest MetaG ECP23OM1 | ecosystem: Environmental > Terrestrial > Soil > Wetlands ...
AGTTTGTTTTGCTGCAAAGGCGGACTGCGCGATGACTTTTTCGCTATCTGCTTCTGTCATTTCCCGCGGCGTTGCAACGGTGAGGCCGGCTCCTCGCGGCACCACAATCTCCACATTTGATGGCGCAAGCGGAGATGGATTGATGGCATTCGAAACCTGCCTTCCGGTGTGGCTCAATTGCAACCAGAAATGAGCCCCTCCCATCGTGCCAGCTTTGGCCAGCGACCTGAGAGCATCTAGCCCACTTTCGTCGTCGATGACAATGTTCCCCGGCCGCTCTAAATGCCAGCGGTCCGCCTGCACGTTACCAGACACCAGCAGGCCCGCACCCGAGTCTGCCCATCGCCGATAGAGGACTGCAAGCCGCCGTGTCGAATGATTGTTCACATCAGCCAGGCCTTCGCTCATGGCGGCTTTCGCCAGGCGATTGGCTATCGTTACTCCGCACGGCAGGACTATTGGTCTTGAAAGAGGACTAGACATTTCCACCCCTTCACTAGAGGAGTATTACCTCTCTCCTCTCGCTGGCTTCCGCTCACCGATGCTGATAAGGGCAAGGCCGATGCCAAAGCTGGTGTATTCAGGCAACGAGGCAAGTTGTTGAGGTATCGAGAGATACTGCCGGCCGGAAGTTTCGTCGGATCAAGGTGCTAAAGGAGCGCTGCTAAGAATCTGGCAGACTGCTAATTTCTAAGTACTGGGAGGAGTTTGGAGCCAGGAGGGGAATTCGGAAGGAGGCGCTGAATCGAGCGCTTATGCGGAGTCCCGTGAAATTCCGAGCTTGCGCATCCTCACTTGAAGGGTCGACCGATTCATGCCAAGGCGGGAGGCCGCGCCATTTGCGCCGGCAACGACCCAATGGCACTGCTTCAGGGTTTCGAGGATCCGTTGCCGTTCGGTCTCTTTCAATACGTCGCGAAGTGTGCCATTTGTCCTGGCATTCGAAGCGCCGCCTCTTTGTGGCGCGTTGCTTGTGCTGGGAAGTCTCAGATCAGCAACATCGAGGTTCAGCACCGGACCCGGCGAAATAATTACAGCGCGTTCGATCACATTCTGGAGTTCCCTTATGTTGCCCGGCCAGTGATACCGGCAGAGCGCGTCCATGGTCGCCGAGGGAATTGTTTCAATCATCTTGTTCATACGCCTGGAAAACTGCTGCGCGAAGTGTCGGACCAGGAGGGGAATATCACCTTCCCGCTCGCGCAGAGGGGGAACCCGGACAGGAAAGACATTCAAACGAAAGAACAGGTCTAAGCGAAACTTCTGCTCGCTTACCATCGCTTCCAAATCACGGTTCGTTGCAGCAATCAGCCGTGCATCTGTCCGGAGGGTGCGCGAGCTTCCCAGCCGCTCGAACTCCCTCTCCTGCAGCACGCGGAGCAATTTCGTTTGCAACTCCAGGGGAATCTCTCCGATTTCGTCCAGAAAGATGGTGCCACGGTTCGCCACTTCGAAGCGGCCAATGCGTTGTGCGATGGCTCCCGTGAATGCGCCTTTTTCGTGGCCAAACAACTCACTTTCAAGCAAGCCTGTGGGGATGGCTGCGCAGTTAAGTTTGACAAATGCCTTGGACTGCCGAGGACTCAAATCATGAATAGCGCGTGCAATCAACTCCTTCCCAGTTCCCGTTTCGCCGAAAATCAGCACTGTCGAGTCGGTTGGCGCCACACTTTCCAAGCGCTTTAGGGCCTTGCGCAGAGAAGCGCTGCTTCCGATGATTTGACCAAAGTTCATCTCCGAACGAATTTCATCCTCCAAATACACTTTCTCTTTGGAGAGTTGGTCCTTCAGCTCCTGAATCTCGCCGTAGGCAAGGGCATTCTCAACGGCAAGGGCAATCTGGTTGGCAACTTGGCTCAGGAAATCTACATCGGCCTGGGCGAAGGAATTGTCCTCTCGGCGACCGAGGCCCAAGAGACCGAGGACACGATTCCGGCTGACAAGTGGCAGGACGCAGCCGGTTTTGAGACCCTCAGCAAGGGCCGCCTCATCCTTCAGTCCCAACTGAAGTACGTCCGACGCATTGCCGCTCCAGGGCTTGCCAGTGTGGAATACATAACCCCCAAGCGACCCCTCCATCGATGTCAAGTACTCCTCTCGAATCGATCCTTTGCCCTCTGGAAAATCGAGCACGAAGGTCTGCAACATGTTCGCCTCCGAGTCCAACAAGAAGACGCCCACCAGATCGCATTGCATGACTCGCCGGACGCTTGCCGAGATGGCACGCAGGAGGTCGCGGAGCTGCAAATTTGAGACAACCTGATTGGTGACATCGAGGAGCAACTGCAAGCGGTCTTCTGCTTGTTTGCGTTTGTCAATATCGGTAATCGTTCCGTACCATCTGACGATCTTTCCCTGCTCATCGCGATTCGGTACAGCGCGAAAGAGAAACCAACAGTATTCCCCATCGAAGCGCCGGAGGCGTGCTTCCACTTCACCCGGCTCCCTTGAAGCAAGCAATGCCAGCCATTTGTCCATCAGCCTCGCGAGGTCTTCGGGGTGAATGGTGGCCTTCCACCCCCAGCCGTGCGCCTCTTCCGGCGAGAGACCTGTATAATCGTGCCATCGTTTGTTGAGGAATTCGGCGGAACCGTCGGGTAGACTGCACCACGCCATCGTAGGGATGCCATCGATCATCACAAGTAGTTGTTCTTCCGAGTGGTTCATCTCTTCGAATGCTCCCCGATGTGATTCGGGCCCTGTGGCTGTTTACCAGTGACCTTAGTCTAGCTTGAAATGGAGACGCCGTACAGATGGGGCAACCAGTGATACCAGTGGTGGGGTCAACTACCATTGCAGTTTCGATTTCGCTAAGAGCAACGGCAATGCCCGGAGAGTACCTACAGATTCAGGCTCGTACGGGTCATCTGGGTTTCGGAATTCAGCCCGTGGGCGGCGTTGGAGAGCAGCGGCGACAAAAAGGACATGCTGCGCTCGTAGACAGCGAACGCAGCCCTCCGCACAACCCAAACCGGATTGTGCCCGAACGCCCATTTCGGATACCAAAGCGGTGCGTCCTGCATAAGTGTTGGGAAATCCCCTCCCCACCACCAAACGCCCCCGCTTCGAGGGAGTTTGTGGTGGCACTGCACTCGCGGGGATAGACCCCGAACTCCCTTGCGTTTCCTTGCCGGCTTCCCAATAATGGATGCATGCTGACACGCAATAACATTCGCCTGACGCTGGAAGGCGCATGCACCATCCTGGGGGTGGCAGAAGCCAAGGCGCGAGAAATTAAGGTTCCGCAGAACATTGCCATCGTGGATGAGGGCGCCCACCTGCTGGTTTTTGCGCGCATGGACGGCGCCAAGCTTTCCTCCGTGGAAGTCGCCTTGACCAAGGCTCGTAGTGCCGCCCTGCGCCGCGCGCCCACGGGTCCGTCGCCTGCAGACGAGCCGAGCCTCATGAATTCCCTCGGCTTGGCGCTGGCTTCCGACGCCAAGCTGACGTGCCTTCGCGGCGGCCTGCCACTGATGGTGGGCGGCCAATGCGTGGGCGGCATCGGTGTGAGCGGCGGCCCCGAGGCGGATGACGTCGTGGTGGCGCAAGCCGGCGTGGACGCGCTCGCGAGGATTGCGCAATGACCACCACGGCTCAATCCGCGACGATGGTGAAGCCGGAATATTCCCACGGCAAGCAACGGGCGCAGCAGATTTTCCATGAGACCATGGCGGCCATCGATGTGCGCCACGCCATGCTGGCGAAGCTGAAGTTCGAAGGCGGCGCGCTCGCGGCCGGGGAAGTAGCGCATCCTCTTGCCCACCCGCCGCGTGTCGTGGCCTTTGGCAAAGCCGCCAACCGCATGGCAACTGTGCTTCATGAAATCCTGGGCGGGCGGATTGAAGCTGGAGTTTCAGTGGGGCCGGCCGAAACGCAACAAAAGCTCGCGAACTTCCAATATTTTGTGGGCGGCCATCCTTTTCCCAATGCCGCCAGCCTGGAGGGCGCGCGGGCGGCGCTGGAACTCGTCTCCCATCTGCGGCGGGAAGACACCGTCATCTTCCTGGTTTCGGGCGGAGGGTCCGCCATCCTGGCGCAACCCATGGACCCGAGCATCACGCTCGCCGATTTGAAGGAGTTCAACCGCGCGCTGGTGACCTCCCACCTTCCCATTGAAAAGATAAACGTCCTGCGCAAGCACCTTTCCGCGGTTAAAGGCGGCAGGCTCGCCGAGTGCGCTTACCCGGCACGTCAACTGACGATTTTCATCTCCGACGTGCCTGATGACCTGCCTTCAATGGTGGCCTCCGGGCCGACCATGCCTGATGAATCCACCACCGAGCAGGCTTATGAAATCGCGCAACAAGACAACCTGGTCAGCCACTTCCCCGCGAGTGTCCGGGGATTCTTCGAGCGCCGGGAGCTGCCCGAGACTCCCAAGCCGGGAGACCCGCGCTTTGCCAATTCGCACTATTTTTCCCTGCTGTCCAATCGTAACGCGGTGGCGGCGGCCTTGGCGGCGGCGGAAAAGCTCGGCTTCGCGGCCGAGATTGATCGCGGTGCCTGGGACACTGACTTTCAGCAGGTGGTGCACTCGAACGTCGCCGCGCTCGACGCCCTGTCGCGGGCGCGCCCCGGTCAACCCGTCTGCTTGGTGGTGGGCGGAGAAGTGACGTGTCCGGTCACCGGCCCCGGCATGGGCGGGCGCAACCAGGCCTTCGCTCTTTACGCCGCGCAGCAGATCTCGGGACAGCGTCGCGTCGTCCTGAGCGCCGGCACCGATGGTCGCGACGGGAATAGTCCCACCAGTGGAGCCGTGGCCGACGGCCAGACGGTCTCGCGCGCCCAGGGCCGCGGTCTGGACCCGGCCGCCTACCTCGCGGGGAGCGACGCGTATTCGTTCTTCCGCACCTTGGGGGATACGCTCGATACCGGCTTCACGGATAATAACGTTCGCGACGTGCGCATCTGGCTCGACTTTGGGTAATATCTTGAGGGGATGGAGCGGATTCTTGACATTGTGGATATAGGGCTAATGCTAGCTGATGTTGGGTAATGTTGGCTAAGAGTCCGGTAGGCGCCGTAAGGGGTTGCACCCCAAGGGACATAATGTCACTGGCGGTGCGCAGGTCGATGGCGTCGGACTTGTTGTCATGCCGGGACAGCCCCTTCCCCATGTCTGGACAGAATCAGGCTTGACCTTCATTTTGGGTAGCCGCCCCGTTTTAAGGTGGATGGGGACAGCGGCTGACCGCGCACCGGCGCCAGCCCTCGGCCCCGAGGACTTCCAAGGAGAACTCTCATGCCAGAATCAATTGGATTTATCGGACTCGGAATTATGGGCCAGCCGATGGCGCTAAACCTCGCCAAGGCAGGCCACAAGCTGGCGGTCTACAATCGCACGCCGGGGAAGTCCGCTGCCCTGGAGGCGGCGGGCGCGCGCGTGGCCGCATCCCCCGCCGACGCCGTACGCGACGCCAAGGTCGTCATCATCATCGTAAGCGACTCGGCGGCGGTGGAAGGTGTGGTGACGGCCAAGGACGGCATCCTGGAAACGTTGCGCTCCGGGGCGATCGTCATCGATTCCAGCACCATCAGCCCCGCCGTCAGCCGCAAGATGGCCTGTCTGGTGGCAGGCAAGGGCGCGAGTTGGCTCGATGCGGCCGTCACCGGCTCAAAACATGGCGCCGAAAAAGGCGAGCTGACCTTCATGATCGGCGGCGACCGCGAAACCTTCGACCGCGCTATGCCCATCCTTAAGGTGCTGGGGAAAAAGCACATCTACTGCGGCCTGCACGGGCTCGGCCTCTCCGCCAAGCTCGCCCAGAACACCATTCAGGCAACCATGGTCGAGGTCTTCTGCGAGGGCTTCGTGCTCGCCACCAAGGCAGGGGTTCGGCCGGAGACGATGCTGGAAATCATCCAGTCCAGCATGGCGCGCGCCGGCATCACCGACTTCAAAGCCCCGTTCATCTTCAAGGGCGACTTCACCCCTTACTTTCCTCTCAAGCTGATGCACAAGGACCTGGAATTGGCCGCCGAAGCCGGCTACGCGCAGGGGGTTCCCATGCCCGTGCTGGCGGCGGTGAAAGAGGTCTACATGGCCGCCAAGGCCCAGGGCAAAGGCGAGCAGGACTACGCCGCGATCGTCACCTTCCTGGAGGAGCTTGCCGGGGTGAAGGTGCGGACGTAACACCGCCCTGCTGAACTGGAAGGGAAAGTCAAAAGTCAAAACGCAAAAGGCAAAAGTGAATAGCCTTGCAGCAGCCTTGGAGCGGACCCATTTGATCCGCGGCTTTTCGCGCCAAATCCTCGCGCCGAGACGCCGAGCTGCGCCGGCTCGTCAAAAATAGGTTCATCTTCCCAGGAAAAACTGCCGATAGACGAAGCGGGGAAGTGTGTCACGCGGGGGGAGGTAGGGCGGGCATCCTGCACTCGCCTTTCGTGGCACGGGCATCCCTGCCCGTGCCCCACACGGCCAGGATGGCCGTGCTACGCCAAGTGACCGCGGTCGTCCCGATCGACAGCATCGGGACAGATCCTGCCCGTAAACAGTCTCGGCTGATCGGTTGTGCTACCAGCTTGCTCCCTCGCAGCGACGGTGGCGGCACAACGACGGCTCAGCAGGCCGTGGCTTGCCGCAAAAGATAATTGGATGGATCCGCCGGTCCGGAAAAGCGGAGCCCCAAGTTGTCACGCGCGAACGAGTCTGCGGGAGTATACTGTTGCGGGCAGGGATGCCAGAATGGAATCCTGATCAATTCAAAAAACCGCGCCGGTTTCATCCGGCGCGCCAGGAGGCTGCCGTTTATGAAACGCTTCGCAATGCTGTTCTCGCTGTATCTGTTGATGTCTCTCATGGTTCTCGCCGCCGGCCCCAAGACCTATCAGGTCACTGGACCGATTCTGGACATCAAGGGTGATGTCATCACCGTACAAAAGGGAACGGAGAAATGGGAGTTGGCCGTCGATAAAACCACAAAAACCACGGGAGACCTCAAGGTGGGGTCCAAAGTAACCATCGAGTACCAGATGAAGGCTACGTCGATCACGGTGAAGCCCGCGGCGCCCAAGTTGGCCACCCCAGCAAAAGGCAATTGATCTGAAGCTGCCTTTGAATGCAAAGATTCGGCAGGCGGATAGTTGCGATCCACGCCCACGGGCGATGACGATTGGCTTGTAGTACCCAGCGTCCATTTGGTATGAGCGGACTTCCGCCCGGCAAGGTGTCCCTCCGATTGTACCCGCTCGCCACCAATAGATTCACCTTCTCGGGAACAACCGCCGATAGACGATACGGGGGAGTGTGGGCCGCGCGCCAGCGAAGGTTTCACCACAGAGCGCACAGAGACCACAGAGAAATGCGCTTCTACCTACCCTGGTGGAATTTCGCTTCCTCAGTTTGTTGACAGATAGTTTTGTCTGCGTCTGCTCTCCGTGATCTCCGTGCCCTCTGTGGTGAAATCTTCCTTGTGTTTTGGATCCGCCGCGCTCCAGCGAAGGGTTCACCACAGAGGGCACGGAGGGGGGTAGCCACACGGAAGTAATCCACCTGGACATAAATTCGCCTACACGCGGGTGCGGCCGCCGGTCTTGCGAGGTCCGATTTCGGCCCGTGAAGGCTTGCACTAATCCACGTCGAATAAAAGTACGGTGTAGTTCTTGGACGCGAGCGTGTTCTCGATGGTCGGCCAGACCCTCTGATGCTCTGCTGAGGCCACCCATTTCTGGCGCAGTTCCTCGCTTTGGTACGTCAGGGAGAACCGATAGTTGACGCCTGCCGGAGCGCTCCCCTGAATTGCCGTACGCAGCTTCAGCATTTTCACTTTAAGATACCCCGGGTGTTTGGCGGCCTCGGGCCGGAAGATGGTCTGGAAGTTGTGCAACATCTCCTTCTCCTTGGTTGACTCAACCGCCAAGTCGACGTGGAGTTCAATGGGATGCCCCGGGCCCACTCCCAGAGCGCCGGCCGCACTGGCTCCGGCGGCGAGCATGGTCTTCAAGCAGGTTCGACGCTGCATTTTCTCTCCTTGGGCTCGGCGCCCCTCACTGATAGAGCTGCTTCTCACCCGCTACGGCGAGTTTGATCCGGTACAGTCCGGTGCGAGCGGTGATGTAGAGCGACTTCCAGTCATCGCCCCAATTGCAGTTTGCCGGGATCTGCTCCATCTTGATCGTGCCCAGGTGCTTTCCCGCCGACGAGAACACCCAAATCCCTCCGGGACCGGAGACCCAGAGGTTGCCCTTTTCATCCACTTTCATGCCGTCTGGCACACCCGCGTCCTTTTCCGCCGTCACGTCGGCAAACAAACGCCCCTTGCTGACGGCACCATCCTCGGCGATGTCGTATGCCATCCAAATCCTGTTCTTCTGGTCCGAGTTTCCGATGTAAAGGGTCTTCTGATCGGGAGAGAGGGCGATGCCGTTGGGCCGCGAGAGGTCCTTGACGACCGGTTGCAGCTTGCCATTGGCCATGCGGAAAACGGCGTTGAACTTCAGCTCTTTGGCCGGGTCGTCGTCGCCCTTGGGCAATCCGTAGGGCGGGTCGGTAAAATAGAACGACCCATCGGAGCGATAGACCAAGTCGTTCGGACTGTTCAACCTCTTCCCCTCGTACTTGTCCACCACGGTGGTGATCTTCATGTCTTTGCTGATGCGGACTATGCGGCGGAACCCATGCTGGCAGAGCAACACCGCGCCATCTTTATCAGCGGTCATGCCATTGGGGCCATTGTATCCGCCGGCCGGCAAATTGCCTTTTCCGTCATAACCCCCCGGATTGAGAATTTCTGTCACTTTTCCGTTGGAAGGAGAATATTGACGCACCACGTTGCCAACCACGTCACTGAACCAGAGGACGCCGGAGGGGCGCCAGATCGGACCCTCGGTAAAGGTGAACCCATCGGCGAGCTTTTCAAGCTGGGCGTCTTTGGGTACAAGTTCGTCAAACGCTGGGTCAAGCCGCACAATGCTTCCCACCGCAGCAGGTTTTTCCGGTGCGGGAGCGGGAGGGGGGGCAGTGGAACATCCGACGATGAGAAGTGCACCAGCGAGGACCAACGGTGATTTTATTTTGGGCATTTGCAATTTAAACTCCTTTCGGTTCGGAGCGGCGCCTGCTTGATGTTACTACCAGCACCACCCCTTTATCCCCTCGTCAACTGAGGAGGGGAGTTCTTTCGGCAACTCCCCTCCTGATTCAGGAGGGGTGGCGCGCCGAGCGCCGGGGTGGTTACGGCGCCAGGCTGGTCAAACACGCGTGCCTATGACATCTTCAGCAGCCATCTTACGGCGTTCTTCTGGAGCTTGAAATACTCGGGTTCCCACAAAGCGTGAAGCGTGTGGCCGACTCCCGTGAAAACCACCCGTCCCTGGCCGTAATCGTATGCCCAGCCGGCGATCGAATTCGTGCCCAGATCTTTACCGTCGTCGCTGCCCGTCAGGCCATCGGTATTCTCACTTTGCAGGAAGATGTACTTGGGATCTTTGTCGTAGGTAACAAAATGTTGTTCGTCGTTAACGATGAAGTCCTGAACATCGCGCGTGATTGGATGTTCCTTGTTCACCACCGACACCTTGAAGGGGCGCAGGGGTGGATGCGTGATGTACGCTCCCCCCATCACCTCGCGATAATCCTGGGAAGAAAGCGAAATGTGACTGCTGTTGTGCATGGCGTATAGTCCGCCGCCAGCCGCCACGAAGCCTTTGATGGCTTTACCTTGGTCTTCCGTGATCCAGGGCACGGACTGTTCTTTCGGCCAGGCCCTATTGTTCTCCAGCATGTGCGAGTATTCGTAGTCGTTGGGCTCGAGATATCCGTTGGGCCAGATCATTCCATCGCGCAGAACCACAAAGAGGCGGTAAGACGCCAGGAGGCGCGCGGATATTTGATCGTAATTGATGGTGTAATCGAACGGCAGATTCAGCTCACGGAAAAGTCTGTTCAGGGCAACCCGAATGTAGTCGGCGTTGTGATAACGGTCGCCGATGAGGGCAAGAACCCGAGGACGGTTGTCCTCGGTTGGGACGCCACTGCTCTCTTCCCGTGAATACAGGAGTACTCCCCCCGACGCCAACGCTCCAACGCCTTTTAGGAGACGTCTTCTTGATAGGGCAGAACGCATTGAATCACCTCCAGCCGAGGGCCGCGCCTTGAATCAACGGCAGAGTCTAGCACGAAGATGGCAAGTACCGGATTACATGTTTGATTAACTACGGCCAGGTTGAGCTTGCCCTCTCGGTTGAACCAGGATTTCCATTTTGCCTTCCCGGCCACGCGCCGGCATCAATTCGTAGGTGGAGACAAGACCAAGGTATGCCACTTTGGCCAGTAGACCCGTTGTGGACGTGGAGGCGTTTGGGGGTTATCATTTTTCCCCAGGCTGAACGACCCAGAGCGAATTGGCGTAGTTTTGAAACCGGATTGTATCGGGGCGCAAACTCCGGAGGAGGAGAGCTTTTATGCGGCGAAGAAC
>Ga0074044_10005420_pt1 | contig 10415 bp, 7 predicted proteins | sample BogForMeECP23OM1_FD_94443 | JGI IMG/M metagenome (GOLD analysis project Ga0074044, IMG submission 94443) | Bog forest soil microbial communities from Calvert Island, British Columbia, Canada - Bog Forest MetaG ECP23OM1 | ecosystem: Environmental > Terrestrial > Soil > Wetlands ...
CAGCATGAAATTGACCTTGGCTAAGATGACGAGCTATCCCCACGTAGCTCATACCGTCATAGTCGATTTGCGTAAAACATTTCGAAGCGAACCAGGAGATCTGACCGATGCAACTGATGACCGTGCCGAAAAGGAGATAGTTCGAGAGTTTCTGTTCGCGGTCAGGGCTCATGTTTGATTCGGAATTTCTTTTCTTGATCTCGAAAGCCCCACCATAATACGCGCGCATCGCCGATTCGCTATTCTGTGAAACGCCGGTGGGACGGCGGTCTGGTGAAAGTGTAGCAAGGCCTCAAGGCCAAGATGAAGATTCAACCACTCGGCATTTTCTTTTCTGCCAATATTATTAAGGGCAGCGTGCGCTATACTTGCGCGCCTGAGATGCGGGAGACATGCCAATCATCGGAACCCTCAGAGCCGCCGAAGCAAGCGATCTTCCAGCCCTGGCAAAGTTTCTCGTCCGCGCTTACAAGTCTGAGCCGTTAGATTCTTACTTCGACCCGCGGCTGCTGGAGTGGAAGTACCTTTGTCCCAGACCTGGCTGGGATGGGAGTCGCAGTTTTGTGCTCGAAAAAGATGGGAAAATCGTTGCCCATGGCGGTGTTTGTCCGATAACTTTCCGGCTGCCAACCGGAGGCGCGGTAGGCAGCCTCACAATCATGGACTGGGCTGCCGATCCGGCGATTCCAGGGGTCGGCGTCATGCTTTACCGCAAGTTGATGCCAATGGCTCCCACATCTTTTGTCATCGGGGGCGCGGCCGTTACGCGTGAGATCCTTCCGCGAATCGGGTTTCGTAGCGTTGGAGAAGCTCTGACCTACGCCGCCTGGCTGCGTCCGTGGCGGGAATTTCGGACGCGCCCTCGTAGCCGGAGATCCGTTCTCCGGCTGCTGCACGGCTTGACGCATCCCGTGGACATTCGCAGCCGGCCGGGCACGCGGTGGGAATTCATCCCGGTCAGCCAATTCGACGATTCGCTCCAGCCGATATTGAGCGGCGCGAAGCGTCCCTGGACCTTTTGCCAGCGAACCCTTGCGGACTTGAATTACCTGCTCCAGTGTCCTCACCTGGAAATGCGGGGGTTCTTGCTGAGGCGTGGAGGCTCGCTCGTCGGTTATTTCATCATCGGAAAGTCGGCCTGGGAAGCAAGGGTGCTCGACTTGGTTGTTGACTCAGACGATGATAACGATTGGCAACACGCTTGTGCTGCCGTTACGAACGCTGCTTTGCTCGACCCCGAAGTCTGCCGAATACGTGTCCTCTCCACTGTGCCAATTCTGAACCAAGCGTTAGCGTGGAATGGGTACTGGTGTCAGTACAAGGAACCGATCGTCCTTCACGATCCAACCGATGTCCTGGGCCAAGCGTTTCCTGTGAGTTTCCAACTCTTCGACGGCGATTCTGGCTATTGAAATGTACTGACACGCACGTCTGAGTCGTGCGGTACAATTCCGCGCGGAAACCTTCGAGAGGCAACCCCTTGAGATTCGTCAGTCCCGCGCTGAAGCACATCGTCTTTCCCGTCCTGTCCTGGAGCGGGTACTTTCGCTACGCAGCCGGTGCTGGTCCCGCGATCGTGACCTACCACGGTGTGTTCCCAGTTGGCTACGAAGTTAGAAAGACGCCTTTGGATGGCAACCTGGTTCATGCCGATACGCTGCGGTGCCAGTTGCGGCTTTTGATGAAGCGCTACCACGTAATCTCCCCCGAAGACTTCCGCCGTTGGTCGGAGGGAGAGCTGTCGCTTCCTCCGCGTTCGATCTTGCTGACTTGTGACGACGCGCTGCGGAACACCCTGACGGAAATGGTTCCCATCCTGCAGGAGCTTGGCCTGTCTTGCCTGTTCTTCGCCACCGGCGCGTCCGTCGAGGAAACGCCGTCCATGCTCTGGTATGAGGAACTCTACCTGATGTTGTTGGATGCGAACCAACCTGTAGCGCTGGACCTTAGCGAGGCGGACATCAGCGTCAACGCTGCTCGACAGCAGGACAAACACGCGTGTTGGTGGAACCTGGTCGAACGGCTTTCGCGGTTCGATCGAGAACTCAGGCGCGAATTCCTCGATCAAGTCCGAGACCAGCTCAGGTTGGCAAAGAACTGGAGAGAGCGATTTGTCGGGGACCCGATTCTTGCGGCCAGATTTCTTACACTCGACGTATCCGGGTTAGAGCAATTGGCTGCTGCGGGAATGAGTATCGGTGCTCATTCTCTCTCCCATCCGATTCTTGCGCGGGCACCCGCGGACCTGGCTTGGCGGGAGATCTCCGAAAGTCGAAGTGTTCTCGAGAAGGCGCTGGGGCAGACGGTGTGGGCGTTTGGGTATCCCTTTGGCAATGCCGCTACGGTTACTGAGCGAGATTTGCGACTGGCGGAGGAGGCTGGCTTCCGCTGTGCCTTTATGAACACCGGAGGCGGGTTTGGAGCAAAGATCGACGGCGCAAACGGCAATCGCTTCGCCATGCCGCGCGTTCATGTCACGGCCAGCATGAACTTGGCGGAATTTGAGGCTCACGTCTCGGGCTTCTACCGCTCGCTCCGCCAGAGGCTGCTGGGCACCTAATAGCCGCCTGATTTCGAAGGGCTCACCATGACCTAGCACGGAGCCCGAAGGCAGTTTGCCGACGCTTAGCCCGTTCCGCGCTTATAGTTTTCCGAGAAGGTTGCGATTACCAACTAGGTGTGACCTGGGTCACGGACCTGTGCCCGCGCACAGGTCAAGATACTACATCGTCGGATTAACCATCACTCGAATGGAGCTTGAAAAGATGAAGAAAGTTAACGTTGCAGTGCTGACCGTTGCAATTGCGTTGGCGGTTGTTCTCACCCTCTCCGCGTCGGCGAATGCGCAAGCAGCCGATCTCTTCAAATCAAAATGTGTCATGTGCCACGGTGCTGACGGAAAAGGGTCGAGCGTGGGGAAGACAATGGGTGCGCACGATTTTACGACTGCCGAAGTGCAGAAGATGTCGGACGCGGACCTCACAACAACTATCACGAACGGCAAGAACAAGATGCCGAAGTACGCAGATAAGTTGAAGCCGGAAGAGATTAAGGGACTGGTGGCTTACATCCGCACCCTGAAGAAATAGTTCCGGCTGATTCTTGCCTTCAGTCTAGGGAGACCGTCCAGCGCTGCGGATGAGCCGCAGCCAGGCTGGAGTGTGTCCGCGCAGCGGCACATGGATGAAAGGGGAGTAGCGGTTGCCAATGAATCTGCGAGAACGTATCCGGGAGCGGGCGCAGCCAATCTATTTTCTGGGGCAGAATCCCATCACACTAACCGGAGCCGTGGTGACGACCAGCACGGCGCTCACCACCATCGCCTTCTGGTTCTATGACATCTTCCTGCCGGGGCCACCCCATCCTTATATCGGCCTGCTGGTCTTTCTGATCCTCCCGGGCATTTTTGTACTCGGATTACTGCTGATTCCACTCGGCATCTGGCTCCGGCGGCGAAGTCTGACCGGAAGCGGAAACCTGCCTTTGGTTTTCCCCGCCATCGACCTGGCGCTGCCCGTGGTGCGGCATACCTTGGAGTACGTGGCAGCCGCGACCGTGCTCAATCTCCTCATTGTTGCGACCGCGTCCTACCGTGGCGTGGAATACATGGATTCGACGACCTTCTGCGGCAAGACTTGTCACACCGTGATGGATCCGGAGTACACCGCTTATCAAAATTCTCCGCACGCCCATGTGGACTGTGTCGCCTGCCATATCGGACCCGGAGCGGATTGGTTTGTGCGCTCCAAGCTTTCCGGTCTGCGCCAGGTGTTCGCGGTGACCTTCCACACCTATTCGCGCCCGGTTCCTTCCCCGGTAAAGTACCTCCGTCCGGCGCGCGAGACCTGTGAGCAATGTCACTGGCCCCAGCGCTTTACCGGCGACAAGTTCCTGGTCAATACCAGCTACAAGGACGACGAAAAAAACACGCCCCAGACCGACGTGCTGCTCCTGAAAGTCGGCGGAATCACCTGGCAGGGTTCGGTGGGCATCCACGGACGCCACCTCGCCGACATGGCGCGCATCCGCTACATTTCGACCGACGCCGAGCGCCAGACCATCCCGGCCGTGTATTACACCGACGATAAGGGGAAAACCACCGAATTCATTTCCAGTGATGTGAAGCCAACCAAAGAGCAGTTGGACAAGGGAGAGCACCGCGTCATGGATTGCGTGGATTGCCACAACCGCCCGACGCATGCCTTCGACTTGCCCGAAAACGCGGTGGACAAGCAGATGTCGCTCAGGCGCATTAGCCCGGAGCTTCCCTTCATCAGGAAGAAGGCGGTCGAGGTTCTCAAGGCGGATTATCCCGCCCGCGATGTGGCGGAGCATCGCATCAAGGAAGTACTCAACAATTTTTATCGGACCAATTACCCGCAGATCTACGAGACACGGCGTACGTTGGTGGAACAAGCTGGCGACGAGGTGGCGAACATCTACCTGCGCAACGTCTTCCCGGACATGCGTGTGACCTGGGGCGTTCACCCGAATAATCTTGGGCACAATGATTCGCCGGGCTGCTTCCGCTGCCATGACGGCAGTCATACCAGCGCCGATGGCCAGACCATCACCAACGACTGTTCCGCGTGCCACAACCTGCTGGCGGTGCAGGAGGAAAACCCGAAAGTGCTTGCGGATGTTGGCATGAAGTAAGCAGGGCCGAGAGTCTGACATGGTTGAAACCAAAGTTGCGCGAAGCAAGTGGCGTGCAGGGCTGGGAGTAGTCGTTGCGGCGCTCCTCGCCACGGTTTTCTCCCTGCTGCTCTCAGAACGCCCCGCACGCGCCGCCGACCAGCCGGGGGCGGAATGTCTCGCGTGCCACGGCGACAAGACCATGACCACAACGCGAGCCGGCAAAACGGTTTCGCTGTTCGTGGACGGCAAGAAATTTGCCGCTTCCATCCATGGCAGCTTGGGATGCACGGGCTGCCACGCCGATCTGGAAGGAAAGGATTTCCCCCACGAAAAGCCGGCGCCGGTACAGTGTGGCACCTGCCACACGACCGAGCAGGAACAACATGCCCGGTCGCTGCACGGCAAGGCGATTGCGCGCGGCGATCCGCTGGCGCCCCACTGCGTGACTTGTCACGGGAACCACGAAATCTATCCGGTGAAGGACCCGCGGTCGGCGGTGTTGCCGCTGAAAGTGCCCTTCGTTTGCGGCCAGTGCCATCGCGAAGGAACTACGGTTTCGCGCAATCGTCCCATTCCCCAGGACAATATTCTGGAAAACTACTCCGAGAGCATCCACGGCGAGGCCCTGCTGAAGAAGGGACTGTCGGTGGCCCCGAACTGCGCCACTTGCCACACGCCGCACTTGATCTTGCCGCATACCGACCCGGCATCTTCGATCAATCGCAAGAATATTGCCGCTACCTGCACGAAATGCCACTCGCAAATCGAAGTGGTCCACCGCAAGACCATTCGTGGAGAACTATGGGAAAAACAGGCCAATGTCCTGCCCGCCTGCCCGGACTGCCATCAGCCGCATAAGATCAGGAACGTCTTCTATGAGCAGGGTATGGCGAATGCGGACTGCATGCGATGCCACGCGAACGAGAAACTGCGTCGCGTGCGCGACGGGAAATCCATGTACGTCAACCTGGGCGAGGTGAACCATTCGCGTCACAGCCAGGAAACTGGCAGGCTTCGGGCCGTTGCCTGCAGCCAATGCCACTCGGAGGTCAACGCCTCCCGTGTGCGGTCTTGCGAGACCATCACCCACGAGGTGGACTGCACCGCTTGCCACGATGAAATTGGCAAGCTGTACACGGTCAGCATTCACGGACAACTTGCCGGCAAGAATAATCCGAATGCCCCCACCTGCAAGGAATGCCATGGCACGCATGGCATCCTTGGCAAACAGGATCCGCAGTCGTCGACTTTTGCGGTCAATGTTCCCGGACTTTGCGCGCGCTGTCATCGCGAAGGCCAGAAGGCTGCCGTGCGCTACACCGGATTGCAGCACGAAATCATCGCCAACTACACCGAGAGCATTCACGGAACTCTGCTGAAGAACGGCCTGACCGTGACGGCGACGTGCACCAGTTGCCACACCGCTCACCATATTCTTCCGCGAACCGATCCGGCCTCGAGTGTTAACGCAAACAACGTTCCGAACACGTGTGGCCAGTGCCATCACGGCATCGAGGAGCAGTTCGAGAACAGCATCCATGCCAAGCGAGTGAGCGGGTACAGTAAACCACTTCCGGTTTGCAACGATTGCCACACTGCCCACGCTATCCACCGCACGGACGAGAACAGCTTCCGGCTGAACGTTATGAGTACGTGTGGACGCTGCCACGAGCGGATTGCCGAGACCTATTTTGACACCTATCACGGGAAGGTCTCGAAGCTTGGGTACACGAAAGCGGCCAAATGCTATGACTGCCATGGCGCTCACGATGTGCGGGCGGTGACCGACCCCCGCTCCCACCTCAGCCGGGCCAACGTCGCGGCCACTTGCGGGAAATGCCATGCCGGCGCGACCCGACGCTTCGCCGGATACCTGACGCACGCCACGCACCACGACCCGCGCAAGTACCCGTTCCTGTTCTACACGTTCTGGGGCATGACCGCGCTGCTCCTGGTGACCTTCGTAGTCGGCGGCATGCATACGCTGCTCTGGTTGCCCCGAGCGGTCCAGATGCGCCGGGAGTTGCGCGCCGCGGAAGCGGAATTCGCGGCGTCGCTGGCAAATCCCCCGAGCAAGGAGGGCCCCGATGCCTAACGGCGGAGTTCAAAAACGCCAGTTCATCCGGTTCAGCCGGCTGCAGCGGATTCTGCACATCTGCATGATCGTGAGCTTCATGAGCCTGGCGCTGACCGGGTTAACCCTGAAGTTCTCCTACACGAAATGGGCGGTGGTGCTCTCTCATTTGCTCGGGGGATTCGAGAACGCGGGCTACATTCACCGCAGTGCCGCGGTTGTAATGTTCGGAGTTTTCATTACCCATCTGGTGGACCTGTACAAGTTGAAAAAAAGGGAGCACGGCACGTGGCGCGCGCTGCTGCTGGGGCCGGGCAGCATGAACATGAACCGAAGGGACCTGGCGGAGTTCGTGGGAACCCTGAAGTGGTTTGTGGGCCTGGGCGAGCGGCCCGCCTATGGCCGCTGGACGTACTGGGAAAAATTCGACTATTTCGCCGTGTTTTGGGGAATCGCGGTGATCGGCTCCACCGGCCTCACGCTCTGGTTCCCGGTGTTCTTCACCCGGTTTATACCGGGATCGTTCCTCAACGTCGCCACCATCATTCACAGCGACGAGGCGCTGCTGGCCACCGGCTTCATCTTTACCGTGCATTTCTTCAATACCCATTTGCGGCCGGAAAAGTTTCCCATGGACATCACCGTATTCACCGGGCGCATGCCGCTGGAAGAACTGGAACGAGACAAGCCCAGAGAGTATGAAGAGTTGGTCGCCACCGGCAAGCTGGAGGAAAAAATGGAGGAGGCTTATCAACCAATCGTCATCCAGACGATTCGCGCCTTCGCCTGGGCGGCGCTTACGGTTGGATTCTTCATTGTGTTGTGGATCATCTACGCGATGTTGTTCGCGTATCGCTAGAGCCATGAGCGCGTGATGAGTCGGACGGTGGAGGGACGGGCGTCTCGCCCGTCCACCGGTTCGGCGGCCGGGCGGGGACGCCCGGCTCTCCACCGGCAAGCGGTTGATTGGCGGAGAAGGTGGAAATGCTCGCAACTCGGGTTGCATTGGCTTACCTGGCTTTGACTTTGGCAATGCCTTCGGCTTCGGCCTCGTCCGCCGCGGACCAGGAATGTCTGGCGTGTCACGGCGAGGCGGGAATGAAGTCCAGCGCCGGGAAGAGCATTTCCATCGACCCGGCCAAACATGCCGCCAGCGCCCACGGAGTTCTTGGGTGCAAGGACTGTCACACCGCCATCAAGGAGTTCCCGCATCCCGCGAAGATCGCCAAAGTGAAATGCGCCACCTGCCATGCGGACGAGGCCAAGGCTTTTCCGGCCAGCGCCCACTCCATGCTCGGCGAATCCGCGTGCGCCTCGTGTCACGGAAGCGTACACGAGCTCAGCACGGCGGAAAAGCTGATTCCCGGAAAGTGCGCGGAGTGCCATGCGGACGAGGTGAAGGACCTCGCATCCAGCATCCACGGGCAGGCCGCGAAGAACGGCGATCCCGACGCGCCCAAGTGCGTGTCCTGCCACGGTCTCATCCACGCTGTGAAAGCCTCCAGCGAAGCGGACTCGACCGTGGCTCGCAAGAACCTGCCGGATACTTGCGCGAAATGCCATAGCGATGCGGGCTTCTTGTCGCGGCATAACATCCCCGTCGCGCATCCGGTGGATTCGTATAAGCGGAGCGTGCACGGGCGCGCGGTCGCGCTCGGCAAAGATGCGGCAACCTGTTCCAGTTGCCATGGCAGTCATGACATCTATCCCGCCACCGACGAGCGATCCAAGGTCAATCATTGGAAAGTGCCGGAGACCTGCGCGCAATGCCACAAGGAAATCGCCCGGGAGTTCAACGAGAGTGTGCACGGGGAAGCGGTCAAGTCCGGGGTGCGCGATGCCCCGGTTTGCATCGACTGCCACGGCGAACACCTGATCATGGATCCGAAGAGCGCGGCCTCGCCCTTGAATGCCAGGAATGTGTCCGAGGAGACTTGCGGGCGTTGCCATGGCGATCCGCGCCTGGCGCTGCGCTACGATTTGCCGGCGGATCGCCTCCCATCCTATGCCGGCAGCTATCACGGGCTAGCCCTCCAGGAAGGGAAAGTGACGGCGGCGAATTGCGCTTCGTGCCATGGGGTGCACTCCATTCTTCGTTCCAGCGACCCGCGCTCGACCGTCAATGCCGCCAACCTCGCGAAAACCTGCGGAGCATGTCACAAAGGCGTGGCCGAAGACAAATTTAAAATCGGTCCCGTACATGTGCAGACCGGCGCGGGACCGAATCACCCGGTGGTGGAGTGGATTCGCTGGACGTATTTGGTGCTGATCCCGGCGACGCTGGGCTTCATGCTGCTGCACAATTTGCTGGACCTGCTGCACAAGCTGATCCGGCGGCAGCCGCGGAGGGAATCCGGCGAGATGGTGCTGCGCATGAACTTGTGGTTCCGCGTCGCGCACTGGGGCATCATGGTGAGTTTCCCGACGCTGGTGTACACGGGATTTGCCTTGAAGTACCCGGAGAGTTGGTGGTCGAAACCGCTGCTGCTGTGGGAGGCCGGCTTCGGCGTGCGCGGCGGGCTGCACCGCACCGCGGCCATCGTCATGATCCTGGCTACCTTGTATCACTTCGTGCATCTGGCGTTGAAGAAGCGCGATCGCTCCTTCCTTTGGGCCATGATCCCGACCATCAAGGACGCCACCGACATGCTGCACGTCTTCCGCTACAACCTCGGCCTCACCAAACAGGAGCCAAAGTTCGCGAAATTCAACTATGCGGAGAAGATGGAATACTGGGCCTTTATGTGGGGCACCTTCGTAATGGCCCTCTCCGGTTTCCTGCTGTGGTTCAACAATTTTACGTTGAGCCATTTTTCGAAATGGGTGACGGATGCGGCTACGGCAGTGCATTGGTATGAGGCGCTGCTGGCGACCTTCTCCATCCTCATCTGGCACTTCTATCTGGTGATCTTCGATCCTATGGTCTATCCCATGGATACGGCGTGGCTCGACGGCAAAATTCCGGCCGATCATTACCGCCATTCGCGGCCGGAATATTTCCGTACCTTGAAAAGGGCCGGCCTGGTCGAGTTGCCCACGGAGCCTTCCGATTTCCGGGATGAGCAAGGAAGTGATGAGACTCCAGGCGACGACCCGCCCGCCAGGAACTAAGAGCCCGGAACGAACTTTCCGCGGGCTCGCAACCGGTTCCACGTCGCAGACATCGGTTCTTGGACCCGCCAAGGCGCGAACCTGTGAGCCGATCTAACGCGTTGGGCAGGGTCCCGGATCACGTCCGAATTGCCCGGCAAACCATCCAGAATCGCCCGATCGACCGCAAGCCCATTGGTAGGAGCTATAATGACCCGCACGCATGGCCCTCACCTCGGGAACAAAACTTGGTCCATATGAAATTCAATCGCCGCTAGGAGCAGGCGGCATGGGAGAAGTGTATCGGGCGAAGGATACTCGCCTCGATCGCACGGTCGCGGTCAAAATATTGCCTGGCCATCTTTCCGGCAATCCCGAAGCCAAGCAGCGCCTCGACCGCGAAGCCCGAGCCATATCGTCTCTGAACCATCCCAACATTTGCACCTTGCATGATGTCGGCCATCAGGATGGCATCGATTTCCTGGTCATGGAGTTTCTGGAGGGGGAGACGCTGGCCGACCGCTTGCTGAAGGGCCCGCTCCCGACGGAGCAGGTGCTGAAATACGGGATTGATATCTGCGAGGGGCTGGAGCGAGCGCACAAGAGCGGCGTC
>Ga0074044_10005421_pt1 | contig 10414 bp, 6 predicted proteins | sample BogForMeECP23OM1_FD_94443 | JGI IMG/M metagenome (GOLD analysis project Ga0074044, IMG submission 94443) | Bog forest soil microbial communities from Calvert Island, British Columbia, Canada - Bog Forest MetaG ECP23OM1 | ecosystem: Environmental > Terrestrial > Soil > Wetlands ...
GTGATGTGTTCCTGCGCGGATGCGAAGCTCGCGATCAGCAGAAAAGACACGACCCACCGCAGAGAAACCAAGCCACACCCAGCCCCGGAGGGGCGTTTGAGAATAGCCCGGCGCTTCAGCGCCGGGGAAACTGGACAGCCTGAGCGAGTCCCGGAGGGACGACTGAAGTTTTCACGCGCACTCTTTAGCCCCTGAGGGATACGCAACCTTCTTCCACAATCCATTGCGAGCGAGGGCGGGAACATCACCGTCGGACCCCAAGAGTCGGTCTGGCACTCGCAGTTAGTCGCCTCGCCGGTGCGTTGTTCAAGATTGGCAGCGGGACCGATACGTGCTCATGGATGCTTTGCCGTTCGTTGTTGTCTTCGGGATTGAGCTGGCGATACGGGCCGGTGATCGCCTGCGAGGATTCGTCGGCCTTGAAGCGCAGGTAGCGAGCCTGATGTTCTTTGGCCATTTTTTCATCCCCGAGACCGTTGTAGCAGAGCATGAGGTTGTAGTGCGCCTGCAAGTCCTCGGGATCGACCGCGAGCACTTGCTGCAAAGTTTTCACGGCTTCGGAATATTTGCGTTCGAGAAAAAGCACGCGGCCTAAATTGTTCAGCGCGACGCGGTCGCGGGGGTATTGGGCAAGGACGATTTGGAAATGCGCTGCGGCCTGATCATAGTCTCCCGCGGTCTTCATCAGCGATCCGTAAAAGAAATTGGTGCGCGCCAGCTTCGGGTCGAGCGCCAGCGCTTTCTCAAGTACCGCGCGGGCGCGGGGCACGTCGCCTTCCTGCAGCGCGGCGCGCCCGATGTTTACCCAGCCGTCGGGATTTTGCGGATCGATCTCGGTGACCTTTTCGAAGGCAGCCTGCGCGGCTTTCAGATCGCCTTGCAGCAATAGTCCGATGCCGTAATCGTTCCAGCGCTGCCAGTCTTCTTTCATAAGCTGGGTCTTGGGCTGCGGAGCGGAAGCGTTCGCGGGCAAGACGTCGAGTGCCACTTCATTTTGCGCCACTGTAACGATTGGCAGATCGGGAATTTTCTCCGACTTCGCGGAAACTCCGTGGAGCGATCCGGTAAACGCAACCTTGGTGTCATCGTAGTCAGGCGTAACAGAGGCCGTCGCAACTCCGGGCGGCTGATTTTTATCGCGCTCGCCGGCAAACGCAAACTGCGTGTTAAACCACGCGAACTTGCGATAGCAGAGCCGCGCCGTCAAAATAATTTTGCTTCCTGTCTTCTCGGGAATTTTCATGCGGAAGTGCACGGTGTCCGCTGCTCCGGGTGGAATGAGACGCACATAAACGACGGCGCGCGTAGCCCATGCGTTGCGCTTGTTGATCGGGTTGCCGTGCGCATCGACCTGGAGCGAGCGATAGAAGTGCGCGCCTTTTTCGACCGGGCCTTGGCCGTTATCTTCGGCCATGCCGCTCCAGAAAATCGTCTGGCCTTTGTCGTCGACACCTTTCAGTTCGAGCCAGGTGTCGTAGGCATCGACGGTGCCGCCGGGGAAGAAATGGCCGACGCGCTTGGTTCGCACCACGACATCGACACGGACGGAGTCGCCGCGGCGGACGGCGGGATGCACGCGGTTAAGAGGAGCAGTGACCGGCGCGGTGGCGGAAGTAGCAGCCTCCGCGTTGGTGCTGGCCCCGGGCGTGATTTTGGCTTCCGCTTCTTCTCCCACTGCGAAGGTAGTTGCGAGTTCGTGTTGCGCGATTGCTCCTGGCTTTAGCGGAACACTAGCTGGCGACAGCGCGAAAATATCCACCGTAAGAGCTCCGCTCGTCAGGAAATCCTCTGTGGCCTTCAGCTGAGCGGCATCTTCATTGGCAGTGGGCAGCGCGGTGTTAGCGCCGGGAAAACGATGCGAGTGCACTTTGCCGGCAATGTTTCCCATATCGTTGGAGGGTTCGAGCGGCATGTGACAATCGGCGCATTGCTGCGGCTTCGCGGGATAGTAGAACGAGCGTGCGCCCTCGCCGGAGACGCCGCTGGCCTGCCAGTTATCGTACTCGTTGAAGCCGCGAATCCAGCGGTAATGATTGACCGGCACATCCAGGTGCACCTTGTGGCAGGAGGAACAGAATTCCGCCGTCTGCTGCTTCATAAACGGCTTGAGGAAGACGCGGCGATGCGGCTCCGGATTCAGCTTGATCATGAAATCATGCAGAGTGCGCACCAGCGGATTCCTGGTGGCGGCGAGTTCATGCAGTTCGGGATATTCGAGATAGAAATCAGCTTGGCCCATCGTGCTTTTTACGTCAGCGATGGAGTGGCACATCATGCATCCGAGTCCGGCTTGAGCCGCGGGCGTGTGCACGATCTCTTTGATGGGCGTATCCATTTTCCCGGCATAGAGCACCGCCGGATCATGGCATCCGCCGCACCATTTGGAAGGTTTGGTGCCAATCGTGTCCTGCATGTACTCGATCGACTTGCGATACCACTGATTGTTGAACGATGAAAAGTGATGCGCCGAGCTGTTCCACTGGTTGTAGATATCCTCGTGACAGCGCTTGCAGGAATCCGATTCCATGAAGAACTGGCTGGGAATTTTTTCTCCACCGTACACCTGCGCGGAGCTGGGAAAAAATGGGCCGGTGGGCCCGTCGCCTTCGCCGTTCATGGTGAACGGGGGCAGCATGGGATTTTCAATGCGGCCATGCTGGCTCCAGCGGTTCTCGCGGAGATATCGAGCAACGGGCGCGAGCACCGCCAGCAGCGCCAGTACGGCGGCGACCCGAACCGCGGCATGACGGGGCAACCATCCGAGAGCGCCCAATCGAGCGGCGGCGATCAGACCGGCGCCGAGAAAACTGACGCCGATGTGCACGTAGACAAGCGTCCACTCCGTGCGCAGCGCTCCGGTGTAGATCAGCACCAGTCCCGGGATCGCACCGAGGAATAGGAAAACCATTCCGATGCGGACCAGTGGCTCACCCTGACGCCAGCAGCGGATCAGCCAGAGCAGCAGAAAGACCGAAGCCACGACGCCGGCCAAGGCGTGCAGCAGCACCACTCCGGCATACAGAACATTCGGCTGTGGGAAGGCGTAGAGATAAATCGCGGACACAACCAGGAAGCCGATCAGCAGCGACAACGCTCGATTCATAGAAGGCGTGGCGGACGACGTGACCCTCGCGGGCTCACACAAGAACCTGCCCCCTCGGGTTGCGCCATATTAGCGGCTGGCGTGAAGCGTTGTCTCTAATTAAAACAGATTAGAAGACCGGGTCTTATTCGCATTCCTGACTTCCGCGGCGCGGTGGATTCCGAAATTCAGTTCTTAGGATTTGGACTAAGGCTCGAGCCCATAGCAATCGCGCGGCAATTTCAGATCTACAGTTTTCTCCGCCACAGCGCTCCGGCGGAACGCAGACCAGCTTTGAGTTTTTCGCGCAACGGGCGGCTGTACAACAGGTTGAGGAAGCCTTCCATCTCTCCCGCGAATCCGCCGCCGTAGCCAAACCACCAGATTTTTTTCATGCCTGGAACCAGATCGCTGTCGACATACTTCACGCGCACCATTTCTTCCAGGCCCCAGCGTCCGTGCGTGCGCCCCAGGCCACTTGACTTCACGCCTCCGTGCGGAGCTTCGCTGATGCTGAAACAAGACACGGCATCGTTCACCATCACCGTGCCGGCATTGATCTGACGAGCCAGTCGCTCGCCGCGGAGTCGATCGCGAGTCCAAACGCTGGCGGCCAGTCCATAGTCGGAATCGTTGGCCAGGCGCACGGCCTCGGCATCGTCGCGGAAAGGCGCAATCGGCAGCACTGGACCGAAGGTCTCTTCCCGCATCACGCGCATGTTCTGATTCGCGTCCGCCAGCACTGTGGGCGCAAAAAAAGTCGGGCCAAGCTCGCGCAACCGCGTGCCTCCGGCCAGTACGCGGGCGCCGCGCTGCTTCGCATCCTCCACCTGCGATTCCACCACCCGCACTTGCCGCTCGTGGATCATGGGACCGATTTCGGAGGCCGGATCCATGCCATTGCCAACGCGCAGCTTGCGCGATTTCTCGGTGCAGGCATCGAGAAACGCCGCATACAGACTCTGATGCACATAGCAGCGTTCGACCGACAGGCAGGTCTGCCCCGCATTCACGAATGCTCCCCAAACGGCGCCGCTCGATGCGACATCGACGTCGGCGTCTTCGAGCACCAGCATGGGATCTTTCCCGCCGAGTTCCAGCACCACCGGAAGCAGGCGTTCGGCGGCGATCTGCGCAATTCGCCGGCCCGTGTCAACACTTCCAGTGAAGACCAGTTTGTCGATTGCGCTCTTCACCAGTGCCGCCCCAGTCTCGCCTTCGCCCGGCAGCACTTGGAAGACGTCGTCGGGAACTCCCGCCTCGCGCAGCAGCGCCTGCAGTTCGAGCGCAATCAGCGGCGTCAACTCGGAGGGCTTGAGCGCGACGGCATTTCCCGCAACCAGAGCCGCCAGGGCCTCCGTCGCCGGAATCGAGAAAGGATAATTCCACGGCGAGATGATTCCGACCACTCCATAGGGCTCATGCAGAATGCGCCCTGACTTGGTTTTCATCGCGAGATTTCCGTGCGCGAGCTTTTCTTCCCGCAGGATCGCGAATGCACTGTCGATGAGGAACCGCGCGGCGTCGAGTACGACCAGAACTTCGGTGAGCAGAGCCTCAACCAAGGGTTTGCCTGCTTCTTGGGTGATGCGCCGCGCGATGTCGGTCTTATGCGCGAGAAGAATCTGCTGGAAATTGCGCAGTATCCGGACGCGATAACGGATGCCCCAGGCATTCCAGTCGGGTTGCGCGGCGCGCGCGCGGGCAACCGCAGCGCGCACTTCGGTCGGGCCGGCGCTATCCAGTTCGCCCAGAACTTCGCCGCTCGCCGGGTTCACGGAGGCGATTCGGGAGATCGCGAATTCGATGTTAGCGGGCATCTGCGAAGAAGTGTACGCGGGACGGAACCGGCGCGCCAGAGTCATAATCGTTTTGTGAATTGTTCGTGTAGCGCGGACACTCTTCTCCGCGGCGGGGGATAGCCGCGAGCGCGCGGACAGAAGTGTCCGCGCTAAATTAGTATTCCACCTCAACCAGATACAGCCCGCTGGCGGGCGCGGTGGGTCCGGCAGCCGCACGCTCACGTGCGTCGAGGATGCGGCGTAAATCTCCCAGGCTTACCGTTCCCTTCCCCATCAGCAGGAATGTTCCAACCAGGTTCCGCACCATGTGATGAAGAAATCCGCTGCCGCGCACCGTATAGATCAGTTCTTCGCCTTCGCGCGTCCAGGTGGAAGAAAAAATCGTCCGAACATTCGTCGTGCCCTCGTTCGTCGTGCCATCATGGCTCGTCAAAGTATTCGTCATATTCGTCGCACGAATATCTTCGCTGGCGGCCATACGTTCTATGCGTTCCGGATCGACCGCCGCGAACGTCGTGAAATCGTGCGTGCCCACAACCAACTCAGCGGCTGCAATCATCGCCGACTCGTTCAACGGATACGGATAATGCCACACATACCGCGCCAGAAACGGCGGACAGACCGCTCCGCGGTGAATGCGATAGCGATAAGTCTTGGCCCGTGCCGACTTGCGCGCGTGGAACTCCGGCGAAGCCTCGGTTACCTCCAGCACCCGGATCGAAGCCGGCAGAATGTGGTTCAGCGCCCGCATCCAGTTTTCGGCCGGAATCGTCGCTGAGGTTGCAAAACTTGCCACCTGGGCCAGCGCGTGCACGCCCGCATCGGTGCGGCCGGAACCCTGGGGCAGTACATTTTCTCCGCTCAACCGTCCAATGGCTGAGGCCAACGCGCCTTGCACCGTCGTCCGGCCGGGTTGCACCTGCCAGCCGGCGAAATCGGCGCCGTCATAAGAGATGATCAGTCTGAGATTACGCACGTTCTTTTTCGAGTCCTACTCTGAATCATGATCAGTGTTTGCAACGTTTCACTGCCGCCCTTACCAAGGGTGCGCCAGCGCGTCAGCTATACTATTTCACTTACGACTAATTTATTCACGGCAACGCGAAATGGAAAGATTGCTTTTCCCCAGCATTGCAAGGAGAAGATTGGAAGGAACTCTTGCCTGTCGTTCTACGTATTAACAGAGTGTTAGCAAAAGTCGTATCACTACGCCCGTTCCTCATAAACCTGACCTGAGTGTGATCGCTTGAGAATGATCAATGGAGATGATGCGAATGCAACGTTCTATAGTATTGACTGCCTTTCGGCGAACTGCCGCCCTTTTTCTTGCTGCCGTCTTCCTCTCTGCAATCGCGCTACCTGCCGGGTGGACGCAGGATGCCTCGCAAGTGCCCAGCGCGCCATCGGCGCAGATGCCGGCCCACGGTGCGATGCCCTCATCGTCGCAGCCCTTTGATGTGAAGGAGTACTCGAAACCACGCTCGCACTTTCCCGACCCAGTTGCTCCCTACACTCCCCGCCACGTCGAGTTGCCGAATCTGTCCAACACGCCGCGTATCGACCAGCTCATGCACGATGGCAAACTTTACATCTCGATGAACGACGCGGTCGCGCTGGCGCTCGAAAACAACCTCGATATCGCGATTGCCCGCTATAACCTGAACATCGCCGATACCGATATCTGGCGGGCCAAGGCCGGAGCGGCGACTCTCGGAATCAATACCGGCGTGGTGCAGGGGACGCCGGGTGGCGGCGTGGGCGGATTGGGCGGACAAGTCGGTTCCGGTCAGGGCGGGACGTCCGTGGCTTCCGGCGGCGCCGGAGCAGGTGCAGGCGGCCTGGTCGTGTCAACACTGGGCAGCGGTTCGCTCATCGCCAGCTTCGATCCTATCCTCACCGGCACGTTGCAGTTCGATCGCGCGGAGATCAATTGCACCAGCCCCTTTTGCGGCAGCAGCCAGAACACGACCACGGCTAATTTCGCCTACAACCAGGGATTCCAGTGGGGGTCGAATCTGTCGGTTGCCTTCAACAACAGCCGGCTGACTTCCAATAATGAATTCAATCAACTGAGTCCGCTTCTGAGTTCCAGTTTCCGGGCGCAGGTGACGCAGCACCTGCTGCAAGGCTTCGGCTTCACTCCGAACGCTCGCTTCATTCGCATCGCCAAGAACGACCGCAAGCTTTCCGACGTGGCGTTTCGGCTGCAAACCATCACCACCGTGGATCAGGTCGAAAACATGTACTGGGACCTGGTCTACGCCTACGAGAACGTCCGGGTGCAGAAGGAGCAACTGGCTTTCGCTCAGAAGACTCTTTCCGACAATAAGAAGCAGGTGGAAATCGGGACGCTCGCGCCGATCGAAGTGGTCCGGGCGCAGAGCACAGTCGCCAGCGATCAACAAACCCTGACCGTTGCCCTGACGAACCTCGAGTTGCAACAGTTGCTCATGAAGAATGCGCTCAGCCGCTCGCTCGTCGACCCCAGCCTGGCCGATGCTGAAGTGATCCCCACTTCCACTATGGAGGTGCCGGCGGAAGAACCCGTCACGCCGACCGAAGAGCTGGTGAATGCTGCACTCAGCCATCGTCCCGACCTGGCCGTGGCCCGCATTAACCTGACCAACACAGACATCAGCAATAAGGCCATTCGCAATGCCTTGCTGCCTAGTCTCGACGCGTTCGCGTACTACCAGGGGTCTGGCGTGGGCGGTAGCCAGAATATAGGCTACGTTTGTCTAACTGAGCCGACGTTCTGCGAGGTACCGGGTGAGCCGGCCTACGTTTCTGTGCCTCCGACCGGTTATGGCGATACTCTGAACCAGTTGATCAATTCGACCGCTCCGGACAAGGGCGTGGGGTTGCAGCTCACGATTCCGATTCGCAACCGCGTGGCTCAGGCGACCCAGGTCCGTTCCGAATTTGAATACCGGCAGGCTCAGTTACGCATCCAGCAGATTGAGAACCAGGTTCGCATCGAGGTGCGCAACGCGCAGTTCGGTGTGCAGCAGAATCGCGCGAGCGTCGCGTCCGCCCAGGCAGCGGTTGACTTGGCGCGGCAGTCGCTCGACGCCGAACAAAAGAAGTACGCGCTCGGCGCCTCCACCTCGACCTTGGTGTTGCAGAACCAATCGGGCTTGACCGCAGCCGAGGTGACGCTTGTTTCCGCCAAAGCGGCCTACGAAAAAGCTCAAGTCGAGTTGGATCGGGCGACGGGCCTGCTGCTCGATCACGCCGATATTCAGATTGCCGATGCGGAGCGGGGACAGGTCACGCACACGCCGAACATTCCACATGTGGCGCCGCGGCCGGCGAACCAGTTAACCCCGGCACCTGCTCCGGCCCAACCGCAGCAGTAGCAAGCTACAGCGAACAAGCGACGGAGCGAACGAGAGATGGAGCGCCGGGCTTCCCCGGCGAGCCTGCCCTGAGCGAAGACGAAGGGCGTTTTCCGTTTTGGGCGTTTTTCTTTTGCCCCACGCTCACTCTCGCGTATCCTCTCTCCGTGAAGCTCTCGGTGATCGGCAAGGTGAGTGTGGGCAAGGCTCGTGTGGGGACGGCCGCCACCGGCCGTCCAAGCCGAGCGAACCGGGGCCCCCGTCGAGCCCGGCGTTGGTTCGACGGGAAGGGAAAGTTCGGCAGGCTCTTGGCCCGCGGCGTCTGGAGCCCCGCGTGACCCTCTCCGTCGTTATCATCACCCACAACGAAGAAGCCAACATCGGACGCACACTCGCTAGTGTGCAGCCGCTGCTAGCCGACGGCAAAGGCGAGATCGTCGTCGTCGATTCCGGCTCAACCGACCGCACCGTCGAAATCGCAAAATCCTTCGGCGCAAGAATTTTCGTCGAAGATTGGAAAGGCTACGCTGCGCAAAAGAATTCGGCGATCGACAAGGCGACGGGCGATTGGATTCTGAGTTTGGACGCGGACGAAGAAGTCGGACCGGATCTTGCTGCTGCACTCGAGAATCATGAAGTGATCAGCGCCGTCAATCCCGCAGAACGTACCCGCGAATGGTGCCTGACGATGGAGCAAGCATCGGCTGGAGCGAGGAAAGCTGGCAAAATCTTGGGCCCGCCAACTGGCTATTGGATCCCCCGCAAGAATCACTTCCTCGGCCGATGGATCAAACATGGCGGATTCTGGCCTGATCCGAAGCTACGTCTCTTCCGACGCGGAGCGGGCACTTTCGAGAACCGGGCAGTTCATGAGGACGTTAAGCTCAATGGCCCAACCAGTAGCCTGCGAGGCGCCCTCATCCATCATTCCTACCCCACCCTCGCCGATTACATCGACCACATGAACCGCTACTCCTCCCTCGGCGCGGAGATGGCCGTTGCCAAAGGCCAACGCGGCTTCAGCCCGTTCAACATCGTCCTGCGCCCGCTGGCAACGTTCATCTATAACTATTTTTTCCGGTTCGGCTTCCTCGACGGCCGCGAAGGCCTGTTTCTGCATCTCTATCACGCGGTTTACGTCTCCTGGAAATACGCGAAGGCTTGGGAACTCACGCGCAAGAGAGCAACAAGGTAGAGACGCGGCTTGCCGCGTCTCCGGCAGCGTCCGCTATCCCCGCAGCGTGATGCGCATAATGTCGAACTCCACTTCCACCGAGCGCTGGGGAAACTTCGACTCCACATGAGCCTTCACGTCTCCAACCGAAGGAATCCCGTCCCGGCCCGTCAGCCCGCGCGCGTCGTCGAGCAGAATTACGTGCCGGTACGGATGGCTCAGAATCATCTCCAGTTCCGCCGACAGGCGCTGCTCGTTGCTGCGAATTCCAACCCAGCCGTAATAACCGGCATCCAGCCAGAACAGAGCTGGGCCATTCAGTAATGCCAGCACCTCGGGCATGACTAGGCGGCTGTCTCCGCAGAAAATCCGGACGTGTTCATCGCGCGCGAATTTGCGCGTGGCCCGTTCCGCCAATGCCGGCACGCATTCGATGGAATAGATGCGATCGAAACGGCTCTTCATCGCAGCCACCATCTCGCCATAGTAAGTTCCGGTCTCGACCAGTATCCTCAGCCCAAACTTCTCTCCGTATTCGCGCACCACTTTCTGCTTCAACAGATGCGGAGATCGCGGTGGCCGCCCGCGCAGTATCCAATACAAGTAGTCGGGATAATGGCCAAGCGCCTTGTACGCGCCGTACATGGGAGTACGCTGCAACAACCGCCGGAACGCTTTCAGAATCTCCTCCGCGAAAGAAGATCAGCATAGGTGCCGAAGAAAACGGGCGTCAAGCGGCCCGGCGATTTTCTCTGTGTCCCCACCAACTGCTCGGTCGGTGGCACCATTTTGCAAGAGGACGGCTGCTCCTCTATCATCAAAGACATGTTGGGAACTGAAGTGGGAATGGAATGCCCAAGAATAAACCGACAGCCGATCTGTCCAAGACCGTAGCGGAAAGCCCAATTTCCGATGTCTTTGAAGGCCGCCATCCGGCGCCGTCCGAAAAAGACTGGGCCGAGAAAACGCTCGCGCCCACGCTCGACAAAGCTCCCGAAAAACCAATCGGCGCTCCCAC
>Ga0074044_10005423_pt1 | contig 10412 bp, 11 predicted proteins | sample BogForMeECP23OM1_FD_94443 | JGI IMG/M metagenome (GOLD analysis project Ga0074044, IMG submission 94443) | Bog forest soil microbial communities from Calvert Island, British Columbia, Canada - Bog Forest MetaG ECP23OM1 | ecosystem: Environmental > Terrestrial > Soil > Wetlands ...
GCCGAGCAGCATCAGGATGGTGGTGGTCTTGCCGGCGCCATTGGGCCCGAGCAGGCCGAAGATCTCCCCGCGCCCGACGCTGAACGAGATGTGATCGACGGCGACCGCCCGCCCGTAGGTCTTGGTGAGGCCTCTCGCCTCGATGACGACTTCCTCGCTCATCGTCGGCCGAACCTTGCCACCGCACCGACCATGACCAGCAGCGCGATGCCGATGATGCCGACGCCGGCGATGCCCCACATCGTCGAGGTCGTCACCGTGACACGGAAGCTGGTAGACGCCGACTCGCCGCGGCTCGACGCGCGGATCGTCGTTACATAGTCGCCGGCGATTGCTTTCTCCGTCGGCGTGATCAGCGCCTGCACTTCCTTGTTCTCATTTGGTGCGATGCGATCGACGGTCTTGGGATCGAACGTAACTTTCCATCCGCTCGGCGCCGAGCCACTGATCGCAACGTCGTCGGCGGGTGCGGTGCCGGTATTGGTGATGACCACCGGCACGCTGGTCTCCTTGCCGGCCGCAGCGCGCGTCGAGACGAGACCTTCGCGGCCGCTGACATCGAGCTTCGGCTGGCCGGTGATGTCGAGCGTAAGGTCGGCCGTCGCCGTGGCATCTTCGGCTCCGACCCGCGCTGCAATTTTGTAGCTGCCGGCGGCGGCTGTACTCGGCGGGCGCACCTTAAGTTTTACATCTTTGGTCTGGCCGGGATCGACCGGCACTGCGTTGAGCTCCTGGCTGCCATACCCCTCGGTGAACGAGGCGTCGAAATTCTGCGGCGCCTGGGCGGCTAGGCTCACTGTGAGCTTCTTGCCGCTGTCGTTCTTGATGCCGAGCTGGTACTCGAAGCTGGATCTGGAAGTGCCGCGCAGTTCGGGAAGCTGCGGCGTCAGCGTCAGCTTGGCCGGCAGGTCCTTGGCGAGCGTGACCGCGATCGGCAGCTCCGCGTTCGTCGACGCTCCGGTAGCGGCGACGGTAAGCGTCTGCGTGCCTTCGGCGGCGTTCTTTGGCACATCGAGCCGCAGTTCGAGCGAAACGCTGGCATTGGTCGCCGGCATCGCGGCAGCGACAGGCTGGCCGCCGCCCATCAGCGTGGCCGTCCAACCCGCAGGAACTCCGGAGACCGCCAGCGCCACGCGGTCGGGCGCCATGCCGTAATTTTGCAGCCGTAGATTGATCGAAGAGGTCTCGCCCGGCCGCAGCGTCACGGCCGGATAATCGCTCATCAAATAGAGGCCCTTGACGTCCTTAGCGGCGTCATCGGCCTTGACAGTCGGCGCAAGCAGAGCCGCGAAAGCGGCAAGAACGGCGATCAATCGATATCGCATTGGCGTTGGCTCCAGTGCAGGAAATGGTTCGGGTGTGCCCCATCCACGCGCGGTCAGTCAGCACGAGCGAGGAAACCGGCATTGTTGGCGCAATCGTGACAAAATCATGCAGACAACGGCCCGTTTGGCAAGACCTGTTTAGAAGGACCTGCGGTAGAGAGCCGCAGTTTTAAGGTTACATTGCGCGGATGCGCCGCAGGGCAGAAGTCAGTGCCGGTCTGCTGGCATTCCGGCGGATAAACGAGCCGGAGGTCCTGCTCGCGCATCCGGGCGGCCCGTTCTGGGCGAAGAAGGACGAGGGGGCGTGGACGATCCCGAAGGGTCTCGCCGAGCCCGGGGCTGACCTCCTCGACACGGCGCGGCGCGAATTCGCCGAAGAAACGAATCTCGCCGCCGCGGGTGACTTCATTCCGCTGACGCCGGTCAAGCAGAAGAGCGGGAAAGTCGTTCACGCTTGGGCGTTCGAAGGCGATCTCGACCTGACGCCGTTTGCAAGCAACGCGTTCGAGATCGAATGGCCGCCCAAGTCGGGACGGCGGCAGCGATTTCCGGAGATCGACCGCATCGCCTACTTCGCACTGCCGATCGCCATGACTAAGATTCTCATCTATCAGCGGCCTTTGCTGCACGAACTCGAACAATGCCTCGGCTAGTTATTTGAGCATGATCTTTTCCCAAAAACCGGCTGCCACTTTTCGGGATCGAGCCGTGAAGCGGCATCACTCCCGTTTCACCTCCGGCCAGTCGACTTCGTCCTGCGGGAGCACCCAGGGCTCGCGCCGCGCGGCGTCGCGCCATTCGATCCACGCCGGCAGCGCCATAAGCGCACGCATGTAGGCGCTGGCCGCCGCACTCACCTCGACCGCGTAAGTGTGGAAGCGCCAGACCACGGGGGCATACATGGCGTCGATCGCGGAGAATGCGCCGCAAAGAAACGGCCCGGCGCCTCCGAAACGCGCGCGGCACTCGCTCCAGATCGCATCAATGCGCCCAGCATCGACTGCCGCGTCGGCATCAAGGGCGCGCGGCATAACCGGCCGCCGGACGTTCATCGGCAATTGCCGCCGCAACGGCAGGAATCCGGCGTGCATTTCCGACGCAATCGCGCGCGCGTGCGCCCGCGCCGCCGGATGCTGAGGCCACAATGCGGCGGCGGGTGATTTCTCGGCCAAGTATTCGAGGATCGCCAGCGATTCCCAAACGACCGTGTCGCCGTCGATGAGCACCGGTACCTTGCCGGCACCGCTCAACGCCGCCAGCCGCGACTTGAAGTCCGGCGCATCGAGCGAAATCAGCGTTTCCTCGAACGCAATCCCGGCGACTTTCATCGCCAACCATGGCCGGAATGACCAAGAGGAGTAGTTCTTATTGGCAATGACCAGATGAAGTCCCATGGACCGCCCGCCCGCGGATCACGAGCGAGAGTGAGCATACCGCTCTCGCGCGAGCAAGGGGGCGGCCGTTTACTCAGTCTAATTGGCAGGTGATGCTCAGGGGCTGGGGAACAAGTCAGCAATCTTGCCGCTGAGCCGATAGGCCAGGAGGCCGACCCACTCACGGACGGCTGTGTCCGTCCGGCGCAGGCCGTCGCCGAGCGAAGCGGACGGCCGCACCGCGTCGATCGGACCGCGCGTGCGCCAATCGACCGGATAAGCCTCGACAACGAATCCGGCCGCCCTGAATGCCGCCATCGCGCGCGGCATGTGATAGGCCGATGTCACCAAAAGCCAACGCTCGCCCGGCTTCGGATTTGCGATGAGGCGCGAGAACACCGCATTCTCGATCGTGTTGCGCGATTGCTCCTCCGCCGTGATGCGTTCATGCGCGACACCGAGCGCCTCCAGCTGCTGGACAGCGAAAGCGGCCTCGGCGCCACCATCGAAAATCAGGGCACTGTTGCCGCCGGAGAAAACGAAGCGCGCATCCGGATAGCGGCGCGCCAGCTCGGCGCCGACGGTAATGCGCTCGGCGGCCTCGTTGAGCGCCACCGCACCGCGTACTGCCGATACATCCTCCGTGATCGCGCCGCCGAGGATGACGATGCCGTCCGGCGGTTCACCTGATGCGTCCCAAGGCGGGAAGCGCTGCTCCAATGGCAGGATCAGAACATTGCCGAGCGGCGACCACCCGGCGACGGCAATGAGCACAAGGCTCGTCACGATGAGCCAACTGGCAAGCCGCGTAAAGCGCGTGAGCAGCAGCACGAGGCCGACAAGCCCGATCGCCATCAAGAGGTTCGACGGCAGAGCGAAGAAACCGAGAATTTTGGAGAGGGTGAAGAACATCCCTGCTGCTCATCAACGCCATTACCCGCAGATCGGTATTTACGCAGTCATGAGCGAGACTTCCGCCACGCCGCATAGCGTGCCTTGGCGTCGTCGTCCGGCGGATAAAGGCCGGGCAGCTTCACGCCATTCTCGACTTCGCTGAACACCCAGCTTTCGTAGAGTTCGTGCTCGGCCCCTTCGCGCGCGACGAATTCCATCATCGCCTGCGGGATAACGACTGCGCCATCGTCATCGGCCACGATGACATCGCCGGGAAATATCGCGCAACCGCCGCAACCGATCGGCTGCTGCCAGCCGACGAAGGTCAATCCGTTGACGGAAGCCGGCGCCGCAACGCCGGCGCACCATACCGGCAGCGCGCTCGTCAGCACGCCTGTGCGGTCGCGCACGGCGCCGTCGGTGACGAGCGCGGCGACATTCCGCTTTTTCATGCGCGCGCAAAGGATATCGCCGAATATGCCGGCGCTTGTCACGCCCATCGCGTCGGCAACGACGATCGCGCCCTGCGGTACTTCCTCGATTGCAGCCCGGGTTGAGATCGGATTGCCCCAGCTCTCGGGGGTGGCAAGATCTTCCCGCACCGGAACGAAGCGCAACGTGAACGCACGCCCGACAACGCGCTCACCCCTTGGAACAAGCGGTTTTGGACCATTCATCCAGCAGCGCCGGATGCCCTTCTTCAGGAGCGTGGTGGTGATCGTCGCGGCCGTCACCTTGCGCAGAATGTCAAACAAAGCCTCGCTCATCGCTCACCTCGCTTACGGAGAACCACATGGTTGCTGGCGAGCCGTTATCATGACGCGGCCTTCCACTTTGCATAGCTGTCCGCACGCAGCCGACAGGCGGGGCATTCGCCGCAGCCGAAACCCCACGCACCCGCCCGAAAACAGGACGAGGGCATTGTCGAGCAAGCTCACCGCTGCCTATCCCTCAGCCAGACGCCGATCCGCTCGATCGCCTCGCGCATCTCCTCGCGCGCACCGGCATAGCTTAAGCGCAGGAAATTTCGTCCCCGCACCGGATCGAAATCAACCCCTGGCGTCGTCGCCACGCCCACTTCCTCCAGCATATGCGTGGCAAACTCGAAACTGTCGTTCGAGAAGCGCGAGATATCAGCATAGAGATAGAAGGCACCGTCGGCGGGCAGAATTGAATCGAGGCCTACGCGCGGCAATCCTTCGAGCAAAATGCGCCGGTTTTCCTCGTAGCCCCGCCGCACTCCTTCCAGCTCCGCACGACCTTCGAAGGCGGCCTCCGCGGCGATTTGCGAGAGCGTCGGCACCGAGATTGCGAGGTTCTGTTGCAGCCGCTCAACCGCCCGCACCAGCGGCGGCGGCACTACCATCCAGCCGATCCGCCATCCGGTCATGCAAAAATATTTGGAGAAAGAGTTGATGATAATGACATCGGGCGAGATGCGCGCGGCGCATTCCGCGGCAAAGGCGTAATCGAGGCCGTGATAGATTTCGTCCGAGATGATGATGATGCCGGCGTCTTCGGCGCATCGGATCAGCTCGGCGAGCGCCGGCGCAGTCATCATCGTGCCGCTCGGATTGGCGGGCGAAGCCACCACTACGCCCTTGAGCGGGCTGGCGCGGTGGTGAGCGATCAGGGCTTCGCCGGTCATCGACCAACGCGTTGGCGCGCTCGTCTCGATCCCGACCGGCTCGCAACCGAGTGCCGTGAGGATGTGCCGATAGGGCGGGTAGCCGGGCAAAGCCATTGCCACGCGATCCCCCGCTTCGAAGGCGGCGAGGAACGCCAGAACGAAGCCGGCCGAAGAGCCGGTGGTGACGACAATGCGGGCCGGATCGATGTCGAGCCCATGCCATTCGGCATAGGCGCGAGCAATACGCCGGCGCAGCGAGGCAATGCCCCGGGTTTCGGTATAGCCGAGGCGAGCGGACGAGAGCGCGGTCCGCGCCGCGGCGATCGCCGTAGCCGGCGCACCCGCCGCCGGCTGGCCAACTTCCATGTGGATGATCCGGCGGCCTTGCGCCTCGAGGCGGGCCGCCGCAGCGACGACATCCATGACCATAAACGGCGGCACGGCACTGCGCGCCGATGGCTGCAAGAGCTGTTTAGCTCTCTCAAGCATCAATTCGCCTCGACCGGCCGTTGGTCCTGCGGCGGCGTCGCCCCGGTGCTGCCGTATTCGCCGGGTTTCGTGACGTCTGGCCTCGCCTTCGCAACGGGCCGGCGCCGTGTTGACCGTAACTGGTTCCATCCATAGCCTGGGTCCCCGGACCGAGGGACCCGTATTTGTCCCACATGATTGCCGCCAGACCTCCTAGCAAGGTGCGCCCAGTGGGGCCAGCGTCGCGCGCGATCGCGTTTACCGCAGCCGCCGCAATCGCGCTCGGAAGCTCCCCGGCGCGGGCGCAGACCGGATCCGCCGCCGGCATCCCGATGATTCGCGATGCGGAGATCGAGCAGCTGCTGCGCGACTACACGCAACCGATTTTGCGAGTGGCCGGTCTTAGCCAGCAAAACGTGCAGGTCGTTATCATCAACGAAAATGTGTTCAACGCTTTCGTCATGGACGCGCATCGCATCTTCATCTTTACCGGCGCCCTAAAGCAAGCAACCACGCCCAATCAGATTATCGGCGTTTTCGCGCACGAGACCGGACACATCGTCGGCGGCCACCTGTCCAAGATGCGCCAAGAGCTTGCCACCGCGCAGACCGCCGCGATTGTCGCTATGCTGCTCGGCATCGGTGCCGTGGTGGCGGGAGCACGCTCCGGCAGCATGGACATGGCCAATGTCGGCGCGGCGGCCATCAATGCGCCGCAGGCCTACCTTCAGCACACGCTACTGGCCTACCAGCGCGCGCAAGAGGAATATGCCGACCGCGCGGGCACGCGTTTCCTGACTATGACCGGCCAGTCGGCCAAGGGCATGTACGACACATTCAAGCGCTTCGCCGACGAGATGATGTTCTCGGCGGCCTATATCGATCCCTATGTGCAAAATCACCCCATGCCCGCCGAACGCGTGGCCGCACTCGCGGAGCTGGTGAAGACCCCATATTGGGACAAGAAGGACCCGCCCGAACTGCAATTCCGCCACGACATGATGCGCGCGAAGCTTTATGGTTTTACCGAGCGGGCCGACGCGGTGCAGCGGCGCTATCCATCATCTGACACCAGCCTACCGGCCCGCTACGCGCGCGCCATTTCCGCCTATCGCTTCGGCGACTTACACGCGGCCCTCGCCCAGATCGACAGCTTGATCGAGGCGCTGCCAAACTACCCTTACCTCTACGAACTCAAGGGTCAGGCGCTTCTCGAAAACGGTCACGCTGCGGAAGCGATCGCGCCGTTGCGGCACGCCATCGCGCTCGCCCCCAATCCCGCCCTGATTCAGATCCTTCTGGCGCAGGCGCTGGTCGCGACCAACAACCCCAAGATGGCGGCAGAAGCGGTTCCGCTGCTGCGCGCCGCCCTCATCAAAGAGCCCGAATCCGGCGATGCCTATGAGCAGCTCGCCATGGCTTACGGCCGCAACGGCGATCTTGCCGACGCCGACCTTGCCTCGGCGCAGGCCGCCTTCGCGCGCGGCGACAACAAGACCGCGCGTGAACTTGCCGGGCGAGCCAAGATGCGCTTCCCGGTCGGATCGCCGGGCTGGGTGAGAGCGGACGACATCGTCGCCTTCAACAAGAACGTGAAGCAAAGCCCGCTTAGATCCGGTCAATAATCGCAAAAGGACATTCGCAATGACGTCGAGCCCGCGCACGGTAATTTTGATCGCAGCCGCCATATTCCTGGCGCCGGCCGCGGTACCGGCGCAAGCGCAAACATTCTCCTCCGACCAGCGTCACGAAATCGAAAACATCGTAAAGGGCTATTTCCTCGAGCACCCCGAGCTGCTGCAGGACATTATGGCCGAGCTGGAAAAGCGTCAGCAGGCCGCGGAAGTCGAAAAGCATCGCGCGGCGGTCGCAGAGTACAACGCGACGCTTTTCCGTTCGCCGCACCAGGTCGTGCTCGGTAATCCGCAGGGCAACGTCACGATGGTCGAGTTCTTCGACTACAACTGCGGCTACTGCAAACGTGCTCTCTCCGACATGCTTGATCTGTTGAAGACAAACCCCAATCTTAAATTCGTTCTCAAGGAATTCCCGGTCCTGGGCGAGGGGTCGGTCGAAGCCGCGCACGTTGCGGTGGCCGCACGCATGCAGGACGTCACCGGCAAGAAGTACATCGAGTTCCACCAGAAGCTGCTGGGCGGTCACGGCCCGGCCGACAAGGCGCGCGCGCTCGCGGTCGCCAAGGAGGTCGGGTTCGACATGGCTCGAATCGAAAAGGACATGGGCAGCGACGAGGTGAAGAAGACGATCGATGAAAGCATGAGACTCGCCGACGCGCTCGGCATCAGCGGCACACCGAGTTATGTGGTCGGCGATGAAGTCGTGGTGGGCGCAGTAGGGCTCGACGCGCTGAGAGAGAAAATCGCGGCTGAGCGCAAATAAGCGCCCTCGCCTTCACCGCCCCTGCCGCGTTCTGGCTTTCCCTTTGCGGGTGCCTTCCGTATAAACGGAACCGGCGCGGCGGGCGCATGCCCGTTGCGATGACACCCGGGGCGCCCGCGAAAATGCCGAAGGCCGTCTACGTCTTAAACGGACCCAATCTCAATCTGCTCGGCACCCGCGAGCCGCATATCTACGGCCGTGCCACGCTCGGCGACGTCGAGAAACTATGTCGCGCGACGGCGCTACGCCACGGACTTGTGGTGGAATTCCGGCAATCCAATCATGAAGGGGAGATTGTCGATTGGATTCAGGAGGCCCGCGCCTAGAAGGCGGCGGGGCTTATCATCAATCCGGCCGGATACACCCACACCTCCGTTGCGATCCTCGACGCGCTGGCCGCCATGGACGCGCCCGTCGTCGAAGTGCACATCAGCAACATCCACGCACGCGAGCCATTCCGCCGACGTTCCTATGTCTCGCAAACGGCGCGCGCCGTCGTATGTGGTTTCGGCATCGACGGCTATGCACTCGCCATCACCGGTCTCGCCGCCATGATTGATTCCAAGGATTGACCGTGGCGCGCAAGCCCGGGAACCAGCCGATGCCAAAGACACCCGCGATCGATCACGACGCGATCCGCGATCTGGCAAAGCTGCTCGATGAAACGGGCCTGTCCGAAATCGAAATCCAACGGGACGGAGTTTCGATTCGCGTCGCGCGGAATTTGAATACGACGGGGGCGCGGACGCGACCATCGGAGGCGCCCACTGGCGCGTTTCCTACCACGGTCGCGGGGCCGGCCGACGTGCCGATCGACCCGACGCAGCATCCAGGTCTTGTCGCTTCGCCGATGGTGGGCGTCGCCTATCTCGGCCCGGCGCCGGGTGCGCGACCCTTCGTCGAAATCGGCGGCCAGGTGAAGACCGGCGAGACGCTGATCATCATCGAGGCGATGAAGACCATGAATCAAATTCCCGCACCACGCTCCGGCACGGTGACTCAGATCCTGATCGAGGACGGTCAACCGGTCGAGTACGGCGAGCCGTTGATGATCATCGAGAGTGAAAACGAATAGCGAGTAGCGAATGACGATGATGGATGGCGAGCAGCGGCGTCTTGGCCCGACTTCGGACACGCTATTCGCTATTCGCCATTCGCCACTCGCTTCGAAACAACGGCCGCTATGTTCGACAAGATCCTGATCGCTAACCGGGGTGAGATCGCGCTGCGGGTATTGCGGGCGTGCAAGGAGCTCGGCATCCCCACCGTGGCGGTGCATTCGACGGCGGATGAGGACGCCATGCACGTGCGGCTCGCCGACGAGAGCGTCTGCATCGGCCCGCCGCCCGCCAAGGACAGCTACCTCAACGTTCCTGCACTGCTCGCCGCGTGCGAAATTACCGGCGCCGACGCCGTTCACCCGGGCTATGGCTTTCTCGCCGAGAATGCCCGTTTCGCGGAAATACTCGCCGAGCATAACGTGCAATTTATCGGTCCGCGCCCAGAGCATATCCGCCTGATGGGCGACAAAATCGCGGCCAAGCGCGCCGCCGTTGAGCTCGGCATCCCGACCGTCCCGGGCTCCGAGGGCGGCATCGGCTCCGACGCAGAAGCAAGCCAACTGGCGCGCGAGGCAGGCTTTCCGGTTATGCTCAAGGCGGCAGCCGGCGGCGGCGGTCGGGGTATGAAGGTCGTCCGTGCCGAGAGCGAGTTTGCTTCAGCCCTCGCCATAGCGCGTGCCGAGGCGAAAGCGGCTTTCGGCGACGACACGCTTTATCTCGAAAAATATCTCGAGCAACCGCGCCACATCGAAATCCAGGTTCTCGGTGACGGCAAGGGCCGCGCGATCCATCTCGGTGAGCGCGACTGCTCGCTGCAGCGCCGTCACCAGAAAATGTGGGAGGAAGGCCCCTCGCCTGCCCTCAATACGGACGCTCGCGATCAAATCGGCGAGATAGTCGCGAAAGCCATGCGCGACATCAAATATCTCAGCGCCGGCACCGTCGAGTTCCTCTACGAGGACGGCAAGTTCAACTTCATCGAGATGAACACCCGCATTCAGGTGGAGCATCCGGTGACCGAGATGATCACCGACATTGATCTCGTCGCCGAGCAGATCCGCGTCGCCGCCGGCAATGATCTCGCGCTTGCGCAGAGCGACGTGAAGTTCCACGGCCACGCCATCGAGTGTCGTATCAATGCCGAGAACCCGGTCTCGTTCCGCCCCTCGCCGGGTAAGATCGTCCATTACCATCCGCCCGGCGGGCTGGGCGTGCGCATCGATTCCGCCGTCTACCACGGCTATACGATTCCGCCGTTCTA